>WNGI01001198.1_pt1 | contig 43448 bp, 39 predicted proteins | sample 5400621 | NCBI WGS metagenome assembly WNGI01 (sample SAMN13153374, study PRJNA577476) | soil metagenome | isolation source: 20 cm soil or saprolite under Garry oak tree replicate 1 | place: USA:California | collected 2016-06-15
GGCGGCGGCGGTGGTGGCGGCGGCGGCGCCGGCGCGTCGTGGCAGCTGCCCGAGCCGCTGTCCGTGAAACTGCCGCCCGCCACGGGTACGAACTCCCAGGTATAGGCGCCCGAGCCGTCCGTGCTGAGCGTGAGCTTCAAGACGCCGTAGGTCGAGCTGTTCTGGACCTCGCTGTTCGGCGCGGGCGGACCGAGGGGGTCGTGCGCCTCGCCCCCCGTTCCCGCCACGAACTCGCGAATGCCGTATGATGGGTCGGCCGTGCCGTCGGGTGCCTGGAGCGCGAAGCGCTCATAGTTCTCGTAGTGCGCATTGATCACGATCTCCGCACCGGCGGCGTACAGGTCGTCCCACAGCGGCTTCACCGCCGGGTTGCTTTGAGCGGAGCTCCCCGAGAAGAAGCGCGGGTGATGCCAGTAGGCAACCGTGCAGCGCGCCGGGCTCGCGGCGAGATCGCCGCGGAGCCACTGCTCCTGCGCCGAGCCTGCGGCGGTCGAGATGCCGCTGTTCAGCACCACGACGTGCCAGTCGCCCAGGTCGTAGCTGTAGTAGCCCTTGCCGGGTGTCCCGGCCGCCGCGCCGAAATAGTTGAAGTACGGCTGCGCGCCGCCCTGCTTGTACTCGATCTCGCCCGGCGTCGGGCGGGTGCGCGCCTTGTGGCGGCCCCAGGTGGGGTTGTAGCACTTGGTGAACCGATCCTTGGCGCCGTTGTCGTACGCGAGGTCGCCGGCGGCGAACACCGTGCCCGGGATCCCATCGAGCAGCGTGGCGGTCGCCGCGTCGTTGCTGTTCCTGCAGGTCGAGACGTTGCCCGCGCCGACCAGTACTTGCCCGCCGCTGAGCGTGACCGTCAAGTCGGGGCGCACGGTCGTGCGTGGCGCCGCCGGTTGGGTGTCGGTGCTACAGGTAGTCAGCAGGAGTGCGGCGGCTAAGCCGAGAGCGGGTCGGACGGCAGTGCAGCAGGTCGGCATACGCGGGACCTCGGGCCACGGGTTCTGGGGGCGCAGCGCTGTCGCGGGTTGCAACAGCACAACCCGTGCATCGGCGGCCCGATACGCAACTGCTTGTGTCAGCTACTGTTCGCGGTGCGAGATGGCGGCGGGTGCTGCGATGCTTCTACGAAAGCGAGGGGGCCCACGCGGCGCGCGCGCCACAAGGAGTGCGGTCAGGTGCCCGAGGAGAGAGTCGAACTCTCACGGGGTTGCCCCCGGGGGATTTTGAGTCCCCTGCGTCTGCCATTCCGCCACTCGGGCGCGGTGTGCCGGGACTAACTTAGCCGCGCGCCGGGTGCGGCGGCACCCTCACGGCTGTCCCCCCCACGACGTTGGATAGGTCCCCGAACACGGCGTCGCGATTCAACGTCCACTTCCGTGAACGCAAGCGTCACCGAGTCTGGCGTCACGGCGGGCCGCCTTGGTCGAGCTGACACGACACGGATGCTGCGAAGCCGACAATCAAGCCCGCCAGCCTGAGCTGCATTGGCCCCCCCTTGCGGCGGCTCCGACGGGTGAACCGGGCGGTGGTGCCGCGCGTCACAGTGCGCGCGCGTCAGACGCGCCATGATGTGTCCCCCGGCCCCGGGCCACGAGGCTCCGGGGGGCGCCCTACCGCCGACACTCGCCTCTCACCCTCGGAGGGCGCAATGACTCATGTGGAGCAGTGGGCCAGAGTCCGGGCTCGAACGAATTGCCAGCTGCGTCGCGGCGCTTGGTATCGCGTCGTGGAGCTCGCTCCGGTCGAGGTCGTCCTCGAAGTCAATCGGCGGCAGCTGCGCGTGCCGCGGCCGTTCGTGCAGGTCCTCCCCATCCGTCCCCGCCTCTGGTCGGTCGTGGCGCGACTACGAAACGCCACCGCGCCGCCGCCGAGCTGGGGGCCGCGCTACGGCGTGTGCCCGCGCTGTGCCAATCGCGCGGCGCTCCCCGAGCGATCGATCAGTATGCGCTGCCCGGCCTGCGAGGTCGTGTCCGTGATCGGCTGGTCCGACTCGCACTGGCGGGTGTTCGAGATCCTGTCGGCGACGCCAGCCGGCAGACTGATCGCGAAGGCCCATGGCGCGGCCAAGCGGCTAAAACTGGGCGGTGCGGGAGACTGATGAGCTGATCGCCTCCGGGGGCATCGCCGCCGCGCCGCAGGTTGCATGCCCCCCCGGCTCATCGCGACTAAAGCCTGTCTGTTGCGGTCGCGCAACACAATTCTCCTAGAAATCCCGCTTCGCGATAAACCGCGTTACTCCCCGGAACATCAGACGCTCTTCACGGGCGCGCACTTTGTGCGGTGCGCGCACCACTGCTCCATCCCTCACATCCAACACACGGGAGGTAGTCAATGAACCGGTTCGCGCCCACCGTCCTCGCACTCCTCGGGCCGGCGGTCATCGCCGGGTGTACCGAGCAGGCCAGCCAGCAGCACGACATTCTCGCCGCCGTTGTCGCGCAGCCGCAGGTCACCCAGAGCTATGCCATGCCCGTCCACGCTACCGCCAGCGCGGCGACGTCCGGTTGTGACAACTCGCCCGGACCATACGTCACGGTGAGCGGCGCGCTCGCCCTGGGCGGTCTGGGCACGCGTCTCACGTTCACCAACAATCAGAAGGGAACGCACAGCTACAGCGTGCAGGCGCAGCACGACGTGACCGTGATCCCGGCCGGCCAGGCGATCACGATTCCGAAGCAACCGGTTTTGGGCGGCGCCGGCGGGAACCCGTTCATCTGGTTGCAGCTGGTGGACGACAAGGGCGCTCCCCTGACGGGCGAGATCTACCTCGGCCGCTGCGTGCAGGGCCTCACGTCGCTCGCCACCGATTTCACGCTGCCCTCGAGCGCGCTCGCGGTGGTATTCGCCGGTGACTGCACCAACAACCCGGGACCGTACATCACGCTGAGCGGTACCTTGACGCTCAACGCCGGGGTGAGCGCCAAGCTGATCTTCCGCAACAACGACAACCCGGTGGGCGGCCCGCACGAGGCCGATGTGACGACGAGCGTCAAGCTCGAAATCCTCCCACCCGGGACCACCATCCAGTTCCCGAAGCAGCCGGTCTTGGGCGGCGTCGGCGGGAATCCCTGGATTTATCTGCAATTCTTGACGAGCGGCGGCGCGACGATCGGGCCGGAGTACCTTGTCGGACGGTGCGTGCAGCTGGGCTGACGCTCGAGTAAGATGGGAACACGGGTAGGGGCGCAGCCTGCTGCGCCCCTACTACGGTCGCCGGCGCGCGGCGCGGCGTGGCCCCATGCCCTGCTGGCGGCGCTGTTGCTGGCGGTGACGGATCAGCTCGGCCACCTTGTCCTGAAACCGGCGCCGCTCCTCCTGATAGCGCGCACGCTGCACCGGCGTGAGGTAGCGCTGCATGTCGCGATCCTCGTCGCGATTGATCTGCTGCAGCTTGAGCTGGTTTTCCTGTCGCTCGTTCATCAATTGCTTCACGCGGTCTTCGTTGGGCGTCCCCGCAGACAGCTCGGCGTTCAGGTCCTGGTTGATCCGGCGCTGCCCCGCACGCAGCGGTTGGCGCTGCTGCTCGTACCGCTCCTCGGTGGCCTGCACCTTGACCGTCTGGTCGTCGCTCAAGCCCAGGGTCGAGCGCACATGCTCATTCCAGCGCTGCCGGATCTGCTCGCGCAGCTGCCGAGCTTCGGCGGCGTCGGCAGGGATGGCACCCGAGTCGCTGCGCTCCTGCGCGCCGAGCGTCGGCGCCAGCGCGATCATGAGAATCCACGCGAGCCGCGGCATCATCCCTCCAGCGAGCGGAGCAGCTCGCGCAACTGGGGAGCCGTCAGGTCGTCGAGGCTCGCATCCGCGGGGTACACGGGCGCCGCCTCGTCCGTCGGATGCTCCACGATTTCGAGGAGTTGCTGCAACTGATCGGTCGACAGGTCATTCAGGCCGGCGGCGGTCGCCTCGCCGCCCGCCGGGGCCAAACCCTGCGAGCGCCACAGCCCCCGCGTCACGGCGCCCGTGCCCAGCAACAGGACGACTGTCGCCGCCACCTTGAGCCACGCCGGCTGCAGCCACACCCGTGTCACCACGCTCACGCGCGGCGCTTCCCGCAGTCGCGCCACGACCGCCTGTGCGGTGCGCGCGACGTCCAGTCGCTCGGCCGCCCGAGCGCCGAGTCGCTGCGCCAGTTGTTCCAGCTCCTGTTCGTTCACGCCAGATGCTCCTTCAACCGTTTGACGGCGTGGTGGTAGTGCACGCGTGCGGCGCCGGGCGAAGTCCCCAAGGCCGCGGCGATCTCGGCGTACTCGAGCCCCTGCTGGGCCCGCAGTAAAAACACCTCCCGCTGCATCCGCGTCAGCCCCCCGAGGCCTTCCCGCAGTCTCCCCTCCGCTTCGCCCGCCACCGCCCGCTCGTGCGGATCGCCGTCGGTGGCCCGCAACTCGTCGGCCAGCGGTACGACCTTGGCGCGCCGCGCCCGCCGGACCGCGTCCTTGAGAACGTTGCCGCCGATCGTCAGCAACCAGGTGCGGAACCGGCACTGACCCCGGAACCGGTCCACGCCGCGGAACGCGCGGATGAACGTCTCCTGCACCAGATCGTCCAGATCGGCGTCGGGCGCGCCCGCGCTCGCGAGAAAGCGCGCGAGCGCACGCGCGTGCCGGCGGACCAATTCGGCCGCGGCCTGCTCGTCACCGCCCTGCCAGGCGGCGATCAGCGCCGCATCGGTCGGCACCGCGGCGACGGGCTCGGCGTGGGGCATGCGCTCCGGACGGTGGACGGGGGGATGACGGGAATATTAAGACGGGGGAAGACGGGGGAAGACGGGGCACGGGTCGGCATTTCCCGTCCTTGAATTCACTTGGACTAGTATGTAGTTTGCGAATTCGAACAACCGTTCGAACCCTATGCGCCCCTACGACGAGCGGCTGGAGCACCTGCTGGCCCGGGCGGCGAAGGTGTTCGCCGAGAAGGGCTACCACTCCACCACGATGCGGGACCTCGCGGCGGCGAGCGGCATGTCGCTCGCCGGCATGTACTACTACGTGCGCGGCAAGGAAGAGCTGCTCGCGCTGGTGCAGGAGCGGTGCTTCGCACGGGTGCTGGCGGGCGCGGAGCAGGCCGTCGCCGCCGCCAGCGATCCCGTCGAGCGGCTGCAGGGCTTCATCCGCCACCATGTGACGTTCTTCGCGGCGAACCTGGCCGAGATGAAGGTGTTGTCTCACGAGGCCAACTCGCTCCGGGGCGAGCGCCAGCGCAAAGTGAATGCGATCAAGCGGCGCTACGTGGACCTGCTGGAGCGGCTGCTGCGGGAGGTGGCGCCCGAGGAGCCGCGGGCCGAGCGCAGCGCCGCCGCGTACGCGTTGTTCGGCATGATGAACTGGATCTACAACTGGTACGACCCCGCGGGCGAGATCGATCCGGATCGTCTGGCGGGGCTCATCGCGCGCATCTTCGTCGGCGGCTTCGCCGAAGCGCGTTCCACGGTACAGGGAGGACGGTACAGGGAGGTTGAGCATCATGGCGACGCTGACGCAACCCAAGACCGAGAAGCAGGCACTGGTCCATTACATGGTCGAAAGCGGCGTGGCGATCATCGAGCTGGACGATCCGCCCGCGAACACGTACACCTACGAGATGATGCACCAGTTGGACGAAGCGATCCTGCGGGCGCGCTTCGACGACACCGCGCACGTGATCGTGCTGCGCGGCCACGGGGAAAAGTTCTTCTCGGCCGGAGCGAACATCGCGTATCTGAACAGCATCACGCCGCGCTACAAGTACTTCTTCTGTCTGCACGCCAACGAGACGCTCAACCGCCTGGAGCACACGCCGAAGCTCACGCTCGCCGCGCTCAACGGCCATACCGTGGGCGGTGGGCTCGAGATCGCGATGGCGTGCGACCTGCGGCTCGCCAAAGAGAACGCCGGGAAGATCGGGCTCCCGGAAGTGAACCTGGGCGTGCTCCCCGGGACCGGCGGCACGCAGCGCCTGGCCCGCATCGTGGGCAAGGCGCGCGCCATCGAGATGATGGTGAAAGGCGAGACGTTCTCGTTCGACAAGGCCAAGGAGCTGGGTCTCGTGAACGAGGTCTTCCCCGCCGACGACTACTGGGAGCAGATCATGCTGTACGCGAAGCAGTTCACGCCGCCCCACAAGGCCTCGAAGGCGGTCGGCCTGATCAAGCGGGCGGTCCAGTCCGGCGCCGAGGTGCCGTTCGAGTCGGGCCTGACGCTCGAGCGGGAGCTGCAGCAGCAGCTGTTCCAGTCGGACGACGCCAAGGAAGGCATCGCGGCGTACGTCGAGAAGCGGGTCGCGGAGTTCAAGGGCCGGTGAAGACCGATCTGCTGATCGGCAACGAGTGGCGGGCCGCGGCGAAGCGCTATTGCCTGACCAACCCCGCCACCGAGGAGCCGCTCACCGAGGTGGCCGAGGCGGGCGAGGCGGACATCGATGCCGCGGTCCAGGCCGCCCGGACCTGTCTCGACTCGAGGGAGTGGCACGACCTCCCCGCCCGCAAACGGGGCGCCCTGCTCTACCGGCTCGCCGACCTGCTCGAGCAACACTCCAAAGAGCTCGCCGACATTGAGACGAAGAACAACGGCAAGCCGCTGTTCGAGTCAAAAATCGACGTCGCGATGGCGATCGAGACCGTGCGTTATTACGCGGGCTGGGCGGACAAGCTGACGGGCGACACCCTCCCCGTCAACGGCAACTTCTTCACCTACACGCTGCGGGAGCCGGTGGGTGTGGTCGGCGCGATCGTGCCGTGGAACTTCCCGCTCAACCTGGCCACGTGGAAGGTGGCGCCGGCGCTGGCGGCGGGCTGCACCGTGGTGCTCAAGCCGGCGCACGAGACGCCGCTCACCGCACTCCTGCTCGGCGAGCTCGCGGTCGAGGCCGGCTTCCCCGCCGGCGCCCTGAACGTGGTTCCGGGGCCCGGCGCAACGGCCGGCGCAGCGCTGGTGCGGCACGCGCTGGTCGACAAGATCGCCTTCACGGGCTCGACCGAGGTCGGCCAGTGGATCATGCGGGAGGCGGCCGGCACGGTGAAGCGGGTCACGCTCGAGCTGGGCGGCAAGAGCCCGAACATCATCTTCGCCGACGCCGACCTCGCCGCTGCGGTGCGCGGGGCGCAGGCCGGGATCTTCTACGGCAAGGGCGAGGTGTGCGCGGCGGGCTCCCGGCTGCTGGTCGAGCGGTCCGTACACGACCAGGTGGTCGAGCAGCTCGCCGAACGGGCCAGGAAGCTCACACCCGGTGATCCCTTCGATAAGAACACGCGGCTGGGCGCGATCGTCTCCAAGCGCCAGCAGGACACCGTGCTCGCCTACATCGCGGCCGGGAAGCAGGAAGGCGCCCGGCTGGTGGCGGGTGGCAACCCCGCCAAGGTCAACGGCAAGGGTTTCTATGTCGAGGCGACGGTATTCGACGGAGCGAAGCCGGGGATGAAGATCGTGGACGAGGAGATCTTCGGCCCTGTGCTGGCGGTGTTGACATTCGACAACGAGGAGGAAGGGATCCGCCTCGCGAACCGCTCGCTGTACGGCCTGGCCGCGGGCATCTGGACGAAGGACGTCCAAAAGGCGCACCGCGTGGCCCGCGCGATCAAAGCCGGCACGGTGTGGGTCAATACCTACAACTTCTATGATCCCGCGGCGCCCTTCGGAGGCTACAAGTTTTCCGGATTCGGACGGGATCTTGGCCGCGAGGCCCTCGACAACTACACCGAGACGAAGACGGTGTGGATCGGCCTGTGACCGACGCGTACGTCTGTGCCGCGCTGCGCACCGCCGTCGGCAAGCATGGGGGAAGCCTGGCGGGGGTACGGGCGGATGATCTCGCCGCGATTCCGATCAAGGCCGTGGTGGAACGCTCCGGCATCGACCCCCGCTCGATCGACGATGTGATCCTCGGCTGCACCAACCAGGCAGGCGAGGACAATCGCAACGTCGCCCGCATGGCGTCGCTCCTCGCCGGTCTGCCGGTCGAGGTGCCGGGCCAGACGGTGAACCGGCTGTGCGGCTCGGGGTTGCAGGCGGCGGCGAGCGCCGCCCAGGCGATCAAAGCGGGTGAGGGTGAGGTGTTCATCGCGGGCGGCGTGGAGAACATGACCCGCGCGCCGTACGTGCTGCTCAAGTCGGGCACCGCCTGGAGCCGCACGGCTCCCGAGGTCGCCGACACCACGGTGGGGTGGCGGTTCCCGAACCCACGCCTCAAGCAGGAATGGACGATCGCGCTGGGTGAGACCGCTGAGCTGGTTGCCGAGCGCTACAAGATCGGCCGCGCCGAGCAGGATGCGTTCGCCGTGGAGAGCCAGCGGCGTGCCGAGCGCGCGCTCCGGGAGTGCGTGTTCACCGACGAACTGGTTCCCGTTCCCCTTCCCGACGGGACCAGCTTTGCCAAGGACGAGTATCCCCGCGCCGGCACGACGCTCGAGGCGGTCGCGCAGCTCAGGCCGGCGTTTCGTAAGGGCGGCACCGTCACGGCGGCGAGCTCGAGCGGGATCAATGACGGGGCGGCGGCGTTGCTGCTGACGGGGAAGGACGGGGGAGGACGGGGGAGGTTAACACCGGTCGCGCGCGTAGTGGCCACGGCTGTCGCGGGAGTGGATCCAAGTTGCATGGGGCTCGGGCCGATTCCGGCGACGCAGAAAGTCTTGCAGCGCGCCGGACTGACGATCGATCAGATCGATCTGGTGGAGCTGAACGAGGCGTTCGCGGCACAGGCGATCGCCTGCATCCGCGAGCTCGAGCTCGACCCTGCACGGGTCAACATCTACGGCGGTGCGATCGCGCTCGGCCATCCGCTCGGCGCGACCGGCGCGCGCATCTTGACGACTCTGGTGCACGCCTTACGCCGCACGAAGTCGCGCTACGGTCTAGCGACCATGTGCATCGGCGTCGGCCAGGGGATCGCCATGATCGTGGAGCGGGTGTGATGGCGGCGTACGACGGCGTGATGGTGGAGATCGCCGGCGGCATCGGGACCGTGACGCTGACCCGGCCCGGCAAGCTCAACGCATTCGACGCACCGATGTGCCGGGACCTGAATGACGCGTTGCGGATGCTCGCCGCCAGCGAGGCGGTGCACGTGATCGTGCTGACGGGAGCGGGGCGGGCGTTCTGCGCCGGCGCCGACCTGAGCGTGCTCGCGGAGGATGGCACCTCCCTCGTTGCGGCGGGCAAGGACGTGGCGCTGACGATCCGCGCGGCGCCGCAGCCGGTGCTGGCGGCCGTGAACGGCCCGGCGGCCGGCGGGGGCGCGAATCTCGCCCTGGCCTGCGACTACCGGATCGCGTCCGATCAGGCGTCGATCGGGCAGGTGTTCCACAAGCTCGGGCTGGTGCCCGATTGGGGCGGCAGCTTCTTTCTCCCCCGGCTCGTCGGCACCTCGCGGGCGCTCGAGCTGGTGTGGAGCGCGCGCATGGTGCCGGCGGACGAGGCACTGGCGCTCGGCCTGTTCGACCGCGTGGTTCCCCACCCGGCCCTCGCGCCGGAGACCCGCCGCCTGGCCGAGCAGTGGGCGGCGCAGCCGGCGGAAGCCGTGCGGCGTGCCAAGCAGGCGTTGTACCTGAGCGAGGTCAGCTCGCTCGCGTCCATGCTCGATCTCGAGATCACGCAACAGAACGAATTGTTCGCCACGCCCGAGGCGCGCCAGCGTATCGGGGCGGCGCTGTCCAAGAGGAGTCACTGATGGTTCGCAAACTCCACAACTTCGACGAGTGGATCGACTACTTCCGCTACTGGCAGGATTCGATCGGCCTTCCCCAGGGCGAGCTGCGCGACTTCAAGTTCGAAGCGAAGTTCGGAGACCAGGAGGTACCGCACATCGAGTTCGGGCATTACAAGGGCCAGCGCAAGTGGCCGACCGTGATGCACATCCCCGACCAGCGGATCCGCGACGCGTTGCTCAACCTCATCGTCTACCAGGGCGACACCGAGTTCGCGTCGGTGGAGCAGCAGCGCACGCTGCTGCAACACGCGCCCTCGGACTACGACCTGCTCTCGCTGATGCGTGTGATGACCGAGGAGATGCGGCACGGCTGGCAGATGTCGTACCTGTTGTGCGCGCACTTCGGGGACGAAGGCAAGCGCGAGGCCGCGAAACTGCTGGAGCGCCGCGCCGACGAGGGGGAGCGGCTGCTCGGGTCGTTCAACGAGCTGGTCGACAACTGGCTCGACTTCTTCACCTACACGCAGTTCATCGATCGCGACGGCAAGTTCCAGCTCACCATGCTCTCGACCTCGGCGTTCGACCCGCTGTCGCGCTCCATGATCCCCATGCTCAAGGAAGAGTCCTATCACCTGGGGACCGGCAACAACGGGCTGCTGCGCATCGTGAAGGCCGGCCGCATGCCCCCCGAGGTGATCCAGCGCTTCTTCTATAAGTGGATTCCCACGGCGTTCGATCTGTTCGGCACCGACAACTCGTCCTCGGCCCATTGGGCGTACGTGTGGGGGCTGAAGGGGCGCTACGACGAACGCGAGCATCAGGACGAGCCGGAGAAGTCGCGCCTGAACGAGCTCAGCCGTGAGTTGTATCGCCAGGAGATCGCCAAGCTGGTCGAGCGGTTGAATCTCTTCATCCCGGAGCGCGAGCGGCAGCTCCGGGTCCCGGACACGAAGTTCAACCGCAAGATCGGTATGTACGGGCACCAGCTGTACACGGTGGACGGGGTGCCGATGGACGACCCGGGCAGGTATCAGGAGTACCTGAAGGGGGTGCTCCCCCAGCCCGAGCACTACACGATGGTGCACGACATCGAGAAGCAGCCGGGCTGGATCGAGCCCAAGAAGGCGGACAGCCTGCTGAAGTGAGCAAGCCGCTGGTCATCGCGCACCGCGGCGCCTCGGGATACGAGTACGAGAACTCGCGGGCGGCGTTCCGGGCGGCCCGGGTGCGCGGCGCGGACGCGGTGGAGCTCGACGTGCACGCCGCCGCCGACGGCGTGCTGTTCGTCCACCACGACGAGGTCGTGAGCGGCAGCCACATCACGCGCTCGAGCGCGGCCCAGATTCGGACACTGCGACTGCCGAACGGGGAGTCCGTGCCGACGCTCGACGACGCGCTGGCGGCGGTCGATGCGGCGCTGCGGGTGTTCGTCGAGGTCAAGTCGCTGCCCCCATCGTGCGACGAGCGGTTGCTCGCGGCGCTCGAGGGCGGGGGGTCCGGCCGCTGCGCCGTCCACAGCTTCGACCACCGGATCGTGAAACGGCTGGGGCTCGCCCGGCCGACGCTCGAGCGGGGCGTGTTGCTCGCCTCCTACCCGTTGCGGCCGCTGGACGCGCTCGAGGATACCGGGGCGACCGCCCTGTGGGAGGAGCAGACCCTGATCGACGCCGCGCTGGTCGACACGCTGCATCGTGCGGGGCGCCGGATCTACGGCTGGACCGTAAACGACCCCGACGACATGCGCCGCCTGGTCGCGCTCCAGGTCGACGGCGTGTGCGGCAACTTCCCTGACGTCGCGCGTCGCATCGTGGACGGCGCGGGCGCATGACGGCGCGGCGCGTCGCGGTGATCGGTGCGGGGACGATGGGCCACGGGATCGCGTACGTCGCGACACTCGCGGGCTGCAGTGTCGCGCTCACCGACAGCCGTCCCGAGGCCATCCCCCCCGCCATCCGGCGCATCGGGGACCTGTTCACAGGCGGCGTGCAGCGTGGGAAGCTGGGGGAGGCGAACGTCGCCGCCGCGGCCGCGCGGTTGCGGGCCGAGCGCGACCTGGCGTCGGCGGTGCGTGAGGCCGACGCCGTGATCGAAGCGGTGGTCGAGGATCTCGGCGTCAAGCAGCGCCTGTTCGCCGAGCTGGAGCGTGCGGCCCCCGCCGAGGCACTGCTGGCGACGAACACATCGTCCCTGTCGGTCGCGGCGATCGCGTCGGGGATGCGCCGGCCGGGCCGGCTCGTCGGGATGCACTTCTTCAACCCGGTGCACGTGATGAAGCTGGTCGAGGTGATACAGGCTCCGGGGGCCGATCGCGCCGCCGTGGACCGGGCGGTGGAGCTCGCGCGCGTCTTCGGCAAGGAGCCGATCGTGGTGCGGGATTCGCCCGGCTTCGCGTCGAGCCGGCTCGGGCTTGCCCTCGGGCTCGAGGCGATGCGGATGCTCGAGCAGGGCGTGGCCTCGGCCGAGGACATCGACCGCGCGATGGAGCTCGGCTACAACCACCCGATGGGCCCGCTCAAGCTGACCGACCTGGTGGGGCTCGACGTGCGACTCGCGATCGCCGAGTACCTGTACCGCACGCTCGAAGAACCCCAGTTCGAGCCGCCGAGGATTCTGCGGGACAAGGTGGCCAAAGGAGAGCTGGGGAAGAAGACGGGAAAGGGGTTTTACACCTGGAGCGGCTGAGGCGCCGGATACGAGACTCCGGTCGCCCCAGCGCGCTTCTACCCTACATGCCGGTGCTATTCCCGTTCAGATGCCGGCGCAGATCTTGGGACCTCCAGTCTGCGTCGCGATGGCGGTGTGGTCGTCCCTCCCGACGTTCCCGGGCTGGTCGTCGCTGTAGGTGATGGACGCCAGCCCCGTCGTGGGGCTCACCGCGATGCCGAAGTCGTCGAACAGGTCCCGGTTGCCGGTGCACGATATCCCTCCCTCGCACACGCCACCGAAGTGGACCACCGGCGTGGCCGCGACCTGCGTGAACTTGCTGCCGGCCGCCGCCGCGTTGCGGTTCTGGGCGAAGAACACCCGCCACGCCGCCGACGCCGGAAAGTTGTCAGGGGCCGTCGTCCCGCTAGAAAATGACGTGCCGTACCACACGATGTTCAGCTGGCCCGGGTCGCAGGCCACGCTCCACGGCATGATCGCCGTGGCGGACGGCCGCTGATTGACCTGGATCGGCCCGGTCCACGTGTTCCCGCCATCCGTCGAGAAGCTGTAGAAGAGATTGTGGTCGTCGGTGTACACCACGTAGACGCTGCCGGCCCGGTCCACGCTCACGTTGACGAACTGGTGGCCGTACGAGACGGTGTTGTCCGGATTCACGAAGACGGCATGGTCGGTGAACGTCTGACCGCCGTCGCGCGAGACCGCGATCCACACGGCATGGAAACGAGACGGGAGGACGGCCTCGGCCGCGGTCGCGATGCCGCTGAACACCTGGTAGATCACGTGGTTATTGGGGTCGATCGTCAGGTTTCCGATCTCGTTGTCGTCGATCAGAAAGGCGTGCGCGACGTCGATCGCCGAACCCAGCTGCGTGAAGCTGGCGCCGGCGTCGAAGCTGCAGTTGACGTCGATGTTGAACGTGACGATGTCGTGGTAGGAGACGCACACCTTGGCGGCCTGATCGGCCGCGATCCACTCCCGATCGTCGCCCGGAATGGTGGCGCTGAGGACGTTCTTACTCCAGCTCTGCCCGCCGTCCGGACTGGTGCTGACCGTGACGTTCGCGAGGCTCAAGCTCGCCACGTAGACGTTGTGGACGCCGCTGGCGTTGGTCTGCGGCGCGGTGCTCAAGTCGGTGTCGCCGCCGCCCGGCGCCAGTCCCCCGGCCGCTTGCGAGATCTGGTTGGGTGACTCGAGCGCGGTGTAGTGCAGGCCGCCGTCCGTGGACTTCCAGGCGAGGGTGCCGGCGGAGAGGCCGAGCTCCGAGGAGACGTAGAAGGTACCCGTGGCGTCGGCGCGAATCGCGGGCTCCGCGGCGCCGTTGGTGCACGCCGACGAGCCCGGGCAGACCGTTCCGGGCGTGGCGCCGAGCTGGAAGTTCACGAACGCGAACGATCCCCCGCCCACCGCCCGGGCGGCGTCCACGCCGCCTTGAGGAGCGGGTGACGAAACAGGACCTCCATCGCAGGACACGAGGAGCAGGATGCATCCCAGGCCGGTCACGCTGGCGAGCGTCCGCCCGAGCCGCTGGTTTCCCTCGCCCGCCTGGACTCGCGCGCCGCCAGGGTACGGAACATGGATCGTCATGGGTAGCCTCCGGGGGTGTCGAAGGTTTGTCGGTTCCCGCGCGAAGGCGCGCAAGTTTCGCACCTCCCTGCTGCACGCCAGCCACGTTTGGTGCCTGGCGGCGACGCGCGCGCCTGTCGCGGCTGCGCAACTCCTCGTGTTGCGCCCACTCGGCGCCGCAAGCGCGTTCTCCACGTGCGGTTGAATGCGCAGTTGTCATAGGGTAGCTTCTGCGCCCCATGACCCGCCCTGCGTCGGCGCCGAGCCGCATCACCGACGTCCACATCCACATCCAACCGTGGCGCGAGCTCAAGCCCCAGGTGCTCGCGGTGATGTGGCGCGACAAGCAAGCCGAGCGCGATCGGATGATTCAGGTGATGGAGGACCCCCACGCGCTCCTCGACGTCATGGATCAGGCGGGGGTGTGGCGCGCGGGTCTCGTGAACTATCCATCGCCCGACGTCATGGGGTTCACCAACGCCACCAATACGTTCGCCGCGACGTACGCGCGGGCGAACCCGGAGCGCCTGCTGCCGTACGGCGGCGTGCACGCCCGCTTCACGAAGGACCCGCGTGGCGACGTCGATCGACTCGTCGACTTGGGCATCCGGCTCCTCAAGATTCATCCGCCGCATCAGGGGTTTCCGGCCAACGCCTACACCGCTGGGCTGGAGGCGTTGGGAGCGATCTACCGGCGGTGCGAGGAGCGCGGGCTGCCGGTGATGATCCACACCGGCACGAGCGTCTTTCCGGGCGCCCGCTCCAAGTACGGCAACCCGATGGAGCTCGACGACGTGTCGATCGATTTCCCGGATCTGCCGCTCGTCATGGCCCACGGGGGCCGGCCGCTGTACATGGCGGAGGCGTTCTTCATCCTGCGACGGCACCGGCACGTCCGGCTCGACGTCTCCGGGATTCCGCCCACCCGCCTGTTGGAGTACTTTCCGCGCCTGCCCGAGGTGGCCGACCGCGTGGTGTGGGGCACCGATTGGCCGAGCCCGGGCGTCAGGGACATGCGCCAGAACATCGATCAGTTCCTGGCGCTCTCGCTCGCCGACTCGCACAAGCAGGCCATTCTGGAGACCAATGCGCTGGCTCTGTTCCCTGCTGCTCGCTAGCTCGCTCGCCGGCCAGACCAAAGACCCACGGAAGCCGCTCCGGTTCGATCTCACGGACTTGGTGGCGCGGCGCGACTCGTTCGTCTTCATGTTCCGCGGCGCCGAGCGAGGGTACGCAGTGTGGCAATACGAGATCCGGCAGCTGGAAACGACCCAGGAGCTGCTGTACACGGCGCACTCCGAGTTTCGGCCGGTGGAGGAGGAGCGGCTGCGCGTGGTGCTGAACCGTCTCACGGGTGAGCCGATCGCCACCTTCCACCACATCGATCTGTTCTCACCCACGAGCGACACCGTCATGGTGGAGCACGACCTCGATGTGAAACGCGGCGAGGTGGTGGGACGCCGGCGCGTGGGCACGCGCAGCGGCGCGGTGCAGATCGTCCCTGTGAGCCGGGCCCTCCCCCGGGGCGCCGTGTTGTCCGATTACATCTTCATCGCCGCCGCCGTGACGAACGCCGTGCCGGGCGATTCGCTCGCCATTCCGGCGTACAGCGAGTTCGGCGACTCGATCGCGACGCTCAGTTTCGTCGCCCTGGCGCCGGTCACGATCGAGGTGCCCGCGGGCCGGTTCGAGGTCCTGCCGCTCCGGAGCGGCGGGTTTCGCGTGTTCACCACGCGCAGCGGCGTGCGCCGCGTCGTGAAGGGCGAGACGCTGGACGGCGAGTTTTCGTTCCAGCTCGCCGGGACGGGCCCGGTCGTGCCGTCGCCCCAATGAGCACGGCTTTGGTCGCGCTGGTCGCCGCGCTGCTCGCGGTCCAGTCCGGTCACGTGCAGTACGAGTCCTTCGCCCTGCCCAACGGCCTGCGGGTGCTCTACTCCGAGGACCACTCGACCCCGGTCGTGACCGTGGACCTGTGGTACTACACCGGCGCCCGCAACGAGCGTCCCGGCCGCTCCGGCTTCGCCCACCTGTTCGAGCACATGATGTTCCAGGGGTCGGCGCACGTGAAGAAGAGCGAGCACTTCCAGCTGGTGGAGCGGGCCGGCGGCACGCTGAACGGCTCCACGCACGACGACTACACGAACTATTACGAAACGATTCCATCCAACCGGCTGAACCTCGCCCTCTGGCTCGAAGCGGACCGGATGCGCTCGCTCGCCGTCACCCAGGAGAACCTCGAGAACCAGCGGGCGACGGTGCAAGAGGAAAAGCGGCTGCGCGTCGACAACCAGCCCTATGCGCCGACCTTCCGGAGCGCCATTGTCTGGCCGTTCGACAGCGCGACGTGCTTCGCCTACGCCCATGCCACCATCGGCTCGATGGGCGACCTCGATGCCGCGAAGCTGGAAGACGTCCAGGCATACTTCGGCACGTATTACGCGCCCAACAACGCCACCCTGGTCGTCGTGGGTGACTTCCGGCCGTTCGAGCTGCGCCGGCTGGTGCACCAGTACTTCGCCGATATCCGGAGCCAGGCGGCGCCGCCTGCCGTGACATGCGAGTACCGGCTGGGCCCGGGGATAGTGCGGCGCGAAGTCGAGGATGCGCACGCCAACTTGCCGGCGGCGTTCCGCATCTTCCGGCTGCCGCCCCACACCGATCCCGACATTCCCGCCATCGAGCTGTTGAACGTCATCCTCGGCCAGGGCGAGAGCTCCCGGTTGAACGTCGGCGTGGTGCGGCGGGACCGGGCCGCGCTGCAGGCGGGGATGTTCGCGCTGACCGAGCGGCGCGGCCCCGGAGTGCTGGTCGCCTTCGGCATCGCGAACCAGGGGGTCGCCGTGCAGGCGCTCGACAGCCTGATCGGCGCCGAACTGGATAGCGTGCGTCGGGTCGGCGTCACGGCCGACGAGCTGACGCGGGCGCGCAATGCCTTCCGCGCCGACTTCATCCACGAACGGGAGACGACCTTCGGCCGGGCGGAGGCGCTGCAGCACTACAATCTGTTCCACGGGTCCGTCGCGGAAATTAACAGCGACTTGGACCGCTACCTCGCGGTGTCCGCGGCCGACGTCCAGCGCGCCGCCGCGAAGTACCTGGACCCGGCGAACTCGGTCGTGGTCATCGTGCGGCCGAAGGCGGCGCCGGCGGATTCGGGGAGGACGAAGTGAGGGTCATGGAAAGATGGAACGTTGGAAGGGTGGAACGAGTGACCACGCTCGTAGTTGTCGTCCTTGCCATCGTTCCGTCGTTCCATCTGTCGGCCCAAGTCTTCCCCACGAAGCCCCCCCGCCCCACGCTGCTCTCGCCGGTTCGGTTCCCGCCGTTCAAGGAGGCGACGTTCGGCAGCGGGCTGCAGCTCGTGCTGGTGGAGCACCACGAGCAACCCGTGGTATCCGTGAGCCTGAGCTTCCGCGCCGGCGGGATTTACGACCCGCCCGGCAAGGAAGGCCTGGCGGAGCTGGTCGCCGAGCTCCTCACCAAGGGCACGGCGAGCCGCTCCGCCGAGCAGCTCGCGGCGACGATCGAAGGGGTGGGTGGCAGCCTCTCGGCGTCCGCGAGCGAGGACTTTCTCACGGTCTCGGCCGACGCGCTGAGCGATCAGCTCGCGCTGGCGTTCGACCTGCTGGGGGACGTGACGCAGCACGCGGCGTTCCCGGAAAGCGAGCTGGCGCTGGCGCGCACCCGCGCGCTCTCGGCACTGGCTCTGTCGCTCTCCCAGCCCGCGTCGGTCGCCGCCCGGATCTTCGGCAAGGAGATCTATGGCCCGAATCCGTACGGACGCAGCGCCACCCGCGAGAGCTATACCGCCGTCACGCGGGACGACATCACCCAGTTCGCCGCGGAGCGGCTGCGCCCCTCCGGCGCCCTGCTCGTTGTGGCGGGAGACGTCACTGAGCCGCAGGTGCGGGCGCTCGTCCAGCGAGTCTTCGCCGGCTGGCGCGGCGGTCCTCCGCCGGCGCGCCCGCTGCCGCCGCCTCCGGCGACGGCAGCTACGGACATCCTGCTGGTGCATCGGCCCGGCTCCGCTCAGGCGAACATCGTGCTCGGCAACACGACGATCCTGCCGGCGGATCCCATCTACTACCCCGCACGCGTCGCGACCCAGGTGCTCGGCGGCGGCGCCGACTCGCGGCTGTTCCTCATTCTGCGCGAGCAGAAGGGCTGGACGTACGGCGCGTACGCCAACCTGCAGCGCTACCGCGGGCTCGGGTACTGGCAGGCGACCGCCGAGGTACGCACCGAGGTCGCCGACAGCGCGCTGAGCGAGCTGCTACGCCAGATCGAGCAGATCCGGACCCAGGCGATCGCGGACTCCGAGCTCGCCGCGGCGAAGGGATTCCTGGTCGGCTCATTCCCCCTCACGATCGAGACGCCGAGCCAGATAGCCGCCCACGTGGCCAACGCCAAGCTGCTGGGTCTGGGCGACGACTACCTGCGACTGTACCGGGAGCGGCTGGCGGCCGTCACGCCGGCGGCGGCGCGCGCGGCGACGGCCCGGTTGTATCGGCGCGGGGCGCTGACCATCGTCGTCGTCGGGGACGCGACGAAGCTGTACGACCGACTCAAGGCGATCGCCCCCGTCCGGCTGGTGGATGGCGACGGCAATCCGCTGACCCCGGCCGAGCTGAGCCCCAAGGCCGCACCGGTCGCGCTCGATCCGGCGCAACTCGCCTCGCACACCGACAGCTCGCGCGTGCTGTTCCAAGGGAACCCGGTCGGCGCCAGCGTGTCGGCGCTGCGACGCACCGCCGATTCGCTGGTCTACACCGAGCAGAGCAACATGGGCGGGGGCGCGTTCCAGCAGACGGTCACGCTGGTGCTCGACCCCGCCGACGGGTCGAGCCGGCGGCTCGACCGCGTGACGATCCAGCAGGGACAGCGCAGCGAAGCGCACCTCACCTACAGTGGGGGACGGGTGAAAGGGCGGAGCGCCATGGCGCAGCAGGACGGGACCACCAAGCCGTTCGACATCGACACGGTGCTGCCGCCGGGCACGATCGACGAGGATGCGGTGCCGTTTTCCGTTCCGGCGTTTCCGCTCGAATCGGGCAAGACCTTTACGGTGAGCTTCTTCTCTCCCAGCGACGGCGCGGTGAAGCTGCTCACGTTCAAGGTCGGCGCGGAGGAGAGCGTGGTCGTACCGGCCGGGACGTTTCAGGCGTACCATATCGCCGTGACAGGCTCGCGCGTGCCGTTCGTGATGTACGTGAGCACGACGGCGCCGCGCCGCCTGGTGCGGACTGAATACGTCGGTCAACCCCTCGTCGTCGAGCTCGTCAAGTGACCTCTCTCCGGAGCGATGCGATGCGAACACTGCTGTACCTGACCCTCGGGCTGTCGGCCGGCTGCGCCGCGGCGGGCGTCCGCCAGGCCACGCCGGCCCCCGCTCCCGCCGCCGCTTCTGCCGCGGCGTCGCAGGCCGCGGCGGAGAGCATGAGCGTCGATCGGGCGCAGTATCCGTCGACCTATCGGCGCCACCCCAATCCACCGGTGCTGATCCGTAACGCGACCATCATGACGGCGACCGGGCAGGAGATCCGCAACGGGTCCATCCTCTTCAAGGACGGACGGATTGTCGCCGTCGGTGAAAAGGTGGACGCACCGGCCGACGCGGCCGTGGTGGACGGAGCCGGGAAGTACGTCACCCCCGGGCTGATCGACGACCACTCTCATCTGGGCGTGTACGCGGCGCCGGGCACCGAAGCCGAATCGGACGGCAACGAGGCGACGAACCCCGTCACGGCCGAGGTCTGGGCCGAGCATTCGTTCTGGCCGCAGGATCCCCAGATCCCCCTCGCCATCGCGGGCGGGATCACCACCATCCAGGCGCTGCCCGGGTCCGCCAACCTGATCGGCGGGCGCAGCGCCATCCTGAAGCTGGTCCCGGCGCGCACGGTGCAGGAGATGAAGTTCCCCGGCGCGCGCTACGGGCTGAAGATGGCATGCGGCGAGAACCCCAAACGGGTGTACGGGCGGCGCGGCGGCCCTGCGACACGGATGGGCAACATGGCGGGCTACCGCAGCGCGTTCACGCAGGCGGAGACGTATCGCCGCCGGTGGGACACGTGGCGAAAGGATCACAAGGGCGATCCGCCCGAGCGCAACCTGCGGCTGGAGACGCTGGCGGAGGTGCTGCGCGGCAACATGTACGTCCAGAACCATTGTTATCGCGCCGACGAGATGGCGCAGATGATCGATCTAGCGCACGAGTTCGGCTTCAAGATCCGGTCCTTCCACCACGCGGTCGAATCGTACAAGATCGCGGACCTGCTCGCGAAGGAAGGGACCTCGGTGTCGGTGTGGGCGGACTGGTGGGGGTTCAAAGAAGAGGCGATGGATGGGATCCAACAGAACGCGGCGCTCAACCAGCACGCGGGTGGGCGGCCGCTGATTCATTCCGACAGTCCGAGCGGGATCCAGCGCTTGAACCAGGAGGCGGCGAAGGCGATGTACGCCGGCGTTCGGGCCGGGATACCCATCACGCGTGATCAGGCACTGCGCTGGATCACGGTCAATCCCGCGTGGACGCTCGGGCTCGACTCGATCGTCGGTACGCTCGAGCCCGGCAAGATGGCCGATGTGGTCGTCTGGTCGGGCGACCCGTTCTCCATCTACTCGAAGGCCGTGCAGGTCTACAACGACGGCTGGCTCGTGTACGACCGGGCCGACGCGGCGCACCAGCCCCGCACCGATTTCGAGCTGGGCCGGGCGCCGGCCCCTGGGAGCGACCGATGATCGCCGTGCTGCTCGCGCAGACGATCGCTATCACGGGCGGCACGGTGTATCCCGTGTCCGGCCCCAAAATCGCCAACGCGACCGTGCTGATCCGCGACGGCAAGATCGCGGCGGTCGGCACCGGCGTGGCGATCCCGTCCGACGCCACGCGCATCGACGCGGCGGGCAAGTGGGTCACGCCGGGGCTGATCGACGGCGGCGGCCAGCTGGGCCTGGTCGAGATCGGCGCCGTCGCGGGGACGCGCGAGGCAAGCCTGCAGGGCGACACCATCGCCGCCGCGTTCAACGTCACGGAGGGGATCAACCCCGCGTCCGCGGTCATCGCGGTCACGCGGATCGAAGGAGTCACGACCGTGCTCGCCACCCCAACCGGCAACCTGGTCAGCGGGCAGGCGGCACTGATCGACCTCGATGGAGCCACCATCGAACAGATGGTCGTCAAGTCGCCGGCCGGGATGGTGCTCGACGATTCCGAGAGCGGGAAGGACTACGCCGGCGGCTCGCGTGCGGGATTGGCTGATCGTCTCCGGCGCGTATTCCGCGACGCGCTCGAATACGAGCGCCGCAAGGTGGACTTCAGCCGCGCTCAGATACAACCGCTGTCGGCACCGGCCCGCGACCTCGAGGCGCTGCTGCCGGTGCTGCACGCGCAGGAGCCACTCATCGCCTACGCGAACCGCCGGAGCGACATCGCGACCGCGCTGCGCCTCGCGCGCGAGTTCAAGCTGAAGCTCGTGCTGGCTGGCGCCCAGGAAGGCTGGGAAGTCGCGCGAAATATCGCGGCCGCCGGCGTGCCGGTGCTGGTGGAGCCGCTCGACAACATTCCCTCCTACGACGCGCTCGGCATCCGCTACGAGAACGCCGCGCTGCTCGCGCGCGCGGGCGTGAAGGTCGCGCTCATGGAGACCGACACGCACAACTCGCGCAACCTGCGCCAGCAGGCGGGAAACGCCGTGTCGTATGGGATGGCGTGGGACCAGGCGCTGCGCGCCGTCACGCTCTCCCCCGCGGAAATGTTCGGCGTGGCCGATCGCTACGGCTCGCTCGAACCGGGCAAGGTGGCGAACGTGGTCGTGTGGTCGGGTGACCCCTTCGAGTTTACCACCGGCGTGGAGCACGTGTTCATCCGCGGCAACGAGATTCCGTTGAAGAGCCGGCAGACGGAACTGTTCGAGCGGTACAAGACCCTGCCCCCCAAGTATTGACCGTCGTTGGTCGCGCGGGCGTGTGCAGTTTGCGCAGTCGTTGCGCCGCCCGCACGTGGCATTGTGGTGCGTTGAACGGCCGCCGCGTTGCTCGCGCGCAAGAGATTTGCGGCAGTACGGCAGCGCCGCACGGGCGCATCGGGCTGAAATCGTGCGGGGCGGCGGCACCTGCAGGTTGCGCGAGAGTGGCCCATCAGTTGCACCTCTCAATGTGGAACCTGCGGAGGACGACTGTGGGACGCGCAACGGCGAAGCTCATCATCACCCTGACGCTGGCAGGGCTGGCGGGAGCGGCCTGCCGCGATTCAACCGCCCCCGTCCGCGGATCGTCCGGCCCGGCGTCCCAGCTCGGCCTGGTGACCGGCGCTCTCACCGTGTCGACGACGACGTCGGGATCGAACCTCGACCCCGACGGCTACACGGTGACGGTGGACGTGCTCCTGTCGAGCAGCCCGATCGCGCCCAACGGGAGCGTGACGTTCACGGACGTGCCTCCCGGCGTCGCGGTCGTGACGCTTTCCGGCGTTGCAGGCAACTGCACGGTCACCACCGGAAACCCGCAGCTCGTCACCGTTCCGATCGGCGGCACCGCAGGCGCAGCATTCTCGATCAACTGCGCGGGGTCGCCGCCGCCGCCACCGCCGCCACCGCCGCCACCGCCGCCGCCGCCGCCGCCACCGCCGCCGCCGCCGCCGCCGCCCCCGCCGCCACCGACGAGCGGCGACCTCTCGGTGACGACTGCGACCACGGGGTCGAACCTCGATCCCGATGGGTACACCGTCACGCTCGATGGCAGCAGCAGCCGCGCGATCGGGACCAATGGGAGCGTGACGTTCACCGGGGTCCCGGCAGGGAGCCACTCAGTGGCGCTGAGTGGGCTGGCCTCGAATTGCAGCGTGAGCGGTACGAACCCGCGGACCGTGACGGTCACGGCGGGGAGCACGACTAGCACCACGTTCTCGGTCAGCTGCGCAGCACCGCCACCGCCGCCGCCACCGCCGCCGCCGCCACCGCCACCGCCACCGCCGCCGCCGCCGCCGCCGCCGCCGCCGCCACCGCCGTCGGCGCGAGTGACCGGCAGCGGGCAGGTCGGCGCGGGCTCTCCCACGCCCGGGAACAACGTGGTGACCTTTGACTTCGACCTGCGGTCCGACCTCACCGGCAGATTCACGGGCACCGATTACGCCGACGTGCGACCGGATGGCAGGCCCGCGTCGCTGACCGTGGACCCGACGGCGGATCCCGCGACGTCGATCACCGCGTACCGCAACAGCTCGACTAAGTGCAGCGACCCCAGTCGCGGGGTGGAAGTGGACGCCAACGGGCGTGAGGACACGGGCGGCGTAGTGAGCTTCACCCTGAGCGTGTGTGACAACGGACCGGCCGGGAGCGGCTCCGACTTCTTCGACGTCTTCATTCCGTCAGAGGGATTCCGCGTCTCCGGCACCGTGACGAGTGGAGACATCGTCAAGCAGTGAGCGTGAACGGCGGTACGCCGGAGCTGTTTTCGACCTGTCCGGCCTCGAGCAACACACCGCGAGCGCAGTACCTCGCACGGGTGGCCGACGTGGCGCGCTGGAGCGAGCGCCACGGCTGTCGCGGCATGCTGGTCTACAGCGACAACCGTCAGGTGGATCCGTGGCTCGTGGCGCAGTACGTGATCCAGCACACGACCGACCTGTGCCCCCTGGTGGCCGTGCAGCCGGTGTACATGCATCCCTACACCGTCGCCAAGCTCGTGACGAGCCTGGCATGGCTGCACGGGCGCCGCGTGTGTCTGAATCTCGTGGCGGGCGGCTTCAAGAACGACCTCGAGGCGCTGAACGATCCCACGGAACACGATCGGCGCTACGAGCGCCTGACCGACTACGCCACGCTGATCGGGCTGTTGCTCTCGGGCGCGGGGGTCACATACCAAGGCGCGTTCTACGGCGCGACCCGCCTCAAGCTGACGCCGCCGGTGGCGCCGGATCTCTCGCCTGGACTGTTCGTGTCGGGCTCGTCCGCGGCGGGCGTGGCCGCCGCGCGGGCGATCGGCGCGACGGCGGTGAAATACCCTCCGCCGCCCGGGGAGGAAGAGCCGGCGGAGGAGGGGGTGCGTACGGGAGCGCGCATCGGGATCGTGGCCCGTGAGGACTCAGAGGAGGCGTGGCGGGTCGCGCGGCTGCGCTTCCCACCCGATCGGCGGGGTCAGCTCGCGCGGGAAATGGCGACGAGAATCTCGGACTCGTTCTGGCATCGGCAGATCACGGATGCGGCCCATGCGGCAGCGGGGGCGGGGGCGGCCAACGGCGGACCATACTGGCTCGAGCCGTTCGAGCACTATCAGACGATGTGTCCGTATCTGGTGGGGAGCTACGACGAGGTCGCGGGGCTGCTGGCTCGATATCTCGAGCTCGGCCACGAGGCGTTCATCCTCGACATCCCGACCGCCGAAGACGATCTGTACCACGCGCGCACCGCCTTCGAGCGCGCGGCCGCTCTGGTGAGGCCATGACGCGGCTGCTGCACCACTGGCCGGCGGCGCAGGCGGAGCGACGCCCGGACGCAGGCGCGCTGGTGTTGGGCGAGACCCGCGTCAGCTACGGCGAGCTCGAGGCGGCGAGCAATCGGCTGGCGCGGCTGCTCGGCGCGGTCGGGTGCCGGCCGGGCGAGCGCGTCGCCCTGCTCCTCCCGAAATCGCCGACCGCCGTGATCTCCCTGCTCGGTGTGCTCAAAGCTGGCGGGATCTATGTGCCGGTGGATCCCGCCAACCCCGCGGCGCGCGTGGCCGCGATCTTCGCGTCGTGCGAGCCCCGCATCGTGCTCGTCGCGGGCGCCGCGGCGCGCTCCCTGGCTGAACTGAGCGTGGCCGGGCGTCCGGGGCCGCGCTACCGCATCGGCTGCATGGACGAGAGCGGCGCCTGCGACTTCCCGGTTCGCCCCGACTTTGTGCTCTCGGACCTCGAGGCGTTCCCAGCCAGGCCGCGGGACCCGCCGCCCGCGGCGTGCGCTGCCGCCCATATCCTCTTCACGTCGGGATCCACCGGTGTTCCCAAGGGCGTGGTCATCCGCCACTCCAGCGTGATCCGTTTCGTAGAGTGGGCGAACGGCTACTTCGGGCCGGCCGCCGGGGACCGCCATTCGGGCCATTCGCCGCTCCATTTCGATCTGTCGACGTACGACGTGTTCGGGACTCTGGCCGCGGGCGCCGAGCTGCACCTCGTGCCGCCGGAGGTCGACCTGCTGCCGCACAAACTGGCGCAGTTCGTGCGCGCGAGCGGCCTGACCCAGTGGTTCTCGGTGCCGTCGGTGTTGACCCGCATGGCCCAGTCCGGCGCCGTGCGCCGCGGGGCCTTCCCGACGCTGCGGCGCGTGCTGTGGTGTGGTGAGGTGTTCCCGACGCCCGCCCTGCGCCATTGGATGCGGCGGGTACCCCGCGCGTCGTTCACCAACCTCTACGGGCCGACCGAGACGACGATTGCGAGCAGCTACTACACGGTGCCCGAGTGTCCGGTCGATGACGGCGCGTCCGTCCCCATCGGACACCCCTGCGCGGGCGAGGTGCTGCGCGTGCTGGACGAGGCCGGAGAGCCCGTCCCGCCGGGCGCGATCGGCGAGTTGTACATCGGGGGGGCGGGTGTGAGTGCCGGCTACTGGCGAGATCCCGAGCGTACGCGCGCCGCCTTCGTGCGCGCGCCCGGCGGGAAGCTGGGGGGATTGTACCGCACCGGGGATCTCGCGAGCGTGAGCCCTGACGGATTGACCTTCTTTCACGGGCGCGCGGACACGCAGATCAAAGCCCGAGGGTATCGCATCGAGCTGGGTGAGATCGAGGGGGCGCTGCTCGCGCTCGACGGGATCGCGGAGGGGGCCGTGGTCGGCCTGCCGACGGACGGGTTTGCGGGCACCACGATCTGCTGCGCCTACGTGCCGGCCGGCCGGGCCCGAGGCGCTGTCACCCCCAAAGAGGTGCGGCGACGCCTGGCGGCGCGCCTGCCCCCCTACATGCTGCCCGCGCGCTGGCTCGCGCTGGAGCGCCTGCCGCGCAACGCCAACGGCAAGATCGGACGGCGCGAGCTGCAAGACGCCTTCCTGGGCCATGAAGCTGTTGCCCATTGATTCGCCCGCGCTGATCGACACGGTCGCCGGCTGGCTCGGTCAGAAAGCGAACTACCAGTGGCTCGACTTCGGCCAGGGCGTGCAGCGGCTCACGCCCTTGTCCCTGAAGCTGATGACGCAGCGGGACATCCATTTCTTGCGCGTGTTCACCGGAGACGACGACACGACGCTCGCCGGCGTCGTCGGTCTGACCAACGTGGATCGCACGTTCCGGACAGCGAGCGTCTGGACCGTACTGGGAAACAAGGGCCAGGGCGGCTGCGGCCGGCGCGCGACGGCCCGGCTGCTCGACCTGGCCTTCAGGGAGTTGGGGCTGTGCGCCATCAACGCGTGGACCGTCGAGACGAACGCGGCGGCGCAGCGCGGCCTCGAGCAGCTGGGGTTTCGCTACGTCGGCCGGCTACGCAAGTGCCACTACATCGACGGGCGTGCGCTCGACCGCCTGCTGTACGACCTGCTGGCCGACGAGTATCGCGAGCGCGCCGGTGACGACTGAAGAGCGGCTCGCGGTCCTGTTCCGCCGGCACCTCCATCTGGAGGTCCCGTCGCTCGACACGGATCTCCTCGAGACCGGGCTGCTCGACTCGCTATTGATCGTTGATTTGCTGGTCCACATCGAGCGCGAGCTGGGGCGCACGCTTCCGATGGAGGCGCTCGAGCTGGAGGATTTCCGCAGCCTCGTCACGATCGCGCGGTGCATCGAGCGAAAGGGACAGGCCCCCGACCCGTCTACCCGTCTTGCTTCGGATACACGCTGACCTTATAGCGCTTCTTGTTCTTGTGCTCGAACTTGACCTGACCGTCGATCAGCGTGAACAACGTGTCGTCGGACGCGCGGCGCACGTTCAGCCCGGGGTGGAACTTCGTGCCGCGTTGTTTGACGAGGATGCTCCCCGCCGTCACGAACTCTCCGGCGAAGCGTTTCACGCCCAAATACTTGGGGCCGGAGTCGCGGCCGTTGCGGGAGGAGCCGACGCCTTTCTTGTGGGCCATATCGTTCCCTCAGTCCTTGAGCTTCACGTCGGCGATCTTGATCTCGGTGAACGGCTGGCGGTGTCCGGCGTGACGCCGGAACCCGGTGCGGCGGGCGAAGCGGTAAATGTGGATCTTCTTGCCCTTGCCGTGTCGCACCACTTCGGCCGTCACCTTGGCGCCCTTCAGGACCGGTTTGCCGGTGTGCACGTGCTTGCCGTCACTCGCCAATAGCACGCGATCGAACGTCACCTTGCTCCCGGGCTCGCCTTCGAGCAACGGGACCTTGATCGTGACGCCGGGCTCGGCGCGGTACTGGACGCTGCCGATGGCAAAGATGGCGTAGGTCATGAGGGCCGGAACGTAAATGAGGGCAATCGGTTAGTCAATGGTCGCCTACGCCACCGCGTACTGCTCGGTCACGTCCCGGCCCGCCGGCTGCGCCATCATGCGGAACTCGTCGAGGCGCATCATCGGGTCGTCGCGCACCTCGAGCTCGAGCCCGGTTTGCTTCTCGAGTTGTCGCAGGAAGTTCGGCTCCTGCTCCACGAGATACAGCGCCACTTCGGGGTGCAGCCGCACGGCGAGCTGCCGCTCCTTGTGCTCGGCGCCGGCGCGTTTGAGCGAGCGCTCCATCCGCCGCACAACCACCTCGGGGCGAAACACGCGTCCGGTCCCGTTGCAGGTGGGGCACTCCGCGGTCATCGACTGCCACAGCGACGGGCGCACGCGCTGCCGGGTCATCTCGATCAGGCCAAGCTCCGAGACGGCGAACGCCTTGGTACGCGCGCGGTCGCGACCCAAGTGGGTCCGCAGCTCCTGCAATACCTTGTCGCGGTTGCCGCGCGACTCCATGTCGATGAAGTCCACCACGATGATCCCGCCGATGTCCCGCAGCCGCAACTGGCGCGCCACTTCTCGCGCCGCCTCGATGTTCGTCTTGAGGATCGTGCTCTCGGGGTCCTTCTTGCCGGTGTAGCGGCCCGTGTTCACGTCGATCGAGGTCAACGCTTCGGTCGGCTGGATGATGAGATACCCGCCCGTCGGCAGCTCCACCCGCGGGATGAAGAGCTTGCGGACTTCCGCCTCGACGTCGTACTCGTCGAACAGGGGGGCCTCGGCGGCGTGCAGTTTCACCCGCTCGATCAGGTCGGGATCGATCTGCTTCAAGTACTGGACGATCTCGTTGTGCAGCATCTTCGAGTCGACGAGCAGCGAGTCGACCTTGTCACTGAACAGGTCGCGGATGATGCCGCGCGTGAGGCTGGTCTCGCGTTGCAGCAGCGCCGGCGGGCGCACCGAGCCGGCCTTGCGCTTGATTTTCTTCCACAAGTCGTACAGGTGGTCGATCTCGTGCTTGCAGCTCTGCTCGGTCAGATCTTCGGCCACGGTGCGGATGATCCACCCGCCCGAGTCTTTGGGGACGAGCTTGGCGACCAAGTCGCGGAGCTTGGCGCGCTGCTCGCGGTTCTCGATCTTGCGGGAGACGCCGACCTTCGAGGCGAACGGCATGTAGACCAGGAACCGGCCGGCGAGCGACACCTGCGCGGTGACGCGCGGTCCCTTGGTACCGATTGGTTCTTTGATGACCTGGACGAGCTTGGCCTGACCCTTCTTCAGCTCGTCGGCGACGTTCGGCAGGCGGCGGCGCTTGGAGCCGCCGTTGCCGTTGTCGCTCTCGTCGTCCGGATCGCGCGGCTCGTCTTCGTCCTCCGATTCGATCAGATCGGAGGCATGGAGGAAGGCGCTCTTTTCGGCGCCGATGTTGACGAAGGCTGCCTGTATCCCCGGCAGGACCGCGTCCACGGTGCCGAGATAGATGTCACCCACCGAGCGGCGGGTGTCGGGACGATCCACCAAGAGCTCAACAAGGCGGTCGTCCTCCAGGATGGCCACGCGGGTTTCCCGCGGGCTCCCGCTGATTAGTATTTCCCGTTTCAAAGCATGTTCCCTCGATCCCGGCCGGCCAGCAGCCCGGCGGGATCCGATTGTTGTCCCAGCAAGCACTCATTCCGAGCAGATTGACGGAGGAGGATCTGACCCGATTGGAAGGACGGCCCGATTGCGGCGCACCGAAGGTGCTCAACGCGGCGAGCAGTCCGGAAGTCCAATGCATACTCTAAATCTAAGCGGGCTTGCGACTTACGTCAACTAGCCCGAGATTTCATTCCCTATGATGCATCTACACAACGGATTCTCGCGTTCGGGGGTGCTTCTGACTGGCATGTTGCTCGGCGGGGCCGAAGCGGCGCTCGGCCAAACGATCCAATACCCATCCGCGCACAAGAGCGCCGTGGTGGACGACTACCACGGCACGCCGGTGCCGGACCCCTATCGCTGGCTCGAGGACCCCGACGCGCCGGACTCGCGCGCCTGGATCGAGGCCGAGAACCGCATCACCGAGTCGTATCTGGCGCAAATCCCGCAGCGGGACGCGATCCGCCGGCGGCTCACGCAGCTGTGGAATTATCCCAAGTACGGCGCCCCATTCCACAAGGTGGGGCGGTACTTCTTCTTCAAGAACGACGGCCTGCAGAACCAATCGGTGCTGTACAAGCAGGCGTCGCTCGTGGCCGACGCCGAAGTGCTGCTCGATCCCAACGTGCTGTCGTCAGACGGCACCGTCGCGCTCTCCACGCTGGCGCTGTCGGAGGACGGGCGGCTGCTCGCCTACGGCACGTCGGCGAGTGGGTCGGACTGGGAGGAGTTCCACGTGCGCGACATCGCGACCGCGCGCGATCGCGCGGACCACCTGCGCTGGATCAAGTTCTCCGGCGCGTCGTGGACGCACGACGGCCGCGGGTTTTTCTACAGTCGCTACCCGGAGGCGGCGGACAAGGCGTTGACGAGCGTCAATCGCTTCCAGAAGGTCTATTATCACCGCCTCGGCACCGCTCAGGCGCAGGACGTGCTGGTGTACGAGCGTTCCGATCAGCCGGATTGGGGGTTCGGCGCCGCAGTGACCGACGACGGCCGGTACGTCGTCATGAACGTGTGGCTCGGCACCGACCGGCGGAACCGTGTGCACTACCTCGACCTGCGGAGCGCCACCCGTCCCCGCGTCACGGGGGTGGTCACGCGTCTGCTCGACGACTTCGACGCCGGCTACGGCTTCATCGGGAACGATGGACCGGTGTTCTACTTCCTCACCGACCTCGATGCTCCGAAGAAGCGGGTGATCGCGATCGACACGCGGCAACCGGAGCGCGCGCGCTGGCGCGAGATCATCCCGCAGGGCGAGGACGTGCTCGAGGGCGTCCAGATCATCCACGATGTGTTCGTCGCGCATTACATGCACGATGCGCATTCGCGGCTGCGGCTGTTCGCGCTGGACGGGCGGTTTCTCAAGGACGTCGCGTTGCCGACGCTCGGCGCCGTGGCGTCGATCTCGGGCGAGCGCAAGGACGATGCGATGTTCTACGCGTTCACCTCGTTCCTCTACCCCACCACGATTTTTCGCTACGACTTCACAGAAGGCACGTCGAGCGTCTTCAAGGCGCCGGCCATCGACTTCGATCCGTCGGCGTACGAGACGAAACAGGTGTTCTACACCAGCAAGGACGGCACGCGCGTGCCGATGTTCATCACGCACAAGCAGGGCATCAAGCTGGACGGGTCGAATCCGACGTATCTGTACGGCTACGGGGGGTTCGACATCAGTCTCACGCCGAGCTTCTCGGTGAGCGTGCTCGCGTGGCTCGAGCTGGGCGGTGTATATGCCATGCCCAACCTGCGGGGCGGCGGGGAGTACGGCGAAGAGTGGCACCAGGCGGGGATGCACGAGAAGAAGCAAAATGTGTTCGACGATTTTCTGGCCGCCGCGGAGTACCTCATCGCGCAGGGCTATACGACGCCCGCGAAGCTCGCCGTGGGCGGCGGCTCGAACGGGGGCCTGCTGGTGGGGGCGGCGATCACGCAACGGCCCGAGTTGTTCGGCGCGGCGCTGCCGGCGGTCGGGGTCATGGACATGCTAAGGTTTCACAAGTTCACGATCGGCTGGGCCTGGGTCACCGAGTACGGCTCGGCGGACAGCGCGGCGCAGTTCCCGTATCTCTACAAGTACTCGCCGCTGCACAACCTCAAGGCCGGGGCGCGCTATCCGGCGACGTTGATCACCACTGCCGATCACGACGATCGGGTGGTGCCGGGGCACTCCTTCAAGTTCGCCGCCGCCCTGCAGGCGGCACAGGCGGGTCCCGCCCCGGTACTGATCGAGATCGAGACCAAGGCCGGGCACGGCGCCGGCAAGCCGACCAGCAAGGTGATCGAGGAGCAGGCGGATCGGTGGGCGTTTCTGGTGAAGAATCTGGGGATCGTGCCCTAATCGACCAGGTCTCCGAGTAGCTGCCGCGCGATGACGATGCGCTGAATCTCGCTCGTGCCTTCACCGATCTCGCAGATCTTGGCGTCCCGCATCATGCGCTCCACCGGATAATCCGTGGTGTAGCCGTAGCCGCCGTGCAGCTGCACGGCTTTGGTGGTCGCGCGCATGGCGAGCTCGGACGCGTACAGCTTCGCCATCGCGGCCTCCTTCTTGAACGGCTGACCGGTCTGCTTGAGCCATGCCGCGTGGTACACCAGGTGGGTCGCGGCCTCGATCTCGGTTGCCATGTCGGCGAGCGCGAAGTGCACGCCTTGAAAACTCGCGACCGGCCGCCCGAATTGCTTGCGCGTCGCGGTGTACTCGAGGCACTCCGCCAGCGCCCCCTCGGCGAGGCCCAGCGCCAGGGCGCCGAGCCCGATGCGGCCGCCGTCCAGTGTGTGCAGGAATTGGCGGAAGCCGTTGTTCACCGGTCCCAGCACATTGTCGCGCGGCACGACGGCGTCCTGGAAGACGAGCTCCCGCGTATCGGAAGCGCGCCAGCCCAGCTTGTCCTCCTTCTTGGCCGCCGCCACGCCGGGACACTTGGGGAGCGCGGCGTCGTGTCCGATCCCGACGCGTCGCGTGTCCTCGAGGTCACAGGTGTCCTTGGTGACGATGAAGGCGGTGATGCCGTGCGTCTTCTGAGCGGCGGGATCGGTGCGGGCGGTGACCACAAAGATCTCACCCACGCCGGCGTGGGTAATGAAGATCTTGGAGCCGTTGAGGACGTAGTGGTCGCCCCGGTCGACCGCAGTGGTCTTGGTGCCTCCGGCGTCCGAGCCGGCGCCGGGCTCGGTCAGGCCGAAGCCGCCCAGCACCTTGCCGGTCGCGAGCAGCGGGACGTAGCGCCGCTTCTGCTCGTCCGTCCCGAAGTCCATGATCGGAGAGGTGCCGAGCGTGGTGTGCGCGCTGACCGTGATCGCATGGCTCGCGTCGACCTTGGCGAGCTCGTGGATCACGATGATGTACGAGAGATAGTCCATCCCCGAGCCGCCGAGCTGCTCCGGCCAGGGGATGCCGAACAGGCCGAGCTCGGCCATCTGCCTGACGTTGTCCCACGGGAAGCGGCTCTCGAGATCGTACGCCCTCGCGCTCGGCCGGATCACCTGGTTCGCGAAGTCGCGCACCATGGAGCGGACCTGATGGTGGTGGTCGGTGAAGTAGAGGCTGTCGTGCATGGGGGGAATATAGCGGCGCCCGGGGTCTCCTCACCCGGTCGTCCCAAACCCCGCCGCGATGCAGTTGATCGACAGGAGCAGCGCCGGCAGCGCGTCTTCCTGCCCCGCGCGGTAGCGTCGCAACAGCTCGATCTGCTGGTGGCTCACCTGATTCAGCGTCGGCAGCCGGCGGGAGAGGCGTTCCCGGAACTGGGGGAACCGCTCGGCGAGGGCGCTCTCGCCCGTGAGGCGCCGCACCGCGTCGACGGTGCGGTGGTATTCGTCGGCGACGAGGGAAACCAGCTCGTTGCGGACCCAGGGGTCGGCGACCAGATCGGCGTACGCGCGCGCGATGTCGAGATCGACGTACGCGAGCGTCTTCTCCGCCTCGTCCACGATCAAGCGGAACAGGCGGCAGCCGGTGAACATCCGCTCGAGCAGGGCCGCGCCGCGCGCGCCGCGCACCTCGAGGAAGGTGGCGAGCCCGGTGCCCACCCCGTACCAGCCCGGGACACAGTGGCGGTTCTGGGTCCAGGCGAACACCCACGGGATGGCGCGCAGGTCGCCGAGCGTGCGGGCGCCGAACCGTCGCGCGGGGCGCGAGCCGATGTTGAGCAGCGCGATCTCCTCGAGCGGGCTCGCCGCCTGGAAGTACGTGACGAGCTGGGGATGCTCGATCAGCCGGCGATAGGCGGCGTGCGCCGCGCCGGACAGCGCTTCCATCGCCTCGTCGAACTCGGCTGTCGGTACCAGCGCCTCCTCGCGCTCGGACTTGAGGGAGTGCTCGAGCACGCCCGCGGCCAACAGCTCCGTCTGGTAGGCCGCCGTGCCGCGGTTGGCGTACTTGAACGAGACGACCTCCCCCTGCTCGGTGATGCGCAGGCGTCCCGCGATCGAGCCGGCCGGCTGCGCGGCGATGGCGCGCCCGGTCGGCGCGCCGCCCCGGCTCACCGACCCGCCGCGCCCGTGGAAGAACGCGATCGGGACGCCGCACTCTCGGCCGAGCCGCGTGAGCTTGAGCTGCGCCTTCGCCAGCTCCCAATTGGACGTGAGGAAGCCCCCGTCCTTGTTCGAGTCGGAGTACCCGATCATGACCTCGTAGACGCCGCCCTGGGCGCGCACACTGCGCCGTATCAGGGGCACCTGTAGCAGCTCGCGGACGATCTCCGGCGCGCGACGCAGGTCGTCGACGGACTCGAACAGCGGCACGACCGGCAGCGTGCAGCTCTCGGTACCTTGGGCGTCGGCGAACAGGCCGGCTTCCTTGGCGAGCAGGTACGCGCCCAGCACGTCGGCCGCCTCGTGGGTCATGCTGAGGACGAAGCTGCCGATCGCCTCGCGGTCGAGCTCGTCGCGCAGCTCGCGGATCAGCCGGAACATGCCGAGCGTCTCGGCCGCCTCGGGCGGGAGGCTGGGCGGCGGACAGTCCGGGCGGAGCGGCCGGGCGAGCTCGCCCTGCAGCCAGGTCACCCATTCGGGCGACGCGGGCGCAGGGGCTGGGGGGTCGCCCGGGTGCCGCGCGCGCCACAGGGCGGTGAGCGCCGCGGTGAGTCGCGTCGTGTTGTCCCGCAGGTCGAGCCGGAAGGTGCTGAAGCGAAACGCCTCGACCTCGCGCCGCACGGGTCGCACGAGCCGCGCGACGGCGCCCACGGCGAGGGCGTCGGCCAGGCCCGACTCGAGCGTCCCTAGGTCTGCGATCAGCTCGTCCGCGGTGCCGTAGCCCGCGGCCTCAGGCGCGGTCTCGCCGTGCTCCGCGCACGTGAGGGTGGCGTCCAGGCGCCGCAGCATGCAGGCGACGTACTGGCGGAACACCTCGCCCGGATTGCGCGCGGCGATGGACGCGCCGGCCCCGCTGCGGTCGAGCTGTCGGGCCAGGGCCTCCCGGAACTCGAGGGGGATCCGGGCCGCGCGCTCGGTGACGGAGAGCCCCCGCAGCAGCTCGGCCAGGCGTTGGCGGTAGCGACGCAGGCTCGCGACGCGATTCTCATACACGGTCCGGCGCGTCACCTCGTTGGTGACGAAGGGATTGCCGTCGCGGTCGCCGCCGATCCACGACCCGAACTGGAAGAACGGCGGCACCTCGAACCGGCTGTCGGGGTAGGCCCGCTGCAGCGCCCGATCGAGCCTGTCCACGAGCTCGGGGACGACGTCGAACAGGTTTTCCGTCACGAAGTACAGACCCCAGGCGAGCTCTTGGGCAACCGTGGGCTTCTCCAGTCGCAGCTCGCCGCTGAGCCACAGCAGCTCGATCTCGGTGCGCACGGCGTCCACCAGACCGCTCCGCTCGCGCGGGGTCCAGCGCGGCGCTTCGAGATCGACGAGCCGGCGATAGATCCGGCGGTGTTTCTCGAGCACCGTGACACGCTTGGCCTCGGTGGGATGGGCGGTGATCACCGGCCGCACGCGCAGGTGCGCCACGAGGGATCGCAGTTGCTCGGCCGCGACCCCCTGCGCGGCGGCGGCGCTCACGACCTGAGCGAACGTGCCCCGCAGCTGCTCGGGGCCGCGCTCCACCTCGGCCTGGCGGCGCAGCCGCATCGCCGCGTTCTGCTCGGCGATGGAGAGTAGCTGGAACCAGGTGCCCTGCGCCTGGATGGCGCGCGCGATCAGCTCCGGGGACGCCCCGTCCGCCGTGGGCTCGCCCCGCAGCGCGGGCTCGAGCTCCGGCTGATGGACGCGGATCACCTCGACGAACTGATCGAACAGCAGCTGCGCCACCTCGTCGACGTACCGGGACGCGGTACGGGGGGCGGAGGCGGGAGGGTTGTCGCTCACACCACGCGGTCGCGCGGGGCGATTCCGGCGAAGAACGCCGTGAGGTTATCCAACGCCCGCATGCCCATGGCCACGCGCGTCTCCTGCGTGGCGCTGCCGAGGTGCGGCAGCAGCACCACGTTCTCCATGGTCAAGAGCGCGGGGGTCACGTGAGGCTCCTGCTCGTACACGTCGAGCGCGGCCCCCGCGATCTGGCCGCGCCGGAGCGCGGCCACGAGCGCCGTCTCGTCCACGATGTCGCCGCGGGCGGTGTTGATGAGGAACGCGGTGGGCCGCATGAGGGCGAGCCGCTCGGCATTCACGAGATGGCGGGTCTCGGGCGTGGCCGGGGAATGCAGCGACACGAAGTCGGCTTCACGCAGCACGTCCTCCACCGTGGCCCTCGGCTCGGCGGCGAGATCGGCGAGGACGTCTCGAGGGGGCGGATACGGGTCGTGAAACAGCACGCGCATCCCGAACCCGTGATGCGCGCGTCGCGCCACGGCCCGGCCGATCCGACCCAGTCCGATCAACCCCAACGTCTTGCCGCTGACTTTGGTGCCGAGCAGGTGCGTGGGCCGCCACCCCGTCCATGCGCCGCTCCGCACTTGCCGCTCCCCTTCGCCCGCGCGCCGCGCCACCATGAGCATGAGCATGACGGCGTCGTCCGCGGTGTCGTCGGTGAGCACCTCCGGCGTGTTGGTGACCACGACGCCGCGGGCTTTCGCGGCGGCCACGTCGATGTGGTTGAACCCCACGCCGTAGTTGGCGAGGATCCGGGCGCGGAGCGGCTCGACCGCGAGCGTATCGCCGGTGATGCGGTCGCTCACGGTGGGCACGAGCGCGTCCGCGGTGCGCAGCGCGTCCTGCAGCTCGGCGGGCGTGAGCGGATGGTCGTCGCGGTTCACGCGGGCGTCGAACGCTCGGGTCAGCTCGACTTCGACGGGCGCGGGCAGCCGCCGCGTCACCACGACGGTCGGCCGGCCCGGTGCACTCACCGCTCGACCAAGACCTGGCGGGGCGGCCTCCGGGCCAGGGCCTGCGCTACCGTCGACCCGAGCTCGGCCGGGCTCGGGGCCACGACGAGGCCCGCCGACCGCATGATTTCGGCCTTCTCCGCCGCGGTGTCCCCGAACGCCGAGATGATCGCGCCGGCGTGCCCCATGCGTCGGCCCTTCGGCGCCGTGAGGCCGGCGACGTATCCGATTACCGGTTTCGTCATGTGTTCCTTGACGAAGCGGGCGGCGTCCGCCTCCTGCGGGCCGCCGATCTCGCCGATCATCATGACCGCGTCCGTCTCCGGGTCCTCCTGGAACAGCGCCAGGATGTCGACGAACGAGCTGCCGTTGATGGGATCACCGCCGATCCCCACGCTCGTCGAAATGCCGACGCCGAGCGCCTGCATCTGCGCGGCCGCCTCGTAGCCGAGCGTGCCGGAGCGCGTGACCAGGCCGACCGTGCCGCGCATGTAGATGTGGCCCGGCATGATCCCCAGCATCGCCTTGCCGGGGCTGATCACGCCGGCGCAGTTGGGTCCGATCAGGCGGGTCCGCCGCTCCTTGGCGTACCGCCACAGATAGCGTTTGACCCGCATCATGTCCTGGGCGGGAACGCCGTCGGTGATCGTCACGACGAGCCGGATACATGCGTCCGCCGCCTCCATGACGGCATCGGTGCAGTACGGAGCGGGCACCAGCACCAGCGAGGCGACGGCGCCGGTGGCCGCGACCGCTTCCTTGACGGTATTGAACACCGGCCGCTCGAGGTGCCTGGTGCCGCCCTTCCCCGGGGTCACCCCGCCCACCACGTTCGTGCCGTAGGCGATCATCTGCTTCGCGTGGAACGTCCCCTTGTCCCCCGTGAACCCCTGGACGATGACGGCGGTCTGCTCGTCGAGCAGGATGCTCATGCGGTCTCCGGTGCATTGGCGTTCGACGTCCTCACCCCCTGTCCCCCTCTCCCTCCGGGAGAGGGGGGACTACTTTCGACGTTCCCCCTCTCCGGAACGGAGAGGGGGTCAGGGGGTGAGGATCGCCGCGCCGCTACCACCCGTTCGGCCGCTTCCGCGAGCGTGTCGGCGGTGATGATGGGAAGCCCGCTCTCCTCCAGGATGCGGCGGCCCTCCAGCACGTTCGTCCCCGCGAGCCGCACCACCAGCGGGACGGGGACGCGGACCTCGCGAACCGCCTGCACCACGCCCTGGGCCACCCAGTCACAGCGGTTGATGCCGGCGAACACGTTCACGAGGATCGCCCGGACCTTCTGGTCGGAGAGCACCAGGCGGAACGCCGCGGCGACGCGATCGGGAGACGCGCCGCCCCCGATGTCGAGGAAGTCGGCCGGCTCGCCGCCGGCGTGCTGGATCATGTCCATGGTCGCCATGGCGAGCCCGGCGCCGTTGATGATGCAGCCGATGTCGCCGTCCAGCGCCACGTAGTTCAGCCCGTGCTCGGCGGCCTCGGCCTCGCGCGGATCTTCCTGCGCGTGATCGCGCAGCTCAGCCACGTTGGGCCGGCGGAACATCGCGTTGTCGTCGAAGCTCATCTTCACGTCGAGTGCCAGCACCTGCGCGTCCGCCGTAACGACGAGCGGATTGGTCTCCACCATGGTGGCGTCCAGCTCGCGGAACGCGCGATACGCTCCGAGGATGACGGCGACGGTCTGGCTCACCTGCGACGAGGCGAGCCCCAGACCGAAGGCGAGCTCGCGCGCCTGAAACGCCTGCATCCCGACGGCGGGCTCGACGACCTCGCGCAGGATGGCCTCGGGCTCGCGCTGCGCGATCTCCTCGATCTCCATACCGCCGTGCGGGTGCGCGACGACGACGATGCGCTCGCGCCCGCGGTCGAGCACGAGCCCGAGGTACAGCTCGCGCGCGATCGGCAGCGCCTCCTCGATGAGCAGGCGGTGGACCGGGAGGCCGTCCGGCCCGGTCTGGGTGGTCACGAGGGTCTTCCCCAGGAGCTCCTTGGCCGCCTGCCGGACGTCGACGACGCTGGTGCAGAGCCTGACCCCGCCCGCCTTGCCGCGCGCGCCCGAGTGGATTTGCGCCTTCACCACCCAGCGGCTGCCGCCGATCTCGGCGGCGCGATACGCCGCTTGGTCGGCGCTGTAGGCGACGCCGCCCTTGGGCACGCGGACGCCGAACCCGGCCAGCAGCTCCTTCGCCTGGTATTCGTGAATGTCCACGCTTCACACTCGCGTCGCGGCCAGGGAAGGCGCGCCCCGCCCGCGGGCGGCGATGGCCGACGCCATCGCGACGACGTTCTGCGCCATGCGCGCCGACGCCGCGTCGATCATGCGGCCGTCGAGCTGGGCCGCGCCGCGGCCCTCACGCGCCGCCTGGTCCAGCGCGTCGAGGATGCGCCGCGCCCGCTCCACCTCCGCCGCCGGCGGCGTGAAGACCTCGTTCGCCAGCGCGATCTGCGAGGGGTGGATCGCCCACTTCCCCTCGTAGCCGAGCGCCGCGGCCCGCCGGGCCGCCGCGCGAAACCCTTCCGGATCCTTGAAGTCGCCGTACGGCCCGTCGATCGGGCGCAACCCGTACGCCCGGCAGGCGGTGACCATGCGGGACAGCGCCGCGTGCCATTGATCGCCGGGATAATCCGGATTCGGGCCTCCGATGCTCACGGTTCGAGCGCGCAGACTCGCCGCCAGGTCGGCCACTCCGAAATGCATCGCCTCGAGGCGCGGGCTCGCCTGCGCGATCGCCTCCACGTTAGCCATACCGAGGGCCGTCTCGATCAGGACGTCGATGCCGATGGGGGTCGAGATGCGGCGCGCGGTCTCGATCTGGGTGAGGAGGGCGTCCACGAGGTACACGTCCGCCGGCACGCCGACCTTGGGCACGAGCAGCACGTCCAGGCGGTGCCCCGCCTGCTCCACGACGTCCACGACGTCGCGGTACATGTAGTGGGTATCGATGCCGTTGATGCGAACGCTGACCGTCTGGCCGCGCGCCCGCCAGTCGTGCTCCAGGAGCCCGGCAATGACGTTGTGGCGCGCCTGCTCCTTGTCCGCCGGGGCGACGGCGTCCTCGAGGTCGAGGAACACGCAGTCCGCGTCGCTGTCAAGCGCCTTCCGAAACAGCGCCGGTTGCGAGCCTGGCACCGCGAGCTCGCTCCGCTGGAGCCGGGGTCGAGCCGGCTCGGAGCGGGTGAGGTTCATGCCCGGACGGTGGCGCGCGGCGAATGGCCCTTCCCGCTCGCGGGTGGCTGCGGCACGTCGGGAGACGGCACCACCGCGACGCGGGGCGGCAGCGGTGCCGCGGTGCTGCGGTAGTGCTCCGCGGCCGCCGCGACGCCCGCGCCCAGGGTGATCTTGATGCCGACGTCGCGCATCGCCATCTCCGCCCCGGCGATGGCGCCGAGCAGCATCAGCTCGTTCAGGTCGCCCAGATGACCGATGCGGTACAGCTTGCCGGCCACCCGCGCGAGCCCGGCGCCCAAGGCGAGGTTGTAGCGCCGGAACGCGACGTCGATGACATCCGCCGCGTTGAACCCGTCGGGCACGAGGATCGCGCTCACGGTGTCGGAGTGCCACTTCGGCGCCCGGGCACAGAGCTTCAAGCCCCAGGCCCGCACCGCGGCGCGCACGCCGTCCGCGAGGCGGCGATGACGCGCGAACACGTCGTCCAGCCCTTCCTCGAACAGCATGTCGAGGGACTCGCGCAGGCCGTACAGCAGCGGGATCGCGGGCGTGTAGGGGAAGTAGCCCGTCGCGTTGGCCTTGATCATGTCGCCGAAGTCGAAGAACACGCGCGGGCATTTCGCCTGCTCGCGGGCGGCGAGCGCCTTGGGACTGGCGCAGACGACGCCGAGTCCGGGGGGCAGCATCAGCCCCTTCTGCGATCCCGTGATGGCGAGGTCGACCTGCCACTCGTCCATGCGGAAGTCGATCGCGCCGATCGAGCTCACGCCGTCCACGTACAGCAGCGCCGGATGCCGGGCGGCGTCCAGCGCCCGCCGCACGGCGGCGAGGTCGCTCGTCACTCCGGTCGCGGTCTCGTTATGGACGATGAGCACGCCTTTCACCTCGTGCCCCGTGTCCGCGCTGAGAATCTCCTCGATGCGCTCGACCGGTGCGCCCTCGCCCCATTCCACGTCGATGATGTCCACGCGCAGTCCATGCCGCTGGGCCAGGTCGATCCACAGATGGCTGAACTGCCCGTAGCGCGGGGCGAGGACGCGGTCTCCCGGCGACAACGTATTGACGAGGGCCGCCTCCCAGCCGCCGGTGCCGGTGGCCGGGAAGATGAATGCCTGGCCGGTGGTGGTCTTGAAGAGGTTTTTCAAGTCGCGGAGCAGCCCGGCGGTGAGCGCCGGAAAGGCGGAGGACCGGTGGTCTTCCATGGCGCGGTCCATCGCGCGGAGGATCCGATCGGGCACGTTCGTCGGACCGGGAACGAACAGGAAATTGCGGCCGGCCATGGCGGTCGTCCTCGAGGAGAGAGGGAGCGGGGCGATGCGCGAGCGGTGGGCTCGCGCCCAAGCTATCCCGGCAAAGCTATTTCGACCTCCCCACCCCGCAACTGCACGAACGGGTAGGCGTTGCCTGCCTAACCGGCGGAGGGGCGTGGGCAGCGGTCGCAGCCGCTGCAGTGTTGCAACGCCTCCCCGAAGTAGGCGAGCAGCATGCGGCGCCGGCAAACGGGGCGGGCGACGTAGGCTCGCATCTCCGGCGCGCACTCGGTCCACGCGAAGTCAGCCGGGCGCCAGAGGATCAGGCAGAGCGCCGCCCCGCCATCCCGCCCCGCCCTGCCGGCCTCCTGGTAATAGGCTTCGAGCGTGCGCGGCATCCCCCAGTGCAGCACTTGGCGCACGTCCGCCTTGTCGATGCCCATGCCGAACGCGCTCGTCGCGACCACCACCGGCACCCGGTCGCGCAGGAAGTCGAGCAAGACTTCGCGCCGCGTTGCGGCGCAGAGCCCCGCGTGATAGGGGGCGGCCCGGACACCCATGCGGAGCAGCGCCCGGGTCACGAGCTCGGTGAGACGGCGGGTCGGTGTGTAGACGAGGGTGTGCCCGGGGACGTCGCGGATCAGACCGCGGATGCGCGCGAACCGGGTCCGGTCGTCGCTCACGCGCTCGACCGCAAACGCGAGGTTCGGCCGATCGAACGATGTCATCACCACCGCCGCTTCCCGCAAGCGCAGCACCTGCAGTATTTCGGCGCGCGTGGCGGGCGTCGCGCTCCCCGTGAGCGCCAAGGTGGGAGGGTTCTTCAGGAGATAGCGGTAAGCCCCCAGCCGGCGGTACACGGGCCGAAACTCGTTCCCCCACTCGACGATGCAGTGCGCTTCGTCGACCGCGAACAGCGCGACCGAGCCGCCCGTCCGCCTCAGGGTTCGCACCAACGAGCCGAGCCGCTCGGGTGCGCAGTAGAGCAGCCGGATCCTCCCGCCGAGCACCGCTTCGAGGATGGTGCGTCGCTCGGCGGCGGTGAGCAGGCTGTTCACGTACGCCGCGGCGACTCCGCGGCGCCGCAACGTGCCCACCTGATCCTGCATCAGCGAGATGAGGGGCGAGACGACGAGCGTCACACCCTCCGCCATGAGCGCGGGTAACTGGTAGCACAGCGACTTGCCGGCACCTGTGGGGAGAACCGCGAGCACGCTCTGGCCCGCGAGCAATGGGCCCAGCACGCGGATCTGATGGACCCGGAGCGCCGCATGACCGAATCGCTCGGCGAGCAACGCGCGGGCGCGGGGGAGCCCGCCCGTGAAGGGGGACATGGGCCCAAAGAAAGCGAGCCCCGGCGTCTCCACCGGGGCCCGAATCACGCGACCGGAATCCGAATTAGGCGATCGCCCTCATGCCCGATCGGTCCAATCCACGCCGAAGCTGTTGCCACACTCGTGACACTTTACGTCCTTGGGTTGCCCCGACACGTACTGGCGCTTGTGGCACCCCGGGCACACGAGATGCGGCTCGTGCACCACGCTCCAGGACTTGGGCCGGTCCTTGCGGACGTCGACGTTGCCCCTGGGCACCCGCACCTCGACCTGGTGCACGTCTAGCACGACCCAGTCTTTGCCGTGGTCTTCCACGATCCGGTACCACGCCCCCCGCCGCAGGCCTTCCTTTTCCGCGCGGGTGCCGTTGCTCCGAGCCCATCCGATGTCGGCCATGCGCTACTCCTCTACTTCCTCGGGGGTCCCTTCCCGCACGAGCACGAGGATCGCCGCCTGCGGTACAACCAGGTACTTCTTGCCTTCGAACGTGATCTCGACAGCCGCCTTCCGGAAGAACAAGCCGTAGTCGCCGACCTGAGCCTGCATTGGGAGGTACTTGACGTCCGGGCCGTGGATCTTCCACGGCTCGTCATCCATGCTGGCGGGCTCGGTCATGGGCGTCCCCGGCCCGGTCGCGACGATGCGACCGCCCTGGACCTGGCGGCTCTCGAGCGCGGTGGGGGGGAGATACAGCCCGACGTTGGTGCGTTCCTCCCCCTCCTCGGGGGAGATCAGCACCCGGTCGCCCACGACGATCAGGCGTTTGGGTGTCTCGTCGTCGCGCATGGGCAACAGTATACGTCCGATGGGCAAAGCTGTCAGCCCTGTTTGTGACGCAGATCACCGGCCCGCTTGACAGGGCGGAGACGGTCACTATCAATGTGTCCCGGCCGCTCGGGCGTCCGGGTGCGCCGTCGGTTCCCACGACCGCCAATCCCGGTTCCCACCCCAGTGAGGGAGCACTGACATGCAACAGCCGCTAGGCACTGCCCAGACCGAGCAGTGGAGCTGGATTCTCCAGACGGTGTGGGGCTGGATCTGGGCGGGCCTGTCCTGGATCCTCGATTGGCAGGCGCTGGTGTTCCGCACGGTGCTCTCGGGTGATTCCTTCTGGCAGATCGTCGGGAAGTTCTTGTTGCTCTTCTTCCCGGCGACGGTGCTGGTCGCGGGTGTCTGGGGCACGATGGTCTCGCTCTACACCATTCCGTTTCGCTCGGGCCGCGGACGCTTTTTGGCGGCGCTGCTCATGTCCTGGTGGGACGCGGTCCGCATGGCGTGGTTTTACTGGTTCGGCCTGGCGCGCTTCCTCCTCGTGTTCGTGGGCTGGATCTGGGGTCTGCTCCGGCTTGGCATCGGGCTGTTGTGGCGGACCCTGAAGAACCTGGTCACGTCGCCCTTCGCAATGCTGGACTCGAGCTCGCGCCAGCCGGGGGTGCCGTGGATCGCGTTCGTCCTGCTGCTGTTCTGGTCCGCCATCGAGGCCACGATCTTCACCTTCACGCTGCGTCCGACGATGAGCGAGCTGCTCTCGGACTTGACGGGCTACCAGGTGAACGCGCTGGCCCTCGTCGTGCTCCTGTGGTTCTTCC
>WNGI01000165.1_pt1 | contig 43426 bp, 48 predicted proteins | sample 5400621 | NCBI WGS metagenome assembly WNGI01 (sample SAMN13153374, study PRJNA577476) | soil metagenome | isolation source: 20 cm soil or saprolite under Garry oak tree replicate 1 | place: USA:California | collected 2016-06-15
GCATCTGCACCGACGACGGCCTGCCCATCCGCGAACTGGTCATGGACCCCAACCGGATCTACCAGCGGATGACCCCACCTAGACTGGTCGCGAATCAGCTGGGACAGCGGTCTACTCAGACCTGAGACATGACAATGGCAGGGGCGGAAGGATTCGAACCCTCGGCCCTCGGTTTTGGAGACCGATGCTCTGACCAGGCTGAGCTACGCCCCTATGCGCCTACGGAATTTTACCCAACCCCTCCAGTCCCGCCCCGACGCCTGCCCTTAGCATCGAAACGTGGCCGCCGGCGACAAGCCAGTCCTGATCGTCGGTGACGTCCACGGCGACATCGAGCGGCTATTCGCGGCGCTGAAGCCTTATCCCGCGGACAGGTGGCGCACCTTCTTTCTTGGCGACCTCGTCGACTACGGCCTGTTCGGTGTCGGTTGTCTGCGATTTGCTCGTGATCGCGACAACACCGAGGTACTGCTGGGCAACCACGAAGTGGCGATGCTCTGGGCGCTCCGTGACCCGGCACGCATCGGCTTCTGGATCAGCGTCGGCGGGCAGCGCCACGACCTCGACGAGTTGCGCGCCGATGAGCCTCTGCAGGAATGGCTGCGCGCCCGTCCGGGGCTCATCCGCCTGCCGGACCGCACCCTCCTGCAGCACTGCGGCAACGACCAATATCTCGACCTCATCCCCGTAGACGAGTCAGACCCAGTCGAAGCGATCAACGGGCGCACACGCAACCTCCTGAAGACCGGCGGCGAGGACTTGCTCTGGAATGTGCTGAGCGGGCCGAACATCTTTGCCACCCAGCCCGCGCGTCTCGAGCGCTGGCTCGAGGTCACCGGCTCGCGTCGTGTCATCTTCGGCCACACTCCCCACCACAGCCCCGCCCCGGTTCGCTACCACGGCGGCAAGGCGATCAACTTCGACGGCGGCCTGTCGCGGGCCCACCGCCTGCATCACCGAGGCGCTCCGATCCAGGCGAGCGTGGCTCCCCTGCCGGACTAGGCCACCACAGCGGGCCGGCAGTGCTTGCACGGCCGGTAGCCAGCGGAGTACGCCTCCTGCTCGCTGTGGAACTGGACGATGTTCTGCTCCTTGGCCGCCCGGCCGTGGTAGCAGGTGGGGAAGCAGAACACCTTCGTGCTGCGCACACCTTCGTACCGAAAACCCGCGCGCGCCAGCTGCTGCAGCCTCTTCAGCTGCACCCCCTCGAGCGTCAGGATGTTCTTCTTCGCCTCCGGCCCGCCGCCTCCGTAGTTGCCGATCACGCCGTCGGACCGGATCACGCGGTGGCACGGGATGAAGTAAGGGATGGGATTGTTGGCGAGCGCGGTCCCCACCGCGCGCACCGCGGCCGGATGCCCGATCTCACGGGCGATCCATCCATAGGGCCGCACCTGGCCGCGGGGGATCTCGAGCGTCTTGCTCAGCACCGCCTGCGAGAAGGAAGTCAGACCACGGAGGTCGAAGCGGAGCCGGCGCCTGCCCTCGAGCTGATCCTCGATCTTCGCCGCCAGGTCCGCGGGCGGGTCGACGCGAACGAGCTGCCGTCCGACATCCTTGCGGAACCAGCTTTCGAACTCGGCGGACGACTTGCTCCGCATCGCCGCCGAGACGCCGAGCCGATTCCACGCCACATAGACCGGCCCCAGCACCGTATCGAAGACCGCGTACGAATCGGCCATACCCGCTTGCGCGAGCACGCGCTCGGCAAAGCCCGCGGGCGCCTTCACATCGCCCAGCCGCTTCAGGTCAATCATCACCGTCGCCATGGTTCTCTCCTCTCAAGATTTTCAGCCCTCGATGCACGTTTGCCTTGACCGTGCCCACTGGTTGCCCCAGCGCCTCTGCGACCTCGGCGTACGACAGGTCCTGCACGTGGCGCAGCACCACCGCTTCGCGGTAGCGCGCCGGCAAACACGCGACGCGCGCGGCCAGCTCATCGATCTCCGCCTTGCGCATCACGTCGTCCTCGGGTCCAGAGCTGAGCGAAGGCTCGCTGCCGTTCAGCTCGACCAGACTGGGCCGCACGCCCCGCACCCGATTCCGCACGACGTTGACCGCGATGCGATGCAGCCACGCCTTCTGCTTGAGCTCGCGAATCCGGTCGGGCGGATAGGTGGCCAGCGCCCGGTAGGCACGGAGGAAGGTGTCCTGCGCGACGTCCTCAGCGTCATGCCGGTTTCCGGTGAGCGCCAGGCTGAGCGCGTAGACGCGGTGCTGGTGCTCGTGCACCAGCCGCTCGAAGACGCGTTCCGTGCCTTCCATCACCCTCCTAAACCCACCCAAACCCGCTCGGGTTGCAAGCGAGCCGGAACCATGATGCGACCACTGGTGTACAAGATGCGTTCCGATGGAGGGCCGGCCAGCGGACGATTCCCAGCTGATCGAACGCGCCCAGCGCGGAGATTCGGCCGCCTACGAGGAGATCGTGCAGCGATACCAGCAGATCGTGTTCCGCACCGCCTACGTCATCACGGGTTCGTCCGCCGACGCCGAGGATGCGGCGCAGGAGGGGTTCGTCAAGGCCTACCGGGCGCTTGACCGCTTCCGCTCAGGCGCCGACCTCCGGCCATGGCTTCTGCGGATCGTCGCCAACGAGGCTCGCAACCGGGTGCGCTCGTCGGGACGGCGCCACCAGCTCGAGCTTCGGCTGACTGAGGGCTTCCGCCCGGGGGATGCGGTCCCATCCCCCGAGGCGGTCGCCATCGCGGCCGACGAGCGGCGGCGCCTGCTCGCCATGGTCAACGCGCTGAGCGACGAGGACCGCCTTGTCATCGCGAGCCGGTACTTCCTCCAGCTGAGCGGTGAGGAAACGGCCGCCGCCCTGGGCATCGCGGAGGGCACTGTGAAGTCGCGACTGTCGAGGGCCCTTGCGAGGCTGAAGGCCCGGGTCGAGGAGGCAACGCATGCCTGACCTCGAAGAGCAGCTGACCGCCCTGTCGGTCGCGATCGACTGGCCGAAGACTCCTTCCCATTTATGGCGAGGTGTCCGGCGAAGCCGGATGGAGGGGCTGCAGTTGAACCGCTGGGCCCTTGCGGCCGGGGCTGCTCTTGTGATCGTCGGCACCCTACTCGCCTACACCCCCTCCAGGGAGGCAATCGCCGGCTGGCTGAACCTACACACAACGTTCCTGCGCACCCAAAGCCAACCGACCCCCTCGCCACTGCCCTCCGGGCCGCTAGGCGAGCGCCTTGGCCTCGGCAGCCCGACGACTCTCGATAAGGCGCAGAGCCAGGTCTCGTGGAAGATCCGGATTCCCGCGGCCCTGGGTACTCCCGACGAGGTCTATCTCAAGCTGCCACCGACCGGACCGTCGGGAGGTGAGGTGACGCTCGTGTACGGGCAGCGTCCTGACATCCGCACATCAGGCCTGACAGGCGTCTCGGTGCTCGTGACCGAAGCCCGGGGTAAGGCCAACGAGACGTTCTTTCAGAAGATGCTCGGACCAGACGCCACGTTTGAGCCGGTGACCGTCAACGGCCATCCCGGGTACTGGGTTGCGGGCCGCCCGCACATGTTTGCGTTCACGGATTCCGACGGCAACATCTACGCCGACACGTTGCGTCTCGCCACCAACACCCTCATCTTCGACGACAACGGAACTGTCGTCCGCCTCGAGGGCGAGATGACCAGGGCCCAGGCGCTGGAGATCGGCGGATCCGTGGGCTGACCCAGGAACCCCGACCGACTCTGCGGTGTATGGAAGGCGAGGTGAAGAGCATGCGAGCAATTTGCGCCCTGATCGGACTTTCTTTCGTCGCGGCCGGTTGCGGCGCCACTCAGACCGGCCCACGGCTGGCGGGCGGTGACAAGCTCTACGAGGCTGTCACCACCGGCAACTCCCAGGTGGTCTCCGTGATCGACTCCAGCTCGCACACCGCTGACCGGAGGCTTCCTCTGGGCACGCCGACGACCGACTGGAAGCACCTGTACTCGATCGTCTCGACCTCGCTCATCGACACCGATCCCTTGACCGGCGCAACGTTGGCCACGATGTCGCTGGGCGGCACGTATCACCTGCCCGCAGCGACCGCCAACGGTATGCCCGGAGGCATCTCGCTCAACGGGCGCTGGCTGGTCGCGGAGTCAATCGAAACGACGACGACGCACATGCTGGTGATCGATACGAGCACCTCGAAGGTGCGGCGCAAGATCGACCTCGCGGGCTCTTTCGAGTTCGACGCATTGAGCAATGACGGCGACCGGCTCTACCTGATCCAGCATCTAAACGGGCGCGAGTACTACGTCCGCCTCTACGATGTGATCGGCGGTCGCCTGGACGAAAACATCGTTGTGGACAAGAGCGATGGTAACCAGACCATGGTTGGGACTCGGCTCTCAGGCGTCGCGTCCCCGGACGGCCACGTCCTCTTCAGCATGTACGTCCGCGAGCACGAGAGCCCCTTTGTCCACGCCTTGAGCCTGGACGGGCCGTTCGCATTTTGCCTCGACCTCGATGGCAGCGGCTACGCGGGCTCGGCAGCGGAGATGCACTGGTCTCTTGCCATCACCCGTGACGGCTCGGTCCTGTACGCGGTGAACCCGGCGACCGGAGTGGTCGCTGTCATCAACACCGGCGGCAATGCCACGCCGGTCGTCCTCCGCACCGCCCACTTCGAAAAAGCCGCCTCGACCGGCGCCAAGAGTTTCGGCGCCAATGCCGCCGTGGTCAGCCCTGACGGCAAAACCCTGGTGGTCGGCGGCCCGTCCGGCATCACCTGGATCGACACGGCCAGCCTCAAGGTCCGCGCGCAAGGACTCACCGAGTGGCGCGTCGCGACAGTCGGCCTGAGTCCCGACGGGCAGAATCTCTACGCCGTCGGCGACGACGGTCGCATCGCCGAGGTCTCCATGGCAACGAAGACATTGGTCTCGAAATTCGATCCGTCCGAAGGTCAGCCCATGACCCTCATGCGGGTGGCGGCGTCTTAGCGGGGTCCTCCTCGTAGCCACGACACTGCAGCACTGGAAGGCGCGGATAGCGCGGAAACGAGGTGTCCGTCAAGGACCTCTCACACATCCAGAAGACGCTTCGCGGGCCTTTCACGAGCCGCGAATGCCGGCACGTCTCGCACAGCCCAACGCGGGGCGCCACGTTATTTGGGGGTGGAGCTCAGCGCTTTGATCAAGCGCTCCAACGAGCTGTCGATCCCGTACTTCTCGCCGAGCTCCGCAACCTTCTTTGGGTGCTCCGGATATCGGTCGCGCCGGCCGCGCGGCACTTCGATCGGCAGGTCGCTGACCGGCGGGACCACGCGTAGCGCCTTCTCGAGGTAGTCGGCGTTCGCATTGCGGAATACGCCTGCCTCGAGCATCGCCCCGACCGACCCATATCGCGTGACCAGCTCGGCGGCCTTCTTGTCGCCCACGCCGGCAATCCCGGGCAGCCCATCGGAAGGATCGCCGCGCAGGATCGCGTAGTCGGCGTAGGCGCGTCCAGGGATCGAGTAGCGCCGCGCCACTTCGCCTTCGTCAACCTCGACCATGCCGCCTTTCTGCGGATAGAGAACGATGATGTCGCGGCCCCTGACCAGACTGAAAAGGTCGCGGTCGCCGCTTGCGATCTCGATCGGCGTCTTCACCTTGACCGCAAGCGAGGCGACGATATCCTCCGCCTCGTAGCCTTCGAGTCCGACGACGTCAACACCAACGGCCGCCAGCGAGGCCAGGATGATCGGGACCTGCGGGATCAGCGCGGGAGGAATCGGTTCGGCGGTGCGGTGCTCCTTGTAGCCGGGAATGAGCTCGACACGCCAGTCTGGACGCCAGTCCTCATCGGTCGTGAACGCGATGTGTCGAGGCCGGCGATCCGTGGCGTACCGAGCGAGAGTGTCAAGCGTGCCGCGGACTGCATTGACGAGAGTGCCGCCCGGGCCGCGCATGGTCTGCGGGATTGCATAAAAAGCTCGAAAGAACATGCTCGAGCCATCGACCAGGAGCCATTCGGGCAAGACCTGACCATGCTAATTGGCCGCCGCACCGATCAGAATTGCGGCGGTTTGAGACTTGCGGCCCTGGGTTTCCTCGGAATCGTGCTCCTCGGTTGCTCAAGTCCTGGCGGAGCGAATGCTTCGCCCGGCTCCGGCGAGTCATCGGCGCCCAACGTCGCGGGCACGCCCGCGGCCGACCTTCGGACTCAGCTCGACATCCTCCTCGGCGAGCAGGTGATGATCGTCGCGAAGGAGTCAGCGGCGGCGGTGAACCACAGCGACGAGTACGCGAGCTACACCGCTCTGCTGACGACGAACCTGACGGACCTGACCAATCACCTGCGCCGAGCGTTCGGCAACACCGCCGCGACGCAGATCGCGGACGCGTGGCGCACCCAGAACAACTACCTGGTCGACTACGCGATCGGCGTCGTGACACATGACGACAGCAAGTCGAATGGCGCAATGTCAGGGCTGACCAACGGTTTTGTGCCGCAGTTCGCGCAGGCTGTCAGCGAGGCGAGTCAGCTGCCCCTCGACCCGGTGACTCAGCTCACCAAGCAGCAGGTGGTACAGGACAAGGCGTTAATCGATGATGTCTTCGCGCAGCGATTCCCAGCGTTCTACAAGCACCTGCACGCCGCTTACGCACAGACGTCTCGGCTCGGCGACGCCATCGCGACCCAGATCGCCCTGAAGTATCCAGATAGATTTCCCGGCGATCCCTCAGCCCAGCCGGTGGACGCGCGAGTCACCTTGAATCTGTCGCTCCAGGAGCACTCCTATCTCGCAACGATGGCTACCGACGCGGTGGTAGCCGATCGAGCGGCGGAGAAGACCGCGGCGACGGCGGCCCTCGCGACGAACGCCGACAGCTTGCGGGCCGCATTCCCCGCGACTGGAACGGGATTCGACAAAGTGTGGGCGGCCAGAGATGCGGCGCTGCTCGCATATGCCTCCGGTGATGCCGCGTCAAAGTCCGCCCTGACCGACACGTTCGTCCGGGACTTCGGCGCCCTGGGGCACGTTGGCCACGCGGCCGTGACGGCCCAGACCGGTGCGACGATAAAAGTCATCGACGACCAGCGGGCCAAGAGCTCCAAGACGCTGGCGGACGACGACCGCGCGGCGGCCACCGCGATGCAGCCGATCGCCGACTCAATCTGATGAGGGGCGGCTAATCGAGAGCTGAGGCGATTATCTCCAGGCCGGTCGCGGCCTCCTCGGGGTTGAGGACGAGCGGAGGGCTGATGCGGACCGCGCGCGTGCCTGCCGTGAGCAGGAGCAGGCCTCGCTCAAAGGCGGACTGAACCAGCTTGGCCGCCAGCTCCGGCGTCCTCAGCTCCAGAGCCAGCATCAGGCCCAGACCCCGGACATCGGTCACGTCCCTGTGCGTCGCCGCGATCTCTCGCAGCCCGTCTTGCATCTGGGCGCCGACTCGCGCCGCGTTCTCCATCAACCCGTCCTCGAGCAGGTCAAGCGTGGCCAGGCCGGCCGCACACGCGAGCGGGTTGCCGCCAAATGTGCTGCCATGCGACCCGGGCGGCCAGCTCATCTGCTCCGCGCGCGCAATGAACGCGCCCAACGGCAAGCCCGAGGCGATGCCCTTGGCGAGACACACGATGTCGGGTTCGATGCCCCAGTGCTCGACCGCCAGCAAGTGACCTGTTCGCCCCATGCCCGACTGAACCTCATCGGCCACAAGCAGGATCCCGTGCTTCAGCGTCAACTCGCGCAGCCGGGGCAGGAAGTCGTCCGGGGGAACGAGGTAACCGCCCTCGCCCTGGATCGGTTCGACGAAGACCGCCGCGACGCTCTCGGGCGGCGCCACGGTGGCGAACAGCTCCTCGATCCGCTCGATCGTTTGGTCAGTGGTCACGCCGCGGGAGGCAGTGGGGAAAGGAGCGTGGAACACCGACGAGAGCAGCGGCGCAAATCGCCGGCGCTGGCTTGCCTTGGATGCGGTCAGCGAGAGGGCGCCAAACGTCCGGCCGTGAAACGCGCCTATGAAGGCGATGTAGCTCGGCCGCCCAGTTGCGTAGCGCGCGAGCTTCATGGCTCCCTCGATGGCTTCAGCGCCCGAATTGGTGAAGAACACCCGCGCAGGCGTGCCGGGCAGAATCCTGTTCTCGAGACGCTCGGCGAGCTCGATCTCAGAGCTGTAATAGAAGTCGGTCCCTGACATGTGGAGGAAGCGCTCCGCCTGCTCCTTGATCGCCGCGACAACCCTCGGATGCGAATGGCCGGTCGTGACCACGGCGATGCCGGCCGTGAAATCCAGGAAGCGGTTGCCGTCGACATCGGTGACCCAGCAGCCATGTCCGCGCTCCATGACGAATGGGTAGGCGCGAGTGAAACTCGGCGACATCGCTTTCGAGTCGCGCTCGATGAGGGCCGCCGCTTTGGGACCAGGCAGCGGCGTCTTGATCTCGGGTCTCACGGGCGGGAAGCATAATGGTCGGGATGGCGAAGGCGAAATCGAGAAAGGGCTACAGCATTCGCGCCTCGACGAAAGACGACCTCCGGGCCATCGTCGGCATCTACAACTGGGCGGTCAACCAGACGTTCGCGACGATCGACTCGGAACCCCTCGACGCAGAGGAGGCGCAGGCATGGTGGGAGATGCACGGCAAGCGCTCCTTGCTCCTGGTGTCAATCGACGAGACCGGCGTGATCGGCTGGGCTCGCCTCTTGCCCTGGAAGCAGCGCGGGTTCGACGTGGTCGAATGCCTCGTCTACGTCGACCCGGTGCACCACGGCAAGGGGATCGGGGCGGCCTTGCTCACCGAGCTGATCAGGGAGGCACGCGGTCTTGGCTACCGGACGATTGTCGCCAGCATCGCGAGGGACAATCGTGCGGGTCTTGCGCTGTACTCCAGGCAGGGGTTCGAGATGGTCGGCACTATTCGCAACGCCGCCCATAAGTTCGACCGCTGGATGGACATCACGCTGGTCCAGAAGAGCCTCGAGACCTAGTTGGCGTAGGCCGGCGGGTAGACGATCTTCATCACGCCGACCGCCTGCCACCGTCCGACGACGGCCGCCGCCCGCACGTTCTGACCTTCGTCCAGCGCGCCGGGACCCGCGAACTTCACTCCGCCGCCGTTGATGCTGTCGCCCACCGGCACGTCGACCTTGACCGCCGCGGTGCGAATCGATTCCGCCGAGATCGAACCTCCGGCGTTGGGCAGCACGTCGTGAAACAGCGTCCAGCCGCCGATGAAGCCGGCCACGGCTGGAATGTCCATCGAATCGCCTGTGTACGCGGCCTTCGCCCTGGCGAGCAGTGCTCGGCCTGACGCCGACAGCACGGCCTGGCTGACATCGGCGTCAGGTTTGTCGGCCGCGTAGACACCTACCGACCCCGCGCCGAGCCGCCGGCTGAACTCCGGCATGCAGAAAGCCGAGCTCGTGCCGATCGCACCTTTCAAGGTCAGGCGACTCTGCAGCACCGCGTTCCAGATCGCGACGCCGTCGTCGAGGTAGCTGACGTCCCACAGAAAATCAGTGCGGTCCTGCGCGAGCCGCGCCGCGATGACATTTGCGTCGAACGCATTGGGGCTGTACTCGATGACATCGACGACGTTGATGCCCATCGAGTCGGCCAGCTCCTGCTCCCCACCACCCACGGACCTGCCGTAGATGTCGTCGACCCGAATAATCGCCGCCCGTGGCGCCGTGAGATTCGAACCGCTTAGCAGCACGTCGTGGGTGAAGGTCACCGCCATTCGCCCGAGCGCGCTGCCCGTGGCGACCGTCCGGAAGACGTAGTGCCGGTGGACGGTGATCGGGTCTGCCACGGCGCCTGTCTCCCAGTACACGGTCTTCAGCTCCTCCGCCCGTGCGGACGCGGATGCCGAGAGCGTGCTGCCGTAGGTGCCGAGGATCGCGGGCACGTGGTAATCGCGCACGAGCCTGTCCACTGCGGCGCTCGCCTCTTGGGGTGTGGTTGCGTCGATCACCTGGAGCCGCACGTTGGCTCCGGAAACACGGAGGGCCGCCTGCACCCCGGCCAGCTCCTGCTTTCCACCCGGAGCCTGGGGCCCGCTCAGCGGATAGATCGCGCCGAGCACCGTCTCGTGGTTCGAGGGAACAGATTCACCGCAGGCGACGGCGAGCATCACGAGGAAGATCGCCAGCGCCAGGCGACGGATCACGTCAACAGATTAGAGGGCGATAACTCCTCCCCATCTGAGGGGAGGTGGCGGGCGAAGCCCGCCGGAGGGGCTAAGCGGTCGCCGCGCTGAGCGCTCTTCCCCGCGCGTCGGCCAGCTGGCGCTCGAGCTTCGGCGCCGCGGCGTAGCCGTAGTTCACGTGCAGCGCGCGGCCGTCCGGCGCCATCACAACCGTTGTCGGCAGGGTGTAGACGTGGAACCGATCCGCGAGGACGCGGTCCGCCACGGCGTCGACCTTGTCGATCCGCACTGCACCGAGTCTCGCGAGCGCGGGCTCCTGGTGGGTCCGGCAAACGGTGCAGCTGTCGCCGGTGAAGTAGAGGATGTACGGCTCCTGTGCCGGCGCCGCTGTCGCTCCGGCGGCAAGTCTGCGCGCCCGTCGCGAGCGCAGGTTCTCCAGGCTGGCGGCGGCCAGCACGATCAGGCCAACCGCCACCAATGCCCAGAGTTGCGCACTCATGCTCGTGCCCGAAGGACTCCTCTGCGCTCGAGCTGAAAGAAGATCTGGCAGCCGACGCAGTAGCCGAAAGCCAGGTTGACGAACGCCAGCACCGCGACCAGAAGCGAGAGCGCCAGTCCGATTACCGGCACGGGAAGTAGGAAGACCGACGCGATCGCGAGGAAGACGCCGCCCAGTCCCTGAGCGAAGTTGTGGGGCTCTGGCCGGTCCTGTACCGGTCGCGGCTGGACGATGCCGCGCGGCTTCAAAACCTTGAAGTAGATCTGCTTGAACAACGCCAACTGCGGCGCGAACGTGCCGAGCAGCAGCACGATCGCGAGCAGCGGGATCAACACCAGGAGCGGCTGAAAGACAACGCCCCCGATGAACGCGACGAGTACCGTCGCCACGATCCCGGTCTGGTTGACCTTCAACGCTGAATGATCGACGACAGTTGTGGGGGTGCTCATTTCTCGATGGGAACTCGGATCGAGCTGCCCCATTCGGTCCACGACCCGTCGTAGTTCTTCACGTCGGGGTAGCCGAGCAGCTCATGCAGCACGAACCAGGTGTGGGCGGAGCGCTCGCCGATGCGGCAGTAGGCGATCACCTCTTTGTTGGAGACGACGCCCTTGCCGCCGTAGATCTCCTTCAGCTCGTCGAGACTCTTGAAGGTTCCGTCCTCAGTGTTGACGGCCGTAGCCCACGGGATGCTGGCCGCGGTTGGGATGTGGCCGCCGCGCTGCGCGCCTTCCTGCGGCAGGTTCTCCGGGGCAAGCAGCTCGCCGGAGTACTCCTTCGGCGAACGAACGTCGACCAAGGCGGCCTTGCCGAGCTTGTCCAGCACCTGATCGCGGTAGGCGCGGATGTGCTCGTTCGGCGAGGCCTTGAAGTGATAGGTCGTCGCGGCATAGCCCGCTGCGTCGGTCGAGTAAGGCCGTCCTTCCTTCTCCCACTTGACGCGGCCGCCGTCGATCAGCTGGACCTTGTCGTGGCCGTAGTACTTCAGCGCCCAGTACGCATACGCGGCGAACCAGTTGTTGTTGTCGCCGTAGAGGACGATCGTCGTGTCGGGCGTGATGCCGCTGCGTCCGAGGAGCTCGGCCAGCGCGTCTTTCGGCGCGATGTCGCGAGCCAGCTGGTCCTGGAGGTCACGCTTCCAGTTCCACCCGACGGCGCCTTCGATATGACCCTTCTCGTAGACGGACGGGTCTACGTCGACCTCGACCACGCGAAGACCTGAGTCCTTGGCGTGATCGGCGATCCACTCGGTGGTCACCAATGCCTTGGTTTGTGTTTGAGAGCTCAATTCCAATTCCTCCAGAAAATGCGAATACGAACCGAACGGTTGGGAGAAACGAAACGGTCGAATGGGCGCGCCTTACAAGGGCGCGAGCAGACGGCCGGTGCTAGCTACAGAAGCAGGCCGGGATGTGGGTCAGTCGCTGGGCAGGCCAGGCGAGGTCCCGCATTAGACGTTCAATTCTAAGCAACAACCGGTTGGCCCGGTGAATTCCCGGACAATTGCGACGGTGTCGCAAGTAGAGCTCTTCAAATACCAGGCCCTTGGCAATGACTACCTGGTCCTGGACCTGCCGGGACCACTCGATGAGGTTGTGGCACTTCTGCCGTCGCTGTGCGACCGCCACCTGGGCCTCGGCTCCGACGGACTCCTGGCTTACGACCCCCAGTCCATGACCGTCCGCATCTTCAACCCCGATCGTTCCGAAGCGCAAAAGAGCGGCAACGGCCTGCGCATCACGGCCGCGCACGCGGTCCTGGTGCATGGCGCGGGCGAGCGCTTCGAGCTGCGCACCGCGGACCGCGCCAACCCTGTCCGCGTCCTGTCGACGGACGGCACCGAGATCACAACGGAGCTCGACATCGGCCGTCCGTCGTTCCGCGCCGCCGACCTGCCGGCCAGCTTCGACGGCGAACCTGAACAGGTCGAGCTGGAGACCCCGGCCGGCCGAGTCGAGGCGGTTCTGGTCTCGGTGGGCAACCCCCACTGTGTGGTCTTTGGGCAGCGGGTGACCAAAGAGAGGTGTCTGGAGCTGGGTCCGCATCTGGAGCACCATCCCGCCTTTCCGGAAAGGACCAACGTCCAGCTTTGCGAGGTGGTGGATCGCGCGCGCGTGCGCGCGGAGATCTGGGAGCGAGGCGCCGGTTACACGCTGGCGTCGGGGACCAGCGCCAGCGCGGTCGCGGCGGCGTGCATGCGCCGCGGCCTGGTCGATGATCGGGTCACGGTGACCATGCCGGGTGGAGATCTTGCCCTGCGCCGCGAGGCGAGCGGGAACCTGATCCAGTCGGGCCCCGCCCGCCGTGTCTACCGCGCGACCGTCGACCTAGCCGACTTTGCTTAGCCTGGACACCGCCTCAGGCAGCTGAGCGAGTGCATCGATCACCCCGTCGGCCAGCGAAGGGTCGTCCTTCTCGCCCTGGCGGTTGACCCAGATCCGCGTGATGCCAAGCTCGTGCGTCGGCCTGATGTCGTGGAAATAGCTCTGTGCGACGTGAATCCAGGCGCCGGCCGATGAACCGAACGTCGACTGGAACAAGCGAAAGTGCCCCGGGTTGGGCTTGTACGCGGATACGTCCTCGGCGGTGACCACCGCGTCAAACGAGGCGGGAAGGCGCCGCTGCGTCAGGGCGATGATGTCGCGGTCGCAGTTTGTGAGCAGCGCAAGCTTCCAGCCTTCGCGGCGAAGCTCACCGAGCGCGGGTCCTACGTCCGCAAACGGCGGCCAGTAAGGAATCGTCGAGACGAGCGCCGTCGCGTCGTCGGGCTTCAGGTCCAGCGCCATGTGTTTGGCCGCGCGGCGCGTGGCCTCGGTCAGCACCGCGCGGTAGCGCCTGAACGGCGCCTCGCTCTCCACCTCCGTTTCGGCCGTGATGTAGGCAGCAATGAACTCGTCGCCGTGTCCCGGAAAAAGCAGCTCTCCGGTCGTGCGGATGCCGTGGCGCCAATCGATCAGCGTGCCAAAGCAGTCGAACGTCAGCCAGCGATCGGCCACTGCCGCGGTTACCGGCCGGGCGCCCGATACGACATCGTTTTCTTGGTGGCCTGGTCGATTTCCTCTGGGGTCATCAATACGGTCGTCTTGAGCCTACTCAGCGATCCCGTCGAACCCACTCCCATCGAAAAGGCTGCCGCCGTGGCGTTGTCGAGCCCGTCAACGATCACATAGACATCGGTATTACCGAACGCGTAGTAAAAGCCTTCGAGCTTCCCTCCCAACGACTTGACTGCCGCCTCCACAGCGGTGCGTCGCCCCGTGCCGCCGTCCTTCAGGACGCCCTTGATGCCTTCAGGGGAGTACGACGCCTGAAACAGAAATCTCGCCATGACTTCTCTCCTTTACCTAGCCCGCCTTGGGCAGATACTCCTGGATCGCATGCGCCAGGTGGTGCATGCTCATCGACTGAAGCCACACTCTTCCCGGACCGGTCAGCGCGGCCAGGAACAAGCCCGAACCGCCGAAGAACATGTTCTGGATGCCGGGCACGGTCACGACGTTGAACTGCACCGACTCCTGAAACATACCTACCTGGCTCGGATGCACGCGCAGGGTGTTGCCAGGCTGCAGGTCGTAGACGACGACCTCACCGTTGAGGGCAACCCACGCCTGCCCCTGCCCCGTCAGCTTCTGCAGCCGAAATCCGGTGCCGCCGAAGACGCCCGCGCCGAGGCGCTGCTGAAAGCCGATGGAGAACTGGACGCCGAGCTCGGCGCAGAGGAAGCCATGGCGATGGACCATGTAGCCCTGACCGGGGGCGACCTGAAGCGGCAGGATCTCGCCCGGCAGCTTGGCCGCAAAGGCCAGAAGCCCGGGTCCTCCCATCGCCGTGTATTCGGTCATGAACAGCGTGCCGCCGGCCACAGCCCTACCGAGAGCACCGAGAAAGCCGCCTTGCTGGCCGCCGACCGACGTTCCGGTCTGCATCTGGATCGCCATCGACATCCACGACAGCTCACCCGACTCGGCGAAAACCTTCTCGTTGGGCTGCATGTTCAGCTCGAGAACAGGCATCACGGTGCCGACGATCTTCGATTCCATCAAGCCCTCCTTAGTGGCGGTGGTGAGGGTCGATCATCCGGCGGCGCGATGCATGCGGCGCCGGGTTGCGCGAGCAATCGTCGCAGACGCCGACCACGAGCACCTCGGTGCGGACCGGCTTGAACCGATGACCTTGCTCGAGATGCGACTCGAGCTCGTGCACGAGCTCCTCCTGGATGTGCATCACCCCACCGCAGATCTGGCACACCGCGTGATGGTGATCGCCGCTCGCCAGCTCGTAGTGTGTCGGACCCTCACCCAGGTGCGCCGCGTAAACGGAGCCCGACGCGGTCAACGCCTCGAGTGCCCGATAGACCGTGCTGCGCGGGAATGCCGGCCTTGTCTTGTGCAGCTCGACGGTGATCTGCTCCGCAGTGCAGTGTCCGCCAAGGTGCACGATCGTGTTGTAGACCATCTCCCTCTGCGCCGTGCGCCGCATCCCTGGCGCGAGCATCAGGTGTTGGTGATGACGCGCAGCGATCGATCCGCTTTTGTGAGCACGCGACATCCACCTTCTTCGACAAGTACGTCGTCTTCGATCCGCACGCCGCCAAAGCCAGGGATGTAGACGCCGGGCTCGACGGTGAACACCATGCCGGGCTCGAGCGCTATCAGCGACCCTGGGTCGAGGCTGGGCGCCTCGTGCGCCTCGAGGCCGAGGCCGTGCCCGACGCGATGGAAGAAGCGCTCTCCGTAGCCGGCCGCGTCGATGACGCGGCGCGCGGCTGCATCGACCTCACCGGTCGTGACCCCCGCCGACACCGCGGCGATGGCGGAGTCGTGAGCCTTCAGGACGACGTCGTGGATCTCGCGCTGCCGGTCGCCGGGCTTGCCGACCACGCCCATCCGCGTCGTGTCGGCCTTGTAACCCTCGAATGCGGCGCCGAAGTCGAGCAGCACGAGATCGCCCGGCGCCAGCTTCCGGTTCGAAGGTCCGAGGTGCGGAAGCGCGGAGTTGGGACCTGACTGGACGAGCGATTCGAAGGCGAGAGTTCCGCCAAGCTCGCCGATCGCCGCGCCGAGCATCAGCGCGATCTCGATCTCCGTCTGGCCGGCGCGCATGCGCGAGAAGACCTCATCACATGCCGCGTCGGTAATGGCCGCGGCACGAACCAGCTTCTCGACTTCGTTCTCTTGCTTCGCCACGCGAAGACGCAGGATCTCCGGACCGACGTCGAGCAGCTCGCTCACGCCCGTGCGCGACGTGATCACCTCCGCCGCGTGCAGGCTGAGGTGGTCCTTCTCGACGCCGACCTCGGTCAATCCATCGAGCTCGAGCCGGACCAGGTCGTAGGGATCGTCGCCGTCGCGCCACGCGACCACGCCTGCATGCGACGCGCGCTCGACCGCCTTCTGCCGCTCCAGCGCAGGCACGATCAAAGTGGCGTCGTTCTGGCGCACGACCAGGGCCATCAGGCGCTCATGCGGTTCGGCGTGAAAACCCGTGAGGTACCCGATCGACACCGGCCGCGTGATGTAAGCGGCGCCCAGGCGTCGCCCCGCCATCCAGCGCCGAACCTCGTCCAGTGGGGCCCTCGCCACCACCGACCTACTCAATGGCGTTGATGCGGACCCGATACGCGGCGGTCGGGGTCTTGATCTCGACCTCATCGCCGACGCGATGGCCGATCAGAGCCTTGCCCAGGGCGGACTCGTAGCTGACGCGGCCCGCCTTGGGATCCGCCTCCGCAGGTCCGACGATCCGGTATGTCTCCTCATCCTCGCCGTTTTCCGCAAATCTCACGGTGTTGCCCATGCCGACCACACCTTTCTCGAGACGAGCTTCGATCAGCACGTGGTTCTTGATGATCGACTCGAGCTCTTTGATCCGCGCCTCCATCATTCCCTGCTCGTTCTTGGCGGCGTGGTACTCGAAGTTTTCGGATAAGTCGCCGAGCTCCCGGGCCGCCTTGATCTTGGCGACGATCGACGGCCGGCGGTTGGCGGTGAGCTCGTCGAGCTCCTTCTGGACGGCCTCCAGCCCTTCGGGCGTGATGGGTACTTCGTTGGCCATTGATCGAGTCTAATCCGAGACTAAGCCGGTACCGTCCGTATACATTCGTGCCGGTGAGACGGCTGATCCTGCGGATCGGGATGCTCCTGATGGGCATCGGGCTGGTCGGCGGGGCGGTGGCAACCCAGATCGGCACGGCCCTGGCGGGGCTCGACCAGCAGGTCGGGACCAACGGGTCGGCTGCGGCCTTCGTCCTGGGCGCCGGACTGATCGTCGCCTCGCTGAGCCCCTCCGCACCGATCGCCTGGGTTCGCGCCGGCATCCTTTACGGCCTCGTGGTGGTCGTGTTCGAGGTCGTATCAACACTGCACGGCAAGAGCTTCCACCTCGGCCCGGTGATCTTCGGCCTGGCTTTCACCCTGCTGCTGATCGCGGCCTATCCCGAGCGCAGGAAGCTGATCTCGGACCCGACCTCGCAGCGTGAGCCGGCGATGCCGCCAGAGAAGAAGCCTGCGCCCGTCGACGCGGAGCCCGAGGAGCCCGAAAAGGCTTCTTAGGTTCGAGGCACGAGCGCCTGGACTTCCTCCATCATCCGGCGCTGGAGCAGGAACGAGACGCCGTAGACCGCGCCGGCGAGCACCGCTCCCGTGAGCACGGCGATGAGCGCGTGCACCGCGGATGGCTGAATCGGTGCGAGTGCGACCGCGTCGTCGCCGATCACCGCCGCGGCAGCCAGTGCGAGAGGCGTGAGGAGAGGCAGAAGCTGGAGACGCCTCATCACCGGGGGAACAGGCGGCTCGACCCGACCCACCATTCGCTGTCCCATCACGCCGACGGACTTGACGTGTTTCAAGTGAGGCGTGACCGTGAGCACGATGTTCACCTGGTTGCCAGGGACCTGCTTCAGACGCGCGGGCGGCACCAGGTACTGCTCTACGCCGCCCCGGGTCTGGACCATCAGCATGCCGAGACCCATTGACGTGCTGACCGAGCTCGCGCCAACGAGCTGACCCTGCACAAGCCGCGGCTCGCTCTTGCGGTCTTTGAGCGCAAGCCTGAATCCGGGACCGACGAAGCTCGCCAGCAGCGCGATCGGCAGCACCCAGGCGGTCGCCGCCGCGATCGCGTCAGGCCAGCCGTAGCTCGGAGGCAGAAAAAACAGACAGGCCGCAATGATCAGGACGCAAGCAACCGCGATCGCGACCGAGATGTAACCGATGCGGATCACGTAGTCGGGGGCGTAGCCCTGCAGCATCCCCCCGGACTGGACGTAGCGTTCACGTTGCTTGCGCGTCGCCCCGGCGGAGTTCGATGCAGCCGGTTTCGGCTGGACCTTACGCATCTGCTGCCGGACCTGCCGGACTTGTTTCTTGCCCATCCCCTCAGAGGCCGAGTGTATCCGGGGCGGGATAAGAGATGCGACCTTCGTGAGCTCGAGCGAACGGTGTCATCGCGTGGGCCGAGGGCTCCGATATGCCCGTGATGTGCTTCACCTCAATACCCCGAAGCGTAAGCGCGTCCGCGATGAGGGAGCGGTGGCAGCGCCATGGAACGGCCTCGGCGCACATGATGACCGGGGAGTCGAGCTCCAACAGCCGACCAATGCCCTCCCAGAACTGGTCCGTTTGCATGTAGTCCGCATAGCCGCGAAAGCTAACGTTGCGCCAGCCCAGGTTGATCGAATCCGGCCGCGGTTTGCGCAGGCCACCCAGCTCCGGCATGTGACGGTAGGCGATCCCATCCGCCTCCAGGGATCGCTCCAACGCCGCTTTGGAGAAATGCGGCATCCGCCGCGAAGCCGGCACCGTCCGTACATCCACCAGCAGCCCGACCCGGTGGTGTCGCAGAAGGTCGATGAACTCCTCGAGCGATCTGGTGGAGTGCCCGATCGTAAGGAACGCTAGGGACTCCTTTGCGACGGGTCGACCGCCGGAACGAGGACTTGCTTGAGAAACGATTTGCCCTCGAGCTGGAAACTTCCTGCGAAAAGGAAAGCCGGCTCATAGAAACTGTGGTCGCCCGCCGGGACAAGGACGTACACGAGCTCGGCCTGGGTCAGCTTCACGGTGGGTGCCGGGGTAGCCGATACCCCCTGGCCGCTCGAGGCGACCGCCGACTGGATCGCGTCCGCCGCCGAGACGACTTTGTAGCTGGCCACATCCAGACTCACCGGCAGCAGCCCCGACACCAACACCGGCCGGTTGTTGCTCAGGTCGACCTCGATCCCGGTGCGGCGGGCGCTGCCGTCGATCAGAAATGCGGGCCCGTAACCCGGCGCGTCGAACTGCCGCTCGTAGACCACCTTGACCGGGTCGCCGCTGCTGTCGACCGCCACGGCGTAGCTCCACTGCGGGGAGAGGCTGTGCTGAGCCAGAAAGATGTCGGCGAGGTCGCTGGGGCCAGCGCCTGCCGCATCGATCGGCGGCATCGAGAGCGACGAGAAGATGAAGAACGCGGGGCTGGATTGCGGCGACTGCACGGTGCCGCGAACCTTGAGCGTGTAGGTGGAAGCGGAGTATGACCCTAGAAATCCTGCCGGGCGCTCGCGCAGCACGGCGCCGAGGGCCGTCGCGAACTGGTCGGCGGTGTTCGTCGAAGGCTCGTGGTAGCGGAATACGGGTGCGGTTGTGATCGTGAGGTCGAGCTTGCCTGTCCAGGTGAGCTGGACAGGGCCGAGGTATTCGGGAGAGGCCGTGTCGGCCAGCCCCTGCGACGTAGGCGCGGATTTTGCGCCCCCGTTGAACACCGGGGTCGGCAGGCGGCCGAACGTGCCAGTCGCGTAGTTCCGCGACGCGCCCTCGCTGAGCGCGGAGGAAGTCGCCGCGCCGCCGCCGCCGCGGCCCAGTCCGCTGTAGGCGAGGATCCCTATTCCGACCGCCACGACGAGCACCGCGGCGACAGCCGCCGCCGGCACCGCGGGAACTTCGCGAATCCCCTGCCAGAATCCCGCGAACGCGTCGCCCAGCCGGCTCCCTGCGGGGCGGCTGCTTTGCATCCTCAGCCACAATTCGTCGTCGAAACCGGGACGGGGCCGCGTCGTCTCGAACGCGTCGTCCAGCTGACGTTGCAAGGCCTGAACCTCGAGTTCGTCTTCCTGCTCGCTCACGCCTTTTCCTTCTGGACCAGTTCGCGCAAGGCCTTCAACGCGCGGTGATACAGCATCTTCGCTGCATCTTCGCTGCAGCCCATCAGCCTGCCAACTTCGTCAAAGCTCAAACCAGAATGCCGCAGCGAGATGGCGTCACGCTGGCGCTCCGGAAGCTGCGCCACCTGGAGGAGCAGCGCGCGGTACTGGATGCGATCCTCCGCCTGGCCGGCGGGGTCTTCTTCCGGCATCGGCTGATGCTCGATGGTGCGCCGCAAGCGCTCCCGCCTACCGTGCGCTCGGAAGTGATCCAGCGTCGCATTGCGAGCGATCCGAAACAACCACGCGGAGGGCGTCGTGTTGCGGGCCTCGAAGCGGGCGTAGGCCTGATAGGCGTTCATGAAGACCTGCGCCGTGATGTCCTCGGCGTCGGCGGACGTGCCGACCTGCGCCCTCACGTAGGCGTAGATCCGACCGAGGTAATCCCGGTAGATGTCTTCGAACGGCGGCCGGTCGGCGAGCACGGCCGGTTCATGGTATTTGCACGCACCCTTGGTTTAGCGAACGCCCGGCCGGCCGATGCTGTAACGCGGCTACTGGCGAAGGGCGGCGCCGACCTCTTTGGGGCGGTTGCTGAAGACCGAGTCGGGCTTGCAGTACTTGCACCACTGCACCGCCGTGTCGTCGTCGACGGGCCAGACCCCGACAGCTCCGCCCGCCGAGTGCACCTCCTTCACCACCTCTGGATCCGTTGCCCCCCAGTGGGGGGAGTACACGTCTGCACCGGCTTCGCGCAGCATCTTCCCCGGGTGCATTGGTCGCGCGCCCTCGAGAATGCCGAGCTGAAGCGAAGGCTCCATCTTGCGCAGCTCGTGGATCGCCATGTGGTTGAAGGAGACGACCGCGCACTCGGCCACCGCGCCCAGCTGGCGGAGCATGTTCACCAGCTTTTCCTCCAGGCCGGGGTAGAGAGGTGGCACCTGTTTGATCTCGATCACGAGCCCGACCTTGCCCAATGCGAGCTCGACCACCTCCTGGAGGAGCGGGATCTTCTCGCCGTCGCCGGCGTCGAGCTTGCGCAGCTCGGCGGCGCTGTGGTCGCGGACCAGTCCGGACCCATTGGTCGTGCGGTCGAGGGTGTGGTCGTGGATCACGACGAGCCGCCCGTCCGCGGACAGGTGCACGTCGCACTCGATCAGGTCGCAGCCGACAGCGATGGCGGACCGAAACGACCGCATCGTGTTCTCAGGATTTTCCGCCGGGTTGCCCCGGTGCCCCCCAAGCAGCGGCCGGCCCTCATCGTGTGCAGCCTCATATCGCGCGCGGATCGATTGAGTCAAGGCGCTCGGTCAGTCTAACCAGGTCTGAAAGAGAAACCGATGAGCGACCGCGCCTTTGGCGGTCCCACCTTCATGGGCCTTGGCTATAGTGGCAAAGGTGACCGCTGCCAGACCCCAGACCATCGCGGAGCTTCGTGCCGCCGGATACAAGCGCGAGACGGTCAAGCAGGAGATGCGGCGCAATCTTCTCCTGCGCCTCAAGTCGGGCGAGCCGCTGCTCGCGGGAATCGTCGGCTACGACGAAACGGTGCTGCCGCAGCTGGCGAATGCCGTCATCTCCGGTCACGACGTCATCATGTTGGGCGAGCGCGGCCAGGCCAAGAGCCGGATCATGCGGTCGCTGGTCAGCCTGCTGGATGAGTTCGTGCCGGTGATCGCGGGCTGCGAGGTAAACGATCATCCCTACGACCCGATCTGCCGCCGCTGCCTCGACCTCATCGCCAAAGACGGCGACAACGTCGCTGTCGATTGGATCGGCCGCGACCGGCGCTATGGCGAGAAGCTCGCGACCCCGGACATATCGATCGCCGACCTGATCGGCGAGGTTGATCCGATCAAAGTCGCCGAGGGCCGGTACCTTGCGGACGAGCTGACCATTCACTACGGATTGCTTCCGCGCACGAACCGCGGAATCTTCGGCATCAATGAGCTGCCCGACCTCGCCGAGCGAATACAGGTCGGACTGTTGAACATCATGGAAGAAAAGGACGTGCAGATCCGCGGCTATCGAGTCCGCCTGCCGCTCGATCTTTTCGTCATCGCGAGCGCGAACCCTGAGGACTACACGTCACGAGGACGCATCATCACGCCCCTGAAGGACCGCTTTGGCTCTCAGGTGCGCACGCATTACCCGCTGAGCATCAGCGAAGAGATGCAGATCATGGAGGCGGAGAGGCACTCGGTCCCGGAAGACTTCGAGCTGGTCTTTCCGTCCTTTATGAAGGAGATCGTTGCGGAACTGACTCACCTCGCTCGGCGAAGCCCCCACATCTCGCAGGCGTCGGGGGTGTCGGTCCGAATGTCCATCGCCAACGTCGAGAACCTTGCAAGCAACGCGGTGCGGCGAGCCGCCCGACTGGGTGAATCGCTCGCGGTGCCCCGCATCACCGACCTCCCTTTCATCGCTTCATCTACAGCGGGGCGTGTCGAGATCGAGGCCCTCGATGAGGGCAAGGAGGAGCAGGTGCTGGCGCGGCTCGAACGCGGTGCGATCAGCTCGGTTTTCAGCCGCCACTTCTCCGCGTCTCAGTTCGAAGGCGTCGTCGCGCGGTTTGAGGAGGGCAGCATGCTCGAGGTCGGCGAGAGCATCCCGGCCCGGGCCTACGCGAGGGCGATCGGCGATGTCCCGGAGGTGGCGACCGCACTGAAGAGGCTCGGCCTGCCGGACCGGCCCGAGGTTCGGGCCTCCGTGATCGAGTTCGTGCTCGAAGGCCTGCACCTCAACAAGCGGCTGAACAAAGACGAGGTCGAGGGCCGCGCGATCTACCGGCGTTAGCGCTGCGCCGAGTAGATCCAGGTAAACCCGATCACGATCCCGACGACGAGCAGAAAGAAGAGCAGCTCAACGCGAATCGCCAGCCGGACCAGCCGCCTCGCCCGACGCGTCCGCGCTCCACATTTGTCGCAATAAGCCGCATTCGCGACGATCGCCGCGCCGCAGTTGTCGCACGCGCCCTGGACCTGCTCCACGCAATTGAGTATGCGTCAGCTTTGACGGACGCCGGCGACGGTGAATTGACGGTTTGGGCCCCCGCTAATCTGTCCTTGTGGAACTGGAAGAGGAGATGTCCACCAGCGACGTGGTTTTGCTGCTCGGCTCCGTGCCGGAGCGGACAAGTGATCTCGTCTACTGGCTCGATGAGGCGCGCCTGCGCTACCGCCACGGGCCTGCTTTTCCGACCCTCGGCGGCCTGATCGCCCATCTGGTCGATGCGGCGCCGAAGGTGGATGCGCTGCTCCGCCACGCGCACCTGGACGGCCAGACGACCGCCGATGTGCGGACCGCGATCGATCCCGGCCACGACCAAGAGCTGACCCGGCCGCTGCAGGAGGCGCTCGAGGACTTCGCGCGCGTGAGGCGGCGCACCGTCGACCTGCTCCACGGCTGGGGCAAAGCCGAGTGGGACCGCACGATCTCCGATCCCCACACCGGCGAGATGACGCTGCTCGACGCCTGCAGGCTGGTCGCCAAGCACGAGATGGCTCACGTGGCTCAAATTCGAAACCTGAGCGCTCTCCTTCCGGAGCCAGAAGACCTGGGCCCGATCCGTCCGGCCGGCGTGAACGGCAAGTAACCTTCGGTCCGTGTCAGACAGCGCAGAGACAACTCCGACCGAACCAGGGAGGCCCGCCAAAACAGGCCGCTCTCGGCGCAAGCGCAAGTCCAGCGGCGGCCGGGCGGCGCAGTACTGGATGATCGTCAGCTCGCCGGACAACTTCCGCAAGACACGCGAACACGGCTTCTCCATCCAGGGCCTCAAGAGCCGGCACCGTCGACGCGTCGAGACGATGCGGGTCGGCGACCGCCTTCTGTACTACGTGACGGGTCGAATGGGGTTTGCCGCCACCGTCACGGTGGCTTCGCCGATGTACGAAGACCACACCCCAATCTGGCGCTCATCGCGACGCGACGAGGATTACCCATGGCGTGTCCACATCCGGTTGGACCTGATGCTGGAGGAATTTGACTGGGTCCCGGCAAAGGAGATCGCCTACCGGCTGGACTACGTGCGCAAATGGCCGCCCGAACACTGGACGCTGGCCTTCCAGGGCCACATCCACGCCCTGCCGCGGACGGACTTCGCGATCATCGAGGATGAGATCTCGCGCAGCTCGCGGCGACGCAAAGCGCTCGCCGGCTAGTGGCGCAGCTCAAGCGCCACAAACCGGCGTCCGGCGGTGCTTGATGAACAGTGGGCACGAATCTCGATGCGCGCCGAATGAGCACGGCCAGATCTGACGAGGCGGCCTTCGAGAGCCTGTTCAAAGCCGAATACGCTCGTGTCGTAGGCATCGCGAATCGCGTCCTGGCCGATCCGCATGAGGCGGAGGACGTGGCGCAGGACGTTTTTGTCGACTTCCACCGGCTGCACTCGGCGACAGCACAGTACGCGCCGGCGTGGCTTCATCGCGCTGCGGCGCATGCCTCGCTCAACCGCCTGCGTGGGGCCCGGCGCAGACAGAAGCGCGAGGTTGCCCAGGCGCTCGAGGAGGGCGAGAGGACCCTCGATCCGCAAAGGCAGCTCGAGGTCAGCGAGGATCGCCGCCACGTGCGCGAGGCGCTGGCCCGGATGGCGCCCAAACCAGCCGCCGCGCTCGCCATGCGAGCGAGCGGCCTGAGCTACACCGAGGTTGCCCAAGCACTGGGCGTCGGAACTGGACAAGTTGGAACTTTGTTGAGGCGCGCGGAAGCAACTCTGCGCAAGGAGGTCACCCGTGGCACATCTAACTGAAGGAACACTGCGCCGGATGGTCGACGATCCCGACGCCGGCGCTGGCGCGGATGCGGCTCATCTCGGGAGCTGCCCCGAATGCGCGGACCGTTTCCAGACTTTTGCGGACGATGCTCGCTCAATAGCGAGCCTGCTTGCGGTCCCGGAGGCTCGGGTCGACGTCGGACGGGCTTTCGAGCGCGTGATGAGCGACCGGAAATCGCAGCCCGCGCTGGTCCGCTTCCCAATCCTGGGCCCCTCGACGCGTCCTCTTACGTTGGGGTTCGTCGCCACGATCGCAGCCGTCGCCGTGCTCCTGGTTGCGTTTGCGGCCGCTGGCCTGTTCTTCAAGCCGACGACGGTCAAGGCGGTTCCCGTGACAGTGGCCGATATCCAGGCGCTGTCCCAGCTGGGCGACTACGGCACGATCACGTGGACCAAGGAGCCCCAGCTCCAGGCGACCACAAGCGCGGCCGACGCTTCGCTGGCAGGGGGCGGCCTCACAGTTCCGAAGGTCGCGGACGCCACGCTGCCCAGCGGCGTCTCGAAAACGGTGACCTATGGCGCAATGTCGAACGCGGAAGCCACATTTACTTTCAGCGCTGACAAGGCTGCCGCTGCAGCGGCCGCGCATGGCACGACGCTGCCGAAGATGCCGGCCGGCATGGACGGGGCGACACTCACCATCAACGTCGGACCGGCGGTCGGCGAGATCTACGGCGATCTGCAGAAGCCAAGCAGCGACACCAGCTCGATCAACCTGCCGCAGCTCATCGTCGCCAAGTCGGCCGCACCGACAGCGAAGTCGACCCAGGTCAGCGTGACCGACCTCGAGAACTACATCCTGGCCCAGCCTGGCATCTCGAAAGAGCTCAAGGCAGCGATCCAGGCGATCGGAGACCCGAGCACCACGCTGTTGATCCCCGTTCCGATCGAGTACGCCACGTCAACCCAGGTCACGGTCCAGGGCGTCGATGGAGTTGCTCTGGGCGACAACACGGGCGTTGGTTCGGGCGTCGTGTGGGTGAAGGACGGCTACGTCTACGTCGTCGCCGGGTCGATCAAACGAGACGACGCCGTCGCGATTGCGAATAACCTGAACTAGCGGCCGGGCGTTTAGCCTGACACTCCAGTGGCAGAGCTAGCAGAGAAGACCGAGGCGGCCTCTCTCCCAGGGGAGGCCGCCGGCACGCCTGCCGTCAAGACAGTCGAGCTGACCAAACGCTTCGGCCATACCGTCGCGCTTGCCGGCCTTTCCATGACCGTGCCGCGGGGTGAGGTGTTCGGGTTTCTCGGCCCCAACGGTGCGGGCAAGACGACGGCGGTGAAGCTCTTGCTCGGCCTCCTCAAGCCGACGTCGGGACAGGGCTCCCTGCTCGGCAGGCCAATCGGAGACCTTCGCACGCGGCGCCGGATCGGCTACCTGCCAGAGCTCTTTCGCTATCAGGCCTGGCTGTCCGCAGCTGAGGTGCTCGCCCTGCACTGCGAGCTCGCGCCGCTGCCGCGCTCGAGTTGGAAGGACGAGATAAAGACAGCCCTGGAGACGGTTGGACTGACCGATCGGGCCAACGACCGCGTCGGCACGTTTTCCAAGGGCATGCAGCAGCGCCTCGGCCTGGGTGCCGCGCTGCTTGGCGAGCCGGAGCTTGTCTTCTTGGATGAGCCGACATCGGCCCTGGACCCGGTCGGGCGGCACGATGTTCGGGAGATCATCCGCGGCCTTGCGTCGCGCGGCTCGGCGGTGTTCCTCAACTCGCACCTGTTGAGCGAGGTCGAGCAGGTCTGCGACCGCGTGGCGGTGGTCGACCATGGGCGCGTCATCGCGTCGGGAACGATGGACGAGCTCCTCGGCGGCACAGCGGTGCGCGTGCGGGTGAGCGGGCTTACACAGGCCGACAAGAACCGCCTGTCGCAGTACGGACGCATCGACGACGAGGGCGATCAAATAACGTTCGCGAACCTCGACGCGGAGCGCGTGCCAGAGCTCGTCGCGACGATTATTTCGATGGGTGGCCGCGTCTACGAAGTCGCACCACGACATCAAACGCTGGAAGATCGCTTCCTCCAGCTGCTCGAAGACGAGGAAAAAGCGTAATGCCATCAGTGCTCGTCATGGCCCGGCTGACAGTGCAGGAATCGTCACGACGCCGGTTGCTGCTGGCGCTGCTGATCCTCACATTGATCGTCGTCGGGGTTTCTGCATGGGGCTTCAACAAGATCACCACCGTCACGCGCAGCGACGGAACGCCGCTGCCGCCGGAGCAGGTCTCCCTGATCACGTCGCAGCTCTTGATCGTGGTGACCTTCATGTTCAGCGGCGTGCTCGCGTTGAGCGCCGCCGTGGTGGCGGGACCGCTCATCTCGGGCGAGGTCGAGAGCGGATTGCTGCTCGCGATGCTGGCCCGACCAGTGCGCCGCAGCGAGGTTGTCATCGGCAAGTGGCTGGGCCTGGCCGCGCTGGTCACGCTCTATGCGGCCGGCGCCGGCGGTCTCGAGCTGGCGGCCGTGGACTGGGCGACGGGGTACCTGCCGCCGCATCCGGTCGAGCTCCTCGCCTTCGTCGCGGCCGACGGCCTCGTGCTGCTTTCGCTCGGCATGCTTCTCTCGACGCGACTGTCGGGCATCACCGCGGGCGTGATCGCGCTGGTCGCCTGGCTGATGGCCTGGATTGCCGGCGTCGTCGGCGATATCGGCACAGGACTGCAGAACCAGGCGCTGGAGAACGTCGGCGTTGTCAGTCACCTGCTCCTTCCGGCGGACGGACTGTGGCGTGGCGCGATCTACGCCATGGAGCCGGACACGCTGATCGCAGCCATGCGCGCGCTGGGGACGGCGGGACGGGCCAACCCCTTTGCGGCCATCGAGCCGCCACCGACCGAGTTCCTGATCTGGGTCGTGTTCTGGTTTGCCGCCGTGTTGACGCTGAGCGTCTGGAGCTTCCGCACCCGCGAGATCTAGATCGCTCCGGAAACGACATCGACAAGACTTACATCGGCCGAGCGAACCAGCTCCCAGGCCAAACAACCTTCGTCGCCTCCCGAGTGAGGTAGATGGTGCCGAGGAAAATCAAAACTCCGTTCACCACGTGCAGTGCCCCAACTCCTTGGACCCCCGTGTGCGCAAGCGTCGCCTGGATGAACATGAGGACGAAGAGAACGATGTTGATGATCGTGACCCGCCACGGCATTCGCGCCGCGAAGGCAAGCCCGATGCCGAGCAGGATCGCAATCCCGATAAGATCCCCGACCACGAAGTGGGGCCCGAAATCATTCAGGCCGTGGAACCCGAACACCCCGTACCCCGCCAGGTAGAACTGGAGGACTGTGGCCCCCACGATGATCCCGAACCAGGCCACGTAAAACATGCGGAAGTTGCGGACCATGTGAAACCCCTCCCTACACGATCTGGCGGCGAAATTTGGCGCGCGGTGTGGCGCGCATTGTATTCGCGATTGGCGCGCTGCGGCCTTACGGGTACAGCCCTCTCTCCCGGGTCGCCCCGGCCACCCGCGACACGGCCTGCACATACGCCGCCATCCGCATGTCGACCTTCCGCTCCTCGCGAGTCTTCAGCACCTCGTTGAACGCGCGCGACAGGATCGCCTTCAGCTTCTGATTGACCTCGTGCTCGGACCAGAAGAACGACTGCAGGTCCTGCACCCACTCGAAGTACGAAACGGTGACGCCGCCCGCGTTGGCCAGGATGTCCGGCACGAGAAAGATTCCTCGCTCGCGAAAGATCGCATCCGCCTCCGGCGTCGTCGGACCGTTCGCGCCCTCGACGATCAGCGTCGCCTTCACCTCGCGCGCGTTGCGCGACGTCAGCTGATTGCCAATCGCAGCAGGCACGAGCAAGTCGCAGTCGACGGTCAGGAGCTCCTGATTGCCGATCTCCTGAGCGCCCGGGAATCCCTTCAAGGTCTTCTCTCGCGCTCGGTACTCCAGCACACGTTTGATGGAAAGTCCGAGCGGGTTGTAGATACCTCCGTAGTCCTCCGAGACCGCGACCACGGTGCACCCAGCCTCTTCGAGCAGCTTGGCGCTGACGCTTCCCACGTTGCCGAACCCCTGCACGGCGACTTTCGTCCGGTGCGGCGCGCGACCGAGATGCTCGAGAGCCGCGACCGCGCAAATCGTGACGCCGCGGCCGGTGGCCTCGATCCGTCCGGCCGAGCCACCCACTTCGAGCGGCTTCCCGGTGACCGACGCCGGCACCGAGTAGCCGAGGTGCATCGAAAGCGTGTCCATGATCCACGCCATCGTCTGACCGTCGGTGTTCACATCGGGCGCAGGAATGTCGCGGTCGCTGCCGATCAGGATCGAGATCTCCGTCGCGAATCGCCGCGTCATGTGCTCGAGCTCGTTGAGCGACAGCTCGCGCGGGTTGACGATGATGCCGCCCTTGGCGCCTCCGAAAGGGATGTTGACGACGGCGCACTTCCAGGTCATCCACATCGCCAGCGCCTTGACCTCGTTGAGGGAAACGTCCGGGTGATACCGGATGCCTCCCTTCGCCGGCCCGCGATTGATGTTGTGCTGCACCCGGTAGCCGGTGAAGATCCGGGTATGCCCGCTGTCCAGCTTGACCGGGAAATGACAGGTGAACTCGCGCTGCACCTCGCGCAGAACCTCACGGAGCCATGGCTCGAGCCGGATGAGCTCGGCCGCCTCGTCGAACTGCGACTGCGCCGTGCGCCACTCATCGGCTTCGACGGCTGGTTTCAGCTCGGTCGCGCTCACCGGGGGTCCCCGAAAAATCGGAGATTTTTTGGGGTTTTCACATCAGCACTGATGATCGCGGATATTCCGCGTCCGGATCGCACATCACGTTGACGCACGCAGGCACGCCGGACCTGAACGCGCGCTCCATCGCCGGCCGGATGTCGTCCGGCCTGTCGACCACCTCGCCGTAGCCGCCCAGCGCCTCGACAACCTTGTCGTACCGCGTTCTCGACCCCAGGTCCGCCGCAACACTCGCGCCAAGCATGTTCTGCATGGGGTGCTTTTCCAGTGCCCAGATGCCGTTGTTGCCGACGACGCAGACGACCGGGATCCGGTGCCGGACCATCGTGTCGAACTCCATCGCCGAGAAACCGAACGCGCCGTCTCCCGACAGCAAGACGACCTGGCGATCGGGCCGCGCGAGCTTGGCCGCCATCGCGTAACCCGGTCCCGAGCCAAGGCAGCCGAAGGGACCTGGGTCGACCCAGAGGCCTGGCTGTGAACGTTCAATCAACCGCCCCGCAAACGAGATGAAGTCGCCCCCGTCACCCACGATGATCGCGTCGGGGTCGGCGAAACGGTCGACCTCGGCGATGAGCCGCGCGGGATGGACCGGTGAGGAATCGGACTGCGTCATCGACTCATCGCGCTTGCGCCCGGCGGCCTCAGTCTCGCGAAGCCGGGCCACCCACTCATCGCTGCGCGGCGCGCCGGCGACGGCGGCTGCAAGCTGCAGCAACGCTGCCTTCACGTGGCCGAAGATCGCGACCTCCGCCGGCCGGTGCTTGCGGTGGTCATCGACGTCGACGTAGATCAGCCGGGCATCCTCTGCAAACACCGGCGGCTGGCCGAAGTTCAACCGAAAATCCAGCAATGCTCCGACCAGGACGATGAGATCGGCTTCGCGCAGGGCGTGGCCGCGGGCGCGGGAGAAGAACAACGGGTGTGAGGGCGGCAGCACGCCGCGCGCCATGCCGTTCACGGTGAGCGGCACGTTGGCCACTTCGACGAGCTCGCGAAGCTCGTCCTCGGCGTGCGCCCACCAGACGCCTCCGCCCGCGATGACCACCGGACGCTCGGCCGCGCGGATCGCGCGCGCCGCCTGTGCGATCAGCTCGGGGTCGGGAGGAGGCCCGGGGTCGGGAGTCAGGTGTTCGGTCGCCTCGGGCAGATCCGCCGCACCGAAGAACACGTCGATCGGGATGTCCATGAACACCGGGCCCGTGCGCCGGCTGAGCGCGCTGCGCATGCATTCGGCCGCGGTGCGGTACGCGTCGTCGGCCGAATTCAGTGTCAGCGCCTTCTTGGTCAGGCTGCGCACGACCTCGACGTGGTCCATCTCCTGCAGGGAGCCCATGCCCCAGCGCGCGATCGGAGCACGTCCGCCGACGACAAAAACCGGGCTGTCGTTACCCTGCGCCTGGGCCAGGGCCGACACAGAGTTTGTGACACCCGGTCCCGCGGTGACCGCGGCCACGCCGCACTCGCGCGTGACCTTGGCCCAGCCTTCGGCGGCAAACGCCGCCGATTGCTCGTGACGCACGTCGACGACGCGGATGCCGTGCTCGGTGGCGCCGGTGAGGATCGGCCAGATGTGGCCTCCGTTCAGGGTGAAGAGGTGACTGACCCCGGCTCGCTTCAGGGCGAGAGCAACCAGCTCGCCGGCGTTGCCAGACTCCAACGTCATTGGGCCATGGCCCACGGCATGGCCGGAGTGTTGAACGCGGCCTGAGGCGGGCCGTCACGAGGGACAAGGATCACACCGCCAGGCGCTCCCAGTGCTTGGCCCAGGTAGTCGATCGCTCCCTTCGCAACCGACGCTGCATCCACGCCGTGCTGCAGCTCGATCACCATCACACGCGCGAGGCCGAGCCTGATGAAAGCCTCGCCGAGCCCCGTCCCGCACACGCCACCGAAACGATCGTCGACGTAGAAGCCCGCGCCAGGAAGCGGTGAGTCGCCGACGCGTCCGGGCAGCTTGCCCACCCTGCCGCCTGTAGACACGGCAACTGCGATGCGTCCCTCAGCGTCTCGCGCCACGGCCCCTACAGTGTCGGCGCCCTCGATCAGCTCCTGGCGCTTGCGGTCGGTGATGAAGATCGATGGATCCGCCATCTCGACGCCGCGCTCTCGCGCGAATCGCGAGGCGCCCTCACCCGCGAGCAGCACGTGACGGCCGTCTTCCATCACAGCGACCGCCAGGTCGATCGGGTGGCGGACGTCTCGCAGGCACGCGGCGCCGCCCGCGCGCAGTTCAGCCCCCTCCATCACCCCCGCGTCCAGCTCGACGACGCCGTCACTGTTGAGGCACGCGCCGATGCCGGCGTTGAGCAGCGGCTCGTCTTCCATGTGACGCACCGCCAAGACCGCGGCGGCAAGAGCGCCCTGGCCGATGGCCGACCACCCGACGTCGCGCGCGCGGTCGACTGCGGCCTGGCGCAGGGAGCGTTCCGCTTCGGGGACGGGGCCGGCGCCACCGTGGACGATCAGCGCCGGACGGGCCAACTAGTGGCTAGTAAGCCTCGGCCGCCTGAGAGTCGGGCCAGTTGGACCGTCGTTCGAGGAAGCGCCGCTCAGCGATGCGGCGGTCGAAGGGGCTCAACATGCGCCGGCCAGCCTCCGCGCGCTCCAGCGCGCGGCGCTCGCCAAAGCGGCGGTCCAGGCCAGATCGCCTGTCCGAGCCTGCTCGGCGCTCAGGTCCGCGCGGTGTTGCGTCCACCCTCTTCTAAGACGAACGATGCTAGCGCACGCGCTGGTCGAGTGCGCTCAGTTTCTCGTCGATTTTGCGCTCCGACTTGCGCCTCTCCAGCTCGTCCCCGGGACCGAGGTCGACGAAGCGGGCGTAGGCCGCCAGCCGCGGGTGGACGTCGGCGACGCGGCGGAACATCTCCTGGGCGACCCAGCGGTAGTCGGGGTGGCCCTGTGGCGTCGTCCGCAGCTCACAGAGGTGATAGACCTCGCGCAGGTTGGCGCGGAAATACCACCGGACGTGAAAGGCGAGCGGCACGATGTACTGTGCCAGGGCCGGACCCAGGTCGCGCTCGAGCCGGTGGTGGACCTCAGCTGCTTCCTCAACCGCTTTTGCGAAGACGCCGTCCATGCCCAGCTCGCGCATTCCCGGCGCCACGTCATACCCCAGCGCGGTGCCGAGGAGCTGGCGGTCCTGGGTCAGCATCCGATGCCGGTGGAGGTCGCGGTAGGCGGCAAAGTTGGCAACGATCTCGAACGTGTAGGTGGCGTGCTCGAGCGCCCGGGGCGCCCTCTGGCGGCGATTCGAGCGATCGCCGAGCATGGCGTCGAGAACCGCCTCGACATCACCCAGCTGCTCCTCAAGGGGCAGGTTCGAATGCGGAAAGAGCGCGGCTGCGACGACCTTCCGCTGCGCGTCCGGATCAAATTCCACAAGCCGGACCGAAGGTGCGGTGGGCGCCGGATCGCCGCGCTGCGCCAACCGCGAGGCCGCCGACCGCGTCGCGGCCATGCGCACGGCGGCCGGCGTTCCGTACCTGTCGTCGAGGGCGCGCCGCACGAAGGCCGGTATGACGAGCGAAAGCTCGCGGTGCAAGCTTGTCGCAAGGGCCTGGCACTCCGGCAGCTCGTGCGCCGCCATCTTCGTGATGAGGTACTCGAACGCGCGCCCGTTGCCGAAAAGGCCAAGGTTGGTCAGAGTCCCGGCGGGCAGCAGCCCCCGCAGAAGGTCCAGGGCCTTGGCTCGCGTCGCCGACTTCCAGGCCCGGTCGGTCTCGCCATCCTCCTGGGGGAAGCGCTCGCGAATGGCCTGCGTGACCGGATCGACCAGCCTGCCGTAGGTCTCGAAGAGGGCCTCGGCCGCCGGCAAGTAGTCGGCGCCCGCAAGCTCGGGGCCACGATAGAAGAGGTAGGCGCCGTCCGCGGCGCGGCGGTCAAAGCGGACATAGCGCGTGGACTTCTCCAACGGCGAGAGACCGATGCGGCTGTCCTCGAGCGCTTTGGCTGCGAGCGTGGACGTCTGCTCGACCGCAACGTGCGCCCCGGCGAGCTCCGCGACGGAATCGTCTCCGTACCCGACCAGGACCCGCTCGTAAAACTCCTCGGCGCGGCGCACAGCGACCATGTCGTCAGCGGCGGGAGGTGCGCCTGCCAGACGCTCGAAGCCTGAGTCGGGCTCGTTGATGAACTCGTCGAGGAGAACGCGGCGGAGACTCTTCTCAGTCCTCGAGTAGCGCGAGAACAGGGCACCTTTCACGACCTCGGGTAGGTTGCGCAGCGCAAACACGGGGCGGTCGAGGTTCGTGAAGTAGCGGTCGAGGAGACCCGCCTCGGCGGGACTGAACTCGCTCGTGCTCACGGCGCTATTCTCTCCCCTCCCTCATTGACAGAAATGTAGGCCTATATTTTGTGTTGAGCGGGGCGGTATCCACAGCCTATGGGTGGCGACTGCCAAAGTTGTCCCCCGGTTCTCCCCAGGTCTGTATAAACCGACTCCGAAACGCCGACGACAAACCGCGGGTACTCTCGATACTCGGATGGAAGAGATCGATTGGGCTCACCGATGGAAGCGCATCGTCGAGGACCGGGCGACTCTTGCGGCGGGGCACGCTGACCACGGTTATTGGGACCGCCGAGCCTCGAGCTATGCCCGCTCGACGCAGACTCGTGTCGACGAGTTCCTGCAGGTGCTCGAACCGTATCTCTCGCTGCGCAAGACGCTGATCGATGTAGGCGCTGGCACCGGCCGGCACGCGGTGCCGCTCGCTGCACGCCTCGAATGGGTCACTGCTGTCGAGCCGTCCGAAGGAATGCGCTCGCGCATCTCCCCGCGGAACAACATGACCGTCATCGCGAGCACCTGGGAGGATGCAGAGGTCGCGCCCGCCGACCTCGTCATCTGCAGTCATGTGCTCTACGGCGTCGCGGATCCTGAACCGTTCCTCGACAAGCTTCAGAAGGCGGCACGGGATCGCGTCTTCGTGATGATCCGCGAGAGCGACCTGCCTCACCCGGCGGCCGAGCTTCGAAGAAGGATCCTCGGCAGCACGGGACCTCGACTGCCGCGGTTCAGCGAACTGTTCATGCTGCTTGTCCAGATGGGCATCGCACCTGACGTCGCCTTTCTTCGCTATCCGATCACGACTCGATACGCAGATATGCACGAGGCGCTCACCGACTGCAGGGCGTTGTTTGGCGAAGGATGGGATGAGGACGCGGGCCGCGCCGTACTGCAACAGATCCTGCAGCGCGATGGCGATGAGCTCGTGTTCGACGGAGGCACCGCGCTTTCGGGGGTGGCCCATTGGACACCACAGAGCTGACCCTTCGGCCGGTCAGGCCGGCCGACCGCGAGCGCACACTCGAGATAACGAAGGACGTGTGGGAGGGGCGCGACTACGTTCCCCGGGTCTTCGATCGCTGGGTTTCGGACGCGGGCGCGGAGTTCCAGGCCGCCGAGATCGAGGGCGTGGTCGTCGGCCTGCAGAGGCTGCGTCCATACGCGCCGGGGCTCATCTGGTACGAGGGGCTTCGCGTCGCAGGCGAAAGTCGCCGCCGAGGGATCGCCCGCGCCATGCTCCAGGCGGCGATCGCCGAAGCCCACGAGCAGGGCTTCCACGAGATGCGGCTCGCGACCCGAGATCTTCCTGCGATTCGCCTCTTCGAGTCCGCGGGCTTCAAGGCGGTGGTCGAGATGAAATGGTGGCGCGGGCTGCGCGTAGAGGGCGGCGAGCCGGCGCGGATCCCGGAGCCGGCCGAGGCGCGAAAGCTCTGGCCGGCGCTCCAGTCGAGCCCGGGCGTCGAGCTCTATGCCGGGATCGTCCCGGACATGAACGGCGCGCGCGACCTCAGCGCCGAAGAGCTGGAGCGCCTGGCCGCCGGCGGCCTGATCAGGGTGGGGCCAGGCGGGCGCGCGATCGCGCTGCTGCGCGAGCCGTGGGGCCAGAACGTCGCGGTGTCTCTGCTGGCGGGGCGCGGCGGCGCGCTGCGCGAGCTGCTGATGGCGCTTCGCTTCGAAGCCGATGCCGACGGCTTGAATCACGTGACGGTCAACCTGCCCCCCGGGCACCCGGCCGAGGAGGATCTCCGGGCCAGCGGATACGATTTCGCGGATGCCGAACATAGCGCCTTCGTGTACGCCCTGAAACTCGATTGACCCGGCGCTACGTCGTTCTCGGCAACGGCATCGCCGGCCAGACCTGTGCGGAGGATCTCCGCAAGGCCGACCCGGATGCCTCGATCGTGATCATCGCGGCCGAGCGCCACCCCCTGTACAACCGTGTCGCGCTGCCGCGCTATCTGCGCGGCCAGGTCCGACGCGAGAAGGTTTTCATGCGCACCGTCGAGGACTACGCCAAGCACAACATCGAGATCCACTTCGAGACGTGGGCGACCGATGTCGACCTCCACGACAAGGTCGTCCTCACCAATCGCGGTCAGGAGTTCAAGTACGACGCGATCCTTATCGCCACGGGCGGCCGCCCGAAACCTCCGCCGTGGCCAGGCTCCGGCGACGTCTCCTCCTGCCTCGGCTTCCAGACGCTCGACGACACCGACGCGATCATCGAGAAGGCCGACTCAGTGGAGCGTGTGCTCGTGATGGGCGGCAGCTTCATCGGCTACGAGCTCGCCGAGGGTGTCAGCTTTCGCCAGAAGGCCAAGGTGACATGGATCATGCGCGGGCCTTGGTTTCTTCGGTACGTCCTCGATGAGGAGGGAGGCAAGCTGTGCCACCAGCTTGGTGAGGCGCAGGGAGTTGAGTTCATCACCTCTGACGAGGTGCAGAAGTTCAGGCGCAACAACGGCAGCTATGTGGCGGAAACGGTGAACGGCCACAAGGTCGAGTTCGACCTCTTGACGTACGGCGTCGGGCTCGACTACTACACCGAACCCGTACGCAAAGAGGTGGAGCTGAAAAACGGAATTGTCACCGACTCGAAGCTCCGGACGTCGGCTCCCGACGCGTACGCGGCCGGCGACATCGCCGTCTTCTACGACCTGATGGTCGAGCGCCACAACCAGATGGGCACGTGGGACAACGCGGAGGCGCACGGCAAGGTCGCGGCCCGCAACATGGCAGGAGGGGACGAAGACTTCTTCGACGTACCCACCTACACGACGACGATGTTCGGGTCGACGCTCGCCGTGATGGGCGTGACGCCGGATGTGCAGCCCGGCCTCGAGTCGGTCCGTACGTTCAGCTTCGATGAGAGGTTCTATCGCAAGCTCTTTTTCAAAGACGATCGATTGGTCGGCGCGATCATGATCGGCCCGCCGAAAGGACGAAAGAAGCTGATCGAGATCATGCGGTCGCGCCAGAAGATCGAGCGGCCGAAACAGGAGCTCCTCGACCCAGCCAACCTCAAGGACTCCTGATGGCTCCCGAGTACACGGTTCTCGGCCCCTAGTTCGCAATCGGCGTATCGTTTGCTCACGACATATGGCTTTCGCCTACAGCGAAACCGCCCAGGTGATCCGGCTTGCCCTCGGCTCGATCCTGCGCACGCGTCGCGAGGCGGCCCGCCGCACGCTCAGCGAGATCGCCGCCGAAGCCGGTCTCTCCCCGGCGCACCTGTCCGAGGTCGAGCGTGGCCGCAAGGAGATATCCACCGAGCGTCTGGTCGCGGTCGCACACGCGCTCGCGATTCCCCCCGCGGAGATCTTCTCCGAGCTCGCCCGGCTGCTCGGCGCCACGCCCGGCGATCGGGCATGGCCGGAGGATCCGCCGGTCAAGCTGCGGCTGGCGACCGCCTCCCTTCCACTCGAAGCGCTGCGCAGCGTGGCGGACTTCAGCGCCTACCTCGCGATGTCGAATCCGCCGCCCAAGCCGAAAGACCGGATCGGGTTCATGCCCAGGAGGTAGAGGTGCATCTGATTCCAACCGTGATCACAAGCGACGGGCGCGGCGAACGCGCCTACGACATCTACTCGCGGCTGCTGAAAGATGGAGTCATCTTCGTTCGCGGCCCAATCGACGACGATATGGCCAGCACTGTTACGGCGCAGCTGCTGTTCCTGGAGAGCGAGGCGCCGGAGAACGATATCCAGCTCTACATCAACAGCCCCGGCGGCTCGCTGACCGCCTCGCTGTCGATCTATGACGCGATGCAGTACGTCAGCCCCAAGGTCGCGACCTTGTGCACAGGCCTGGCCGCAAGCGGCGCGTCGATCCTGCTCGCCGGCGGTGATCCGGGGATGCGCATGTCGCTGCCGCACGCGCAGATCCTCATCCACCAACCCTTCACGCAGGGCATCCAGGGCCAGGCGTCGGACATCCAGATTCACGCGCAGGAGATCATTCGCCAGCGCGAGCAGCTGGCCCGTCTCTACTCGAAGCACTGCAAGCGGCCACTCGAGGAGGTCGAGCGAGCCATGGAGCGCGACTTCTTCATGACACCGGAGCAGGCGAAGGACTGGGGTTTGATCGACCTGATCGTGGAGAAGAACCCGCACGTAGCCGCGGTGTGAGGATCGCCGTGCTCGGCGGCACAAGGTTCATCGGCCGGGCCGCGGTCGAGCAGCTGCACGCCGCCGGCCACGACGTTCTGGTCGTCCACCGCGGCCATCTGGAGCCCCACGATCTTCCGCCTGTCCAACACCTGCACTGCGAGCGAGCAGACCTGGTCCGGCACCGAGGGGAGCTCGACGCGTTCGCGCCCGACGCCGCGATTGACTGCCGAGCGCTCACGCGGCGCGACGCCGATGCATCCCTGGCCGCGCTTCCCTCGGTCGCGCGCTGGATCGTCATCTCGAGCATCGACGTGTACCGGGCGTTCGGGGCGCTCAACGAAGAGCGCGAGACCGACCCGGTGCCGCTGGACGAGGACTCGCCCGTGCGGCCGGAACGATACCCGTACCGCGGGAGGATCCAGGGCATGGACGACTACGACAAGCTCGACGTCGAGGACGCGTATCTGCCCCGAGGCGCGGCGGTGCTGCGACTGCCCATGGTGTACGGCGAACACGACTACCAACGAAGGGAGGAATTCCTTCTGCGACGCGTGCGCGCCGGTCGGACCCGCGTCCCGTTTGGGGCTGGGATGTGGCTCGCCTGCCGCGTTTACGTCCGGGACGTCGCTCGCGCGGTGAGCCTCGTGCTGCAGAATCCGGCGGCGGCGGGCGTGATGAACATCTGCGAAGACCGCACCTACTCGATGCGGAAGTGGAGCGAGATGATCCTCGACGCCGCCGGCTCGCGCGCGGAGCTGGTGCGCGTACCAGACGACATGCTGCCGCAGGACATGAAGGAAACCGGCACGATGAGCCAGCACATCGCCGCCACCGGACGCAAAGCGCGAGCGCAGCTCGGTTGGATCACGTCCGATCCCCTGGAAACCCTGCGCACGACGGTGCGGTGGCACCTCGATAACCCGCCTGCCGAGACCAACATGGATTTCTCCGAGGACGATCGGGCGCTGGCTAGCGTCTAAGCTTCGATCGGATGTCTCGGCGGTACCGTCCTTTCGATCCCTTCGACCGCGGCCCCGGTCCGTTCGACGCTCGGAGGGACTTCAGGATGCCCCAGGTGCCGCGGCGGTTCTGGGGCGGCGTTGCGCTCTTCGCCCTCGCCGTCTTGGTGTTCGTCCTGGCGAGCCCGATCGTGGCTTTCATCACGGAGCTCCAGTGGTACGACGCGCTAGGCCTACGCGACGTCTACACGACCCGCTTGTTGCTGCAGTGGTCGATCGCGCTGGGCAGCCTGCTCGTTGCGTTCGCCTACCTCGCGGTCAACGTCGGGATCGCGTTGAGGATCCGCGCCGGTCCAGGATTGCGAGCGGTCGGCATCCGGCGTTCGGTGCTTCGGAGCACCACTGGCTGGATCAGCCTGGGAGCAGCCGCCGTGATCGCGATTCTCCTGGCCGCCGGAGCGTCGTCGCAGTGGCAGTCGCTCGCCCTGTTCCTGCACTCGACGCCGACCGGCACGACTGATCCCGTCCTTGGCCAGGACATCTCCTTTTATCTGTTGACGCTGCCGTTCCTGCGCGCGGCGACCAACTGGTCGCTGGGCCTGGACTTCTTGTCGATCCTCCTGATCGGGGCCGTGTACTCGTGGCGAGGAGACAGCTTCGACTTCCGTCCCACGCCAAGCTCGCTAGCCCACGTCTCCGTCCTGATCGCCGTCTTCGCCGTGACGCTGTCGGTCTCCGCGTGGCTCGGCCGCTATGACCTTCTTTTTGCCCACAACAGCAGCGTGGTCTGGGGCGCCGCTTACACCGACGTCAACGCAAGGCTGCCCCTCTACACGTTCCAGGCCGGCGTCGGCATCGTGCTCGCCGCCGCGCTCTTGACCAACGCGTGGCTGCGGCGCTTGTGGATACCCGTCGCGGCCGCCGGCGTGTGGATTGGAATCTCGATCGTCGGCCAGGCCTACCCGGCGGCGGTCCAGGGGGTATCCGCCACGCCGAACGCCGGCACCTACGAGCTGCCGTACATCGCGCGCGAGATCGACTACACGCGCCGCGCCTACGGCCTTTCCGACGTCAAGGGCAACACGAGCTTCACCGGTGACCAGCCGCTGACACCGCAGGACGTTCAAAACGACCAGGTCACGGTGAACAACCTGCGCCTGTGGGACTACGGTCCACTCAAAGACACCTATCAACAACAGCAAGCCATCCGGACGTACTACACGTTCAACGACATCGACCTCGACCGCTACACGGTCAACGGGCAGTACCAGCAGCTCGAGATCAGCGCACGAGAGTTCGACTTCAGCCGCCTCCCGGCGTCGGCTCAGAACTGGGTCAACGAGCGCCTGAACTACACCCACGGGTACGGCGTGGCGGCCAGCCCGGTCAACGCTGTGGTCGGCGAAGGCCTGCCGGATTATGTGGTCCACGATCTTCCCCCGGCAGGTTCGATTCCCATCACGCAGCCGGCGATCTATTTCGGCGAGCTGTCGCCGTCTGGCCTCGATTACGTCCTCGCGCCGTCCAGCTCACGCGAGTTCGACTACGCGCAGGGCAGCCAGGATGTCTTCACCAGCTACACCGGCAAGCACGGGGTGCCGATGAACGGGGTGAATCGCGCGCTCTGGTCGCTGAAGCTCAGCGACTTCAGCCTGTTGGTCTCCGGCCAGGTCACCGACAAAACGCTGATGCTCTACCGGCGAAACATCCGCGACCGGGTCCAAGAGCTCGCTCCATTTCTGAGCATCGACAGCGACCCGTACATCGTCGTCGTCGGCGGCCGCCTGTACTGGATCGTCGACGCATACACGACCGCATCGACCTATCCGTACTCGCAGGCGCAGGTCTTTCAGAGCAACGACATCAACTACATGCGGAACTCGGTCAAGGTGGTGATCGACGCTTACGAAGGCAACCCGATCTTTTACGTGGTCGACCCGAAAGACCCGCTGATCAAGGCTTATCGCGCGACGTTTCCTTCGATGTTCCAATCGATGGACGCCATGCCGCAGGGAATCCGAAACCACATTCGGGTCCCCCTCGACCTGTTCGACGTCCAGGTCCAGATCTACGCCACCTACCACATGACCGACCCCAAGGTCTTCTTCTCACGCGAGGACGTTTGGGATGTGCCGACCGCTCAGACATCGCCGGGGAGCCAGCCACTGCCGGTCCAGCCTTACTACGTGCTGTTTCGCTTGCCAGGCGAGCCGAGCCCAGAGTTTCTTCTCATCATGCCGTTCACCCCTCACGGCAAGACGAACCTCGTGTCGTGGCTCGCCGCGCGCAGCGATGGCTCGAATTACGGCCAGTACGTCTCTTACGTCCTGCCCAAGGACCGCGTCATCTTCGGTCCGCAGCAGGTCGCAAGCCGCATCAACCAGGACCCGACCATCTCGCGCGACTTCACCCTGCTGCACAGCACCGGGTCGCAGGTGCAGCAAGGCAACCTGCTTGTGGTCCCGATCGGAAACTCGTTCCTGTATTTCGAGCCCGTCTACCTTCGGGCGACGACGGCAACGGGAATCCCGGAGCTGAAGAAGGTGATCCTCGCCGACCAGACGAACGTCGTGTATGCCAACACGCTGCAGGAGGCGATCCAGCAGCTGGTCGGCACCTCGACCGCCCCGCCGCCGACCAACCAACCCCCGCCCATAGTCACGCCGGCGGTTCTCACCCAGATCACCGACCTGGTGACCCAGGCGAACCAGCACTACAAGGCGGCCTATGACGCGCTCAAGCGGGGCGACTTCGCGACGTACGCCAACGAGATGGCGGCCGTGGGCGACATCCTGCAGAAGCTTCAGGCGCTGACCGGCACTACCTCGACGCCAACCGGGTCGCCAAGCCCGTCCGCCTCGCCTCGCCCGTCTGCGAGCCCCTAACCGCTTCTGAGCGGCACGAAGAGAACCGGGAACAGCGAGCGGTACATGACATCCGGACCGCGACGCACATAGACGCGAAGGTCCTGGGGCTCCTGCGCTGAGATCGCCACGGGTATGACCATCCTGCCGCCGTCGGCGAGCTGGTCGATGAGCGCCGGGGGCACGCCGCTCGCCGCCGCGGCGACGAGGATCACGTTGTAGGGCGCGTCCGGGGGCCACCCAAAGCTCCCGTCCCCCACCGCAACCTCGACGTTGTCGAAGCCGAGCCGGCGAAGCGTTTCCGACGCCTGCTCGGCCAGCGCGGGCTCGCGCTCGACGGAGACGACCTTCCGACACAGCCTGCTCAGCACCGCCGCGGCGTAGCCGGAGCCGGTGCCGACCTCGAGGGCGACATCCTCACGCTGCGGCGATGCAGCCTGGATCATCAACGCGACGACGAGTGGTTGGGAGATGGTCTGACCACACTCGATCGCCAGCGCGCGGTCTTCATATGCATGCCGCCGCATTCGAGGCGCGAGGAACTCCTCTCGCGGGACCGAAACCATCGCCTCCAGCACTCGCTCATCGGTCACGCCATGCGGACGAAGCTGCTCCGCGACCATCCTCTGCGCCGGTGTGCTCATAGGCGGCTCTCAATGCCGAGAGTACAATCAGGGACGTCTCATTGGCGTCGTCCGTCCAGTCCTCGATCCCGCAAAAATGGCGCCGCCCGGTCAGGCAACGCTCACGCCTGGTCAGACGTACGGGCCCTGCTCACTCGCGCGTGGAGTTCGCGCACCCGTCCGAGCAGGAGTTCGCGCGCTTCCTCGACTACTACCGGATCCGGTGGATGTACGAGCCGGTGTCATTTCCGATCGCGTGGGAGGGGACGCGCGTCGCGGAGATGTTCACGCCCGACTTCTACCTGCCCGAGCACGACCTCTACATCGAGCTGACGACCATGAAGCAGTCGCTTGTCACGCCCAAGAATCGGAAGCTGCGCATGGTGCGTGAGCTCTATCCGGAGCTGAACGTCCGGTTGCTCTACCGCAAGGACTACCAGCAGCTGCTCGCCAAGGCCGGCTACGGCGCGTTGGAGGTGCAGCACCTCAGAAAGGAAGACGTCGGCGAGATCCTGATCTCACCGGTCGAGCTGGAGACGCGGCTGCGCGCCCTCGGGCGGAAGATATCGCGGGACTACCGTGGGCAGTCGCTCGTCGTGGTCGGCGTGCTCAAGGGCATCACGTTCTTCCTCGCCGATCTCGCGCGCCAGATCAAGGTGCCGTTTGTCATCGACTACCTGGACCTGCGTCGTTTCGCGGGCGCGCAGCCCCGGGATCGGGTGCGCATCGTACGAGATATCGACTATCCGATCGAGGGCCGCCACGTGCTCCTGGTCGAGGACATCATCAACACCGGATTCAAGACCGACTACGCCCTGTCCGAGCTGCGGCGCCGCCAGCCTGCTTCGCTCGAGGTCGTGACGCTGCTGGACCGTCCGCTGCGCCGCCTGGTCAACGTGCCGCTACGTTACGTCGGTTTCCAGATCCCCAACGACTATGTCGTCGGCTACGGCCTCGATTACCGCGAGCTGCACCGCAACCTGCCTTTCATCTGCAGCCTGCGGGCGAGCGTTTACGACATCCCAAGTCCCGCGGAGCCGCCGGTCTGAGGGATCGCGCAGGCGCGACTCTGTCGCGCCTGCTGGCCTGGATGGAAGGTCGCGAATTCGCCGAGCTCGCCGGCGGTTCTCTGTTAAGAGATGTGGAAGCGATCGTGGTCGAAGGACACCGTGCGCTCTATGCGGCCGAAGGCAGAAGGTGGTCGCGGCCGATCGCTTATCAGTGGCTTCGCTACGAGAACTCCGACCCGGTGGCGCGCCTGGCGGACGGCGTCAAGCGGCTGCGTGAGAGAGGAGGGGAGTTTGACTCCGGTGCTGTGGACAAAGCCTGCGCCGAAGCCTCAAAGAGGGGCTTTTTGAATTGAAAGCCGCATGTGGAGCCTTTGGGGAAAAGTAATGCCCCAAGAGACCTTCCTGTTTACCCTGA
>WNGI01000285.1_pt1 | contig 43402 bp, 39 predicted proteins | sample 5400621 | NCBI WGS metagenome assembly WNGI01 (sample SAMN13153374, study PRJNA577476) | soil metagenome | isolation source: 20 cm soil or saprolite under Garry oak tree replicate 1 | place: USA:California | collected 2016-06-15
CCTGCGCGCAGGTCACCCAGGCGCGGGCCGCCCGCGACGACGGCGATGAAAACGCCCTGCATCCGCCCGCGCATCTCATCCGGCGCATACGTCTGCAGGATCGTCTGCCGGTACACGGCACTCACCAGGTCCGCGGCCCCGGCAAGAGCGAGCAGCGCGACGACCAGCCACAACTGCCGGGCCAGCCCGGAGATCGCGACGCACGCTCCCCAGCCGACGATGGCGACGGTCAGGGCGACACCCTGCCGGCGCACCCGTCCGATCCAGCCGCTCGAGACGCCCGCCACCACCGCGCCGATCGCGATCGCCGCGTACAGCGGCCCGACGACGCCGTGGAACCGCTCGTCGGCGACCTCGGGGTACAGCGAGCGCGGCATCGCCAGCACCATCGCCACGATGTCGACGCCGAACGACATGACCAGTACGGGGCGTCCGGCGATGAAGCGCAGGCCGTCGGCGACCGATCGGAAACCGGCCCGGCCGAGCGAGCCGGCGGGCTTCATCGGCGGCAGCCGGAACGCGGAGTAGAGCGCGGCGAGAAACAGCAGTCCGTCGATCGAGTACGCGTACTCGAAGCCGTGGTGCAGCGACACCAGCACTCCGGCGAGCAGCGGCCCGATCACCTGGCCGACGTTGCCGACCGTGAAGTTCAGCGTGTTCGCGGCGGGCACCAGATCGGTCGGCACGATCCGCGGGATGATCGCGCCACGCGTGGACGACGCCACCGCGAACGCGCCCGACTGCACGACGACCAGCGCGAGGATGAGCGCCACGCTACGGACGTCGAGCAGCGTCTGCACCAGCAGCGCGAGCGTGACCAGCCAGGTGCCGACCGACGACCACAGGTAGAGCCGGCGCCGGTCCATGGTGTCGGCGATCGCGCCGCCGTACAGCCCGAAGACGACGATCGGAACCAGGCCGGCCAGCCCGACGAAGCCGACGTACAGCGACGAGCGCGAGATCGAGTACACCTGCACCGGTACGGCCACCTGGGTCAGCATCGAGCCGATGAACGCCGTGCCCTGACCGATCAGCAGCCGGCGATACGGGACGATCCGCAGCGGGCGGGTGTCGACCGCGTGGTGCCGCAGCAGCCCGCGGACTCCGCCACGGTTTTGGCCGCCCAGCGTCATATAGCCACCTGGGCGGCCAAAACCGCTGTCAAGGAGCCAGCCGCTCGACGATCCAACTCCCGTCGACGAGCCGGTGCCGCAGCCGGTCGTGCAGCCGATCAGGACGTCCCTGCCAGAACTCGACAGTCTCGGGGCGCAGCCGGTAGCCACCCCAGTTCGGCGGCGCGGGCACGTCCACTCCGGCGAACCGGTCGGCGACGACGCGCACCTGCTGCTCGAGGTCGGCCCGGGACGCGACCACCGAGGACTGCGCCGACGCCCACGCCGCGAGCTGCGATCCGCGCGGACGCGTCGCGAAGTAGTCCTGCGTCTCGGCGCGCGTCACTCGTTCGACCGGGCCGGCGAGGCGCACCTGTCGCTCCATCGGCAACCACGCGAATACCGCGGCGGCATAAGGGGATTGCGCGAGATCGCGCGCCTTGGCCGAGTCGTAGTTCGTGTAGAAGACGACGCCCCGCTCGTCGAGTTCCTTGACCAGGACGGTGCGGACGGACGGCCGGCCCAAGGCGTCGACGGTGGCGACCTGGATGGCGTTCGGCTCGACGACGGCCGGATCGGCAACGGCCGCATCGAACCAGGCGCGCAGTTCGTCGTGCCAGCTGGTCCGCCGCGCCTCGTCGCCGAGCTCAGCGGCTCGATAGTCGCGGCGCAGGTCGGCGGGATCGGTCACTCCGCGGATCCTCTCACCCGGCCCTCGATCCCACAGGCTGATGTGAGCAGAATGGCCTGCATGACCACCGATTACAGCCCAGGCCTCGAGGGCGTCATCGCCTTCGAGACAGAGATCGCCGAGCCTGACAAGGACGGCGGTGCATTGCGCTACCGGGGGGTCGACATCGAGGATCTTGTCGGCGCGGTCACGTTCGGCAACGTGTGGGCGCTGCTCGTCGACGGCAAGTTCGGCCCGGGCTTGCCGCCCGCCGAGCCGTTCCCGATACCGGTGCATACCGGTGACGTCCGCGTCGACGTGCAGGCCGCGCTGGCCATGCTGGCGCCGATCTGGGACTACCGCCCACTGCTCGACGTCACCGACGACGAGGCACGCGAGCAGGCCGCCCGCGCCTCGGTCATGGCGCTGTCCTACGTGGCGCAGTCCGCCCGCGGGATCGGCGTGCCGGCCGTCCCGCAGTCACGCATCGACCAGTGCACGTCGATCATCGAACGCTTCATGACCCGCTGGCGCGGCGAGCCTGACCCCAGGCACACGAAGGCGGTCGACGCGTACTTCGTCTCGGCAGCCGAGCACGGCATGAACGCCTCGACGTTCACCGCGCGGGTCATCGCCTCGACCGGCGCCGACGTCGCCGCGGCAATGTCCGGCGCGATCGGGGCGATGAGCGGCCCACTGCATGGCGGAGCTCCGGCCCGGGTGTTACCGATGATCGAGCAGGTCGAGCGCGCGGGCAATCCGCAGAAGGTCGTCGCCGACATCCTCGACCGCCACGACCGGCTCATGGGCTTCGGCCACCGCGTGTACCGCGCCGAGGATCCGCGCGCCCGCGTCCTGCGTCGCACCTGCGAGGAACTGCACGCGCCCCGATACGAGGCCGCGCTCGCCCTGGAGCAGGCCGCGCTGGCCGAGCTGCGCGATCGGCGCCCGGATCGCGCGATCGAGACCAACGTCGAGTTCTGGGCCGCCGTCATCCTCGACTTCGCCGAGGTGCCGCCACACATGATGCCGGCGATGTTCACCTGTGCCCGGACAGCGGGCTGGTGCGCCCACATCATGGAGCAGAAGCGCACCGGACGCCTCGTGCGCCCCTCCGCCCGCTACGTCGGCCCGTCGCCACGCAAACCCTCCGAGGTCGACGGCTGGGGCGACATCGCCCACACATAATTTCATCCCGCCAGCTTGTCCCGCTGTCTTCGCCGCTCGCTTCGCTCGGGCGAAACCATCGGGCCAGCCGCAAGCGCCTTCGGCGCGCGGCGGCGGGGCTCTTCGCGCGAGCGCTCATCGCGTCTGTCGTTGCGTCTCCTAGACCGCCAGCACAGACGCCCTAATACGATCGGCCGATGTCCGCTGCCGGCGAGCCTGATCCGAGTCAGCCGCGGCGACGGCCGCGCGACATGTCCGAGCTCGAGCTCGGCTTCGTGCCGCAACGGGCGGTCCGCTGGCTCTCGCCAGGCGTGCTCACCGGCACCGGCATCCGGGCACTGCTCGCCACCATCTTCGGCAGTTACTCCGACAAGCGCGAAATGCAGGCCGTGCTGCCGAGCGTCGTCCACGACCACGACGACGCGCCGGAACTGTGGTTCGACTTCGCGGCCGACGTCGGCGACGGGTTCGACGCCACGTACTCGGTCGCGTCGCTGCTCGCCGCGCCTTCGGTGACGGTCGGCGGCACGGAGTTGCCGCGCGGGCGGCTGCTCGTCCTCGGTGGCGACGAGGTGTACCCGGCCGCGTCGGCGCGTGGCTACGAGGACCGGACGAAGGGGCCCTACCGCGCCGCGCTGCCCGTCTCGTCCGAGCCGCGGCCGGTCATCCTCGCGCTGCCGGGCAACCACGACTGGTACGACGGCCTCACCGCGTTCCTGCGCGCGTTCACCCAGCAGCGGTCCATCGGCGGCTGGGAGACCGAGCAGACCCGCAGCTACTTCGCCGTCGCGCTGCCCCACCGGTGGTGGCTGTTCGCCGTCGACGCGTCGCTCTCGGCCTACATCGACGCTCCGCAGCTGCGCTACTTCCGCGAGGCGGCATCCCGGTTGCGCCCCGGCGACGCGGTCATCCTGTGCTGGCCGACGCCCGCGTGGGTGGCGACGCCGCTCGACCCGCAGGCCTACGACCCGATCGAGTTCTTCGAGGACGAGATCGTGCGGCCGCACGGCGCCACGATCCGGATGATGCTGTCCGGCGACGCTCACCACTACGCCCGCTACAGCGACGAGGACGGCGACGGTGTGCGCATCACCTGCGGGACGGGCGGGGCGTACCTGGTGGCCACGCACCGGCTCCCGGACACGATCGAGGTTCCGTCGCCCCGGTCGCGGATGCGGCACCGGACGCCGCCACGGCGATTCAGCCTGCGCACGCGCTACCCGGACAAGCTGACGTCCTCGTGGCTGGCCCCCGGCATCCTGCGGCTCGGTCTGCGCAATCCGGGATTCTGGGCCCTGCTCGGCGGGTTGCACACGGCCCTGCTCGTCGCGCTCGTCTTCGCGCTCGACTACGGCCGGCACTTCGGCGGCGGCCTGTTCAGCATCCAGACGCTGCGGGCATCGTTCCCGTGTCTGGTGCTGGCGGCGGTGTACCTCTATGCGGCCGTGCTGTTCGCCAAGATCGACCGGCGCAGTCCGCGCAGGACGGCGCGCATCGCCGGGCTGCTGCACGGCCTGGCTCAACTCGCCCTCGGCACGGCATGGGCGGTCGGGGTGTTCGACCTGCATCACGACCGTCCGAGCTGGCTGCCTGACACCGTGCTGGCGGTGCTCGCGGTCGCCGCGACGTTCGTCGTGGTCGGCTTCGCCGCGACGCTGCTGACCGGCATCTACCTGCTGCTCGCCAGCCAGCTCGACGTCAACCTCAACGAGGTGTTCGCCGGGCAGTCGATCGAGGACTACAAGGGCTTCCTGCGGCTGCACGTCGGCCGCGACGGCGACCTGACCATCTACCCGATCCGCCTGGCGAAGGTCTGCCACGCATGGCGTCCTGCACCCGATGACGCGGCCGATGATCCGTGGCTTCGCCCGGCCGGCGAGCCGCTGCGGGCTGAGTTGATCGAGGCGCCGATCCGCGTGCCGCGGCATGGCGTGTCCAGATAGACGACGATGGCCACCCGCGGGGGGTCGGGTGGCCATCATCTGCGTCCGCCAAAGGCGGCTCGCTCGTGGAAGTGTGGCACGGCGAGGTTGTAATTTCGGTTAAGCGACCGGAAGTCCGATGTTGGCACAGGACAGTCAAGGCAATCGGCTCCGAAGCCGACCTGGGCGCCGCGCGCGGACAGCAGATGGCCGGGTGCGCCGCCTGCTCGGCCCGCTCGATGACGTAGCTTGGCGGCGCGTCCGGCTGCACGTCCGGCTGCAGGTCCGCAACTTCAGCGAGCAAGGCAGGGCCGCTGGCCGCTGAAAGCGTTCATGTGCCACTAGCCACGGACGTGCATTGACGAGACGGCGCTCAGCGGCAATAGTCGCTGAAACCGTTCAGGCAATAGAGTCGGCGCGCGACATATCCTGCACACATCGCAAAGGGGGGCGGCATGGCCGGAGGGGCTGAGGACATGCCGGGAAAGCCGCTGACCGGTATCAAGGAAGTCGCCCGCATCGCCGGCGTCTCGCTCGGCACCGTCTCCAACGTCCTGAACCGCCCGGAGAAGGTCTCACCGGCGACTCGCACCCGGGTCGAGGCGGTCATCGACCGGCTCGGGTTCGTGCCCAACTCGACGGCCGCCGAGCTGCGCCGCGGCCACGGCCGGCTGATCGGCCTGGTCGTCCCTGACATCACCAACCCGTTCTTCGGCGAGGTGGCCCGCGGTGCCGTCGACGTCGCATTCGCGGCCGGGTACGTCGTCGTGCTGTGCAACAGCGACGGCGACGCCGTCCGCGAGTCCAGGTACCTGGAGGTGCTCGAGGAGCAGCGGGCCGCCGGGGTGCTGTTCAACCCGGTCGGCAAGGTGCCGTCGCGGATCGAGCGGCTCCGCGAGCGGGGCGGGCGGGTCGTCTTCGTCGACCGGGCCGTTGCCGCGCAGGAGCACTGCTCGGCATCGGTCGACGACGTCCACGGCGGGCAGCTCGCGATCGAGCACCTGCTCGGATGCGGGGCGTCGAAGCTCGTGATGATCAACGGGCCGCGGTCGCTTCGGCAGTGTGCCGACCGGCGGCGTGGTGCCCGGCGGGCCGTCAAGAGCGCCGGCCTGCCCGAGACGGCGCTCACCGAGGTCGTCTCCGACGTCATGTCGATCGCCGGTGGCGTCGACGCCGCCGCCCGGGCTTTGCAGCTTCGACCTGACCTGGACGCGCTGTTCTGCGCCAACGACCTGCTGGCGATCGGCGCGATCCGGGTCCTGCAGGGCGCCCGCGACGTGCCCCGCGACGTCAGCGTCATCGGCTACGACGACATCGCGATCGCGGCCGACTCGACGGTGCCGCTCACCTCGGTCGCGCAGCCAAAGTACGAGCTCGGCCGCGCGGCGGGCGAGCTGCTGCTGCGCGAGATCCGCGACGGCGAGGACCATCGCCACGAGCGGATCCTGTTCCAGCCCGAGGTCACGGTTCGCTCGTCGACGCTCTCGGCCTCGCGCGCGATGGCCCGTTAGCGCGGCAGCGGGGCTCGCCATCCGCGAGATGCCCGGTCTCATCCCGATCCACACCGACCAGCCTCGCCCACGCGCTGAATCGGCGCGCTCGGCGTGTGCTACCCGGAATCGGCAAGTCGACTACGTATGGTCTGGCCATGCGGCAGCTTCGCTTCGTCGGGCCCGGTGACGACAGCGAGCACGTCGTCGTCGAGTCCGTCGACGGCGACGAGCAGTTCGTCCTGAAGATCGACGACGCGCTGCGGCTGGTCATTCGTCCCGAGGACCCGGCCGTGACGGTCTCGACCCGGGTCGCTCCGGAGCCCACCTCGTCGATCCGCCCGCGAGAGATCCAGATGCGCGTGCGCGGCGGCGAGGCCCCGCACACCGTGGCCAGCGAAGCCGGCATCTCGATCGACCGCGTCCTCCTCTTCGCCGGGCCCGTGCTCGAGGAGCGCACCCGCATGGCGGGCGAGGCACGCCGCGCCCGCGCACGGCGGAGCACGCCGGACGGGCAGCTGGTCAACTTCGGCGAGGCCGTCGACGAGCGCTTCACCTCGCACGGCATCGATCCGGCCGGCGTCGCCTGGGACTCATACCGTCGCGAGGACGGGCAGTGGATCGTGTCGGCCGGCTGGCGTGGCGGCGAGTCCGAGCGCGTTGCCGAGTGGGCGTTCTCGCTGACGGCCCGCGCGGTGACGCCACTCGACGAGACCGCGGCGGATCTGCTCTCGGACCGTCCGATCAGACCGGTCGTGAGCATCGTCCCGGACGCGACGGCGTCGGCCGATGCGCTCACCGGACCGCTGCCGCGCACGGTAGACCTCGACCGGCCGGCCGCCGGCGACGAGGAACTCTTCGATCAGGCCGCTCACCACGAGCCGCCGCTGCCGTTGCAGCTGGTCGAGCCGGTCGCCGCCCGGTCGGGGAAGCCGCGCGGCGACTCGGCCAGCCGACGCGTCGCGACGCACGAGGACGAGACCGAAGAGCAGAAGGCCGCCCGGGCGCGAATCCCGTCGTGGGACGACATCCTGCTCGGCGTGCGCCGCAAGCGCGACTGACCGCCGCGCGATCCCCGTTCGCCGGCGGGAAAACCATTCGTCCGATGTCGTAGTCGGGTCGTAACGTGAAGCAACGTGACCGGGCAGGACGACAAAGCGAACCACACCGGCCCGGGCGCCATCAAAACCCTCAAGCGCCTGCGCCGATGGACCCGGCCACACCGCAAAACGATCATCGTCATGATCATCACGGCCTGCGGGGCGATGCTCGCGCAGGCGCTGATCCCGCTGATCACCGGGCGCATCGTCGACGGGCCGATCCGCCGGCACGACACGTCCGCCATCTGGCCGCTGGCCGGGCTCGCGCTGCTGTTCGGTGTCGCCGAGGCCGTGCTCTTCTTCGTGCGCCGCTACGCCATGGCACGCGCCGCGCTCGGGCTGGAGAGCGATGTCCGGCATGACCTGTTCTCGCACCTGCAACGCCTGCCGGTCGCCTTCCACGACCGATGGCCTTCGGGCCAGCTGCTGTCGCGTGCCACCACCGACCTGTCGACCATCCGGCGATTCATCGGTTTCGGCTTCGTCTTCCTGATCGCCAACACGGCGACGTCCCTGGTCGTCCTGGGTCTGCTGCTGCACATCCATCTGGTGCTCGGGCTGTTCGTCGTCGCGGCCATCGCACCGCTCGCCGTGTTCACGCGGCGCTTCGAACTGCGCTACAGCCGCGACGCGCGCCGCGCGCAGGATCTCACCGGCGACCTCGCGACTTCGGTCGAGGAGTCCGCGCTCGGCATCCGGGTGATCAAGTCCTACGGGCGGCGCCCGCAGATGCTGGCGTCGTTTACTCGCGACGCGAGCGTGCTGCGCGACGCCGAGCTCACCAAGATCAACACGCTGGCCAAGTTCTGGGCCGCGCTCGAGGGCCAGCCGCAGCTCGTGCTGGCCGGCGTGACGTGCGGCGGCGTGCTCGCGGCGGCTCACGGCGCGATGACGTTAGGGCAGCTCGTCGCGTTCCTGACGCTGTACCTGCGGCTGATCTGGCCGATCATCTCGCTGGGCTGGCTGCTCGCACTCACCGAAGAAGCGGCCAGCGCATCGCGGCGCATCTTCGAGGTGCTCGACACCGAACCGTCGATCATCGATCCGACCGTCGGCGACCCGCGCGGCGGCGATGCCACCGTCCGCTTTCACGACGTGCGGTTTCGCTACCCGGACGCGTCCACCGACGTCCTGTACGGCATCGACCTGGAGATCCGCGACGGCGAGACGATGGCGCTCGTCGGCTCGACCGGCTCGGGCAAGACGACGCTCACTGCGCTCGTCCCGCGCCTGTACGACGTCACCGGCGGATCGATCACCATCGGTGAGCGCGACGTGCGCGACCTGTCCCTGGACGAGCTGCGCGGCATCGTCGCCGTGGCGTTCGAGGAAGCGACGCTGTTCTCCGCGAGCGTCGCGGAGAACCTGACGCTGGGACGCCCCGGCGTCACCGACGACGACATCATCGAGGCCATCGACGTGGCACAGGCCGGCTTCGTCTACGACCTACCGTTCGGGCTGTCCACGCGAATCGGCGAGCAGGGCCTGTCACTGTCCGGCGGTCAGCGCCAGCGGCTCGCACTCGCCCGCGCGGTGCTGGGACGTCCGCGCGTGCTCGTCCTCGACGACCCCCTTTCGGCGCTGGACGTGCAGACCGAGTCGCAGGTCGAGGCGGCGCTTCGGCGAGTGCTCGCCGGCACCACCGCGCTGGTCGTGGCGCACCGCCCGTCCACCGTGTTGCTCGCCGACCGGGTGGCACTGCTCGCCGACGGCCGGATCGCCGCAGTCGGCACACACCGCGAGTTGCTCGCCGCCGTGCCTGAGTACCGCAACCTGCTAGCCCAGACATCCGAGCTGGAGCCCCAGCCATGACCGAACCTACGGCGCAGCCGAGAGACACATCCGGCCAGTCAGATTGGCGGGGCAAGCTCACGGCCGACGCCGAGGCGGCGCAACGCGACGACGAGCTGGTCGTGATCACCGGGCGGCCGCGGCTGCACGACAATGCGCGGCGGCTGCTCGGCGAGCTGGTCCGCCCGCACCGGCGAGCGATCGTGTTCGTCGTGCTGATCGTGGTAGTCCAGGTGGCCGCCACGCTGGCCGCGCCGTGGCTGATCGGCGTGGCGATCGACCATTCGCTGCCGCAGGCACGCGACGGCCACTACGGCTCGCTCATCGCGGTGACGATCACGCTGGTGGTGTGCGCGGTGCTCTCGGGATGGCTGCGCGCGGTCTTCGTGCTGCGCAGCGGCCGCATCGGCCAGGCGATCCTGTTCGATTTGCGCCGGCGCGCGTTCGATCACACCCAGGCGTTGTCGGTCTCCTTCCACGAGCGGTTCACGTCCGGACGGGTGATCTCGCGGCTGACGTCCGACGTCGACACGCTCACCGAACTGCTCGACTCGGGCCTGGACGGGCTGATCACCGCAGTGCTGAACATCGCGGCGATCAGCGTGCTGCTGCTGTTCCTCGACCTGCCGCTCGCGCTGATCGCGCTCGCCTCGTTCGTCCCGTTGTGGTTCCTGTACCGGTGGTTCTCCTCGCGGGCGGCGGCCGCGTTCCGGCGCACGCGCGAGACGGTCGCGACGCTGATCGTCAACTTCGTCGAGACGTTCAACGGCATCCGGGCGGTGCAGGCGTTCCGCCGTGAGGAACGCAACGACGCGCTGTTCGGTCAGCTCAACACCGACTACCGCGAGGCGAACGCCAAGGCATTCAAGCTGTTCGGCATTTTCGTGCCGGGCGCGACGCTCGTCGGCAACGTCGTCATGGTCAGCGTCCTGCTCGTCGGCGGCTACCGGGTCGCGGCGGGCGGGCTCGCGCTCGGCGTGCTGACCGCGTTCCTGCTGTACCTGCGGCAGTTCTTCGACCCGATGGACGACGTCGCCGTGTTCTACAACTCGCTGCAGTCGGCCACCGCGGCTTTGGAGAAGATCTCCGCGGTGCTCGCCGAGCCGCCTTCGGTGCCCGAGCCGTCCTCGCCTGCGCCGATCGAGCGCCCGATCGGCGGCGCGCTCGATCTCGTCGCCGTCGAGTTCGCCTACCGCGCCGATCGGCCGGTGCTGCACGAGGTCGGCCTCAGCATCCCGTCCGGCCAGACGGTCGCGCTGGTCGGCGCCACCGGGGCGGGCAAGTCGACGATCGCGAAGCTGATCTCGCGCTTCTACGACCCGACGTCCGGCCAGGTGCTGCTCGACGGCATCGACCTGCGCGAGATCCGCGAGAGCGACCTGCGCGAGGCGGTCGTCATGATCACGCAGGACGGTTTCCTGTTCTCCGGCTCGGTGGCCGACAACATCGCGTTCGGCCGGCCGGGCGCGTCGCGCGACGAGGTCGTTCAGGCGGCGCGCTCGGTCGGCGCGCACGAGTTCATCCGAGTGCTGCCCGACGGCTACGACACCGACGTGCGCAAGCGCGGCGGGCGGCTCTCGGCCGGGCAGCGGCAGCTCGTGGCCTTCGCGCGGGCGTTCCTCGCCGATCCGGCGGTGCTGATCCTCGACGAGGCGACGTCGTCGCTGGACGTCCCGACCGAGCGCGCCGTGCAGCGCGCCCTGCGTACCGTGCTGCGCGACCGGACCGCGCTGATCATCGCCCACCGGCTCTCGACGGTCGAGATCGCCGACCGCGTGCTCGTGCTCGACGGCGGGCGTGTCGTCGAGGACGGCTCCCCCGAGGCGCTCATCGCCACGGGCGCCGGCGAGTTCGCCGCGCTGCACGAGTCCTGGCGCGACTCGCTCGTGTAGTGGCCTAGGCCCAGCTCGGCGCGTCGGCGCCGTAGGACGTCAGCCGAGGCGGCCAGGTCAGGGCGTGCCCGTCCAGCGACCCGGGCGGCTCTACCACCGTGACCAGGCCGTGGTCAGACGGCAGGGTGGTCACCCGCGCCGCAGGTTCGGGAGGACTCGGGGTGTCCGGCGGCGGCTGCGCAAGCAGCCAACCCGCCGTTGCCGCCAGGGACAGTTCGAACCAGTGTGTCCCGCCGACCTCTCGTTGCCGGCGCAGGCCTTCGAGCGCGGCGGCCGCAGCGAGGTAGCCGGTGCCGTGGTCGAGTAGCTGGCAGGGCAGCCGGCCGGGTTGCTCACCGTCTGGCGACTCGACCATCGCGATCCCGCAGGCGGCCTGGACGATGCTGTCGAAGCCGCGGCGCCCGCCCCACGGGCCACGGCCCCACGCCGACAGCGACACGACGACCAACCCGGGATGGCGCTCGGCCAGCGCACCCGGGTCGAGGCCGAAAGCTGCGAGAGCGCCCGGGCGGTAGCCGTGCACGACGACATCGGCGCCGTCGAGCAGTTCGTGCAAGCGGCGCAGCCCGCCCGGCGTCCGCGCGTCGAGCAGGGCGCTGCGCTTGCCGGGCAGCCCGTCGTATCGCGCTTGGGGCAACTCGGGGCGGTGCGGCGGATCGATGCGCAGCACGTCGGCGCCGAGGGCGGCGAGATACCGGGTGGCAACCGGCCCGGCGATGACGCGAGTCAGATCGAGCACACGCACTCCGCTGGCGGGCAGGTCCCGGACCGGTGGGTGACGGGGCGCGGTGCCGTCGATGACGTCGCCGGCAATCAGCGGTTGATCGGCGCTGCCTTGCGCGTGCGCCCGCCACCGCTCGGGCGTGCGAACAGCCGCGGCCACCCCGCCCGCGTCCACAACCTGCGTTTCGACCTGCTCAGCGCTACGCGCGGCGATGGCGGCGCCGATCGCCTCGGCATCGGCGGCGTCGACGTCCAGTGCGCGCGCCAGCGCCTCGCGGTGCCATGCATAGTTGGCGTGCGTGCGGACCCAGCCGTCCGCCGCGCGCCAGAACCGCGACAGCGGATCGAACCCGGTGCCGAACGAGCGACCGTCCACCCGCAGGTGCGCTTCACTGCGGACGGCAGCGGCCACCTGCCCGGCGTCCAGCCCGATCGCGTTCGGCCCACCGGGACGCAGCCGGGCGGCCGCCGTCAACGCCGTGGCGACGCAGGCGACCGCGGTGTCGCCAACCGGCAGTCTCGACGGGAGCCCGCCCGGCTCGCCGTCGACCCGCATCGCGACCGGTGGGACGCCGAGAGCGGCCAACGCTTCGGAATACGGCCGTTGCCAAGCCATCAGCGCAGGACGAGCAGGTCGATGCGCGCCATGTCGCTCACCCGAGCTGCGCGAACGCGACGGCCGCGGCCGTCGCCACGTTGAGCGAGTCGACGCCACCGGACATCGGGATGCGCACCAGCTCGTCCGCCTGAGCCATGGCAGCCTCGGACAGGCCGGGGCCCTCGGCGCCGAGCAGCACAGCCCACTTGTCCGGACGCGGCACGTCCCGCAGCGGCACACCGTCGGCGCGTGGCGTCAGAGCCAGGACGCGGAAGTCGTTGTCGCGTAAGGCTTTCAGCGACATCGGCCAGCTGGCGAGCACGGTGAACGGAACCCGCAGGACGTGACCCATCGACACGCGCACGCTGCGCCGGTACAGCGGATCGGCGCACTGCGCGTCGAGCAGTACGGCGTCGACGCCGAAGGCCGCCGCGTTGCGGAACAGGGCGCCGAGGTTCTCGAAGTCGTTGAGTGACTCCAGGACGGCCAGCCGCTGCGCACCGCTCAGCACAGCGTCGAGCGACGGCGGCTCGGCACGCGCAGCGGACGCCAGCACGCCGCGTGTGACCCGGAAGCCGACGACCTCAGACAGCAGCCACTTGTCGACGACGTACACCGGAGCGTCCACAGTGGACAGTGCATCGTGCAGCGCATCGATCCGCGAGGGAACCCCCGCGACCGCACGCACCCGATACGGCGATTCGATCAGCCGCTCGACGACGTTGACGCCCTCGGCGATGACGATGCCGCGACGATCGGGCCGGACGTCCGCGTCGGTGAGATCGCGGAAGTCCGCCAACCGCTCGTCGGCCGGGTCGGCGATCTCGATTGGCTGCACGCGACCATTCTGCGGTGGGCGAACACGAGTTGGTTGTGCGATGTGGCCATGACGACAAAGCTCGACGATATGGACTACACGCATCTGGGACGCACCGGCCTGACCGTCAGCCGACTCTGCCTCGGCACGATGAACTTCGGCCCGCACACTGAGGAATTCGACGCGCACGCGATCATGGACGCCGCGCACGGCTACGGCATCAATTACTTCGACACCGCCAACGTCTACGGATGGGGCGAGAACAAGGGACGTACCGAGGAGATCATCGGCAGCTGGTTCGCCCAGGGCGGCGAGCGCCGCGAACGGACCGTGCTGGCCACCAAGCTGTACGGCGACATGAGCACGTGGCCCAACGACGGCAAGCTGTCGGCGCTGAACATCCGCCGGGCGTTGGACGCATCGTTGCGCCGTCTGCAAACCGATTACGTCGACATCTACCAGTTCCACCACGTCGACCGCGAGACGCCATGGGACGAGATCTGGCAGGCCATCGAGGTCGCAGTCACGCAGGGCAAGATCCTCTACGCCGCCAGCAGCAACTTCGCCGGCTGGCACATCGCGCAGGCGCAGGAGGCAGCGCGCAGGCGCAACTTCACCGGACTGGTCAGCGAGCAGTCGCTCTACAACCTGCTGGTTCGCGACGTCGAGCTCGAGGTTCTGCCCGCCGCGCAGCACTACGGCCTCGGCGTCATCGCATGGTCTCCGTTGCACGGTGGGCTGCTCGGCGGCGTGGTGCGCAAGGAGCGCGAGGGCAAGCGGCGACTCGAAGGCCGTGCGCGCGACACGCTCGAGACGCACCGCGCCCAGATCGAGCTGTACGAGGACTTCGCCGCCGAGCTCGGCCACGAGCCGGGCGAGGTCGCGCTGGCGTGGCTGCTGCATCAGCCGGTCGTCACAGCGCCGATCGTCGGGCCTCGCACGCACGAGCAGCTCGAATCAGCCGTCCGGGCGCTGGACGTCGAGCTCGACGAGAAGGCCTTGGCGCAGCTCGACGAGATCTTCCCCGGCCACAAGACCGCCCCCGAGGACTACGCCTGGTAAAGCGAATCGATCGCGTCGACGAGCTGATCGCCGACGCGACGGTGCACGCATCTGGACGCTTGTGGTCTGCTCACATTGTTGTGAGCAGAGCACAAGCAGCGCCACGAGAGCAGCAGCCGAGCGCGAAGCTTGTCGTGCGCTCCCTCGGCCTGCCGCACGTGATCAGGTGTCGTAGACCTGCCCGACGGGCCGTGACGCCCGGCGGGTCAGCCGGCCGGCGAGCTCGGCAAGGCTGACGTCGCGACGGTGCGCGATGGCGGCACCGAGAACGAGAGCAGCACCCGCCGAGATCAGTCCACCACCGATCATGCCCCAGCGCGGCCCGAACGCCCCGGCCGTCCAGCCGACGATCGGCGCGCCCAGCGGCGTGCCACCCATGAAGCACATCAGGTACAGCGCCATGACACGTCCCCGCATCGTCGGCTCGACGCCGAGCTGCACGGACGCGTTCGCCGCCGTCGTGAACGTCAACATCGCCCATCCGGCAGGGACCAGCATGAGAGCCGTCGAGAAGAAGCCAGGCATCGACCCGGCCGCGACCTCGATGAGCCCGAACGCCGTCGCGGCACCGACCAGGAACAGTGACGACGGCCGGCGCGTGCGACGGGTCGCGAGAACCGCCCCGACGCAGGCACCCACGGCGAGTGCCGTCGAGAGCAACCCATAGCCCGACGCGCTGCGGTGGAACAACTGCTTGGCGATCAGGGCGGTCGTGATCTGGAAGTTCAACCCGAACGTCCCGACGATGAAGATCAGCCCCATCGCCAGCAGCAGGTCGTGCCGCCCGAGCACGTAGCGCACGCCGGCCCGAAGCTGCCCCTTCGCCCGTGCGAGCTGCGGCGCGGGGAACAGCTCGGCCGGTCGCATCATCCAGAGCCCGGCGAGCACCGCGACACTCGATCCGGCGTTTGCGATGAACGCCCAGCCGGTGCCCACCGCCGTGATCATCACGCCCGCAACGGCCGGGCCGAGAATGCGCGCCGTATTGAAGATCGTCGAGTTGATGCCGACGGCGTTGGTGAGGTCGTCGCGCCCGACCATCTCCACCACGAACGACTGGCGGACGGGCGTATCGATCGCCGTGACGACCCCGAGCGCCGTGGCCAGCACGAGCACGTGCCAGTACTTGACCACACCTCCGACGTCGAGCACGCCGAGCACGAGGGCCACCACAGCGAGCGCCGTCTGCGTGCCCAGCAACAGCTTGCGCTTGTCGCCACGGTCGGCCAGCACGCCGCCCCACAGCCCGAGCAGCAGTGACGGCCCGAACTGCAGGGCGGTCACGATGCCCAGCGCGGTGCCGGAGTTGGTCAGGTTGAGCACCAGCCAGTCCTGCGCCACGCGCTGCATCCAGTTGCCGGTGAGCGAGACGAGTTGTCCGGACGCGTAGAGCCGGTAGTTGCGGACGCGCAGCGACCGGAACATGCTGCGGCTAGCCGGAATCGAAGGCTGCGGAGCTCTCGTCGCCGTCGCCGTCACAGCTCGGCCAGCTTGCCGAGCACGGGTATGACGTCGCGGATCGCACCCCGCTCAACCGCGGTCAGCTTCGCGATGCGCTGGGCGAGCCATGCTGTGCGCTGGCGTCGCTCGGACTCGAGCAGATCGGAACCGGCCTTGGTCAGCACGATGATGGCTTGCCGCTTGTCGGACGGGTGTGACTCACGGGTGACCAGTCCCTTGTCCTCGAGGCCGGCGAGGATCTTCGTCATCGACGGCGGCTGGACGCGCTCGCACGCGGCAAGGTCACCGGCGCTCTTCGGGCCCTTGGTTCGCAACGTGTCCATCGCGGAGAGCTGGGCCAGCGACACCGAGACGTCGACCCGCTGGTTACGCACCCGGCGGGTGAGCCTGAGCAATGGCGGACGAAGAGCGGCAGCCAGCTCAGCGGCGGTCTGTTTGGTCTGCGCAGGCATGATAGTTAGTTTACCTAACATTGTGCTTTGCGGCCACCGCCGATCTACTGACGGCTACGTGAAGCCGAGGCCGGCGGCGAGTGCGGCGACGTCTGGGTCGAGCCGGCGGAGCGGCTGACCGTCGACGGACGCGATCGGCACCAGGCCACTGAGGCTGCTCGTCCAGAATGCGGCAGCCGCGGCGAGCAGCTCGTCGACGGTGAACGTGGCGAGTCGGGTCGGACGCCCCAGATCGCGGGCCAGGTCGAGCAGCGCCCGGCGGGTGATGCCAGGCAGCAGGTCGTCGCGCAGCGGCGGTGTGACCAGGGTGCCGTCCTCGCAGACCAGGAAGACGTTGCCGCGGCTGGTCTCCAGCACCGTCCCGTCCTCAGCGACGAACAGCGGGACGCCGTGCGTCCGCTCGGCGTCGGCCAACACGTCGCGGGCGGCCCACTTGTGTCGCCACAGGCCGCGCCGTCCCGGCACCACGCGCACCGCCGAGGGCTCGCGGCGCTCCGGCGCCGGCGACGCCGTGACCGCGATCGGTTCGCCCGGACGCGCGACCACTCGGATCGCGACGCGTCCCGCCCCAGGTCGCAGGGTCGTCGCAAGATCGGGCGGGACCCCGTGGCCGTAGAGCTCACGGCACGACCGGTCCAGGCGGGCCAGGTGGTCGGCCAGACGCAGCGGCGTCCCGTCGACGGACAGGATCGTCTCGATCAAGCCGCCGGCCCGCTGCCCGGTCGTCGGGGGCAACTCCGTAGTCACCAGGTCGTGAGCGAGGTCGGCGCCGAGCGCGCCCAGCAGCGGCGCCGCTTTGTGCAGGCACTCGCGCCACTCCAGCATCGGGACGCTGTCAGCGGTGATGCCGCCGCCCACGCCGAGCTCGATCTTGCCGCCGCCGATCTCGAACGTCCGGATCGCGACGTTGAACTCCAGGCCCCAGGACGGGCTAGCGAATCCGATCGCACCGGTGTACGCACCGCGCGGTTGCTGCTCGAGTTCGGCGATCGCCTCGACGGCGCGCACCTTCGGCGCCCCGGTCACCGAACCTGGCGGGAACGTCGCCCGCAGCAGGTCGGCGTCGTCGCCGTCGACCCGAGCGGTGACCGTCGAGACCAAGTGCCATACGCCGGGGTACGGTTCGACGCTGAGCAGCTCGGCGACGTGCACGCTGCCGGTCTGCGCCACGCGGCCGAGGTCGTTGCGCATCAGGTCGACGATCATGACGTTCTCGGCGGCGTCCTTCGTCGATCGACGCAGGGCCTCGGGCGCCTCGGTGCGCGGCAGCGTCCCCTTGATCGGCGACGTGGTGACCTCGTCAGCGCGCCGCCGCAGGAACAGCTCCGGGCTCAGGCTGGCCACCGCGCGCGAACCGATGTCGACGAAGGCCGCGTGGGCGGGACGCAGGCGCGCGGCCGCATGGGCGAACAGGGCCGCCGGGCTTCCCTCGAACGGCGCGGTCAACCGGGTGCAGACGTTCACCTGGTACAGCTCGCCGGCCCGGATCAGCTCGACCGCCCGCTCGACCGCGTCCAGATGGCTGACCGGCGGCGGGCCGCCGAACGTGCCGACGCGCCAGGCCGAGCGAGGCGGCGGCATCTCCAGCACGTCGCGCAACTCGTCGCGGACGGCACACAGCGCAGCATCGCGCTCGTCGCTCCACAGCGCCTCGAACGTCCACGCGCCGTCGCGATACCGCAGCAGGTGGTCGTAGAACGCGAGATACGACGACGGCGCGTCATAGCCGAGGACCCCGAACCAGCCACCGCCCACGACGTCGGGATCGGCCCGGTCGAGACGCGGCTGGTCGGCCAGCGTGGCCGGGTCGGCGGTGCCGGCGACGACTCGCAGCGGGCGGCTGAGCACCATCGCGCCACCGCCGGCCCAGCTACCCCACAGGCAGGCCAGGCCGTCCTCGCCCGACAGAATGCGCAACACCTCGTCCGGCGAGGGACCGGCGCCGAGCGGCTCGGTGTGCACGCGACAGCGCATGCCGGTTAGCCTCCCGCATCATGAGGCAGAAGCGGCCGCTGCGGACGCCGCCCGAACCCGTGCAGGTCGACAGCTGGCGCGTCGTCGCCATCGGCACGGCGATCTGGTTCGCGGGCTTCGTGGTGCTGCTGCCGTTCTACGGCTGGCTCGGTCGCCATGATCACCGCATCTGGTTGTGGACGTGCCTGGCCGGCTGGATTCTCGGGCTGATCGGCCTGCCGCTCGTCCGCAGGCATCGCGGCCAGGGCAGGACCCGCTAGGGCGCGGGCTCCGGCCCGACCGCCTCGACCAGCGTCGCCTCGGAGTGCGCCCCGCAGCCGTGCTCTACGCTCACCGCCCGGCCGTCGGCGGTGGCCATCTCGTTGCCGCAGACGCCGAACCCGGCGCGCAGCGACCCGGCGATCGGCAGCAGGAATCCGCACGTGCCGCACCGCCCCGGCGCATTGCGGGCCATCGCCGTCTCCGGACCGCCGTCGCCCGCGTACCACCGCTCGGCGGCATCCAGGCGCGCCTCGCGGGAGAGCACGCGCGCGCGGCCGAGTCCCACCTCGAAGGCGACCTCTTCGACGGCCGGATCGTCCGAGGCGACATACGACGGCACGAGCCGCCAGTCGTCCAGCTCGGCAGGCAGCAGGTCGCCGGGACCGAGGTCACCAGGACGCAGCCGCTCGCTCCACGGCACCCACGCCGGGGCGAGCAGCGCGGCTTCGCCGGGCAGCAGCACGACCTCGTCGACCGTGACCGCCTTCGAACGCGACACGCGCGCCACCGTGACTGCCCAGTACCAGCCGGAGTAGCCGGGCACGGTCGCCTCGAAGGAGTGCGTGACGACTCGCTCGCCCTCCGCGCGCTTGCCGATGTGCCCACCGACCTGCGCACCGCCCGCCTCGACCGCAGCGGCACGCGCGACGTCGACGGCGGCGGCGCAGACGGCGTCGAGCTTGCGGGTTTGGGTTGCTGCAGCGGCGGTCACGTGTCCATTGTGGCGGATCGCCCGACCGGTCGGGTCAGTGCGGCAGGATAAGAGGGTGCCTCGACGCGATGACGAACGGCCGCGCAAGCGGTTCTCGCGCTCTGGGCACACGTCGCATCAGCCCAGCCGGCTGCCCCCGCCACCCGGGTATCGGCCGCCCGAGGGCAGCGGCACGCAGCAGCCCACGCGCCCGTACGGCGCGCCTCAGCAACCGCCGCCACCGCCGGGGCGTCCCGGCTACGACTCGCCCACGTACCACCACATGCACGGGCCGACCGAATACGGTCCCCCGCCCGCAAAGCCGACCGTCACCCGGGCGATGGTCAGCCGCAGCAACGAACTGGCCCGTGGCATCACCCGCAAGGTGATCAACGCGAGCAGGTCCGACGGCGCGCAGGAGTCCGGTCTCACGGCGCTGATCTGGAACCAGGTCATCTCCTACGGCACGGACGCGATGATCACGGTCGCGCTGGCCGGCACCGTCTTCTTCGGCGCCTCGCCGCATGCCCAGCGCGGCAATGTGCTGCTCTACCTGCTGGTCACGATGGCGCCGTTCGCGGTGGTCGCACCCATCATCGGTCCGGCGCTCGACCGGCTGCAGCACGGCCGGCGCTGGGCGATGGCCGGCACGGCGGTCGGACGCGCGGTGCTCGCCGCGATCATGGCCGAACATCCGACCGAGCTGCTCGTGCTGTACCCATGCGCGCTGGGCTCGCTCGTCCTATCGAAGGCGTACAGCGTGATCCGGGCGGCCGCGGCGCCGAGGCTGGTGCCCACCGGCATGACGCTCGTCGAAGCGAACGCGCGCCTGTCGATCTTCGGGCTCGGGTCCGCCCTGGTCGGCGGCGGGTTCATCGCACTCGTCATCAAGGCGACGGGCTCCTACGCGGTGGGACTGTGGGTCACTGCGCTCGCGTTCTGCGTCTGCGCGTTCTTCGCCTTCCGGCTGCCCAAGCACATCGATTCGGCGGCGCCGCTTCCGCGGACGGGGCCACGCCCGCCGCGTCCCGCCTTCAAGCTGCGGGTGCCTCCGCTGAGCCGGATCGGCACCTGGGCATCGCGCGGCTTGGCGCCGACGGTCATCACGGCGCTGCGTGGCGAGTCGACGATGCGGTTCCTGTCCGGATTCCTCGCGATCTTCATCGCGTTCCACATCGAGACGACCTCGCACGGCGCGGACGCGGCGCTCGCGCTCAGCGGCGTCGTGGTCGGCGCCGGTGCGGGCAACTTCGTCGGCACCGGCGTGGGTACCCGGCTGCGGCTGGCCCATCCAGAAGTGGTGATCATGATCTGCGGGGCCACGGCGGCGGTCACCTGCCTGCTCACTGCCATCCTGTTCACCATCCCGTTCGCTGTTTTCGGCATGTTCGCCAGTTCGGCCACGAACTCGCTGGCCAAGATCGCCCTCGACGCGGTGATCCAGCGCGACGTCGACGAGTCGCTGCGGTCGAGCGCGTTCGCGCGTTCCGAGACGTTCCTGCAGCTGGCCTGGGTGCTCGGGGCAACCATCGGGGTGCTGATGCCGTCCGACAACGGGTCGCTCGGCTTCTGGGTCGCGGGCGCCGCGGTCGGCGGGCTCACGACGCTGACCCTGATGCGGAACCGGGCGATGCGCCGGGCCGCCCGGGCGCGGCCGCCCGGTGGTCTCGCACCCGGCCGGCCGAGCCCGTGAGGCTGCTCGTGGTCACCGCCGTGGCTGCCGAACGCGACGCGGTCGCTGCCGCAGTCGGCGACGCCTCGGCGGTCGTGCTCGCCGGCGGCATCGGTCCCGCATCGTCTGCTGCTCACACGTCGGCGGTACTCGCTGCGGACTCGTACGACCTCGTGTTGAGCGCCGGCATCGCCGGCGGCTTCGACCTGCCCATTGGCGCCGTGGTGGTCGCGTCGCGGGTCGTCTGCGCGCAGTTGGGCAGGGAGACGCCGGCCGGGTTCGAGCCGCTCGGTTCGGCCGTCGCGTCCCTGGAGGTCGAGCCCGGCCTCGTCGCCGAGCTGGCCGGGCGGTCCGGCGCCACGACCGGCGCGGTGCTCACGGTCTCGACCGTCACCGGCACCGCACGCACGGCCGACGCGCTGCGCGCCCGCTACCCCGACGCCGTCGCCGAGGCGATGGAGGGCTTCGGAGTGGCCAGCGCGGCGCTCGTGCACGGCGTCCCGTTCGGCGAGATACGGGCGATCAGCAACGCGGTCGGGCCGCGCGACCGGGCCGCGTGGCGCGTCGACGACGCACTGGCCGCGCTGGCGAAGGCCGTCGCGGCCGTGGTGGGGGCGGCATGAAGGTCGCCTTCTCCCCTTGCCCGAACGACACGTTCGTGTTCCACGCATGGACGCACGGGTTGATCGAGGGCGCGCCGCCCGTCGACGTCACCTACGCCGATATCGACATCACCAACACCGCCGCCGAGCACGGTGCGTTCGACGTGGTGAAGGTGTCCTACGCCGCGCTGCCGTGGTTGCTCGACCGCTACACGCTGCTGCCGAGCGGCGGCGCGCTCGGACGCGGGTGTGGCCCGCTGGTACTGACTCGCGGCGGCCTGCCGGACCTCGACGGCCGGACCGTGGCCGTCCCGAGCGAGCGGTCCACCGCGTTCTTGCTGTTCCGGCTGTGGGCGTCCGGCCAGCGCCCGAAGCGGATCGACGTCGTGCCGTTCGCGTCGATCATGCCGGCCGTGCGCGACGGTTCGTACGACGCCGGCCTGGTGATCCACGAGGCGCGGTTCACCTACCCGTCCTACGGGCTGACCGCCCTGGTCGATCTCGGCGCGTGGTGGGAGTCCGACACCGGCCTGCCGATCCCGCTCGGCGCAATCCTCGCCGCCCGCGATCTCGACGCGGCCGCGCTGACGCGCGTCGTGCGGGCATCCGTCGAGCACGCCTGGGCGCACCCGTCGTCCTCGGCGGCTTATGTCGCCGAGCACGCGGACGAGATGTCGCCCGAGGTGCAGCGCCAGCACATCGAGCTGTACGTCAACGAGTTCACCCGCGACCTCGGCGACGAGGGCTACGCGGCGGCGTCCGCCCTGCTGGACCGCGCCTTCGCGGCCGGCCTCACCCCGTCCTCGCCTCGACTTCGCTAGGCGACGCCGCTTTTGGCCGCCCAGCGTCACATAGCCACCTGGGCGGCCAAAACCGACCGCTCAGGCGTCGAGGTTGTCGGCGAAGGCGCGCAGCAGGGCGGCGATCTTGCGGGCCTCGCCCTTGTCGGGGTAGCGCCCGCGGCGCAGCGAATTGGAGACGACGTCCAGCATCTTGATCAGGTCTTCGACGAGCGGGGCCATCTCGTCGGCCGGCTTGCGCGTCGCGCGGACGACCGACGGAACCGGGTCGAGCACGCGCACGGACAGGGCCTGATTGCCCTTACGGCCCTGGACGATCCCGAACTCCACCCGTTGCCCGGGCTTGAGCTCCGTGACGCCGCTGGGCAGGGCATCGCGATGTACGAAGACGTCCTCGCCATCGTCTTCGGCCAGAAAGCCGAAGCCCTTGTCAGCGTTGAACCACTTCACCTTGCCGGTAGGCACCGGAGCTCCCCTCATAGGACACAACTGAAGGCACCGCACCGCGGTGCCTCCCACATACAGGTTACTTGTCCCAGACCCCCGTAGCACAAGACATAGAGCGCGTTCGCTCGGACGCACGCGCGGCGGGCTAGGACGGGCGGTCAGCCGGCGTGGCGAGCCACCGGCGCGCTCGGTCGTGCACCTCGACGGGCAGTTGTGGTGCTTCGAGCAACCGCGCGGCCAATGACCGATCTCCGGTGAGCGCCCGGAACGTGTCGCCGATCGTCAGGGCGTGCGCCGGTCGATGGACGACCTCGATCGAATCGCCCGCGCCGACGTCGCCCTCGACCGCGATGCGCAGGTACGCGCCGGGACGCCCGACCTCGGTGAACCACTTGATCAGCCGCGGCACGTCCCAGAATCCGGCGAACGTCCGGCACGGCAGCCGCGGGCAACTCACCTCGAAGACCGCCGAGCCGATCGCCCAGCGCTCACCGATGACGGCGCCGGTGACGTCGGCCCCGGACGTCGAGAAGTTCTCGCCGAACGCGCCGGGCGCGACGTCGCGGCCGACCTGCGCCGACCACCACGCGGCGTCCTCGCGCGCGTAGGCGTAGACGGCCTGATCCGGGCCACCGTGCACGCTCCTGTCGGCGATGGTGTCTCCGTCGACGTGGTGGTCGAAGACGCGCACTCGTCCCGATGCGGGGCGTTTGTCGATGCCGGTGTGGCGGACGTCCTGTTCCCAGGTCGCCACCATCACGTGCGCGAGGTTGACCGAGACGAGTTGGGCCACGCGCCGAGCGTAGGTGACATGGCAGACTTGACCATTGCCGATTTTCGAAGGGACGAACAGATGGCCGGTGCAACGCCGAGGGTTCCCGAGCCGTACCGGCCATACCGGGCAGCTCAGATCGACGACTTCCACATCTCCGAGTTCGCCACGGACTCTGCGGGGGCGCTCTCACCGTTCGGTCCGGACGTCGAGTTCCCGCTGCCGCTGGCGCAGCTGAGCTACAGGCACCCGAGCCCGGCAGACCGGCCGCACCGGGCCGGTGACTGAGAGCGCCGCACAGCCGGTGACGAAGAGCGCCGCACGGCCGCGGACGCGCGCGTCCTCGCTGTCGGAGTGGCTGCGCAACCGCAGTGACGAGCAGCTCGCCGAGCTGCTGCGCCGGCGGCCCGATCTCGCCTTGCCGGCACCCGCCGATCTGGCCACGCTGGCCGCACGTGTCGGCGTCCGCACCTCGGTGCAGCGAGCGATCGACGGCCTGGACGTGGCGCGACTGCGCGTACTCGAGGCGCTCGTCCTCGCCGAGGGCAGCGGCGAGCCGGTCAGCGCCGCGGCAGCCGCCGCGCTGCTGCCGGGCGTCGACGTCCGCCCGGCGGTCGACGAGCTGCGCCTGCTCGGCGTGGTGTGGGGGGACGACGAGCACCTGCACTTCGTCGCGCACGTCGTCGACGCGGTCGGCCCGTATCCCGCCGGGCTGGGACGCCCCGCGGCACACCTGCTGCACGCCGTCTCGGACGTGACGCTCGCGCCCGTGCTGCGCACGCTCGGGCTGCCGCCCGCCGTGCAGCCGCGATCGGGCGACGCCGTGCTCGAAGTGCTGCACGACCCTGATCGCCTGCGGGCCCTGATCGACGAGCGCGACCCGGCCGAGCGGGCCGTACTGGATCGCCTCGCTGCCGGGCCGCCGGTCGGGGCCGTCCGCGACGCGTTGCGTGCCGTGTTCGGCGAGGACGACGGCGCGCCGCCGCCGCGTCGCCTGATCGCCCACGGCCTGCTCGTCCCGATCGACACGCAGACCGTCGAGCTGCCGCGCGAGGTCGGGCTGGCCCTGCGCGGCGCGAACCCGCTGGGCGCCGTCGACGCTGCACCGCCCGCGATCGCCGTGGCCGAGCGTGCCCCCGCCGAGCTCGACCGCCTCGGATCCACCGTCGTGCTCGACCTGTTGCGCCAGGTCGAGGCGCTCGCCGAGACGTGGAGCACCTACCCGCCGTCAGTGCTGCGAGCCGGCGGCCTCGGCGTGCGCGACCTGCGGCGCAGCGCCCGCGACCTCGGCGTCGACGAGGCGGCGGTGGCGCTCCTGATCGAGGCGTCGGCCGCGGCCGGGCTCGTCGGCGCGACTCGCAGCGCCGACCCGACGTTCCTGCCGACCCCGGACTTCGACGCCTGGCGGCACCGCGATCCCGCGCATCGCTGGGTCGTGCTGGCGGGCGCTTGGCTTGCAATGACCCGCCAGCCGAGCCTGATCAGCCAGCGCGACGAACGCGACCGGCTGATCACCGCGCTCGGCCCGGACGCCGAGCGCGGCACCATCCCGGCCCTGCGCCGGCAGGTGCTGGGCGCTCTCACCGAGCTGCCGCCAGGCGCCGCGCCGTCCGATCGGGCCGACGTGCTGGCCCGGCTTGCCTGGCAAGCACCGCGCCGCGCGAGCGGGCAGCGGCGGCTGGCCGAGGCGATCCTCGCCGAGGCGGACCAGATCGGGATCACCGCTGCCGGTGGGCTCACCGGCTACGGACGTGCGCTGCTCGCGGGCGCGGCGTCGGCCGCCGAGCATGCGCTGGACATCGCGCTGCCCGAACCGGTCGACCACTTCCTCGTCCAGCCCGACCTGACGGTCGTCGTGCCCGGCCAGCCCGCGGGCGGGCTCGGCGAGGAGCTGGCGCTGGCCGCCGACCTGGAATCGACGGGAGGCGCGAACGTCTACCGGGTGACCGAGGCGTCGGTGCGCCGGGCCCTGGACGCGGGCCGCAGCGGCACCGACCTCGCACGGCTGTTCACCGAGCATTCCCGCACGCCGGTGCCGCAGGCGCTGAGCTACCTCATCGACGACATCTCCCGCCGGCACGGCGTCCTGCGCGCCGGCGCGGCAGGGGCATACCTGCGCTGCGACGACGACGCCTTGCTAGGACGCGTCCTGGCCGACCGCGCCGTCGAGTCACTCGGCCTGCGCCGGATCGCCCCGACGGTGGTCATCGCGTCCGCGCCGGTGGCCCGCATCCTGCAGGTGCTGCGCGACGCGGGCTACGCGCCGGCCGCCGAGTCGCCCGATGGCGCCGTCCTGAGCCTGGGCGTCGACGCGCAGCGCGCGCCCTCGCGGCCGACCTCACGGCTGGTCCGCACGCGGGCAGCCACCGACTCGTCTCAGCACGTGGACGAGCTCGTACGGCGGTTACGGGCGGGCGACCAGCTCGCCGAGATCACCCGCCGCGTGGCGCCGGCGGGGCAGCGCATCCCAGGTGTCACGTCCGCGGCCACCTTGGGACTGCTCCGCGACGCGATCCGCGGGGGGCGCCAGATCTGGCTCGGCTACGTCGACCAGCAGGGCACGTCGTCGCAGCGCACGATCGAGCCGATCTCGATGGCGGGCGGCATGCTGCGCGGGCACGACGTCGACACGGGCCGGCTGGAGGCGTTCGCGCTGCACCACATCACCGGCGTCGGGGTCGTGGACGATCCGGACTGACCTCCTGATGCAGGGCCACGCCCACGATGACCAGGCCGACGCCCGCGAGGTCGCGGGCTGTCGGGACCTGCGACAACACCACCAGCCCGACGATCGTCGCGGTCGCCGGCAGTAGCGCGAGCATCAGGGCGAACGTGGCCCGCGGCAGGCGCGCCATCGCGAGCTGGTCGGTGACGTACGGGATCACGGAGGAGCACAGGCCCACGCCGATCGCCCACAGCAGCCAGACCGGGTGCGTGAACGCCGGTGCCGCCGCGGTCACCGCGAACGGCGTGGCCGCGACCGCAGCGATCAGCATGGCTGCACCGAGCTGGTCGATCCCGCTGATCTCGGCGTCTCCGCTCTCGTTTGCGATGCGGTGGCCGAGCATCACGTAGAGCATGAACAGCGCGCAGTTCGCGAACGCGAAAGCGAAGCCGAGCGGCTCGCCGCCCAGTCGGACGTCGGTGAGCACGAACACGCCGCCGATCGCCAGTAGCAGGGCCGCGCCGTTGCGGGGCGTCCGGGCTCCTGCCGCGGCCAGCACGATCGTGCCGAGGAACTCGATCGCGCCCACGGTCGACAGCGGCAGCCGGTCGATGGCGAGGTAGAACAGCGAGTTCATGGCGGCCAGCACGGCGCCGAGCCCGAGCAGTACTCGCCGCTGGCTTGCACTCGCCCGTTGCAGCACCCGCCACGGACGGCGCCATATCGCGAAGACCACGGCGGCGCTCGCGATGCGCAGCCACGCCACGCCCAGCACGTCCACGTTGACGAAAAGGAGCACAGCGAAAGACGGGCCGAGGTAGTGGAAGACCGCGCTGACCAGGAAGAACGAGGCCGGCGGCACCCGGTCGGCAAGTGCCACCGGCTGGGGCGCAACTTCAGTGACCATGAGGACGATATTGGCAAGACGTCGCGGCGATCAGAATGGCATCCTGAAGGCGAGGAGGCGGTAATGGCACGAGAATTAAGGCAGATCAAGCCGGTTTCCTACGTGGGGCCGAAGCCGGTGCTCGACGACGTCAACCGCCGGCTGCTGGCCGAGTTGCAGGACGATCCGCGCCAGACGATGTCCGCCCTGGCCCGCAAGGTCGGTATGTCGGCGCCGGCGGTCACCGAGCGGGTGCAGCGGCTCGAACAGTCCGGCGTCATCACCGGCTACCGCGTCGACATCGACCCGGCGGCGCTCGGCCTGCCGGTCGCGGCTTACGCGCGCATCCGCCCGGTGCCGGGGCAGCTGCCGCGGGTCGCCGCGCTGGCGGCAAGCCTGCCCGAGGTGAGCGAGTGCCATCGCATCACCGGCGAGGACTGCTTCTTGATCAAGGTGCACGCGCCCGCGATCGAGGCGCTGGAGCAGATCCTCGACAGGTTCGTGGTGCACGGCCAGACCGTCACGTCGATTGTCGTATCGAGCCCGGTCCCGCCGCGACCACTGCCGCTGACCTGAGCGCGGCGCCCGGGCTCGGCGCCCGCAGAATGTCGGCGCGATGCGGCAAGATGGCCGACGTGGGTTCGCGAGTGCTGTTGGCGGTCGACGGCAACTCGCTGCTGCACCGCAGCTATCACGCGCAGGCGCGCACCGGGCTGCGCTCGGCCGAGGGACGTCCGATGTGGGCGGTCCGCGGGCTGCTGTCGGCGCTCGTCCTGGCCGCCGAGCGGGTCTGCCCGGACGTCATCGTCGTCGGCTTCGACGATCCGGACACCAGCGTGCGACGCGAGATGTGGCCGCATTACAAGGCGAATCGGGTCGACAAGCTCGAGACCCTGGTCGACCAGCTCGCGTTCGCGGTCGAGGTGCTGCGTGAACTCGGCGTCGCCGTGGTCACGCCGGCCGGCCTCGAGGCGGACGACGTCGTTGCGTCCGCGGCGCGGTTCGCGTCGGCGGCCGGAGCCACGACCGTGGTCATGACGTCCGACCGCGACGCGTTCACGCTGATCGACGAGCACACCACCGTGCTGCGCATCATCGACGGCGGCGTCGAGGCGTCGCCGATGATGACGCCGTCCCGGCTGGTGACCTTGCTCGGCGTCCGCCCCGACCAGTACCTCGACTACGCGGCCCTTCGCGGCGACGCGTCCGACAACCTGCCGGGCGTGCGCGGCATCGGCGCCAAGACGGCGGCCGCGCTGCTCGCCGAGCTGGGCTCGGCGCAGGCGGCGTTCGACGACCTCGACGCCGGCGGCGCCCGGGTCGCCACCGCGATCGGCGCGTCACGCGCGCGGCTGCTCAGCGAGCCCCAGGCCCGGGCGGCCTGGGAGCTGAACTGCCAGGTGATGGCACTGCACAGCGACCTCGCCCTGGGCATCGACTTCGACGGCGGCGCCGGATGCCTGCCGCTCGCGGCCGATGTCGTGCGCGAGACGTTCCTCGGCCAGCAGCTGACCTGGACGACCGCCGCCGCGCTCCGAGTGCTTGCCGGCCAGCAGCCGGGTGAGTCGAGCCCGACAGCCCCGGCGCCCGCGGCGCAGCCCGACGAGCCGAACTGGCAGTGGACCGGCGGACGCCGCCGATACGGGCGCCTCGTCGTCGACCAGCCGAAGGTCGAGCAGCTCGCCCTGTTCTGAGCGCGGATCGAGCCGGCTCAGGCGCGGACGACCTCGATGCCGGCGTCGGCGAAGCCCGCCGTCACGTCGTCCGGCGCGTCCTTGTCGGTGACGAGCACGTCGATCGCCTCCAGCGGGCACAGTCGCGCGAATGCCCGATGCCCGAGCTTCGAGCCGTCAGCGACCACCACGACCTTGCGGGCCCGGTCGGCCATCAGCCGGTTGATGCTGGCCTCGCTCTCCTGATGCGCCATCGCCCCGCCGTCGACGTCGATCGCGTCGACGCCGAGGATCACGAGATCGAGCGCCACCTGCTCCAGGATGCCGATCGCCAGCGGCCCGATCAGTTCGTAGGACTGCGGCCGCGCCACGCCGCCGGTGACCACGATCTTCAGGTGAGCGCGCACGGCCAGCTCGGTCGCGATGTTGAGTGAGTTGGTGACGACGGTGATCGCCGGGTTGTACGACGACTGCAGATCGCCGCGCAGCGCCAGCGCGCGCGCCACCTCGGTGGTGGTCGTGCCCCCGTTGAGCCCGACGATCGAACCAGCGGTGACCATGTCGGCCGCGGCCCGGCCGATGCGTTGCTTCTCCGAGGCGTATCGCGCCGTCTTGTACCGCAGCGGCAGATCGAACGCCGCGTTGTTCGAGACGGCACCGCCGTGCGTGCGGGTGAGCAACTGCTGCTGGGCCAGGATGTCCAGATCGCGCCGGATCGTCGCGGCCGAGACGTGCAGTTCGGCGGCCGCATCGTCGACGTCGAGCGTGCCGTCGCGGTTCAGCAACTCCAGGATCGAGCCGAGCCGTTCGTGTTTGCTCATTCGCTCCTGCCCCACCGGCGAGATTCCTGCAAAACCGAGCAAGGAGACTGTACGTCTTGCGAAGGCCTCGCGCGAAGATGCACGATAACTCGATCGAATGAGCAAGAACGCGCGGGCCGCCAACGCCCAGAGGAGCGATGCATGACCTTCGTCGAGGACGAGATCGCCAGCCAACCGGACTGCTGGGCAGCCGTGGTCGAGCAGGCTCCGTCGTTCGAGGCGATCTTGCCACAACCGGGCGAACGCGTCGCGGTGGTCGGCTGCGGGACGTCCTGGTACATGGCGCAGTGCTACGCCGCGATGCGCGAGGGTGCCGGCCTCGGTCACACCGACGCGTTCGCGGCGTCCGAAGCGTCGACCGGGCGCGACTACGACCGGATCGTCGCCATCACGCGATCCGGGACGACGACGGAAGTTCTCGACGTGCTCAGCCGCGCGCGAGACCGCATCCCGACCGTCGCCATCACCGCGGACGAGGCGACCCCCGTGGTCGCCGCGGCGGCGCAGGTCATCGTGCTGCCGTTCGCCGACGAGCGGTCGGTGGTGCAGACGAGGTTCGCGACCACCACGCTCACCCTGCTGCGGGCACATCTCGGGCAGGACCTCACCGCGGCGATTGCGGACGCGCGGGTCGCAGTCGCCGAGGCGCTGCCCGCCGGCGCCGCCGACCGCGGACAGTTCACGTTCCTCGGACGCGGCTGGACGGTCGGCCTGGCCAACGAGGCCGCGCTGAAGATGCGCGAGGCGTCGCTGTCGTGGGCGGAGTCCTACCCCGCGATGGAGTACCGGCACGGGCCGATCAGCATCGGCGACGCGCGCAGCCTGGTCTGGATGCTCGGCGCAGCACCCGACGGCCTGCGCGCCGAGGTCACCGCGACCGGTGCCAGGTGGGTGAGCTCCGAGCTCGACCCGCTGGCCGAGCTGATCCGGGCACAGCGGCTGGCGATCGCCGTCGGCCACGCCCGCGGGCTGGACCCGGACAACCCGCGCAACCTCAGCCGCTCGGTCATCCTCGACCCCGCCTAGGGTCTGCCCGGTGGGAACTCCGGAGGCGACAGCGAGTGAGCATCGCAGCCGAGCGCAGCGAGGCGAGGAGCGGAGCGAGCTGAGAGCCGACCATCCGGTTCAGTGCGTGATCGCGCTCGACGTCGGAGGCACGAGCATGAAGGCCGCGACCGTCGACCGCCGCTGCACGATCCTCGCCTCGCACAACGTGCCGACCGGACGCCGCGACGGCGCCGACGCCGTGGTCGAGCGCATCCTGGCGACCGCGGCAGAGCAGCGGGCCGACGCGGAGCAGCACGGCCACACCGTCCGCGCCGCGGGACTCGTCGTGCCCGGAACCGTGGACGAGGCCCGCGGCGTAGCGGTCTCGGCGGCGAACCTCGACTGGCGCGACGTCCCGTTCCGGGCGCTGCTGGCAGAACGGCTCGGCGTGCCCGTCGCGTTCGGGCACGACGTGCGAGCGGGCGGGCTCGCCGAGGGCATCCTCGGCGCGGCGCGAGGCGTGCCCGACTATCTGTTCCTGGCGGTCGGCACCGGTATCGCGGCGGCCGTCGTGCTGGACGGACGTCCGTATTCCGGACGGGGGTACGCGGGCGAGATCGGGCATATCGTCGTCGACCCTGACGGGCCGCTGTGCGGCTGCGGCGCGCGGGGCTGCCTGGAGAGCATCGCGTCCGCGGCGGCTATTGCGGAGCACTACGCGACGCGCACCGGCGAACGCGTCGACGCCGCGACCGTCCGCGAGCGGGTCGTCGCGGGCGATCCGGATGCGCGGGCAGTGTGGGACAGGGCAATCGGCGCCCTGGCCGGCGCGCTCGCCGCGTACACCAGCCTGCTCGCCCCGGAACTGGTCGTCCTCGGCGGCGGCCTCGCGTCGGCCGGCGACACGCTGCTCGTCCCGCTGGCGGCGGAACTCGATCGCAGGTTGCGGTTTCAGCAGCGTCCCCAGCTCGTCGCCGCCGTGCTCGGCGACCAGGCAGGCGCGCTGGGCGCCGCGCTGCTCGCCTGGCGAGCGGTCGAGGAGTCCTGATGCCGCTGACGTCCATGCGCGAGATCGTTGCCGGCGCGCGGCGCGGGGTCGGCGCGTTCAACGTGATCCAGCTCGAACACGCCGAGGCGATCGTGCGCGGCGCGGACGGCGCCGGGCTGCCGGCCATCTTGCAGATCAGCCAGAACTGCGTGCGATACCACGGCGCGCTGGCGCCGATCGCGACCGCGACGATGGCCGTGGCCCGGGCGGCGCGCGTGCCGGTCGCGGTCCACCTCGACCACGCGGACGACGCCGGACTGGTGCGTGAGGCCGTCGAGCTCGGCATCGGCTCGGTCATGTTCGACGCGTCCGCGCTGGACTACGCGGCGAACGTGGCGGCGACGGCTGCAGTCGTCGCCTACTGCCACGACCGGCACGCCTGGGTCGAGGCCGAGCTGGGCGAGGTCGGCGGCAAGGACGGCGTCCACGCGCCTGGGGCGCGAACCGACCCGGGCGACGCGGCGACGTTCGTGCGGGCCACCGGAGTCGACGCGCTGGCCGTCGCGGTCGGCAGCAGCCACGCGATGCTCACCCGCGACGCCGCCCTCGACGAAGACCTGATCGCGGCACTGCGCGACGCGGTTCCGGTGCCGCTCGTGCTGCACGGCGCGTCCGGCGTGTCCGACGACGGCCTCGCCCGCGCGGTCGCGCGCGGCATCGTCAAGGTCAACGTCGGCACGCAGCTGAACAAGGCGTTCACTGCTGCAGTGCGCGACTACCTGGCTGCCAACGCGGATGTCGTCGACCCGCGCAAATACCTCGAACCGGGACGCGCCGCGATGGCGGCCGAGGTAGCCCGCCTGCTGGCCGTGCTGCACGGCTGAGCGGCGGAACAGGCACGATGTCGGCGCCGTTTGGCAGGATGGCAGTTCGCCCTCGAGCCAGTGCAGGAGCCACGTGATCGAGCTCATCCGCGGGAAGGCCGCATGAACGACGGCCCGCTGATCGTCCAGTCCGACAAGACGTTGCTGCTCGAGGTCGACCACCCGGACTCGGGCGACGCGCGTGCCGCCATCGCGCCGTTCGCCGAACTGGAGCGTTCGCCCGAGCACGTCCACACGTACCGGCTCACCCCGCTGGGTCTGTGGAACGCCCGCGCGGCCGGGCACGATGCCGAGCAGGTCGTCGACGCGCTGGTGCGGTTCAGCCGGTACGCCGTGCCGCACGCGCTGCTCGTCGACGTCGCCGACACCATGGACCGTTACGGCCGCCTGCAACTGGTCAAGCACCCCACGCACGGGCTCGTGCTCGTCAGCCTCGACCGTGCCGTCCTGGAAGAGGTACTGCGCCAGAAGAAGATCGCTCCGATGCTCGGCGAGCGCATCGACGACGACACGGTCCTCGTGCATCCCTCCGAGCGGGGACGCCTCAAGCAGGCATTGCTCAAGATCGGCTGGCCGGCCGAGGACCTCGCCGGCTACGTCAACGGCGAGGCGCACGCCATTGCGCTGAACCAGGACGGCTGGCACCTGCGCGACTACCAGCGCCAGGCCACCGAGTCGTTCTGGCACGGCGGCTCGGGCGTGGTGGTGCTGCCGTGCGGCGCGGGCAAGACGCTCGTCGGCGCGGCCGCCATGGCCCAGGCCGGCGCCACCACGCTCATCCTCGTGACGAACACCGTCGCGGGACGGCAGTGGAAGCGGGAACTCATCGCGCGAACGTCGCTCACCGAAGAGGAGATCGGCGAGTACTCCGGCGAGCGCAAGGAGATCCGGCCGGTCACCATCGCCACGTACCAGATCATGACGACGCGCCGGAAGGGCGAGTACCGCCACCTCGAGCTGTTCGACTCCCGCGACTGGGGCCTGATCATCTACGACGAGGTGCACCTGCTGCCCGCACCGATCTTCCGGCTCACCGCCGACCTGCAGTCGCGCCGCCGCCTCGGCCTGACCGCCACGCTGATCCGCGAGGACGGCCGCGAGGGCGACGTGTTCAGCCTGATCGGCCCGAAGCGCTACGACGCGCCGTGGAAGGACATCGAGAACCAGGGCTGGATCGCGCCCGCCGACTGCACCGAGGTCCGCGTGACGCTGACCGACGCCGAACGCATGAACTACGCCACGGCCGAGCCCGAGGACCGCTACCGCATCGCCGCCACGGCACGTACCAAGCTGCCCGTCATCCGCACCATCGTCGACCAGCATCCGGACGACCAGGTGCTCGTCATCGGCGCCTACCTCGACCAGCTCGACGACGTCGCCGCCGAGCTCGACGGCGCGCCGATCATCCAGGGCTCCACCACCAACCGCGAACGTGAACGTCTGTACGACGAGTTCCGTCGCGGCGAGCAGCGGGTGCTCGTCGTCAGCAAGGTGGCCAACTTCTCGATCGACCTGCCCGAGGCGGCCGTCGCGGTGCAGATCTCCGGGACGTTCGGATCACGGCAGGAAGAGGCGCAGCGCCTGGGCCGCGTGCTGCGTCCCAAGCACGACGGACGCCAGGCGCACTTCTACACCGTCGTAGCCCGCGACACCCTCGACGCCGACTACGCCGCGCACCGCCAGCGCTTCCTCGCCGAGCAGGGCTACGCGTACACGATCGTCGACGCCGACGACCTGCTGCACCCGATCTGAGGTCCGCAGGCCGTTTCAAGGTGCGGCTGATCAACTCCTCACTTATGGTCCAGCCGTGTCCGGCTCACGCAGATTGCGCTATCCGCGACTGCTCGCCGTCATGGCGCTGGTGGTCGCGGTCGCAGGCGCGGGGTGGCAGGCGCCCGCGAGCCCGGCGGCGGGCCTGCAGAAGCTGTCCGGTTACGGCGCCGACAGCTGCACGGCGCCGAGCCTGAGCCAGATGCAGGCGTTCTGGACGAACACTCCGTACTCGTACTGGGGCATCTACATCGGCGGTGGCGACCGCGGCTGCGCACAGCCGAACCTGACCAGCTCGTGGGTCAACAGCGTGATCGCGATGGGATGGGACCTCGAGCCGATCTGGGTCGGGCGCCAGAACCCGTGCACCGGAGGGCAGGCGATCTACTTCAGCCTGACGCCGTCCACCGCGCTGGCACAGGGTAAGAGCGAGGCGCTGGCCGCGTACAACGCGTGGATCAAGTTGCAGAACACCCCGAGCGTCCCGATCACCCTCGACCTGGAGGCGCCGTCCACGAACACCGCGAGCTGCCGGGCAGCGGCGAAGGCGTTCGTCGAGGGATGGGTCGAGCAGATGCATGTGGCGCCCGCGCAGTCCGCCGGCGTGTACACCTCGACCTGCGCCGGCAGCCTGGCCGACTTCGCCACGATCACTCATCCGCCGGACTACGTCACCGGCGCGCAATGGGACGGCAACCCGTCGACCCGCGTGTTCAGCTGCGTGTCGAGCACGTACTGGGCCAACGTCCAGCGACACAAGCAGTACCGGGGCGGGCACAACCAGACCGAGAACGGCGTGACGCTGAACATCGACAGCGACTGCTCGTACGGCCCGATCTACGGCGCGGTCACCCATGTCGTGAGCACGTCGCCATGCCATTAGGAGGACGCTCGATGGTCCGCCATCCGATCTGGCTCGGCCTCGTCGCGGCGACATTCGCAGTCGCCGGCTGCGCGTCCGGCGCCGATCGAGCAGCCGCACCGAGCGGCGTCACCGCCGTCACGTCACCCGTGATCACCGGGTCGCGCGACGGGCACACGGTCGCCTATGCGCTGGCGGCAACGCAGTGGACGACGGTCGCGCTGACGCTGGCGGCAACGCAGTGGACGACGGTCGCGCTGCCGCACCGCCCGGCCGATGGCCAGAGCGTGGCCGCGCACGGCCACGACATCTACGCAGCGGTCCGCGGTGCCGACGGCGTCACACTCGAGGCGTCGCACGACGGTGGGCGGTCCTGGAAACAGCGCCCGGTTGCCGGTACGGCCGACCCGGGCACGGTCGACCTCGCGCTCAGCGCGGACGGCGCGCGGCTCGCGATCGTCCTCGACCACCCGGGGGCGGCGGGCGCGGTCGCGCAGGCTGCTGTGCTGGTCGGCGAGGCGAAGGGCGGCGCGTTCACGTCCCATGACGCGCCGGCCGGCGGACAGGTCACCTGGTGGAACGGACGGCTCGCGCTCAGCGGCGGCGCGCTGTCGTCGAGGCTGTACGTCAGTGACGCGAAGGCCTCGGCGTGGACGCCGGTGGCGGTCGGCGGACCGGTCGCGCCGCTGCGCAACGTCGACCCGGGCGTGGCCAGCATCGGTGTGCCGATCGACCAACCCGACGGGTCGTTACTCGTGCCCGTCACGAACCACGCAGGCTCGCCGAGCGTCGACCTGTTCGCCACGACGAACGGGTCGACGTTCCGCAAGGTCGCGGGCGTCGCGCTCAGCGGCGAACTCGGCGCCGGTGCCGCTGCGCCGGTGGCCGCGCTGCCCGACGGTGCCGTCCTCGTCGCAGACCCCAACACGGTGCGCTTGCATGTCGTGCGGGGCTCCGCGCAGACCAGCTTCGTCCCGCGAGGGCTGCCGGCACCGCCGTCCACGATGACGTTCGCGACGGCGACGATGGGCATCGCTCGGGTCGACACCGCGAACTGCGCGAGCGGCAAGACCGGCTGCGCGGTTCGCAGCGAGGTCTACACGACCATCGACGGCGGCAAGTCCTGGGAGCGGAGCTAGTCCCGCTCACGCAGCAGGAGCTCCAGGGCCCGCTGTGCCGCGGGGTTGTCGCGGACGGCGTGGCGCACGCGCACCAGGATGTGCCGGACGGGAACCGGCTCGACGACCGGCACAGCACGCAATCCGACGGGCAACGTTGCGGCGCCGATGCGCGGCAGCACGGTGATGCCGACACCCGCCGCGACAAATGCGACGGCCGACGGGTAGTCGTGCGTCTCGACCTGGAAGGCGGGCGTGAAGCCGATGCCGGCGCAGGCGTCCAGAACGACCTGCCGGCACGCGCCGCGAGCCAGGTCGTTGTCGATCCAGGCCTCCTGCTGAAGGTCGCCGAGCCGCACCGTCGTGGCCCCGGCCAGTGGATGCGTCTGCGGCAACACCACGACGTACGGCTCGTCGAGCACGGCATGGATGTCGTATCCGTCAAGCGGCGAGGAGGCATTGCCGTCGACGAACACTTCCACGTCGGGCACGAACGGCGGCTCGCCGGCGAGCTCGATGAGCCGCAGATCCAGCCGAAGCCTCGGGAACTCCTGTGACAGGGTGGCCACCACGCCCGGCAGCCAGCCCGCGCCGACGGATGCGAAGTAGCTCAGGGTCAGCCGGCCGATCCGACCCGCTCGAAGGTCACCGGCCGTGGACTCCAGCGCCGCCAACCGCTCCAGCACCTGGCCCGACTCCTCGGCGAAGAGCCGGCCCACGCCGGTGGGCTGGATGCCGCGCCCGACTCGTTCCACGAGCGCGAGCCCGGTTTCCTTCTGCAGGGCGGTCAGGTGCTGGCTGATCGCCGACGAGGTGTAGCCGAGGCTGGACGCGGCGCCGTTGATGGAGCCGGCGGCGACCACGGCCCGGAAGACGCGCAGCCGGTGCATGTCGAGCATCGGCCGATCGTACAGTCAGACTGAAGAGTCAGTCGCCAATTATCGCTTGTGCTGTTGTTTCCCGGACCAAGACGATGACTCCCATGACCTCGCTCGACGTCGCAGACGTCCCGCCGTCGACGACGCCGCGACCGAAGCGTTCCTGGACGGTAGCCGCAGCCACGATGGCCGTGGTCTTGATGTGGGCGTCGGCGTTCGTCGTGATCCGAGTCGTCGGGGATTCGCTCTCGCCAGGGCCGATGGCTCTGGGGCGTCTCACCGTGGGCTCGCTGGCACTGATCGTGCTTGCCGTGCGGGTTCGGCGGCCATTGCCCCGGGGCAAGCCGCTCGGCCTCGTGCTCGCGTACGGGGTGTCCTGGTTCGCCGGTTACGCCGTCGTCCTGAACGCGGCCGAGCGGCATCTGGATGCCGGTACGGCCGCCCTGCTGGTGAACTTCGCCCCGATCATCGTCGCCATCCTGGCCGGACTGTTCATGGGCGAGGGATTCGCCAGACCGCTGCTGGTCGGGATCGTTGTGGCGTTCGCCGGAGTCACCCTGATCGCACTCGGCGGCGCCGGCGGGAACAGTGACGGGTTCGGCATCGTCCTCGGCGTGGTGAGCGCCGTGCTCTACGCGTCCGCGGTGCTGATCCAGAAGATCGTGCTGCGTTCCATCGACGCGATCAGCGCGACCTGGGTCGGCTGCGTGGCCGGCAACGTGGCGCTGCTCGGCTACCTGCCCCGAGCCGTGCACGAGTTGTCCCACGCGTCTGCCGGTGCCATCGTCGGCGTGGTCTATCTCGGGCTCTTTCCGACCGCTATCGCATTCACGCTGTGGGCGTACGCGTTGACCCACACCGACGCCGGGCGCCTGGCGTCCACCACGCTGGCCGTGCCCGCGATCACCGTGCTCATGTCGTGGGCAGCTGTGTCCGAGGTGCCTACCGCGCTGGCCCTGGTCGGCGGGGCCATGTGCCTGACCGGCGTTGCCATCAGCCGCCGCACGGGCCGCCTATCGAGACTGCCGGGGGCGGAAGCGTCATAATGCCAGGATCTGGCTGACGCGGTCGCGCGCAGGAAACACGGGCGCGGCGCTGCGTAACCGTGCGCGATGTTGTTGACTTTTGTTAGAGTGTGCCGGAAAGTGCAGAGTCACGGCAGCCACGACCTACGCGCCCCGGGAGGGTCGACGATGCTTGCTCGCCAGCGCCAAGCGCTCATCCTCGACGAACTCCGCCGCACGGGCGGCGTGCGCGTCAGCGAGCTGACCGATCTACTCGGCGTCTCCGATATGACGATCCGGCGCGACCTCGAACAGCTTGCCGCCGACGGCGTACTGCAGAAGGTTCACGGCGGCGCGGTGCTGTCCGGAAACGTCACCGAAGAGCCCGGTTTCGAGGCCAAGCGAATGCTTGAGCAACCCGCCAAACGGGCCATCGCCGCACGTGCGGCGGCGCTGGTGAAACCGGGCACCGCGATTGCACTGTCGGCGGGCACGACGACCTGGTCGATGGCCCAGCACCTCGCGTCGGTACGCGGGCTCACCGTCGTCACGAACTCGACCACGGTGGCCGACACGATCGCGTCGCTCGGCGACCCCACCCAGCAGACCGTCATCCTGACCGGCGGCGTGCGCACGCCGAGCGCGGCGCTCGTCGGGCCGGTCGCCGACCTCACCATCCGCTCGCTGCACGTCGACCAGCTCTTCCTGGGCGCGCACGGCATCGACGCGGGCGCCGGGCTCACGACGCCGAACCTCGCCGAGGCCGAGACGAACCGCGCCCTCATCTCGTCCGCACGGGAGGTGATCGTGCTGGCCGACTCGACCAAGTGGGGCATGGTCGGCCTGGCCGACTTCGGGCCGCTGGGGGCTGCCGACATCGTCATCACAGATGACGGGTTACCCGCCGATGCCCGCGTGGCGCTCGAGGACGCGGTCGACGAGGTCATCCTCGTCGCGCCCACGCCAGACGGCACATGAGCTTGGACGGCGGCCCGCGATGACCGTCCGGCAGTCGGCGCGGCTCGCCGACGGACGGGAGCTGTTCTACTACGACGACGGGCCGGGTGCCGACCGCTCCGCGCCGGACCTGCGCGACCTGCCGGCAACCGCGACGTCCTCGCAGATCCGCTGGGACCCGATATTTCGCGAATGGGCCGTGATCGCCGGGCACCGCCAATCGCGCATCTACCGCCCGCCGACGAGCGACTGCCCGCTGTGCCCGTCGCGCGGCGGCCGGCAGACCGAGATCCCGGCCAGCGACTACGACGTCGCCGTGTTCGAGAACCGCTTCCCATCCTTGACGACGCAGGCGACCACAGAGCGGATCGTCGACGAGTTCCCGTTCCACTCGGCGCCGGGCGTCGGGCGCTGCGAGGTCGTCTGCTTCACCAGCGACCACGACACGTCCTTCGCGCAGCTCTCGCCACGTCGCGCGCGCACGGTCGTCGACGCGCTCGCCGACCGCACGGTCGAGCTGAGCCGCATCGAGCAGGTCGAGTACGTGTTCTGCTTCGAGAACCGCGGCGAGGAGATCGGCGTGACGCTGACTCACCCGCACGGGCAGATCTACGCCTACCCGTTCGTGCCGTCTCGGTTCGAACGCGCCGCGGACGCCGTACACGATCACCACGCCCGGACCGGCAACTGCCTGCAGTGCGAGATCGTGGCCGCCGAGCGCAAGCAGGGCGACCGGGTGATCGCCGAGACCGAGCACTGGACGGCGCACGTGCCCTTCGCCGCGCGGTGGCCGTACGAGGCGCGCATCGTCGCGCACCGGCACGTCGCCGACCTGGCCGGCCTCGAGGACGACGAGCGCGACGACCTGGCCCGGATCTACCTCGACGTCCTGCAGCGCTTCGACCGGCTCTTCGGCGGCCGGACGCCCTACATCGCCGGCTGGCATCAGGCGCCGGTGCGCCGCGACCGCGACGTGTGGCATCTCGCCGCCGAGGTGTTCACCATCCGCCGGGCGCCCGGCAAGCTGAAGTATCTCGCGGGCTCGGAGTCCGGCGCGGCGGTGTGGATCAACGACGTCACACCCGAGGTTGCCGCCGCCCGGCTGCGCGGCGAGCACAGCTGAGCGGCGGCCTGACCGCACCGGTTTTGGCCGCCCAGCGTCATATAGCCACCTGGGCGGCCAAAACCGGAACAATGTCGGGGTGGACGCGCCGCTCGGGATCCTCGGCCTGGTCATCACGGTCGCCGTCGTCGCCGGCGTCTCGCGCCGGTTCGGCTGGCCGGCGCCTGTGCTGCTGGTGGCCGCCGGCGTCGTGGCGTCCTACCTGCCGGGCGTCCACCGCGTCGACATAAACCCGGACGTCATCCTGGTCGGCCTGTTGCCGCCCCTGCTCTACGCGGCCGCGATCCGAACGTCACTCGTCGACTTCCGGGCGAACCGGCAGGCCATCGCGCTGCTGTCCGTCGGCCTGGTGGCGTTCACCATGGTCGTCGTCGGAGTGGTGACCTGGTGGGTCGTGCCGGCTGCGTCGCTTGCCGCGGCGTTCGCGCTCGGCGCCGTCGTCGCGCCGACGGACGCAGTGGCGGCCACGGTCATCGCCCGCAGGGTGGGCATGCCGCGGCGCATCGTGTCGATCCTCGAGGGCGAGAGCCTCGTCAACGACGCCACGGCGCTCGTCGCCCTCAACACCGCCATCGCGGCGATCACCGGCAACGTCATCGCCGGCCGGATCGGACTCGACTTCGCAATCGCGGCCGTAGGCGGCTTCGCGGTCGGCGTGATCGGCGCAGCGGTGCTCGCCAAGATCCGCCGGTACATCCGCGATCCGGTTCTCGACACGACGCTGTCGTTCGTCGCACCGTACGTCGTCTTCCTGCCGGCGCAGGGCATTCACGCGTCAGGCGCGTTGGCTGTGGTCGTCGCCGGCCTCCTGCTCGGGCACAAGTCACCCGTGCTGCAGACGGCGGCGTCACGCATCGCGGAGAACACCAACTGGCGCACCGTGCAGTTCCTGCTCGAGAACGTCGTCTTCATGCTGATCGGCCTGCAGCTACGAGGGATTCTCGACGACGTCCACGATGCGTCGCTGGCCGTACGGACCTGTCTGGCCGTCGTCGGCGCGACAATACTCGCGCGTATGGTCTGGGTGCTCACCGTGGTCGCTGCATACCGGTACGGGCCGCGGCGCATGCGCGAGGTGGCCTGGAGCTGGCAGGCCGGCACGATCGTGTCGTGGGCCGGCATGCGCGGTGTCGTCACGCTCGCGGCAGTGTTCCTGCTGCCCGAGGAGACGCCCGGGCGCGAGCTGCTGCGGCTGGCGGCGTTCGCGGTCGTGGCCGGCTCGCTGCTCATCCAGGGCCTCAGCCTGCCCTGGCTGATCCGGCGACTCGGCCTGCCGCCGCCCGATGCAGCCGAGGACGCACTGCAGTACGCCGCCCTGATCACCGAGGCGGCGCGCGCCGGGCAGGTGAGGCTGAACGAGGTGCGCAGCCCGGACGATCCGCCCGAGGTGATCGACCAGTTGCTGGCACGCACCAGCAAGCGCACGAACGCGCATGCAGATGCTCGACGCCGAGCGCACATCACTGCTGCAGGCGCGCGATTCCGGCCTGGTCGACGACGAGGTGCTGCGTGGCGCGCTCGCGTCGGTCGACCTCGAGGAGTCGATGCTCGACCGCGTCGATGACGCCGAGTCCCGGCTGGATACCGAGCTCGTCGCGCCACCGCAGCCCACCGAGGTGTGCGAACACCTGCGAGACGCCCCGCGCGTCGCGGCCGCCCGGACGCCGGGTGCCTGCGAGGAGTGCCTGCGCGACGGCACACCCTGGGTCCACCTCCGACTGTGCCTGCGCTGCGGCCACGTCGGTTGCTGCGACTCGTCGATCGGCAACCATGCCGCGAAGCACTTCGCCGAGACCGACCACCCGGTCATGCGCAGCATCGAGCCGGGCGAGGCGTGGCGGTGGTGCTACGTGGACGAGCGGCTCGGCTGAAAGTCCGGAATCGCGTGCCTGCAGCAGTGATGTGCGCTCGGCGTCGAGCATCTGCATGCGCAGTCGCCGGTACGCCGCCGACGGCGGTTCGAGCTCGGCCTGCGGCCGGCCGAGTCGCTCCCAGGCGACGTTCGTGCGCTTCGACGCCGGCTTCGAGGACCCGGCGTGGGTCGAGGAGTGGGATGTGTCCTTCGCCGAGCTGTACCTGGACGCGCTCGACGCCCAGCAGGCCGGGCACCGCGACGGCGTGCCCCGACCGTGGCGGCTCGCGTTCGATGCCCCGGCCGCCCTGCCGCCGCTTCGGCACGTCCTGCTCGGCATCAACGCGCACGTCAACTACGACCTGCCGCAGGCGTTGCTCGCTGTGATCAGCGACGCCGACTTCGACGATGCCGTGCTGATGGATCGGCGGCGGCGCGACCACGAACGGATCGACGGTGTGCTCTCGTCGCGGGTCAGCGCCGAGGACGCGGAACTCTCGACGTCCGGTAAGGCGCTGCTCGATCGCCTGCTCACGCCGCTGAACCGGCTGGGCTCCAAGCGCTTCCTGCGCGAGTCGCGGCAGAAGGTCTGGCACAACACCCTCGAGCTGCAGCAGGCCCGGGAGGCCGGCGCCGACCCGTACCACGTGCGCCTCGCCGAGCTGGAACTGCTCAGCGCGGCGCGCATCGCCGACCTGCTCGCGCCCGGGCAGGTGATCCTGCGCCTCGCCGTCGCCGGCTTCGGAGTTACCCTGCCGCCGCCGTAACGCGCGGGCTACGTCGAGGTGAGATTTCGCGCGATGCGCGTGTAGTGGCGGATGAGCTCGCGATCCACCTCGGCCGAGTCGTCGGGCGACAAGAGGACGCGGGGTGGCTCGGCGGGCCAGCTTCGGACCAAGCGCACGCGACGTCCAGCCGGCGGATGCGTCGCCAGCATGGACGTCCCGTGGCGAATGGACAGCTGCTCGTACCGTCGGCGAGTCTCGACGAGGTTCGCGACGGCCTCTGCTGCCGCGGTCTGCCACGTCGCCGGGTCGTCCGAACGCCCCGCCTGACGCCGCACCGCCGCCCATACGGCACGGTCGAACAGGAGCCGGTCCATCAGCTCGCATGCTCCGCCGGTCCCGGCGACGTCGACGGCGACGGCATCCGCGAGGTATTCGGCTCGCGCCCAGTCGCGCATGCAGACACGGACCATGAGCAGATGAGCCAGCAGGAACAGCCGGCTGACCGTCCAGAGAATCGGGATGAAGATCGCCTTGGTAATCAGCCCGCGGCGGCGTGGAAACATCGACTGCGGATCGAAAACGGCGGCGAGCCGGCCAAACGACTGCAACGCCGGTTGGGTCAGCAGCCCTTGACCAGGGTCGCCATTGACGAGGTGCCCCAATTCGTGCCCGAGTAAGGCAAGTCGCGCCTGCGGTCCGAGCGCGACCCACAACGGCAGGCCGATCATGA
>WNGI01003431.1_pt1 | contig 43242 bp, 43 predicted proteins | sample 5400621 | NCBI WGS metagenome assembly WNGI01 (sample SAMN13153374, study PRJNA577476) | soil metagenome | isolation source: 20 cm soil or saprolite under Garry oak tree replicate 1 | place: USA:California | collected 2016-06-15
CGCCTGGTCGCCCAGTCGCCGAGCACACGGCCCTTGAGGTGCGGCATCTCTTCGACCTGACCGCCCGCCGCCGTGATCGCCTTGGCGAGCTTGTTCGTCGCGCCGATGCGACCGGCCACGCTCAGCAGGACCCGTGTGGACGGGGGAATCTGCGCGAGCGCTGGGGCTAGGGACTCGGCGCGGTTGGATGGAATCCATCGCGCGAAGACCACGCGGTAGGGATCGAGGAAAGGGGCTTGAAGGACCGCATCCTGCAAGCGCGCTGCCGAGAGCCCCGCGCCCTCCAGGGTCTCCAGGCCGAAGTCCGAGACCAGCTCGGTCCGCCACTCGTCGAGGATGGCGCGCGATCTCTCATCGACGAGAAAGCGTTCCTCGCCGTGAAACAGGAGCGCGGTGGCGGCGCCCGCTTTCGCGGCACGTGGCATTGGCCGATCGTACTTACATCGGCAAGGTGATCGTGCCCTCCTGATCCGTGCGAAGAACGTCGGGCGGGAATCCCGCCGCGATGCGGCCCGCCCCGCGGGACGCGATGAGCTGCGTGGTCGAGGTGACCGCTGCGCGTTCGAGGTCGGGCGAGAGCCTGCTCCGGCCGCCGGACGGCAGCAGCAGATACGTGCATGGGCCGCTGAGCCGTGAGGCGGCGACAGACTGCGCCTGGAGATCGAGGTCGCTGAAGTCGCAGAAGCTCTTGCCGTCGGGCGCGACCGCGCGTGTCGCGAGGTCCGCCGCACCGACCTGATCGCCCGGCGCGCCCGGCTCTGGCGCGACGACCTCGAGCTGGAAGCCTGCGATCACGAGCCTCCGTCCCGCTTCGAGCGTCTTGATCGACGCGCCTCGCGTGGCCTGCTCCAGTGCTGCGCTGCGCCAGGCGGATCCGCCAATCGCCGCCTTGGGAACAAACACCGTCTCCGCTTTTCGTTCGAAGCCCGCAAGGCCGCCGACGTGGCCAAGGCTCGGCGCCGTGATGAGCAGCGCATCGAGGTTTCGCTGCCATGGAGGCAGCAATGTGCCGAGCTCGTCCCTCAGCTTCTGGGGGCTGGAGCCGCCGTCGATGAGGATCGCGCCATGCGGGCCGCGGAGCAGCACGGCCTGCCCTTCGCCGACGTTCATGACCATCGCCTGGGGCGGTGCGTTGGCCCAGCCGGCAAGAGCCACCGTCGAGATCAGTACCGGCGCGAGCGTGGCGAGGACAAGCGCGAATCCGCGACCGGGAGGCGGCAGGTGCCGGCTTGCGATCGCCGGGGCCAGCGCCGAGTAGTACGCGAGGCCAAGCCAGGTCGGAAAGGTCGGGATGGCGATGGCGGACAGGGGCGCACGCGCGAGCAGGTACCCGACTTGCTCGATGTACGCGAGCAGGCCGGTGATCGGGATCGCCGCGACGCGAGCTAGCTCAGGCGCGACGGACAGCACGCTGAGCACGAGTCCTGACGCGACCAGGATTGGAAGGATGGGAAGGGTGAGCGCGTTGGCGATGGGCGCCACGGGCGAGAGGACGTGGAAATCGGTTGCCATCATCGGCAGCGTCCCGACCTGCGCCGCGCAGGTGACGGCAAACGGCTCGCGAAGTACGTGCGGAAGGAACCGGACGCGGTCTGCGATCGATGGAGTGAGAAGGACGATCGCGGCGGTACCGGCGAAGGACAGCTGGAAACCGACGTCCCACGCGAGCTCCGGATGCCAGCCCAGCATCGCCGCGGCCGTGATCGCGAGCGATGTCCAGACGTGCGAGGGTCGACCCATGTGTGAGGCGGCGAGCGCGAGCCCGCCCATCGCCGACGCCCGAACCGCCGCCGGTGTTGCTCCGCCGGCCATCGCGTACATCGCGATGAGCCCAAGGACTGGCCACGTGGCGTTGCGGCCAAGGATCGGCCGCAGCGCACCCTGCACGATCCTGGCGAACACGGCCACCTTGAGGCCGCTCAGCACGAGCAGGTGGATGAGACCTGTGGCGATGAGCGCCTTTTCGAGCTGCGTGGGAATGCCCTCGCGCACGCCGAGGACGATCCCGAGGAGGACCGCGGCGTGTGGCGCGGGCACCGCCGCGTTCAACGCAGCGGTGTAGCGCGACCGCAGCCAGGCGGGCAGCGCGGCGGCCCCGACGGCGGAACCCGTCACATCAAAGCTGGTGGCCTGGAGCTCGAGGTAGACGTGCCGCTGGCCCAGGTACGCGCGCCGGTCGAAGTCCGGGGCGTCGCGCGGAAGGATCAGCTTGCCGGTGGCGCGAACGGTGTCTCCATAGCCGGGTTCGGTCGGACCGCGCCAGCGCACCAGAAGATTCCCCATATCGGTGATTTGCGTCTTGCCGATCTGGATCTGGGTCGGCGCAACCAGCACCTCGCCGCCGCCTCCGACTGCCCGGCCGTCATCTGAGACCTGACCGGAAATCACGGCGGTCTCGCCGGCGACGCTGGCGGCGCGAGTGGGTGCATATGCGTCGACGGCGGGCAGCTCGACGCGGCCGACCGCGAGCAGAGCGGCCACGATGGCAAGCGAGAGCAGCGCAGGGCGCAGCACGACCGCGAGCGCCAGAAGTGGGAACACGGCGCCGAGGGCGATCACCCCCAGCCAGGACTGCGATGGAATGAGCACCACCGCGCCGGTGATCGCCGCCGACCAGGCAAGCGCCAACACGAGGCCTGGGTAGCGCGTCACAGCGTCAGGTACCGTCGAGCGACGACGTAGACGGCTTCGCTCATGCCAAGGATCTCGACCAGCTCGCGCGTGTTCTGAAAGCCGCCGAAGTTGGTCCGGTAGTCGATGCACTCCTGGGCGAAGGCGAGCGAGAAACCGGGAATCGTTTCGAGCTCGTCGAGCGTCGCCTGGTTCAGGTTGACGCGCACGATGGCGGTGCCGGAGGCGCTCTTGGCGAACGGGACTTTGACCTGCTCCCCGTCGGTCAGCCTTCCGGCGAGGTTGGGTATGCGCGACATGTCCGCGTCGGCGCTGAAGCCGCCCGCGGCCGCGATCGCGTCGAAGACGCGATCCCCTCGCGGCAATCGGTACAGGCCGGGGTTTTCGACGGCACCGGCGACGTCGACCAGCAGCCCGGGCTGGGCGGGAAGCTCGAGCGCCGGCTGAGGCGTGGATGCAGGCGTGGCTGTCGCCGCTGTTGCGGCCGCCGTATACGCGTAGGCCCCGACCAGCAGGGCGGCCGCGGCCGTGATCGGGGCGGCGATCAGGACGATCCTCTTCCACCCGGGGACGAGTCGGAAAGGCAGGCGCACAGGCCGAGGCTAGAGATGGCCAGAGGCGGCGCCAAGCCAGCTTGTTAAGGGGAAGGCCTGGTTCCCGGGGAAGGATTCGAACCTTCGGTCGAGGATCCAAAGTCCTCTGCCTTACCGCTTGGCCACCCGGGAGCGCCCACAAACAGTACCGCCCGGCTATCGCACGGTAGCTATGGGCGGGTGTGACCTGAAACCGGTCTCGTACGTTGCGTCTGACGATGAGAAACGCTCTCGCGCTCGTCGGGGTGTTGCTGCTTGGCGCGGCCTGCGGCGCCTACCAGTTTCCTGGCGGCCCGGCCTCGCCCTCTACCGCGACCGCCCACGTAAGCGGCATGGTCCGCGCAGTGCCGTGCGCGCCCGTCGAGCAAGCCGGGTCGACGTGCGCGGGCCGCCCGGTCGCGGGCCTGGAGCTCGACTACGTGGTCGGAAACTCGGTCGCCGGCCGGACTGTCACCAACTCGGCCGGCCTGTACTCGATCGACCTGAAGCCGGGCACGTACGACGTGAAGATGAACACCTACATGCGGACGATCAGCGGCCCCACCAGGCTGACACTCGGCGCCGGGACGCGCACCGTCGCCGATTACGTGCTCGACAACGGCATGCGGGTGCCGGTACCGCAGCAGTAGCCACTCTCTTACCCACCCACAGACCCCCCACCCACCCTGGGGTATGTATGCGACGGCGCAGCGTGGGCGCCTCGGGCCGGCCCGGTCAACCCTGCCTGTTAAGGCACCAGGTTGATCAGCTTGTCCGGGACGTAGATGACCTTGGAGGGCTCGCGGCCGTCCAGGGCGGCGCGCGCCTTCTCGCTGGCGAGCGCGGCCTTGGTCGCCGCGGCCTCCGAGAGCCCCGCGTCGATCTCCAGCTTGTCGCGCACCCTGCCGCCGACCTGAACCACCAACGTCGCCTTCGGCTCCGCCGCCACGGACGCGTCGAACTCCGGCCATGACGCATCCGCCAGGATGCCGTCCCCGCCCAGCCGCTCCCACATCTCCTCGCAGGCGTGCGGCGCCAGCGGATTGAGCAGTTTGAGCAGCGTGCGCACCGCCGCGTCCCACTCCGCGTCGCGCGCGCCACCGCCCTGCAGATAGTCCTGCATGGTGTTGGCGAGCTCCATCAAAAACGCGACCGCGGTGTTGAAGCGCAGCTCGTCGTAGTGCTCGGTCACCCGACCGACCGTCTGCGCAACCCTGCGCCGCAAGACGCCCCCATCCACCTTGGCCGCGGAGTCACCTCCCTCGACGATCGATTCCGGCTCCAGCACGACGCGCCAGACGCGCTGCAGAAACTTGACGACCCCGTTCAGCCCGGCGTCGTTCCACTCCACGTCCTCTTCGGGCGGCCCGATGAACATCTCGTAGACGCGGCCGGCGTCCGCCCCCTGCTCGCTGGACAGCTCGGCGATCGAAACGCCGTTGCCGGCGGACTTCGCCATCACGCGGCCGAAGCGCTTCACCATGCCCTGGTTGAACAGGCGCATGAAGGGCTCCGACGCTTCGAGCATTCCGACGTCGTGCAAGACCTTGACGAAAAAGCGCGAGTACAGAAGGTGCAGGATCGCGTGCTCGACACCGCCCGTGTACTGGTCGACCGCCATCCAGTGATTGGCGAGCTCCGGGTCAAACGGTTCCGAGTCGTCGTGAGGGCTCGCGTAGCGAAGGAAGTACCACGAGGAGTCGATGAACGTGTCCATCGTGTCGGTCTCGCGGCGCGCCGGGCCGTCGCCCATCGGGCACGTCGTCTCATAGAAAGACGGCAGCTCGGTCAGAGGCTTGTACTCCGCCGGCAGCTCCACCGGCAGCTGGTCCTTCGGCACCGGGACGATCCCGTGGTTGGGACAGTAGACGACGGGGATCGGCGCTCCCCAGTAGCGCTGGCGGGAGATCAGCCAGTCGCGCAGCCGGTACTTGACCGAGCGCTTGCCGATGCCTTTGGACTCCAACCAGTCACAGATCTGCTCGAACGCGACCGTCGAGTCGAGGCCGTCGAACTGGGCGCTGTTCACCATCGTCCCGGGGCCGACGTACGCCTGGCGCAGCACGCCCCGCGGGCCGCTTGGCGGCGCGATGACCTCCCGGATCGGGAGGTCGTAGCGCACCGCGAACTCGAAGTCCCGCTCGTCGTGCGCCGGGACGGCCATGATCGCGCCCGTCCCGTAAGTGACCAGCACGTAGTCGGCGACCCAGATCGCGATCCGCTCTCCGTTGACGGGGTTGATCGCGAATCCACCAGTGGCGACTCCCGTCTTTTCGCGCTCGGTCGAGAGACGCTCGATCTCGGTCTCCTTGCGCGCCTTCTCGACGTACTCGCGCACCCTCGCCCGATGTTTGTCCGTAGTCAGCCGCTCGACCAGGGGATGCTCCGGCGCGAGGACCATGAACGTCGCGCCGAACAGCGTGTCGGGTCGGGTTGTGAAGACGCGGATTGACTCCCCTTCCAGGCCGTCGACCGGAAAGTCGACCTCCGCGCCGACGCTGCGGCCGATCCAGTTGGTCTGCATGACGCGCACCTTGTGCGGCCATTTGTCGAGCGACGCCAGGTCGTCGAGCAACCTTTGCGCGTAATCGGTGATCTTGAGAAACCACTGCTCCAGGTCGCGCTTTTCGACCTCCACGTCGGGATGCCGCCAGCAGCGCCCGTTGATCACCTGCTCGTTGGCCAGCACGGTTTTGTCGACCGGGCACCAGTTGACCGGGGCCATCGCGCGGTACGCCAGTCCGCGCTCGAGCATCAGCAGGAACAGCCACTGCGTCCACTTGTAGTAATCGGGCATGCAGCTGGTGACCTCGCGGTCCCAGTCGTAGAGGATCCCCATCATCTTGAGGTCGCGCTTGCTTCGGGCGATGTTGTCGAGCGTCCACTTCATGGGATGCAGGCCGGGGTGCTGCATGGCGGCGTTCTCCGCCGGCAATCCAAACGCGTCCCAGCCGAACGGATGCAGCACCTCGAATCCCTGCATGCGCTTCATCCGCGCCAGCGCGTCGCCCATCACGTAATTGCGGGCGTGGCCCATGTGCAGGTCGCCGGATGGGTAGGGATACATGACGAGGTCGTAGAACTTCGGCTTCGGCGATTCGTCGGCCGCCTTCATCACGCCGCGATCGGCCCAGACCTTCTGCCACTTCGGCTCTATGTCCTGGGGAACGTAAACGCTACGGCGGGGACGGCTGGCCATGGGTTTCAAATTTTAGGGATGCAAGTTCGTGACCCACGATGGCGGCCAGGAGCAGCCCGGCGCCGAGAGCCTGCACGACGCCGAACCGCTGGCCCGCCAGGACGACCGCGGCGACCAGCGCCCACGCCGGTTCGGTGACGAGGATCAGCGCCGTCCGATTGGCGCTGATATGCGCCTGTGCCCACGTCTGGATGAAGTAGCCGAATGCCGACGCGAACAGGCCGGTGACCACGATCGCGAACCACACATGGGCGTTCGGCGCGCGCAGAGACCAAGTGCCACCCGCGCTGAACAGAACAGCGCACATGCCCATCTGCACCATCGCCAGCGGCGCGGACGAGGTCCCAGGCGACCATCGCCCGAGCAAGACGATATGGAGCGCAAACAGGACCGCGCAGGCAAGCACCAGCAAGTCCCCCACGTTCATCCCCGACGGCCCGCCCGTCAGCAGCACGAGGCCGCTCAGAGAGATCAGCGTGGCTGTCCACGTCCACCAGTGGATGGGGGCGCCGAACAGGCGGTTGAGGAGTGGGGTCAGGATGACGAAGAGGCCGGTGATGAGCCCCGCGTTGCCGGCGCTCGTGATCGTCAGCCCGGCGGTCTGCGTGAGATAGCCGGCGGCGAGGACAGCCCCGATCACCGCGCCCACCTGCAGCTCGCGGCGTGTAGGCCGGCGGTGCACGATGGCTGCCAGGACGACCAGCGCGATCGCGAAACGGATCTGGAGGAATGGCAGCGTCGGGTACTGTGTCACTGCGTCTTTGACCAGGACGAACGTCCAGCCCCAGACGGCTGTGACCACCAGCAATAGAAGGACGTAGATCAATGAAGCGGCTGTGGGCGCCGTGGCGCATGCAGTACATAGGCGGCCAGCAACGCCCTGGCTGTTTGTTCTGCCGCGTGATCGAGCATCCCGACGATCCAGACGCCGAACTCGTCGTCTGGCGACCCGAGGGAGCCATCGTGCTGCTGAACAAGTTTCCCTACAACCCCGGCCACGCCATGGTCGCGCCGCTCAAGCACGCGTCGACCTTCGAAGACCTCGACGACGCCCAATCGCTTGACCTGGTGCGCGCGCAGAAACGAACGCTCCAGGTCCTTCGTGCAACGCTCAAGCCCGATGGCTTCAACGTCGGCGCCAACATCGGCGGCGCCGCCGGAGCCGGGATTCCCGACCACGTGCACCTTCACATCGTTCCGCGATGGAACGGCGACACGAACTTCATGGCCGTCATAGATGACGTGAAGATCGTCAACGAAGCGCTGACTCAGACCGCAGACAAGCTCAAGCGCGCTTTCGCCGAAACGTAACTCGTCCGCCGGCGATCGTCGCTTCGACGCGTCCATCCGCGACGACCGTCATGTCACAGAGCTTGCGGGGCCGCAGCGACCCGGAATCCTTTTCCATGCCCACGGCGTATGCCGCACCGGAGGTGTACGCGCGCACCGCGGCCGCACGAGTCAGGGCAAGCTCGGGATGCCACTTCGCCTGGCGCCGCCATGACGTCGCCGCCTCGATGCCGGCCAGGGGATCGGCGGTTTCCACCGGCGCGTCGGATCCGAAAGCCAGCCGCACGCCGGCGCCTTGGAGCATCCGCCACGCATAAGCGTGCTTGGTGACCGTGGGCCACAGCGCGTCAGCCAGCTCGCGGTCCGAGGGGGCGTGGATCGGCTGCATGGAGGCGATCACGCCAAGTCTCGCCATGCGCGGGGCGTCTTTCGGATTCACGCACTGGGCGTGCTCGAGGCGCGGCCGCCACTGCGACCACGCATGACGATGCACAGTCAGCGCGTCGAGCGCGCGACGCACGGCCCCATCGCCGATCGCGTGCAGGCACACGTTCAGCTCGGCGTGCTTGCAGCGCCGGATCAGCTCCTCGAGATCGCCCTGCGCCAGCACGACGGTGCCCGAGCCGTCGAGCATCTCGGCGGTCCGGCTGCCCAGCGAACCGTCGAGAAATGCCTTCACGCCCCAGACGCGGAGCCATTGATCGCCCCAGCCGGAGCGCACGCCCAAACGTTCGGCGTGAGCCAGATCGGCCAGCGGCAGGTTGTAGGTGACCCGCACGGGAAGTGGCCCGTGAGCGCCCAGGCGCTGCAGCGCTGCCAGGCAGCGCGCCGTGTCCATCGAGTGGACCGCCGTCAGACCAAGCCTGGCGAGGTCGCCGAGAACCAATGCCAGCCCGGCGTCGAAGTCAGCGTCGCTCGGCCCCGGCAGGAATCTGGCGACCAGGGCCATCGCGTTCTCGCGGAGGATCCCGGTCGGTGCGCCGCGCCGGTCGCGGTCGATGGCGCCGCCCGGCGGATCCTCCGTCGTCGCATCCACGCCCGCGAGACGCAATGCCTCGCTCGACGCCCACGCCGAATGCCCGTCCTTGCGTCGCAGGAACACGGGCCGTCCCGCGGCCACCTCGTCCAGGTGCTTGCGGGATGGGAACGCGGGGTCCGGCCAAACGTCGTTGTACCAGCCGCCACCGAGCACCCACCCATCGTTCGTCAGGCTCTTGGCCCACGTCCTCACGCGAGCCAGGCAGTCGGCGAGATCTGTGGTGCCGGTCAGGTCGACGGTCAGCTTGCGATCGACCAGGCCTTCGAGATGGATGTGCGAGTCGACCAGGCCCGGCCACGCGACGCCGTTGAGGCGGACGACCTCCGCCCGGCGTCCGGCGGCGGCACGGGCATTGGGACCGACCGCGATGATCCGGCCGTCAAACGACGCCACCTCGGGCCTGCATCCGGCGAAGAGGACCGGCTCGATCACAAGTCGTAGGTCTTGGCGATGATCTCCTTCATGATCTCGTCGGTCCCGGCACCGATCCGTGCCAGCCTCGCGTCCCGCCACGCCCTCTCGACGGGGAACTCGCGCATGTAACCGTGACCGCCGAGGATCTGGATCGCCTCATCGGCGACGTCGCAGGCGACCTGGGTCGCGAGCAGCTTGGCCTGTGAGATCTCACGCACCGGATACTCGCCCTCGTCCCACTGCTTGGCCGTCTGATAGACGAAAGCCTGGATGGCAGCGATCTTGGTGCCCATGTCGACGAGCTTGTGCTTGATCACCTGGAAGTTGGAGATCGGCTGGCCGAACGCCTGCCGGTTGCGCGCGTACTCCATCGTGTACTCGAACACCCGCTTGGCGCCCGCGATGGCACCCGCCGCCGCGATCATCCGCTCCCCCTGCAGCTCCCACATCAAGTGCTTGAAACCTTCGCCTTCGTCGCCGATCAGGTTCGCGACCGGGACGTGGCAATCTTCGAACAGGAGCTCAGCGGTGTCGGAGGAATGCATCCCGAGCTTCTGCAGCGTCCGCGTGACCTCGAAGCCGGGGGTGCCCTTCTCGATCAAAAGCAGGTTGAAGCCGGAGTGCCCCCGCTCTCGCTCGCCCTTGGTGACGACCAGCGCCCAGTGGCAGCGGGCGCCGTTCGTGATGAAGATCTTGCGACCGTTGACGATGAACTCATCGCCGAAGCGCTGGGCCACGGTCGTGATGCCGGCCACGTCGGACCCCGCGTCTGGCTCTGTGATCGCCAGCGAGGCTATCTGCTCGCCGCGGATCGCGGGCACCAGCCATTTTCGCTTCTGTTCCTCGGTGCCGAATCGAAAGACCGGCGGCGTGGCCATCTCGGCCTGGACGGCAACCGCCATCCCCAATCCGCCGCAGCTCGCCCGCGCCATCTCCTCGGACAGCACGACAGCGGAGAAATAGTCGCCGCCCTGGCCGCCGTACTCCTGGGGATAGCGCAGACCCAGAAAACCAAGCTCGCCAAAGCGTCGGAAGATCGAGTCCGGGAAGGTCTTCTCCTCCCATTCCTCGAGGTGCGGCTGGACCTCCTTATCGAGAAACTTGCGGATGTGCAGCCGAAGCTCCTCGTGGGCGTCGGTGAAGTACATCGGCTAGGAGTGTAGGGCGGCCGGCAGCCGGCATCCGGTATGATTCCCGGCCGGACCTCAATCGGTAGATCAAACACGCGCTGGGAGTTGGATTGGGCTCAGTAATCAAGAAGCGGCGCAAGAAGATGCGCAAGCACAAGCACAAGAAGATGCTTAAGAAGACGCGATGGGCGCGACGGGCGCACGCCTAGCCGGGCACGCGTAGGATAACCAAGCCTTGGGCACATGGATCGTTGTCGGGATCGTCGTTCTCGTCGTGCTCTGGCTGGTCTTCACCTACAACGGGCTCATCTCGGCGCGGAACAGGACCCAGGAAGCCTGGTCCGAGATCGAAGTCGAGCTCAAGCGCCGGCACGACCTGATCCCCAACCTGGTCAACACGGTCCAGGGCTACATCGGCCATGAGCGCGGCACCCTCGAGGCGGTGACCAACGCCCGCGCCAACGCCGTCGCGGCCGGCGCGACCGGCGATCCGCAGAAGATCGGGCAGGCCGAAAACGTGCTGAGCCAGAGCCTGCGCAGCTTGTTCGCGGTGTCGGAAAACTACCCCGACCTGAAGGCGATCTCCGCGTTCACCAACCTGCAGGAGAACCTGACCGCCACCGAGGACAAGCTCGAGTTCTCGCGCCGCTTCTACAACGGCAACGTGCGCGACTACAACATCAAGCTGCAGACGCTGCCGACGTCCCTGATCGCGGGCGTGCTCGGCTTCAAGCCGTTCGGGTTCTTCCAGGCGGACGAAGGCGACCGGGCCGTCCCGCAGGTGAACTTCCAGAACATGCCGGGCCCGGGCCAGTTTTATCCGCCGGGCGGCGGGAGCTCTATGCCCCAGGTGCCCCCGGGTGCTCCCGGGGAGGGTGGGGGCGGCACTCCGCCGCCGGGGTAGGACCCCTCGCTCACGCGTGTGAGCGCCCCCAATCCGACTCGAACCTGACCATGTAGGCGGCGACGGCCGCGCCGTCCTCCGTCTCGATGTCGAGCTCGTGGTTCACGCCGAACCCGCTCAGAGTCCAGTTCGCCGAACCCAGGACCAGCTCCCCGTCGAACAGACCGACCTTCGCGTGGAGAAGCGCACCTCGCGGGACCGGATACCACCGGACCTCGACGCCCGCCGCACGCAACAGCGCGAAGGGATGCAGGTTGTATTCCTGGTTCGGATCGAGAATGACACGGACGTCCGCCCCACGCCGCCTGGCGAGTGCAAGCTGGGAGATGACCGCAGGGTCGGTCAGTGTGTACACCTCAGCGAGAACCCGAAACGCCGCCCGCCGCAGGCCGGCCTCGAGCAAGATCCGGATCCCCGAGCCCGGGCCTGTCTGCGCCACGGAACCTGACCAGGCGGGCAGCGGCGCCGGGTGGCCGCCCGCCAGCGCCCAGTCCTGCTCGAACACGAGCGCGAGACGGTCGACGTCCGCGACGACCCGCGACTGCAAGACGTAGTCGTGATTGCGCTCGCTGTGCCGGCCCCAATTCATGCCGCCAACGGCCGCCTGGCCGTCCGCGATCAAGAGCTTGACGTGGTCGATCTGGTGGCGAGCGTCGTCCACCGGGTAGGCGCGTTCGGCGACGCCGAGCGCATCGAGCTGCCCGGCCGACTCGCGGCTCGCGGTGACGGTCGGATCCGTGATCACCCGAACGGCGACACCACGCGCCTTCGCCGCGCCAAGCGAGGCGACGATCTCGCCACGCCCGAGCTCGTACATCTCGACCAGGACTCGTGTCTGCGCGGAGTCGATCAGCTCACCCACCAGCTGAAAGATCGCCGCATCCTGCCACAGCCGGACCTCGCCGCCGGGCGGTGGCACCGGCGCCGCCAAAGCCGGGCTCGAGCAACCCGCCAGGGGAAGGAGGAAGAAAAGCAAGCAGGTCACTCGAACCACAGCCTGCCGAAGCTACCTGGGCGGAAGCACTCGGGCCAACCCAGCCTGTTAACGAGCCGCTAGATCGTCTCCACCCGCATGCCCGGCCGCGCGCCAAGCAGCTTGTCCGCACGGGCCTCGCGGACGCCGACCTCGAGGTACCCCATGCTGCCCACGTAGACGAACGGTTCGCCGGGCTTGGCTTCGGCGTAGGTCTTGGCGTTCGCGACGATGTCGTGGTTGTGCACGCGCAGCCGCCGGAGGGGCGGCTTGAGGTTGGTCACCAGGTTGCCGAACCCGTCGGCCCACAGCACGCGCGGGCCGGTGTCGGGCAGGCCCGCGGGCGGATCGGCCGGCGGCCCGAGCGATTCGATCGGGACGCCCGCGGCCAGGGCGGCGGCGGCCGGCGCGAAAACGTCGCGGCCTTCGAACGTCGGCGCGCCGTGCGGCCGGGGAGCAAGCTCGTGGACCGCCTGCACTCCGACCTCATCGATCACGATCGAGAACAACCCGTTGTCGGGCCCGATGTAGAACCGGCTGCCGGCCTGCACGATCAGGCGGCGCCGTGTGCTGCCCACCCCCGGATCGACCACCGCGAGATGCACCGAGCCCCCGCCGAAGTGTCGCGTCCCGGCGAACAACATGAACGCGCCCGCGAACACATCGAAGCGGGGCACCTCGTGCGAGACATCGACAAGCACTGCGTTCGGGCACCCGGCCAGCACGACGCCCTTCATCGCAGCGACCAGAGGCGAGCCGGAACCGAAGTCGGTGGTGAAGGTCACGACCGGCGGGCCGATCAGCCCGCTACCAGTACCTTGTTTCTTTCCAGGGGTCTGCTTCGTCGTGATACCCACGTTGCTCCCAGAAGCCGAGCCGGTTGCGCTCCATGAACTCTAGCCCGCGCAACCACTTCGCAGACTTCCAGAAATACTTCGAGGGCACGAAGAGGCGCAAGGGCCAACCATGCTCAGGCGTGAGATCCTCCCCATTCCACGCGTAGCAGAGGAGGTTGTCCTCCCCGTCGAGCACGCTCAGCGGGACAGAAGTCGTGTAGCCGTACTCGCAGTGCGCCATCACGTATTTCGCCTCGGGCTTGGGCTCCGCTCGATCCAGGATCTCGCGGATGGGAACCCCGGTCCAGCGATCGCCGAGGCGGCTCCATCCGGTGACGCAGTGGATATCGGCCACCACATCCTTCGAGGGCAGCGCCCGCAGCTCGCCATAGTCGATCTCGAGCGGGTTGGCGACTGCTCCGAAGACGTTGAAGTCCCACTTCGCGATGTCGATCGTCGGCACCGGTCCGAAGTGCAGGAGGGGCCAGCGGTCCGGCGCCGTGAGCGTCTGGCCGGGCGGAATTCGCGCTGGGTCGACGCCTGCGGGAACGCGTTTGCTTTTGAAGAAGGACGCCATCCGGGCGAGTATAGGAGCGCGGGTATACTCAGCCTCCGGCCTCAAATCGTCACTATGTGGGCCCGTAGCTCAGCTGGGAGAGCGCGTGAATCGCACTCACGAGGCCAGGGGTTCGAATCCCCTCGGGTCCACCAAGCCGATTTTGAAGTTAGTCTGGCCCCGCGCTCCACGCACAACTCGAACCCCGTGGGAAAGGTCGCAACCCAGAAGATCAACGTGTTCACGAACGCTAGGATCGGATCATGGACATCGGGGACTAACCGGGGTGGGAGCTTGGGGCGTGCTGGCGTTTGATAACGATGACGCCAATGACTGGGCCTACGACCTTGATGGTGTATCTGACCTCTCGCTCGTGAAGTCTGCGTTGGAGCAGATCGAGGCATTGGGCTCCGGGGGCTCGCCTGCAATGCCTGGGCTGCATGCGAGGTACTCGCCCGGCTTCGCGGCCGACCGGGCTACACGAATGCGTATACCGACAAAGTCGACCAATGGGTCGCTACGCACCAAATCGATCCGCCGATGGGGCTATTAGCCCGAGGAGAAGCGGCGGTCGTCCGAATTCTGGGCCCAGAATCTGAACTTCGCGAGCTCTGGGAAGAGGCGGGTGACCAAGAATGGCGCGCCGCGGTAGACGATCTTCGGAATCGAATGACAGGTTGACCATTTCCGACACGCCGATGTCGGCCGAAGACCAGTTCGGCGAAGCCAGCCAGTACCTATTGATCCACAACGCCAGCAGCGGCGTCACGACTCTGTGCGTGGAACCCTGGGCCGACGAGATCCCGCTCGCGCCAGAGAGTCACGTCCTCATCACTGCCCGGAGTCCATTTCCGGGCTATCTGGAGGTGGTCCACGAAGCAGATCGAGTGACAGTCTGGGCTTGGTCGGGCTGTCGGGTCTGGATTAGAGGAGAGGACGGCGTTCCGTCAGTCGACCTCGATATTCCGGTACCTGACCTTCCAGGTACCCCGTTTCGTCGTGGATTGCCAAAGTAGGCCATCTACTGACGGCGAGCGGGCAAATGATGAAGTTCATTCGTGGTCGATCGCGACCGGCCTCTGCGGCCATGCGACAGCGCGCCGGCCATGAAGCCTTCCTCGATACGTTCGTCCGCCCGCAGAGTCGACGTAGACCCTGAGTTCCACAACCGGACGACACGGCAATTTGGCCGACCTAGACTACCGCCATGCCACCGGCAGTTGCCGACTCCGTCACCGTCGTGGCGACGTTCCAGGTCACGCCCGGACACGATGCCGATTTCGAGCGCTGGGCGCACGACATAACCGGGGCAGCCGCCAAATACCCCGGCCATCTCGGTGCGAGCTGGATGCGGTCGAGAGGCGGCTACCAGGTCGTCTATCGATTCTCAGACCATGCTCTGTTTCACGACTGGCACGAGTCGAGCACGCGGGCCGAGTTGCTGCAGAGGCTCGCGCCGATCGCACGACTGGTGACCGACGACCACCTGACTGGATTGGAGACGTGGTTTGAGCTGCCGAACGAGCCGGGCCGCCCGGCCCCGCCTCGATGGAAGATGGTCATCGTCACCTGGTTCGGAGTCTTTCCGCTTCTCGCGGTGCTCCAGTGGCTCGTCGCACCGCGCCTGGCGACCGTGGCGCTCGTGGTAAGGGTCGGGCTGTTCACTCTGATCGTCGTGGCGACGATGACCTACCTCGTCATGCCGCGACTCACCATGTTCCTCAAGCGCTGGCTTTACCCCGGTTGAGCTGACCGCACGCTGAACACACGATGCGGGCCAATTGCACAGCATCGCGAGCCTCCCTCATTGAACCGAATTCAAAGGTGTTCGAGTTTTGCATGTCGGGTCCACCAGATCACCCCGAACTTGTCGGTTCTCGGTGCTCCACTTTGATCGTCACATTCGCCTTGACCCCGGCAAACGCCGGTAGGACGTGGTTCAGAACTTGCTCCGCGGTCGCGCGGAACGTCCGTCCTCGTGACGACTCTTTCACCCGCCCCGCCTTGTCGCGGTAGTAACGCTCGCTCGAAGCCCTGGTGCTGATCGAGATCACGTAGGCGTCATTGGTCAGATTCATGGAGACGAGTATCAGGAATTGCTTCGCTTGCTCTCCAGGCCGTCTAGGATCAGATCCAATCCGAACTCGAACTCGTCGGCGTAGGAATACCCCGGCTTGAGCACGTGCTCGACGGTCAACTCGGTCATATGCGGGTATGCGTCGGTTGGAAACTTCGCGAAAATGCTCTTCGCGACCACCGCTGTCTCCTCTGAGGTCCGAAAGGGCAACGTCGCCTCCTGCATGACAAATCCATAGATGTAGCTGTTCATCGCGGAAAACGCATGCGCCGCCATGGGAATCGAAAAGCCCGCTCCCCGCAAACATCCGAGCACCGCGTCGTGGTGTGCGAGCGTCGCAGGGCCGGGCCGGCTTCTCGCTTCCATGAGCTCGATCGCCCACGGGTGATGCATGAGAACCTCGCGCGCCGCCATCGCGCGCTTCCGCATGGAGATCCTCCAGTCGGCTCTTGCACTAGGCAGGCCGATCTCGCCGAACACGGCGTCGACCATCGCATCGAGCAGCTCGTCCTTGTTGGCCACATGGTTGTAGAGAGACATCGCCTCGACGCCCAGCTCTTGAGCCAGCTTGCGCATGCTCAGTGTCGTGATCCCGCCGTCATCGGCCAGCCGAACGGCCGCCTCCAGTACGCGGTCCTTGCTCAACGGTGCGCGCCGCTCCGCCCTACGTTGGGTTCGAGTCGCCATCAAATTACCCAAGGCAAGCTTACAACGTAAGTTTCCCGGCCGGCCCATTGACTTCCCGGTAACTTACAGCGTAAGCTTACGGCGTAAGTTACCGGCTCGATGATTTCAAGGAGTACCGCTATGGCGACCATGATTTCCGCCCCGCACGCGACGATGAAGGCCAGCGTCCGCGATATATACGGCTCCCCCGATGTGGTGCAACTGAGGGAAGTGCCCAAGCCGAACTTCGGAGATGACGAGGTGCTTGTCCGCGTTCGGGCAGCCGGCCTGGATCGAGGCGCCTGGCACATGATGGCCGGCCGGCCATACCTGATGCGGATCGCCGGCTTTGGCCTGCGCGCGCCCAAGAACCCGGTGCTCGGCATGGAGCTCGCCGGCATCGTCGAGGGGATCGGCAAGGACGTCACAACTTTGCGGGCCGGCGACGAGGTGTTCGGCGTCGGTGCCGGTTCGTTCGCCGAGTACGCAGTCGCTCGCGCGGACCAGCTCGCCCCCAAGCCGGCCAACCTCACATTTGAGCAGGCGGCAGCGGTCGGGGTCTCCGGCTCGACCGCCCTTCAGGCGGTGCGCGACCAGGGGCACGTGAAGGCCGCCCAGGACGTCCTGATCATCGGCGCCTCAGGCGGGGTGGGCACCTTTGCGGTCCAGATCGCCAAGGCATTCGGCGCCCGCGTGACCGGCGTGTGCAGTGCCTCGAAAGTGGAGATGGTCCGCTCGATCGGCGCCGATCGCGTCATCGACTACACGCGCCACGACTTCGCCGACGGCAAGCAGCTGTACGACGTGATCCTCGACATCGGCGGCAACTCGACGCTGGCACACCTGCGCAGCGCGCTGAAGCCAGAGGGCACGCTGGTGATCGTCGGCGGCGAAGGCGGAGGCGCCTGGTTCGGAGGCATCGACCGCCAGCTCAAGGCGATGGTGCTATCGCGTTCGGCCGGCCAGAAGCTGGGTTCGTTCATCGCCGCGGCGAATCACAAGGACCTCATGGCGCTCAAAGACCTCATCGAGTCGGGCCGGGTCACACCCGTCATCGACAGGACCTTCTCGCTCGCCCAGGTCCCGGAAGCCATTCGCTACCTGCAGGACGGACACGCGCGCGGCAAGATGGTCATCACGGTCTGACGGCCGGGCCGACCACGGACACTTCGTGGCGGTCAGTGGAAGATGCGGTATTTGATATGCGTCACCGCGGGCGACGAGGTGACTTCGACGGGCTCGAGAACGGGATCGCCCACGTTCTCGAGCAGCCGCTCCCCGGCGCCGAGAATGATCGGGACGATGTGCAACCACAGCTGATCAAGCAGTCCAGCGCGAAGGAACTGCCTGATGGTCTCCGCGCCGCCGGGGATCGCGACGTTCTTGTCGCCCGCAGCCGCCTTTGCTTGCCGTAACGCTGACTCGATTCCATCCGTGATAAACGTGAAGGTGGTACCGCCACTCATCGCGATCGGCTCGCGCGGGTGATGAGTCAGGACGAAGACGGGCACGTGGTAGGGAGGGTCTTCGCCCCACCACCCTGACCAGCCCGGATCCCACTCACCCCTCCCCGGCCCGAACATGTTGCGGCCCATGACATAACTCGAGCACCGCTGAATCAGCGCTGCGCTCGCCGCGCTCAGACCCGTGCTCCGATTGCCAGCGTTCGGTGGCGAAAGCCCACTGATGGAGGCGCATCCCGCCTTCGCCGATGGGATTCTCCAGGCTCTGGTTGGGTCCGGCGACGAACCCATCCAGGGAGATCGAGATGTTGCAGGTGACCACGCCCACCTTTCTACGTCTGCCGGTCGGCCGGCTGGAACAGCTCGATCGGATTGCCCGATGGATCTTCCAGGAGAATTTGCTTGCCGCCCGGCCCAGTCACGATATCGTTCCGAAACTTCAGACCAGCTCCGCGCAGCTTTTCAGCTTCCGCGGCGAGGTCTTCGACGATGAATTCGACGCGGTTCCATCCGCCTGGTCGTGGTCTGGCCCCGTCGGGCATCGGACGCCCGGCGGAGCTCGCTGGGCCACTCAAGAGCAAACGAAGCTTGCCCCGGACCACATCGGCAAAGCCGGGGCTGCGTTTGACCGAACGGTGAACCCGAAGTGCCTGGTATAGAAGTCGACCGCTGCGTCGACGTCGTCGACCATGTAGCGAACGTTGACCATGTCATCGGCCATTCGCGACCTCCAAGCTAGCGGGGCACAGTTGGCTGCGCCTTTTTGCTGAGGGTAGGCGGTATTGACGAAGCCGCAGGCTGCGCATGGCGTCGGTCACAGACCTGGCGGCCAACTCCGATTAATGACCCAGGTCAGGTTCGTGATGCTCGACCCTGATGGTCAGGTTTGGCTTGACCCCGGCCAGCGCCGGCAAGACGTGGTTCAGCACCTGTTCCGCGGTCGCAGGGAAAATCCGCCCCCGCGCCGACTCCTTCACCCAGCCTCCACCGGTGCGGTAGTAACGCTCGGACGAATTCTTGGCGCTCAGCAAGATCACGTAGCTGTCGTTGGTGAGATTCACCGCCGGCCGGCGGCCGAACGAACCCGGTCCGGCGTGATCACGAACACCTCACGCTCGCCGGTCCGCGAATAGGGCCCTCCGGTATAGCGCTGGGACAGCTTGTTGATGAAGGCCAGGCCTTCGTCGGGATGGATGTCCGTCACGCGACCGCTGACCTCGACCCATCGCCACGGGTTCTCCCGGTCGACCACCGACACGGCAGCCTGCGGGTTGAGCCGCCAGGCGCGACCCTTGCGCCCACCGACCGGTGAGCTCGTGAGCACGTGCTCACCGTCGTAGTCGACCCACATCACGTTGGTCGCGATCCGCCCGCTCGGCGTGTGGCAGGAGACGTGGCCGAGGATATTCGTAGTCAGGAGATCGACCAGCTCATCCGGAACGGTGTTTTGGTTGGCCATGCCGGTCAGTATCCTTCGACCGCTGCGAGCCACGCAAGCCGACGCCGACCCCAAGAAAGGTTCCTCCAACGCCGAGGCGCCGCTTGACGAGCTGGGGGTGGCGGGAGTACACCAATCTTGTTCCGGTTGGGGAAAGCCGTGGGGAGGCTCGGACATGAGATGGATTCGATCTGTCGTTTCGAGCGTGGCAGTCGTCCTTGCGCTTGCGCCGACCACTGCGTTCGCCAGCACCAACTACCACGAGGCCGTCTCCGGGATCGAGACGGGCTACCCCTACAGCAATGACAGCTGTCCTGCACCGAAATCCATCAGCCCGTTTGCCGGTGCCGCCCAGGGAACGATCGACGGCACCTTTCAGATCGCGGTCTGCCACACGCAGCTGGATCCCAACGCGGAGATAGTTGGGGGGTCATTCGTGATCACGGGCGGCACAACGACCGTCAGTGGCCAATTCGCAACCGGCGGCACCGTGACCCTGGTAGGACAAACCGTCCTCGATGGAACATGCACCCAGACCTACGCGGTCAGCGGCGGCCTGCTGCCGGCTGGAAAGTTCGCCGGCACGCTGGTCCATTACGGCTCCTGGACCGGGAGCTCGTGCAGCGTCTTTTTCGCCACCATCTCGGGCCGAGCGCTGCTGAAGCTGTAGCCGAGTCCTGGCGCTTGTAGGCTGTGGCCTCAGCGATGTCTGCTCGGTCCAGCCAGGGTGCGCTCTTCTCCGGCCTGCAGGAAGGAGCGCTCGTGCTCGCCGACATCTCCGGCTACTCCAGGTTTGTGGCGCAGACCGAGGTCGACCACAGCTGGTCGATCCTCCACGAGCTGCTCGACGCTAAGGCTCGGGCTGCATCTCCGGACTGAGCGGAGGGCCGAGCACGGCGTCCTCGAACGCTCGCATCCGCTCGCGCTCCGTCGCCAGGTCTTCCTGCTGCAGATCGTAAAACGACGGTCCGTCGTCTTCGGCCGTCGCGCGCCCTAGGCGCCGGCGCGCGTACAGATAGAGGAATAGCGCAGCCGCCATCAGGGGTACGGCAAAGACCGACAGCCCACCCACGAACTTGAGCCACTCGGGCGGTGGCTCGCAGGCCGATGGCGCGAAGCTCATCATGCCGGTCGCGCCGGTGGCGTAGACCAAACCGCGGGCATCGAATGCCGGGGCATGAGCTTTCGGCGTGGCCGCGACCGAGCCGACGAACGTTCCGTCACCGTCGAACACGCCGACCACGCTGTCTTTGTCGCCGTGCGGCGAAGCCACCGCAAAACGGTCGGAGCTCGGGTCGTAGGTCACGAGGTCGCCGCCGGGGACCGACCGTGTTACCTCTTGTGCGCCGGTGCGGAGGTTGACCATGGCGACGCTGCCCTTGCATGCAGTCAGAGCGAGCTGGCGAGCGGGGTTGATCGCGAGGCCGGACGGACCGCACCCTTTGATGAAGTAATTCCTGGACGTCATGCCGTCGGCCAGGTCGATCTGCACGAGTGACGAGGTTCCCGGCGTTGTCACGTACAGCTTTCCGTCCACCGGGTCGTATCGGGGCTGCTCGACCGGGACGTGAAGCGAGTACCACCGGATCACCTGGTTGCTGGTGGTGTCGATCGCGACCACGTCTCCCCCCGAGCCCGTGGCGGCGAACAGCCGCTTCGTGCCGGCGCTGTAGTCGAGCAGGTCGACCTCGGTCGGGTCCGCCTTGATCTGGGTGACGACCTTCATGAAGGTCGGCGATCCGTCGCGGGTATCGATCACCGCCACGGCGCCCCCGGTCAGGCCGGCATACAGGAGCTTCGTATCGGGAGCGACCGCAAGCCCGTGCGGCACAGCCCCCACGTCGATCGCCTGCATGAATCGGGGATTGGCCGTCGATACGTCCACGACGTCGATCTTGTTGTTGGCACCGTCGGCGAGGTAGAGCCGCTGGGCGCCGGGATCGGCGGCCACCCCGTCGAACGTCCCGGCCGCGATCGCCGGCATCGGTGCCTGGCGGACCGTGGACTGGCAGCTCGCACACGCGCCCAGCAGGACCGCCCCGCCGGCAGCCGCGAGCATCGGCACGACAGCCGTCCAGATGGCGGCAAAGATCGAGCCGACCGGCTTCATCTACACGGAAACGTGCCGGTTCTGGGAAGTACGGGGCGCTCCGGCGCGGGCGGCTACCTTTCGGAAGCTTCTCCCGCCGCCACGAGCTCGCGCAGGCGCTCTCGCGTGAAGCGGCCGACGAAGAGAGGCACGAACTGAGGCACCTTGGAACCGGCCAGCCGCGCGATGGATTCGTGGGCTACCAGGTCGATCGATTCCTCGGTCAGCTTGCCCACGAACTCGGCCTTGATGGTGCGCACCTCGGTTTCGATCTGCTTGTCCACGTTGTCGTCGAACCCCGGCTTCACGGACACACCTCCAACCAACGTCTCCCCGGCAGGCAACCGAATCATAGGGCCTCGCCGGGCTGAGCCTCGGAGGCCCTCCGGACGGGCTCCCCGGCGGGAGCCCGGCGCCTTGTCGCGAGGGTCGATCCGGCCAGCACCAACACAAATCCAGCCCCCATTCCGAGCGTGAAATTCTCATGCAAGACGGTGACGCCCAGGACGGCCGCGACTGCAGGGTTGACGTATGTGATCACCGTGGCGCGCACGGGCCCGATCTCCGCGATCAACGCAAAAAACAGGAGAAAGGCGATCGCGGTGCACACCACCGCCAGCACCGCGAGCGACCCGAGAACCGAGGGACTTGGAATCGCATGCGGCCACTGCAGCGCTGCGGCGGGAGCATAAGCCAGCGCGCACAACGTGAGTGCGATCCCGATGACGGTGACGGAAGGGACGTCGCTCAGATACCGCGAAAGGATCGCCGGACCTACCGAGTAACCGATGACGACGAGAGCGATCTCGACGAGCGCGGTGGCATCCGATGCGCGGAGGTCGAAGCCGACGATCAGCGCCACTCCGACGAGTCCGAGCAGCAGACCGGACATGCTCGCCAGCCCGAGGTGCTCGCGATTGCCGAGCGCCGTCGCGATCACGACCCCGACCAGAGGAACGGCCGAGATCAAAAGCCCGGCCAGCGCGCTGGAGATGTTCTGCTCCGCGCTCGAAAGGAAGAACCAGGGCGCCGCGACCTCCACCCCCGCAAACGCGAGCAAGGCCGGCCATCGGTTTCCGATGGCGCGCCAGCCTCCACGCGCGACCACGAATGGAAGCAGGATCAAGGCGGCCACAGCGGTGCGGACAAACACCAGAGTGGCGGGCGTGATCTCCCCCACGGCCACGCGGATCAGGAGGTAGGGGATTCCCCAGATCACGCACATGGCGGCAAACAGCAAGAGACCGCGACGGGTCATCACGATTGCAACTTAGCGAACGGGCAGGGGCTTCCGTCGGGACAACTGACGAGGTTAGACTGGCCTAGACGCTCGTCGGCCTCTGTGGGTTGTGGGGGAACATTCATGACGAAGCTCTCGGCGATTCCTATTGCAGCCGCGTGCGCGTTGATCGCGGCGACCACGGCGCTTGGAGCGGGAACGGACGTATTGGTGAGCAGGGGCAGCCCGCCGGCACCGTTCTCGCAAAACAAACAAAACGAGCCAACCATCGCGATCGACGCCAATCATCCGAACGTCCTGGTTTCGGGCAGCAACGACAACATCGACATGGAGGCCTGCAACGCGGGCGATGACACGACCTGCCCCTTCACGGGGGGCGTGGGCGCCTCGGGCGTCTACTTCTCGTTCGACTCAGGCCAGACCTGGATCCAGCCCACATACACCGGATGGACGGGGCGCGACTGCCTCGGCACACCGGGAGCGGATGCGGGTTGCACGCCACACGTCGGATCGATTGGAACCTTGCCCTGGTACTACGAGAACGGGCTTGTCTCAGACGGCGATCCGGCCGTCGCGTTCGGGCCCAAGCCGGTCAACGGCACCTTCAGCTGGGCGAACGGATCCCGGCTCTACTACGCCAACCTGACGTCGAACTTCGGCGCCACTCGGTCCGAGGAGGCGTTCAAAGGCTTTGAGGCGATAGCGGTGTCGAGGACGGACAACGTCCAGTCGGCAGCCGCGAGCAACAAGGCGGCGTGGATGTCACCGGTGCTCGTCTCGCACCAGTCGACCACGACCTTCTCCGACAAGGAGCAGGTCTGGGCCGACAACGCATCAGCGAGTCCCTTCTTCGGCCGCGTCTATATCTGCTGGGCCAACTTCGTGGGCCAGGAGAAGGGCAACGCCGCGCCCGCGCAGCTCGAGGTCGCCGTGTCGAGCGACGGCGGTTCGACGTGGAGCACTCATCCAATCGGAGCGGCAGCCAACAACGGCCAGCGCAATCCTCTTGACGGCTGCACGATCCGGACCGACAGCCACGGCAACGCTTACGTCTTCGGCGTCGGGACGGTTTCCTCGCAGGGCCATACCGCTTCCGAGCTCGTCTCGATCTCGAACAACGGCGGTGGCACCTGGTCGGCGCCCCGCCCCGTCGCCGGCCCGGTGACGCAACCTGGAATTTTCGACCCGGTCCTCGGACGGCCGACGATCGACGGCATCGCCGGTGCGCGCAGCGACCTTGCGCCCGCGCCCAGCGTGGACATCGCCAACGGCGCCCCGACCGGCGCTGACGCGACCAACCGCATCGTTCTGACCTACGTCAGCGGCAACATCGCGGCGCCGCACGTTTACTTCACCGAATCGACCAACGGAGCGGCGACTTGGACGGCGCCAGTTGCCATCGAGACCGCGGGCGATCGCGGTTTCTACACCGCGCCGGCGATCTCCCCGAACGGCACCGACGTCTACGTCGTGTACAACGCATTCACGACTCCCTACCGCAACGACACGACAAGCTCGCGCAACCTGGTCGGTGTTGTCCTGCACGCGGACGTCGCGGGAGCATCGACCGGAGCGTTCAGCGAGATTCACCGCGGCGCCGACGGTGATCCGCGCAGCTCCAGCCAGAACAACCTCGTCGGCGAGTTCCTCGGCGACTATGTGTATGCCGCCGCGACCCGCACGTACGGCGCGGCAGTCTGGAACGACTCGCGCAACGGCGCCGACTGCTCGGCGATGGACGCGTGGCGGATGTCGCTGCGGACGGGGAGCACCGTCGCCAGGCCGGCCCCCCAGCAGGACTGCGCGCCGACCTTTGGCGACTCCGACATCTTCGGCGGCGCGTATGCCGACCCGACTCCCTAGCGATGCGACGAGGGGGCGCGCAAGCGCCCCCTCAACTCAAGTAGGCGCCGCCCCGGGCCCGTTTTCTAGGTGATGTTTCTACGATCGAGACTCGGGCGGCTGATCATGTGGATGGGCCTCGCCGCGGCCGCGACGTACTTCCTGGACCCCGACCGCGGGGTGGAGAGGCGGCGGGAGCTGCGCAAGCGGATCGACAAGATGCGCAGCGCCGGAGAGCAAGCCAAACTCGACACCAGCCTCTGAGGTAGCCAACTCCTCCGGCCCTCAGGGGTCCCCGCGGAGTCGAAGACTCCGTGGGGTAAAAAGGCGCCGGGGATGGGGCCCGCCGGAGAGGCTAGAGGGCGGAACCTGACAATGGGCCGGTGGCCCCGCGCACCCCGACCCTCGACCGCCGCGCGCTGAACCGCGCCCTGCTTGCCCGCCAGCTGCTGCTGACCCGCCGCTCCGAGCCCGCCGCGGCAACCATCGAGCGGCTCGTCGGAATGCAGGCCCAGGCGCCGAACCTGCCCTACATCGGACTGTGGTCCCGGCTCACCGGATTTCGGCCCGAGGAGCTCTCGCGGCTGGTCGAAAACCGAGCCGCGGTGCGCATCTCGCTTATGCGCAACACCATCCATCTCGTCACCGCTCGCGACGCATTCGGGATGAAGCCGCTCTTCTTGCCGCTCGGCGAGCGCGGTTTCATGCGAGGCAGTCCCTGGGGCCGCGACGTGAAGGATGCCGATATGGCCGCCATCGGGCGCGCCGGCGCCGAGATCATGGGCGAGAAACCGCGCACGATCGCAGACCTCGCCAAGCAGCTGGGGCGGAGATTTCCGGACCACGACGGCGTGGCGATGGCCTACGGCGTCCGCTACATGGTGCCGCTCGTCTTCACCCCTCCGCGCGGGCTTTGGGGAGGCCGAGGCCAGGTCACGCTGACCACCTTCGAAGCCTGGCTCGGCGGCCCACCCGGTCCGTCCTTCAGCGCCGACGATCTGGTCAGGCGCTACCTGGCCGCCTTCGGACCCGCATCACCCGCCGATCTCCGCGCGTGGTCCGGCCTCGCGCTGCGGGCGACGTTCGAGCGCCTGAGGCCGGAGCTCAAGGTGTTCCACGATCAACGGGGCCAGGAGCTCTTCGACCTGCCGCGAGCTCCGCGACCCGCGAGGGAGGTCGACGCGCCGGTCCGGCTCCTCCCCGACTACGACAACATCCTTCTGGGGCATGCAGATCGGACGCGGATCATGCCCCACGGCAGGCATCTCGGGATGTTCAGCAGCAACGGCGTGACCCAGGGGGCTGTGTTGGTGGACGGATTCGTCCGTGCGATGTGGAAGCCGGCAACAGCGAACAGCGCGACCACCGCGGTGGTGACTCCATTCGTGAAGCCTCTGCCAAAGAGCGAACAGAGACCGATCGTCGAGGAGGCGATGAGACTTCTCGAGTTTCTGGCCCCCGGAGCGAAGCACGACGTGCGCTTCGCGACGCCAAGCCCCTAGGCCGTCACCGCGGCCGGGGCCGGGGTCCGCGCCTCCGCGCGGTCCTCCTGCGACAGCACGGCAAGCGCCGCTTCGACGACCTGCGGGTTCCACTGTGTGCCGGCGCCTCGACGCAGCTCCCCCATCGCCGAGTCCCAGGGCTTCGCGTCCCGGTAGGCGCGGGCGGTCGTCATGGCATCGAGCGAATCGGCGACCGGGATCACCTGCGCGATCAGCATCAGGCGCTTGCCGACTGTCCCGTTGGGGTAACCGAGGCCGTCATATCGCTCGTGATGCGTCAGCACGAGATCCAGCACCTTCGCGTACTCGGAGAACTGCATGAGGATGTCAAAGCCGAGCCTCGAGTGGGTCTCCATCACGCGCCGTTCATCAGGGCTGAGCTTGGCCGGCTTCAGCAGGATCGAGTCCGGGATGCGGATCTTGCCGATGTCGTGGACCTTCGCGGCCAGCTCGACCACGTCGATCTCGGCTGCGCTGAAACCAAGCTTGCGCGAGATCGCGTGCGAGTAGATCGCGACGCGCTGCGAGTGCTGGAACGTGTACGGGTCGCGCCGGTCGACCTCGTCGGCCATTCGCTCCATGGCCCGCATCGCGTCTTGGCGGAGCTCGATGCGCTGCTTCAACGAGTGATAGACGAGGACGCCCGGGATGATCGAGAAGACCGGGATCCACGGCCAGCGGACGGCCCCGAACGCGGCCAGCGCGCCGACCAGGTAGAGGCTCGCGAACTGGACGTAAACCAGACGCTGGGTTTCGAAGAACAACGCGAGCGGGCTCCGCGCTGTCGCCAGCGCGACGGCCAGGGCGACCATGAACACGTTCACGGAGTACAGCGAGACAGCCGCCGCCACCAGGACGAGCGCGTCCTGCGGTCCGGCCAGGCCGCTCCGCGCCGATACCCCGCCGGCAGCCAGGACGGCGCCGGCCGCCAAAGCGGAGAGGTACGCCTGGCCGCCGTTGAAGACGATGTTGATTCCGATCGCGCGCAGGGGAGGTGCCTGGCGCGTGGCACGAACCTTCCGAACCGCCGCGAGCCCGATATCGACCGCCTGCAGGCCGCCGACTAGGGTGGCCGCCTGCCAGACGGGCAGGAGAAGGACAGCCGCAAAGAAGACCGCGCTGGCCACGCTGACCTTGGCGCTGATGTTGATGTGGAGCGGAAACTCGAGCGCCAGGATCGCGGTCACCGCGATCGAGGCGATCAGCCACCAGTCGGCCGGCTCCACCTCCATGCGGGCGCCGTTGGCCGCCAGCGTTCCGACCGCCGCCAACCCGACGGCGAGTCGAAACAGCTCGGAGCGCCGGCGCGGCGACAACGACTAGGCCTGTGGCAGCGTGAAGTAGAGGTGGACCGGCGTGCCGCTGGTGCCGTACTTGGCCGCGTAGACGGTCCCGGAGCCCAGAAGTCCGCTTGTCACCATGTTGTAGGTCGTGTAGTGGAAAAGGAGCCCGGTCGGCACCGTGATCTTCATGTCAACCGCGGTGTGCGGCTGACCGGCCTTGTCGTAGACCCGCGAGGTCGTGTAGGTCGCAAGCGGCAGCCCCAGGCTCAGCGGGCTTTGGGTCCACACGCTGTCGTAGACCAGCACGATGTGCCCGCCCGGCGTGACGATCGGCACTATAGGGTCCCAGTCGCAGTACGTCGCCCATGCCGCGGCGCTCGTCGGCGAGCACATCAGAATCCCGGCCGCAAGTGCGGCGGCCACAACCACCCTTTTCACCCCAAATCCCTCCAAGAAACTGAAGAAACGCTGAGATGAGAACGCTAGTGGCGCCTGGTTCGATCTCCTGTAAGAAAAATGTAAATCGATCCTAGACGGCGATGTCCTTCCGGGAAAAGCGCAGGGTCCCGAGCGCGAGGGCGATGGCGCCCACCGCCACGACCACGGCCATATTGACGACCTGCAACCCGTGCAGCAGGGGCGTGCCGTAGTAGTAGAAGGCGGACAGGCGAAGCGTCGCCTCCGGCAGCTTGAGCTCCGGGCCGACGAAGCTGATGAAGAACCACGCCGCGAGCAGGAAGCTGACCAACCCGGTATCGGCCGCGGTGCGCAGCCACCCGGCCGCGAGGAACCCGATCGCAGCCACGAGCAGTCCCATCGGGATCAGGCCCAGCGTCGCCGCCACCACGTTGGCGGTGTTCAGGGACACGCCCGAGACCGACGACGCCACCAGCGTGGCCACCAGTGCGGCAAGCCCGATCACCGCGGCCGCCGTCGACAGAGCCGCGAACCGGCCCAGGAGCACCCGGGCGCGAGAGCGCGGAGCCGAGAGCACCAGGTCAAGCCGTCCGTCACTCTCGTCCGAGGCCCAGCGGTTCACCTGCGTGACGGCAAAAGCCATCAGGAAGATCGGCAGAATGCCGAACATCGCCCCGAGGAAGCTGGCGTTGAAGTCGGAGTTGCCACCGCTGAGGTTCTTCAGCAGGTCCTGCAGAACAGGCGAGCCCGCGTACAGCGTGCCGAGCTTGGCCTCGATCTGCTTGACGACCACGACGATCCAGCCAGCCCAGCCGGCGACGAGCAGCGCCCACCACAGCGTTGGCATCGCGATCACCCCCAGGCTGCGCGCGTAACCGGAGCGGAGCGACCAGTCGCCGACCGGGAGCGCGCTGGGCGCGGCGGGCCGCGGGGGCAGGCGCAGGATGCGAGGAAGCGCCACCGTGTCGCCGACGTCGCGGCGGGCGAAGAGCCAGATCGCCGCGCCGCTCAGGATGAGCGCCAGCGCCAACAGGAAGAGCATCGCGCCGGCGCTCGCGCCGTAGCCGGCGATCAGCGGCTTGCTCAGGTTGTAGTAGTAGATGGGCGAGAGGCGGGAGATCCAGTCGGTGTTCGGGATCACGCGGTGGACCATGTCCACGACGATGAGAACCAGGAGCAGTCCCGCCGTCCAGCCGGCGGCCGGGCCGCGCTCGTGCGTGAACTGCGATACGAGCAGAGCAACCGCCCCGAACACGGCGCAGATCAGTGCGAGGTTGAGCCCGAACAACAGGGCATCGACAAGCGTGAAGTCCGCCTTGAAGGCAAGGCCACCGAGATAGGCGAGGATCCCGATCAGCACCGCCATCGCGAGCAAGGCGGTCCACATCGCCGCCAGCTTCTCGACCGCGACCCGCACACGGCTGCGCGGAACCGAGAGAAGTACGTCGAGCGAGGCGCGATCCTCCTCGCCCCGCAGCATGCGGCTTCCGGCCAGGATCGGCCATACGACCATCAGGAAGATGAAGATGCCGATCTTGAATGTCGCGTAGCCGCCGATCGTGTCGGCCTTGATCGCATCGGCGTTCCACGAGAACGAGGCGGCCAGGCTGACCAGGGCCGCCCGCGCCTCGGGCGTCTTGACGAGCTCGGCCACGCTCGCCATCGGCGAGACGATGACCAGGCCCATGCCGATCCCCCATCCGAGGATGGCGACCCGATAGTCGCGCAGGCTCTTCAGGAAGACGCTCTTAAACCACACCGGCGGCTTCCTTCCGCGCCTGCCCGTCGGCTTCGTAGAAGCGCAGGAAAGTGTCCTCCAGGCTCGGCTCGATGCTGGTCAGCGACACCACCCGGTATCGCGCCGCGGCCTTGATCACGGCGTCCGCGGAGCCCTGCACCGCGATGCGCATCACGGAACCGTTGTTCAACGCCTCCGCGCTGGTCACCCCGTCGAGCCCGGCGAAGGACTCCGATGGAACCGGCTCGGCGAACGTGATCGTGATCTCGTAGCGCTTGATGTCCGCGAGGTCGTGGAGACCGCCGACCCGGACGAGACGCCCCTCGCGGATGATGCCGATGCGGGAGCAGGTCTTCTCGACCTCGCTCAAGACGTGCGAGGAGAGGAACACGGTATGCCCGTCATCGCGCGCCTCCCTGACCATCGCGTCGAACTCCTGCTGGTTCAGCGGGTCGAGGCCGCTGGTCGGCTCGTCCAGAACGAGAACTCGTGGCCGGTGCATGAAGGCCTGGATGAGCACGACCTTGCGCTTGTTGCCCGTCGAGTACTGGCGGAACTTGCGGCTCGTGTCGAGGTCAAAGCGATCGACGAGCTTCTTGAGGTAGGCATGGTCGACACCGCCTCGAAGATTCGCGAAATACTCGAGGATCTGGCCGCCGGTCAGGTTGGGGTCGAGCGACGGCTCGCCCGGCACGTAGCCGATGAGCCTTTTGACGTCGATCGATCGCTCCCAGCAATCGAGGCCTGCGACGCGCGCTCTGCCCGAGTCCGCGCGCAGCAGCGCCATGAGGATGCGGATGGTCGTCGTCTTGCCGGCGCCGTTGGGCCCCAGGAAGCCGAACACCTCGCCCTCGCCGACCTGCAGCGAGAGGTCGACGATGCCTCGCTTGCCGCCATAGCTTTTGGTCAGGCCCTCGATCTCGATCATTGCTTCCGTCACCTGGTTTGCCTCCTGCGCCTCCAGCGCTCGATGATCCCGCTGCTCTCGCGGAGCCAGAATTCGTGGACCTCCACCATTTCCTTCATCCGCCGCTTCGCCCTTCCCGGTGCGAGCTGCGCATGCGCGCGGTGCATCGCGTGGAGCGAGTCTTGAACCCGGGCGAACGTGCCGGCGAACGTCGACTCCATCGATTCGGTCGCCTCGTAGAGGACTCGCTTGCTGCCCGGCGTGCCCAGGCGATGGACGACCCCGACGCGCTCGAGGTCGCGCGCGGCCACGCTCGCGCCGCTCTTGCTGATCCCCAGGGTGCGGGCTATCTCGTCGAGCGTCAGCGGCTCGTCACTGGCGAGCAGGAGCCCGAAGACCCGCCCGATGCTCAGCGCCAATCCGTACCTGACGTAAACCCGCCCGATGTCGTCGGCGATGCTGATCCGCGCCTCGGCTCTGCTCCGCGCCCCGCTCGCGCCTTTGTTCTCTATGTTCAGCACATACTGAATATAGCAAATATTGGTCCGGTCAGGCGGCGGGCAAGCTCCGGTAGCCCTCGTGCCAGAGCTCGAAGGCGAACAGTGTCCAGAGCTGCTTGCGGTTGTCCCGCCGCCCCGACAGGTGGTCGGCGACCAGCCGGCGGACGGCGCCCGGCTCGAAGAAGCCATCGGACGCGAGCCTGTCGGCTGACAGCACAGACTGCATCTGCTCCTTCAGCGGTCCCCGAAACCACTCCGCGACCGGGATGCCGAAACCCTTCTTGGGTCGGTCGAGGATGCGGTCGGGCTTCGTGCGCAGGCCGTGCAGCTTCATGTCCAGCGGCAGGCTCGTGGCATACGCCACGAAGTCGTTGTTCAGCAGCGGCACCCGACCCTCGAGCGACGCCATCATCGAAGCGCGGTCGAGCTTGACCAGGATGTCGTTCTCGAGATACAGGCGCATGTCGATCAGGAGCGCCTGGTTCAGCGGCTCGAACGACCCGAACTCGTCGACGAGGCCCTCGCCATTGCCGGCGGCCAGCTCCGTCCGCAGCGCCGGCGACAGGAGGGCGGCGCGCTCCTCGCGCGCGAAGGAGCCCATCCAGCGCTGGTGCCGCTCGGCGACCGGGTGGGCGGCGCCCGCGACGAACCGCTTGGCCCGGAAATCGAAGCTGAGGTTGGAGCGCGAAACAGGCAGTCGCCGGACCACCGGCTCCACGATTCCGCGGCGCAGCACGCCTGGCGCGCGCAGGTAATACGCCGCCAGACGGTGCGCCTGCAGCGTCGGGTAGCCGGCGAACAGCTCGTCTCCCCCATCCCCGCCAAGGGCTACCTTGACGTGCTGCCTGGTGAATGCCGCGAGCAGGTAGGTCGGGATGATCGAGGCGTCGCCCAGCGGCTCGTCGAGAAGCAGCGGAAGCTTCGGGATCAACCCAAGCAAGGCGGCAGGTTCGAGCGTCAGTTCGTGGTGGTCGGTCCCCAGGTGACGGGCGACAGCCTGCGCGTGGGGGGATTCGTCGAATGACCGCTCGACGAACCCGACCGAGAAGCTCTTCACATCTCCGCCGAGCTCGGTCATCATCGCGGCGACCGCGCTCGAGTCGATTCCGCCCGAAAGGAACACGCCGAGCGGCACGTCGCTGATCAGCTCCTTGCGCACCGACTCGCGAAGCACGTCGCGCAGCCGCGCGCACTCTTCGTCGAGATCGCGCCCCTCGCTCGAGGGCTCGGGGTTGAGCCTCGGTGACCAGTAGCGGCGCATGGTGAGCTTGCGGTTCGCGAGCGACCACGACACCGTGTGCCCCGGCCGCAGCTTGCTGATTCCGCGCACGATGCTCCGGGGCGAAGGCACGAACTCGTAGGCGAGGTATTCGTCGAGCGCGACTGGGTCGATGCCCTTGCGCAGGGCTGGATCCCGGAGGAGGGCCTTCAGCTCGGACGCAAATACCAGCCTGTCGCCATCGACCGCGTAGTGCAGCGGCTTGATGCCCATGCGGTCGCGCGCAAGGAAGAGTGAGGAGTTTCGGCGGTCGAAGAGTGCGAACGCGAACATGCCGTTCAGCCGCTCGACGACCTGCTCCCCCCACTCCTCGTACCCGTGGACGAGGACCTCGGTGTCGGACTGGGTGGCGAACCTGTGGCCGGCATCCAGCAGCTGGTTGCGGAGCTCGCGATGGTTGTAGATCTCCCCGTTCTGGACCACCCACACGGTCGAGTCCTCGTTGGCCATCGGTTGATGGCCACCCTCGATGTCGATGATCGAGAGCCGTCGCATGCCGAGGGTTACGTCGCCGAGCTGGACGCTTCCCTCGTCATCCGGCCCCCGATGGACCATCGATCCGCACATCAGCTGCACGCGGTCGCGAGCTCGCGCAGGGTCGCCTCCGGCGATGCCACAGATTCCGCACATCTAGCTGCGGGTCACCGGCTGCGGAGCGCGGGTCTCCCGTCGGTCGCCGGCTGCCGGTGGGGCGACTTCTCGATCACCTCCCGCACCACGTACGGAGGCTTCGCCTGAGACTCGTGGTACGTGCGGATCGAAAGCTCCGCCAGCAGGCCCATCAGGATGAACTGCACGCCGACGATGACGAGCACGAGCGACAGAAGGAGCAGCGGGTTGTTGTGCGCGTAGACGTACGGGGGTAGCACCTTTTGCCCGATGACAATGGCCGCGAAGACAAGGGCGAGCGCCCAAAGTGCAAATGCGGCAAATCCGAAGAAGTACATGGGCTTGGTCGAGTAGCTGCCGAGCAGCTTGACCGTGATCAGGTCGAGCATCACCCTCGACGTCCGCGATAGCGAGTACTTCGACTTGCCATAGGTTCGAGGCCGGTGATTGACGGGGAGCTCGGTGATGCGCGCGCCCACCATCGACGCGTACACGGGAATGAAGCGGTGCATCTCGCCGTAGAGCCTCACGTCCTGGATGACTTCCCGTCGATACGCCTTGAGGGTGCAGCCGAAATCGCTCAGGCGAACACCGGTGACCCTTGCGATGACCCAGTTGGCGATCCTCGACGGCAGGACGCGGCTCGCGTCGTCCCGCCGGTCGCGACGCCAACCGCTGACCACGTCGTATCCCTCATCGATCTTCTCGAGGAGGTGCGGGATGTCATGCGGGTCGTTCTGCAGGTCGCCGTCCAGGAATACGAGCACGTCCCCATGGCTGTAATCGATCCCCGCCTGCACGGCAGCCGTCTGCCCGAAGTTGCGGCGAAAGCTGACGACGCGAACCCGCGCGTCGCGCGCCGCGATCTGGCCGAGCTTCTCGGTGCTGCCGTCGCGACTGCCGTCGTCGATGTAGAGCACCTCAAAGGAGATTCCGAGAGCCTCGAGCACTCCAATCAGCTCGCGGTGCAGCGGCTCGGCGCTGTCGATCTCGTTGTAGACGAGCACGATCACCGATACGTGCGGCGTGTCCGTCGCGGCCTGGCGCGGCATGTAGCCCGATTATGCCGCCCCACCGGTGGGCTTGCGCCCGCCACCTCCCCACTGGAGGTGGGGAGGACTTTAAGCTCGACGCTCAATGACCGCTGAGGCTGCCCTGGGGCGCGTTTCGCGAAGCGATGTCCGGAGCGACACGGGGTGGATGTTTCCCGCAGTTCCGGTGTTGGCCGGCGCGATCGCTTTCGTCTGGACGCTGCACGCCGAGCTGCAGCGGCTTTACGGGCTGACCGGCTCGGCGTGGGACTTCGCCTACGACCAGCAGGTCATCTGGAACATCTCTCAAGGGCAGGGCTTTTACACGAGCTTCGCCCGGGCCAACTTCCTGGGCATCCACTTCGAGCTGATCTTTCTCGTCCTGGCGGCCGTGGAGAAGATCTGGCCCAGCCCCGCGGTGCTGTTGATCTTTTCCTCGGCCGGGCTCGCCGCCACGGCGCCGGCTGCCTATCTGTTCTTCCGCGCCATCCTCCCCGCCGACCGGGCCGAGACGCCCTGGCTGGCGGTTGCCCTGTCGGCGCCGATTCCATTCTGGTCTGCGATTCAGGAAGCCGCGCGCGACTTCTTCCACCCGGAGAACATGGCGCTTGCTTTTGCGCTGCTGGCGGCGTGGGCAGGTATTCGTGGGCACCGGGTCGCGATGTGGTGCTTCTGCGTCCTCACTCTCAGCTGCAAAGAGGACCAGGTCTACACGATCGGGGTGCTCGCTCTTCTGATGCGCGTCTACGGGGCCCCCGAGGTCAAGAAGAACTGGCGCTTCATCCTTTATGTGGCGGGCGGCTGGTTCCTCATCGGGACCGGGATCGTGCAGCAGCACTTCCGCAACGGCGGCTACACCGACTTCGTGTATTACCGCTGGCTGCTCGGACTCGACCCCACGCTGCCGCTGTCGCCCCTGACGGTTTTGGAGGCGCTGTTCCGGCCCAATGCCTTGCTGGTGGTCGCCGCGATCATCGCCGGGATGTGCGCGCTCCCCCTGTTCGCGCCGCGCTGGCTGCTGTTGGTCCTGCCGCCGTACCTCGCCAACGTGCTCAGCGGCCACACACCGCAAAACATCCTGCACCTGCACTACGTGCTGTTGATGCTGTTCCCGTTCATGATCGCCGGCGGCATCGGCGCCAGGAAGTTCCTGGAAACCCGTTCGTTCAAGCCCGTGTACGCACTTGGCGCGCTGATCCCAGCCCTCGTGCTCGGGTTCGCGATCGGCCGCTTTCCGCCCGCGCTCGGGTCCGACCCAGCTCTCTATTCGCACCCTGACACCCTCGCGCAGCTCCGCGAGGCGACCAAGATCATTCCCGCCGATGCCCCGGTCGACGCTGACGATGGGCTGACGGTCTGGCTCGCCAACCGGCACACGATCAACGATTTCCCCGACCACCTGGCCGACGAGTCTTACGTGGTCATCGATCGCCATGCGTACCTGAGCGGGCCGACCAACGCAACAACACGCCTGCGATACCTGGCGACCCTGCCCAACAGCGGACGCCGGATTCTTTACGACGACGGTCGGTTCGTGGTCTGGAGCCCGGTCGGAGCCTAATCCGGCCCGCGCGGCAAGCCGGGCCCCATCCCCGCCTTCGGCGGGACTTCCCCATGAATGGGGAAGAGTTGCGTGGGCGCGATGGTGACGATCTTCTGGTCTTGAGTTTTGATCAGCTGCCAGCCGCCCTCATGCACCATCCGATGGTGCCGGCGGCAGAGCAGGACCAGGTTGTCGAGATCGGTGGGACCGCCGTGGATCCAGTGCACGAGGTGATGCCCGTCGCACCACGACGCGGGGCGCTCGCATCCCGGCCACCGACAGTGGCCGTCGCGAATCCTGAGCACCTTGCGCAGCGTGTTCGAGATGACCCGCTTGCTGCGCCCGACGTCGATGGTCACCGAGTCCTGGCTGAGCAGGACGCGGGTGACGCTGCAGTCGCATGCCATCCGCTGCACCGAGGTCCCGGAGATCGGCAGTGAGAACTCCATCTCCGCGGCCGCCGCACCTGCGAGGCCTTTCAAGGTCTCGATCGTCGCGGTGACCTGGAGGTTGGCGGGCTTGCCGCCGGAGGCCAGCTCGACGATCGCGTCTGCGTTGCGCTGGGGCAGCAACCGGCCGTCGTGGGCGCCCGAGAGCTGGGCCAGCGAGTCGATTGCGGTGCGCACGATGGCCCCGCCGACAGGGTCGATCACGCCATTGATCAGCAGGTGCCCGGACTCGGCCATGCTCAGCGACAGGTAGTGATTGAACGTCTGGTCCGACTGCTCGTCGCAGTATCCCTTGGCGTCCACCGAGTGCCTGTAATGCTGGCACTCGAAGAAGAACTTGCCGGGAGTCACCTTGCGCGCCAGCTCTAGCAGCCCGTCCAGATCGGCAGCCCGGCCGACGTGTTCCACCGTGCGCGCCATGGTCGCCAGATGGGCAAACCCGATTTCGCCTGCTTTGACTGCCTGGACGCTCTCCGGCAACTTGGGCGCCATGCGCCCCACGGCGATGCGGTCGGCGGCGGCTTTCTCGGATAGGTGACAGGTGAAGCGCATCCAGTCGATCGGACTGTTGAAGCCCTGGTCATCGAAGTACTCGGTCTCCGCAAGCTGGGCCGCCAGGTCGGAGATCTCCAGGAGAAGCAGGTCGCATTGACGCTGCTTGGCGATCAGTTTCTCGGCGAGCTCAGCCTCCCGCGAAGCCACCTGGAGCATGAGGAAATCGTCTCATACAAATGTTTGGCTGTCCAGTAAATTTACATCAAAACGTCTATCGGTAGATGTAGATGGAGCGATTACGCGCCATCGTCGATTACACTCGGAGAAGAACCATGTGCCGCCGGCGTCGAGGGCGCCCGTAAGGCAGCACGGTACTTTGCTTCCCCACGTGCTGGGGAAGATGGCCCGCCGCAAAAGCGGCCGGCCGGAAGGGGCCGTAGTCTTACCGATTACCGTGGCGACCCCAACCTCCGTTCGCGACCGTCTCGATCAGCTCTTTCAGCAGCGGATCGTGATCTTCGACGGGTCGATGGGCGTGATGCTGCAGCACAAAGGGCTCTCCGACGAGCAGTTCCGCGGCGAGCGCTTCCGCGATCACCCCAAGCCCCTGCGCAACAACAGCGACGTGCTGTGCCTCACCCAGCCCGACCTCGTCACCCAGGTCCACCGCGATTACCTCGAGGCAGGGGCCGACATCATCACCACCAACACCTTCACCGCCACACGCGTCTCGCAGGCCGACTACGGCCTCGAAAAGTACGTCTACGAGATGAACTTCGAGGGCGCCCGCCTCGCCCGCGCAGCCACGGACGGATACGAGAACCGGTTCGTGGCCGGCTCGCTCGGCCCGACCAACGTGACGCTCTCCCTTTCTCCGCGCGTCGACGATCCTTCCTACCGCGAGGTAACTTTCGACGAGCTCCGCGACGGATACGCCGAGGCCGTGCGCGGCCTCAAGGACGGCGGAGCCGACCTGCTCCTCATCGAGACGGTGTTCGACACGCTCAACGGCAAGGCGGCGATCGCCGCCGTGAAGGAGGTCGCGCCCGATCTTCCGCTATTCGTATCCGTGACGATCGTCGACCGCAGCGGCCGCAACCTCTCAGGACAGACGGTCGAAGCCTTCTGGATCTCGGTCGAGCATGCGCAACCATTCGCGGCGGGCGTCAACTGCTCGCTGGGCGCAAACGAGATGCGGCCTTACGTCGAGGCGATGTCGCGCGTCGCGCCGGTCTACGTGATCTGCTACCCGAACGCCGGGCTGCCCAACGCCTTCGGCGGATACGACGAGCAGCCGCCGACGACCAGCCGGTTGCTCAAGGAGTTCGCCGAGGCGGGCTTCCTGAACGCCGCCGGCGGGTGCTGCGGCACGGGTCCCGAGCACATCCGTCAGATCCGAGAAGCCATGGCCGAGCTGCCGCGGCGGCAGGTCCCGCGACGGGAACCGCGCCCGCGATTCAGCGGCCTCGAACCGTTTGAGATCAGCCCCGACTCCGGCTTCGTCGTGATCGGCGAACGCACCAACGTCACCGGTTCGATTCGTTTCAGGCGGCTGATCGAGTCAGATGACTACACCGGAGCGGTCCAGGTCGCGCTGGACCAGGTCCGCGGCGGCGCCAACATGCTCGACGTCAACATGGACGCCGACCTCCTCGACTCCGAGGCGGCGATGGTGCGATTCCTCAACCTCATCGCCACGGAACCCGAGATCGCCCGTATCCCTGTGATGGTGGACAGCTCCAAGTTGACCGTCCTCGAAGCCGGCCTCAAGTGCCTGCAGGGCAAGGGCGTGGCGAACTCGATCAGCCTCAAGGGCGGCGAGGAATCGTTCCTCGAGCAGGCGCGGCTGGTGCGCAGGTACGGTGCGGCCGCTGTCGTGATGGCATTCGATGAGGTCGGCCAGGCGGACACTTTCGAACGCAAGCTGGAGATCTGCAGCCGCGCGTACAAGCTCCTCACCGAGCAAGCCGGCTTCGGGCCCGAGGACATCATCTTCGACCCCAACATCCTGCCCATCGCGACGGGGATCGAGGAGCACGCCGCTTACGCGAAGAACTTCATCGACGCGACTCGGGAGATCAAGAAGCGCTTCCCCACCGTCCACGTCTCAGGTGGAGTCTCCAACCTCTCCTTCTCGTTCCGCGGCAACGACCGCGTGCGCGAGGCGATCCACTCGGCCTTCCTCTTCCACGCCATCCGCGCGGGCCTCGACATGGGCATCGTCAACGCCGGTCAGCTCGTGGTCTACGAGGACATCCCGAAGGACTTGCTCGAGCTGGTCGAGGACGTCATCTTCGACCGCAGGCCGGACGCGACCGAGCGGCTGGTGGAGTTTGCGAAGTCTGTGTCCGGCGCGGGGTCCAAGCGCGAGGTCGATCTCTCCTGGCGCGAGCGTTCGGTCGAGGAGCGCCTGCAGTATGCGGTCCTGCACGGCGAGGTCGAGTACATAGAGAAGGACGCGGAAGAAGCCCGCGTCAAGTACGGCAAGCCGCTGCTCGTCATCGAGGGCCCTCTGATGGACGGGATGAAGGTGGTCGGCGACCTGTTCGGCGCCGGCAAGATGTTCCTGCCTCAGGTGGTCAAGAGCGCCCGCGCCATGAAGCGCGCCGTCGCCTACCTCGAGCCCTTCATGCAGGCTGAGAAGGAAAGCTCCGGTGATAAGCGTGCGCGAGGAAAGCTCGTTCTCGCGACGGTGAAAGGCGACGTGCACGACATCGGCAAGAACATCGTCGGCGTCGTCCTCGCCTGCAACAACTACGAGGTACACGACCTCGGCGTGATGGTGCCCGCGGAGAAAATCCTCGACACCGCGATCGAGCTTGGCGCGGACGTGGTGGGGCTCTCGGGCTTGATCACGCCGTCGCTCGACGAGATGGTGATCGTCGCCAAGGAGATGACGCGGCGCGACTTCAGCATCCCGCTCCTCATCGGCGGCGCGACGACGTCGAAGCAGCACACCGCGGTGCGGATCGCACCGGCTTACGACGGCACGACGGTGCATGTCCTGGACGCGTCTCGGGTGATCGGCGTCGTATCGGACCTGCTGGACACCAATCGGCGCGAGCGCTTCGAGAGGGATAACTACGCGCTGCAGGAGAAGCTGCGCTCGCAACACACCTCGTCGCGGCGCCCGCTGCTGACCCTTGGCGACGCGCGCGCTAAAAAGCTTCGGCTGCCCTTTGAGGGCCTGCCCAACCCCCCGTTCACCGGAAGAAAGGTCATCGAGCCATCGCTCGCCGAGCTGCGCGAGTACGTCGACTGGACCTTCTTCTTCCACGCCTGGGAGCTCAAGGGCAAGTACCCGGCGATCCTGGACAGCCCGTCCCAGGGCGCAGCGGCCCGCGAGCTGTTCGGCCACGCGCAGGAGCTGCTGGACGAGATCCAGGCGAAAAGCTGGCTGCGTGCGGCCGGCGTCTACGGCTTCTGGCCTGCGCGCACCGACGGCGACGACGTCGCCCTCGACAACGGCGTGCGGTTCCCGATGCTCCGCCAGCAGGTGGACCACGGCGACGACAAGCCATACCTGTCGCTCGCGGACTTCGTGGCTCCGCAAGGCGACCACATCGGCGCGTTCGCGGTGACGGCGGGAATCGGGGTTGACGAGCTGGCGGGCCGCTTCACCGCGGAGCACGACGACTACCGGGCGATCATGGTCAAGGCCCTCGCCGACCGGCTGGCGGAAGCCTTTGCCGAGTATCTGCACGAGCAGGTGAGAAGGTCCTGGTACGAGTCAGGCCCCAAGCAGCCGAACGATGAATTGATCGCCGAGAGGTACCGTGGCATCAGGCCGGCGTTCGGTTACCCCGCATGCCCAGATCACTCCGAGAAGCAGACCCTGTTCGACCTGCTCGATGCCCGCTCGATCGGCATGGAGCTGACCGAGTCGGGCGCCATGACGCCGACCGCCGCCGTCTCGGGACTGTACTTCGGGCATCCCCAATCGCGCTACTTCATGGTCGGCAAGATCGGCCGCGACCAGGTCGAGGACTACGCCCGACGCAAGGGAATGACCGCCGCCGAGGTGGAGCGCTGGCTGCGCCCGAACCTCGCCTACGACACCTAGGGGCACCCGAATGCGCGCGTGCCGGCACGCGCGAACCCCTCACGCACCCAGGTGCGCCTGGATGAACGCCGTCGGGTTCACGAACTTATAGGGAAACGCAGGGAAACCTGAGCACGCCGTCGGCGGCAGCGCCCCGTTCCACGCGTGCGACTCCATATCGCCCTTGAACACCGCGAAGTGAAAGTGCGTGCGGCTGCCCATGCTCGCCACGTCGGCAAAGACCTGACCCCGTTTCACCGCCGAGCCCACGTGAAACGCCGATCGCAGCCAGATATGCCAGTACTGCGTGATCACCACACCGGAAGACGTGCGATGACGGATCAACACACCACCATGAAACGTCGGATCCACCATGTAGCCGATGATCACGCCGTCCCCGGCCGCCTTGATCGGCTGGATCCCGCTGGCTATGTCCACCCCCGTGTGCAGCCAGACAGCGCCCGACGCGCAAGACCGCAGCGCCGTGCCGTTGCAGTACCGCCACTGGCTGCCGAAGCCGAGGCAGTGCGGCGGCCACGTCGGCAGCGGAAACTGAAAAACGTCCGCGGAGTTGGCGACCGCCGGCGGTGCCGGCGCCGGCGTTGAGACCAGAAGCTGGGAGAGCGCGAAAAGAATCCCCGCGACCCCACGGACGACGTCAGCCGATATCAACGATGACGTTCTTCAGCTCCGTGTAGAGATCGAGCGCGTACGGACCCAGCTCGCGTCCCCAGCCACTCTGGCGGTATCCGCCCCACGGCGTCACCGGGTCGACGATGTGGTAGCAGTTGACGTAAACGGTCCCAGCCTTGAGCGCGTGCGCGACGCGGTGGGCGCGGCCCACATCCCTCGTCCACACACCGGCAACGAGTCCGTAGATCGTGTTGTTCGCCTTGGCCACGAGGTCCTCCTCGTCGCTGAACGGAATCGCCGCCACGACCGGACCGAAGATCTCCTCGCGCGCGATCCGCATATCGCCGTCGACGTCCGCGAAAACCGTGGGCTTGACGAAGTATCCGCGGTCCAGCCCTTCGGCCCGCTCCCCGCCGGCGAGAAGCCGCGCTCCCTCCTTGTTGCCCTGCTCGATGTAGCCGAGGACCCGGTCCATCTGCGTCTTCGACACCAGGGGACCCATCTGGGTGATGGGGTCGATGCCTGGCCCGATACGCGTTTCGGACACCGTCTTGAGCAGCTCGTCCAATGTGTGGTCGTAGACCTTTTCCTGGACGAACAGCCGCGAGCCCGCGGAGCAAACCTGACCCTGGTTGAAGAAGATGCCGAAGAACGCGCCGGACACCGCCCGCGTCAGGTCCGCGTCGGCGAACACGATGTTGGGCGACTTGCCGCCCAGCTCGAGGCTGACCCGCTTCAAGTTGCTTTCGGATGACGCGCGGGCGATCAACCTCCCGACGTCGGTCGACCCCGTGAAAGCGATCTTGTCGACATCGGGATGGGACGCCAGCCGCGCGCCCGCGACCTCCCCCCGCCCTGGCACGACGTTGACGACTCCGTCCGGCACCTCGGCCTGCTGCAGCAGCTCGGCCAGCAGCAATGCGCTCAATGGAGTCTCCTCCGATGGTTTGAGCACGACGCTGTTGCCACAAGCCAGCGCGGGCGCGAGCTTCCACGCGGCCATCAGGAGCGGGAAGTTCCAGGGGATGATCTGACCCACCACTCCGATGGGTTCGCGAAGCGTGTAGCTGAGGTACTTGCCCGGAAGCGAAACTTGCTGGGTCGCTCCGTCGAGCTTGGTCACCCAGCCGGCGTAGTAGCGAAACGTCGCGGCCGCTAGCGGGACATGAAAGAGCAGCGCGTCGTTGATCGGCATCCCGTTGTCGAGCGTTTCGAGCTGGGCGAACTCGTTGGCGCGCTCCTCGAGGAGGTCGCCGACCTTCCACAAAACCTTCGCCCGTTCCGCGGGTGGCAGCTCGCGCCACGTGCCACGGTCGAACGACTTGCGAGCGGCAGCGACAGCGCGATCGACGTCCTCGGCGCCTGCTTCAGCAACGAGGGCCAACATCTCGCCGGTGGCCGGGTCGACTGTTTCGAACGTCTTGCCACTCGCGGCGTCGACCCAACGCCCGCCGATGAACAGTTTCTTGGGCTGGCCCTTCAGAAATGACGCGACCTCGAGGTCTTCGGCGACCGCCATGGCAGCATCCTACGCGCTCCCACGGTAGGCTCTTTCCGTGTTGATGGAGGTCACCTGCCGGTGTGGCTGGACCACGCGCGGCTCGAGGTCGGAGGTCATCGCCAACGTCCGGGCGCACGGGAAATCGGCGCACCAGCAAGACATCACGCCGTCGGAGGTTCGCGCCATCTGGCGCACTGTCGAAGACGGCCCCAAGATTGGCTCGGCGAAGTAGCGCGGGGCGAAGCGCCAGGTCCAGTGAGCTGGCGGAGAAGATGGGCCCGCCCATCTCGTCCGTCGCCTGGTCGCCCGAATTCGTCGCCCAGACCCTCGAGGTGCTCCCCATCGCGAGGCGCGACCACACCCTGGTATGGCTCAAGCCGATACACGCCCCTTCGCTTCGCGTCGGCCTCGCGCCGTCGGCCAAACCGGCCGACACTGTGCTCGATGTCCTCAGGTGGTATCCGCTCGCGCCGCTCGTGGTCCACTCGACCTCGTGGCGTCACGAGGAAGGAAGGATCGTGCTGACGTACGTCGCCGTGGTCAAGACGCCGGCGAGGCTTCCGGCCGATTCGCTCATTGAGCTGCCGGTCCGTCGCACTGAGCTGGCGCGCGGAGGGGCCACGTCCGCCCCGGAATCGATCGCGGTCGAAGCCGTCCTCGAGCACGCGCTGCGCCACCTGTCGTGGCTCCTGCGCGACGACCCCGAGGTGATGCAATCGCTCGACGGCTGGACGGAAGCGCTCGCCGGTTTCGAGCCCGAACCCTTTCGCTCGCTCGTCTGACGGACCTGACCAGCTCAATCTCGGAGCGCGGCGCACGATGGGGCATCCTGCCCGCGTACTACGGCTGGCTTGGCGATGTTGTCGAGACGAAGCCCGCCGTCGAGGCGGCGATCCTCGACGCGATGGGCGCGAGCTCGGACATGCCGCCGGCTCAGGAAGCGCCGCAGCTCCC
>WNGI01001834.1_pt1 | contig 43230 bp, 48 predicted proteins | sample 5400621 | NCBI WGS metagenome assembly WNGI01 (sample SAMN13153374, study PRJNA577476) | soil metagenome | isolation source: 20 cm soil or saprolite under Garry oak tree replicate 1 | place: USA:California | collected 2016-06-15
TCGAAAAACGGGTCGGGGTAGTCGTAGGCCTCGGTCTGCACATCCTGGGGCAGCGCGAGCGTGACCGCACCGGTGTCCGCCTGGCTGGTCAGGACACGCATCGCGGAAAGCGCGGCGGGGATGAGCTGCTCCGGCCGCTGGATGCGGTCGAAGTAGCGCGACACCACGATGAGGGAGTCGTTCACGCTGACGTCGCCCCGCGACGGGCTTTCCAGCTGTTGCAGCACCGGATCAGACCGGCGTGAAGCGAAGGCGTCACCGGGCAGGAGCAGCACTGGGAGCCGATTGACCGTCGCGGCCGCGGCGCCCGTGACCATGTTGGTCGCGCCCGGTCCGATCGAGGTCGTGCATGCGAGCGTTGCAAGCCTGTTTCGCATCCGGGCGAAGCCGGCCGCGGTGTGCACCATCGCCTGCTCGTTGCGGGCCTGGTAGTAAGTGAGGAGGCCTGGGTCCTGAGCCAGCGCCTGCCCCACGCCCGTCAGGTTGCCGTGGCCGAAGATGCCGAAGCATCCCTCGAAGAACCTGTGCTCCACCCCATCGCGCTCCACGTACTGCGCGGCGAGAAAGCGCACCAGCGCCTGCGCCATCGTCACGCGAGTTGTTGTCACGAGGGTCTAGGCGGGTTCGGCAAGCATCACGTCGCGCACCAGGCCGTCGAGGTCCGAGCAGGCAGCGACGAATTGCCGCAACGTGCGCACGGTCGGCGGATAGGAATCGAAGTCGCCTGTGGCGAGGCCGTCCTCGGAGTACGCACGGCGGAAGTCCGGGAAATGCGCGAGCAAATGCTCGACCACATCCGGGTTGACCGGGTCGTCGATCCTGGAACGCACCTCGATGTCGCTCGCATTGAAACGCTTCTGCCATGCGTAGGGGGGCGAGATCACGGCGTCCGCCCCGACGAGCTCGCTCCAGTGCATGTGATTGCGGAAAGCCGCGGACAGCAGTCGCAGACGGTACCCGCGCTCGCGGAATATCCCGTAGGTCTTCTTGAACACGGCCACGCCCGCCCACTCGAGGTAGCCGGGGTCGACGCTGATCTCGCGCTTGTCGAGCAGGACCTTGAGCCAGTCGTCGAGCCGGCCGACCATGATCGTGCAGACCGGGCCCATCGACTCGATGTCCTTGCCTTCCGCCTCGCGGCGGCTGAGCCCACGCTCGACAGCTTCCGCCACCGCGATGCACTGCGGCAGGGTGAACGAGACCGTCGCGTTGATGCTGATCCCGCGATAGGTCACCTCTTCGATCGCAACGATCCCGGCTTTGGTCGCGGGAATCTTGACGATCATGTTCTGGGCGAGGCGGCTGAACGCGATTGCGTTCTCGACGATCGCGGCAGCGTCGCGAAACAGACGCGGGTCGGTTTGGATGGAGAGCCGCCCGTCGCGACCGCCATGCGCGGCAAACGCCGGCTCGAGCAGCTTCGCCGCCTTGACCGACATCTCTTCGACCAACTTCCAGCCGACCTGGTCCTCGGTCGCCGCGGGCATCTCGCCCAGGAAAGCCTCGATGCGCGGGCGCCATTCTGCGATGTGCTTCTTCAAGATGGTGACGGCGATCACCGGGTTGCAGGTCGCACCGACCGCGCCGTTCTCGATCGAGTACTTGAGCTCATCGATGTCAGCCGAGTCGTTCCAGAGGCGCGTCGGCGTCGTCTCGGTCATCTCATGCAGCGGACTCTTGTACGTCACCTCGCGTCCGGCTACCACCGCGTCACGACCACCTTCTTACGAGTGTAGAAGTCGATGCCGTCGGTGCCATGCACGTGGAGGTCGCCAAAGAACGAGCCTTTCCAGCCGCTGAAGGGAAAGAACGCGAACGGCTGCGCGATCGGCACGTTGATTCCGGTCATGCCGGCCTCCACGCGCTCGCGGAACTCCCGGGCGGCGCGGCCCGACTGCGTGAAGATCGTGGCCATGTTGCCGAGCGCCATCTGGTTCGCCTGCCCGATCGCCTCGTCGAGGGTCGCGGCCCGCGCGAACGAGAGTACGGGGCCAAAGATCTCTTCGTGGCCGACGGTCATCTCGGCCGTGACGCGGTCGAGGATCGTGGGCCCAAGGAAGAATCCCGCCCGCTTCATCTCGCCCCGCCCGTCGACCACGAGCTCCGCTCCTTCGGCCACACCCTTGTCGACGTAACCCGCGACCTTGTCACGGTGGTCGGCGCGGATCAGGGGACCGACCTGCACGCCGGGCTGGTCGCCGGGGCCGACCACCAGCTTCGCCGCCGCGTCGCGCAGGGGATCGAGCAGCGCGTCCGCGGCGCGGCCGACCGCAACTGCGACCGATCCAGCGAGGCATCGCTCGCCGGCGTTGCCGAACGCGGAGTTGAGGATCGCCGGCACAGCGATCTCGGGGTCGGCGTCGGGCATGACGACGATGTGGTTCTTGGCGCCACCAAGCGCCTGGACCCGCTTGCCGCTGGATGCGGCCGTCTGATACACGTACTTTGCGACCGGCGCGGAGCCGACAAAAGAGATCGCGGCAACGCCTGGATGCCGCAGCAGCGCGTCGACCGCCTCGCGCGCGCCGTGGACGACGTTCAGCACGCCCTCGGGGAATCCCGCCTCGAGAAATATCTCGGCCAGCCGCTGAGCCCCGAGTGGGGTCCGCTCGGAAGGCTTGAGGATGAACGTGTTCCCCGCGACGACGGAAAGGGGAAACATCCAAAGCGGGATCATCACCGGGAAGTTGAAGGGAGGGATCCCGGCGCAGACGCCGACCGGGTAGCGGTAGAGATCCTGGTCGACGCCGCCCGAGACGTCGCGCAGGGTGCGGCCCTGGAGGAGCGTCGGCGCGCCGCATGCGAAATCGACCACCTCGATGCCGCGACGAACCTCGCCCCGCGACTCCTCGAGCGTCTTGCCGTGGTGGCGCGTGATGATCGATGCCAGCTCTTCGAAGTGCTCCTCGAGCAGGGCCTTAAACCTGAACATCAGCCGCACGCGCTCCATCACGGCGGTGCGCGACCAGGCGGGGAATGCCCTGGCCGCGGCGTTGACCGCAGCGTCGACGTCAGGCTGTCGAGACAGCGGCACTTGCTCGATCTCCTGGCCGGTGGCGGGATTGAAGATCGGAAGCGACGAAGCGCCGTCGGCCGGAGATCGCCACTCGGCGCCGATGAGGTTGCGAATCATGTCGGTGCCCCGTCCGACGGCCGCCTGACCTCTTCGGCCAGCTCCTTGGCAACCATCTTCACCTCTGGGTCGCTCGCCATCTTCTCCAGCTCGCGGGAAAGTCTCTCCAACTCTTCTCCTCCAGCCATCATCTTCGTCAGCTCGTGGAACGACGTTTCATCTTTGCCGTACGCCCCATTAGTCTCCCTCGATTCAGCAGGACAAACGGATCTCTCACCGGGTACGCGTGATGCGGATTGTGAGTGATGAAGATCACGCCGAGCCCGCGCTGTCCTGCTCGAGCACGAACCAGCCCTTGTATCCGGCCTGGCGCAGCCGGTCGTAACCGCCTTCGATGTCGAGTTCGCCCTGGCTGAGAGAAGCGGGAGGCCCAAGCTCCGTGGCGTCGAAACCAACTCGTCTCATCTCCGCCAGGACGCGCTCCGGCGCCATGCAATAGCCCCAGCCCGCCGCCTCGCTTACCCCCCAGGAGATCGGCGCCGCGGCTACCTTCACGCGAACTCCTCCGCGCGGACCGGCCGGTGCTCGCGCAGCGAAGTGTCCGCCGCCAACGCGACCACCAGGGCGTTCCGTGCCTCGCCGACCGGGCAGGGACTTTCCGAGCCTTCCTGCACCGCGTAGAGGAAACCCTCCAGCTCAGCGCGATAGGCGGGCCCGAACCGATCGAGAAAATCGCGGTAGCCCTGCTTGGTCGGGATCTCGACTCCCGGTTCCACCGAGCGAAGTGGAGTGCGCTCGTCCCAGCCGACGGCGATGCTGTCACGCAGGCCGAACAGTTCCATGCGCACGTCGTATCCACGCGGGTCGTTGCGGGTTGCGGTAAGCGCGCCGATGGTGCCGCCTTCGAAGCGCAGCATCGCGGACGCCGCATCGACGTCGCCATGTTTCGCGAACATATCGCCGTTCGCCTGGCCGTCCGCGTAGACCTCCTCGATCCGCCGGCCGAGCACCCAGGCGGCGATGTCAAAGTCGTGGATGGCGAGATCCCTCCAGATGCCGCCTGAGTCCGCGAGGTACGACTCCGGGGGCGGCGACGGATCATGCGTGGCAAGCCTTACCACATGCACCTCGCCGAGCGCGCCCGACGAATAGGCTTCCCGCGCGGAGCGGTAGCCGGCGTCGAAGCGGCGCTGAAAGCCGATCTGCACGAAGATCCCGGCTTGCTGGACGTGCCGGATCACCTCATCGGTCGCGGCCAGGTCGAGCGCGATCGGTTTCTCGCAAAACGTCGCCACAGAGCCGTCGGCGGCCAGGTGCAGGAGCTCGGTGTGAGCAGGCGTCGCTGCGGCGATCACGATCGCGTCGACGCCATCGGCGAGCAGTGCCTGCGGGCTTTCAGCCAGACTCGCAGAGACCTCGCCGGCGACTTTCGCGGCGCGGTTGGAATCCGAATCGAAGATGCTCAGCTTCGAGACGAGCGGACTACCGCGAAGGCTTCGCGCGTGCAATGCACCGATCCTTCCGGTGCCGATGAGCCCGACGTGCATGTCCCTCCCCGGCCGCGCCTACAACATTAGTACGGATTGGACGTGCCCGGAGACGTATCGCTGATGGGGTACGACAACACGGCGCTTGCGGCGCTGTGGCACATCTCGCTGACGACGATCCATCAGCCGACGAACCAGATCGGAGAGATGGCGATGCGAGCGGTGATCCGGCGGATCGAAAAGCCATCCTCGCCGGCGCGCCACCACGTGCTCGCGCCGGAGCTTGTCGTGCGTGCCACGACGGCGAAGCCGCGTTCCCGCGCCAGACCCTGACCGAGGTCGTCGCCCCCCCGGGCACGGCGCCCCGGAAACGGCCGACCGGCTGGCATCCGCGCGATAGCGATCTGTTGACACCATCCACCCTTTCGTATAGGGTCGTTGGAACGTTCCAGCGCGCTTCGGCGCGGGTATTTCTACCGGGGTGAATATGGCCGGCCGACTGCGCATAGGGGTCATCGGATGCGGCTTGATCGCTCAAGTCATGCACCTCCACTATCTCCGCGAGCTGGCGGACCGTTTCGAGATCGCGGCCGTGTGCGACGTCTCCGAGGAGGTGCGGTCCGCCTGCGCCAGGGAGTACGGCGTCTCCGAGCAGTTCGCCTCCTGGCAGGAACTGCTCACGAGACCGCTCGACGCCGTGCTGGTGCTCACATCGGGAAGCCACGCGCCGATCGCGATCGCGGCCGCCCGGGCAGGCATCCATGCGCTGGTTGAGAAGCCGATGTGCTTTTCGGTCGCCGAGGGGCGCGCGATGATCGAGGCGGCCGCCGCGGCAGGCACCGTGCTGATGGTCGGCTACAACAAGCGCTACGACCCCGCGTACGCGCGGCTGGTCGAGGAGGTGCGGACGCTGGCCGATCTCCGGCTCATCCGGATCACGACCCTCGAGTCCCCGATTGACCCTTACGTGCAGCATTACAACCTTCGGCGTGCAGGCTCCTTGCCAAGATCCGTCGCGCAAACGCTTCGCGACGATGACGACGCCCGGATCTCGGCCGCGCTGGGCGACGCGGACCCGTTGTCGCGATGGGCGTATCGAAGCGTCCTGCTCGACAGCCTCGTGCACGAGTTCAACGCCATGCGCGGCGTCATGGGTGAGCCTGACGGGCTCGAGTTCGCCGACATACGCGAGACGGGGCTGACCGCGATCTTCAAATACGGCGCGGCACAGTGCATTCTCGCGTGGGTCGACCTGCCCGATATCGCGCGCTACTCGATGGAGTTCGCGTTTTACTCGCCGGCCCGGCGAGTCACGCTCGCGTTCCCCTCCCCGTTCCTCCGCAACATGCCCACAGTTTTCATCTCAGAGGACGGCCAGAAAAGGTCGCCTCGAGCATCGCGCACCGAGGAGGTCGCGTCCTATCAGGAAAGCTTCAAGGAAGAGCTCGTCCATTTCCACGATTGCGTGACGAACGGCAGGCAGCCGATGACGTCGGGCGCCGACGCTCTCCATGACATCGCGCTATGTGAGGCCGTGGTGGCGGTCCATCGCGGGCGCCATCCGCGTGAGCATCCTTCGGAGCCCGCCATGGCGACCGCCCCCACAGAGCGCTCGTGACCGAGGCGGCCATGGTCGGCGTCGCCAACGCCCCGGTGAGCTACGGAGCCTTCGAGCTGACTGTCGGCATCCTGCCGGACGTTCCGGACCGGGATGCGGTGCTCGACGAGGTCGCCGGCGCGGGCTACGCCGGGATCGACCTCGGACCCCTCGGCTATCTCGGGAAGGGAGAAGACCTCGCGGCGAGCCTGCGGCGACGCAAGCTCGGGCTCTCGGGGGGTTTTTTCGAGCTGCCGTTCAGCGACCTCACCCGGATGGCGGCAGCGCTGCGCCAGCTCGGTTCGTTGCTGGATGTCTTCGACGACGCCGGTGTGAGCAACGGCTTGAGGGCGAAGCCGACACTCGCCGACATCGGCAGCGACCTGCGCCGGTCGCGCCCTGGGCAGGCGGCCAAAGATCCATCGCTCGGCTTCGACCGCGACACATGGAAGCGATTCGCCGAAGGGGTTGAGATGGCCGTCGAATGCTGCCGGGCGCGGCGATATGAGCCGACCTTCCATCACGAGACGGGCACTCACATCGAGGCTCCGTGGGAGATCGAGAAGGTGCTCGAGCTGACGTCGATCGGGCTGTGTCTCGACACCGGCCACCTGCTTCTTGGAGGGGGCGACCCCGTGCGCGCGATGCGCGAATGGGGTCAGCGCATCAATCATCTCCACCTGAAGGACGCCCGGCGTTCAGTGGTCGACGGCATCGTCCGCGAGGCGGCGCCAGTCACCGAGATCTGGCGCAGGCAGGCGTTTTGCCGGCTTGGTGAAGGCGATCTCGACGTCGACGCAGTGCTGGATGCGGTTCGCAAGTCATACGCGGGCTGGCTCGTCGTCGAACAGGACGTGCTGCCCGACCCGGACGGCAGGGCGGCCGCCGACCAGCGCGCCAACCGCGAGTATCTGGCCGCCAGGGGGTTCTGATCGCCGTGCCTGCTCTGAGGATCGGGCTGGCCGGGGCCGGCCGGATGGGCCGCAACCACCTCCGGGCCATCGCGGGCTCCACATTGATCAAAGTCACCGCCATCGCGGAACCCGTCGAGAGCACGCGCACCCTGCTGGAAGGTACGGACGCGGCCGTCTACGGCGAGCTCGACGATATGCTGGATTCCGCTCCGATCGACGCTGTCCTGATCTGCGTTCCTAGCGACCTCCACCTGACCATGATCAAGCGGCTCGTGGAAGCAAGGATGCCCACGCTTTGCGAAAAGCCGGTCGGCGTGGCCGCCTCGGAGGCCCAGGAGGCAGCGGCGCTGGTCGAGGCGGCCGGATTGCCATTCCAGGTCGGCTTCTGGAGACGTTTCGTTCCCTCACTCCAACGCCTTCGAGAGCGAATCGTGCGAGGCGAGTTGGGTGACATCTATTCGGTCGCCAACTTTCAATGGGACGGAGCGCCGCCCGGCGCGAGCTTTCGCGCCCGCAGCGGCGGAATCTTTGTGGACATGGGCGTTCACGAATTCGATCAGACGCGATGGCTCGTGCAGCAGGACTTCGGCCCCATCACGTCGTTGGCGTCTGGTGTGGCGAGCGAGCATCGGGCGGGCGACCCCGAGAGTGCACATGCGATCGCCGAGCTCTCGGGCGGGACGACGGCCGTGGTTTCGCTGGGGCGGCGATTTCCATTGGGCGACGTGTGCAAGGTTGAGGTGTTCGGGACGAAGGACGCGGAAGAAATCAAGTTCATCTGGCCGCCGAGCGCGGACGACACCTTCTTCGACGCCCTCCGGCAGCAGGCCGAAAGCTTCGCGCGCCACGTCCGAGGCGACGCGCTTGAAGGCGCGAGCGCAAGCGACGCCGCGGCGGCGCTCGACGCTGCGGAACGTGCCGCCGCGCAGCTTGTGCAGCGCTGATGGGTGGCGACGTCGGGATCGGGATCGTCGGGTACGGAATGATGGGCAAAGCTCACTCCTACGGCTACACGGTCGCGCCGGTGATGCGGAAGCTTCGCCACCATCCGCAGCTCCGGGTCATCAGCGGACGCGACAAAGAGAAGGTCGATGCGGCCGCTGTCGCCTACGGTGTCGAGAGCTCGGTCACGGACTGGCGCGAGCTGGTGCGTCGACCCGACGTCGACATCGTCGACATCTGCACGCCGCCGGGGACGCACGCCGAGATTGCGATCGCGGCGGCGGCGGCCGGCAAGGCGATCATCTGCGAGAAACCGCTCGCCATCTCCTATACGGAGGCCGCGTCAGCGGTTGACGCGGTGGCCGAGGCCGGCGTCCTGGGCGCGGTCGGCTTCAACTACAGGCGCCTGCCGGCCGTTTCCTTGATGAAGCGAATGATCGGCGATGGCGCAGTCGGCGAGATCCGGTTGGTGAGGGCGTCATGGCTTTCCGACGAGTTCGTCGACCCGACGACTCCATTCGACTGGCGTTTCGACCGCTCGATGGGAGGCACCACGATTGCGGACCTCGGCAGCCACCTGATCGACCTGGCGACCTGGACGGTGGGCCCCATCGCCGCGGTGAGCGGCCAGTCGGAGACGTTCATCCGCCAACGGTCAGGCAAACCTGTGACTGTCGACGACGCGTCTGCCGCTGTGGTTCGGTTCGAGTCAGGTGCCCGAGGGGTGTTCGAGATGGCCCGCGTAGCGGTCAGGCGGCCCTGCGACTTCACGATCGAGGTCAATGGGGACCGCGGCACGCTGGTGTTCGACTACGCCCGCCTCAACGAGCTGCTCTACGGCGACGCGGGGGACCGACCGGAGCTGTACGGCATGCGGCGGATCCGCGCCGAGCAGCAGAGCCACCCGTACGCCGCCGACTGGTGGCCGATCGGGCAGGGTGTGGGCTACGGCTCGAGCTTCGTCAACCACCTCGGAGATCTGCTCGATCGGTGGCCGGAAGGCCCGTGGGAACCGGACTTCGCGCAGGGCGCGGCGGTGCAGGCGGTCTGCGACGCGATCGAGTCGCGTTATACCGTAGTCAGCCAATGGCGCCGACAGCCCGTGAGCTGCTCGCTGGGGCCGCCGAGCAGGGCAGCGACCTGGAGACCGTGGCTCGAGGCGTCCTGGCCCGGCTCGCCGAGCTCACCGGTCTCAGCTCCACCTATCTTGCGGAGACCCGGCTGATGGTCGATGAGCAGTACATCGTCTTCTCCTGCAACCGAAGCGATGTATTCCATATCCCTGAGGACGTGACCCTGCCCTGGTCGGAGGGCGTATGCCGGTTCGTGGTCGAGGGCGGTCCGAACTACACGACCGACGCGCAGAAGCAGTTTCCCAGCAGCAGCGTCGCCCGGCTCCTGGAGATCCGGACCTTTGTCTCCTATCCCGTGTTCACCGCCGAAGGCCGCTTCTTCGGCACCCTGTGCGGCGCGAGCAAAGAACAGGTTGAGATCCAGCAGGAGATCCTGGAGCTGATGCGAGAGTGCGCGCGGCTCATCGGCCAACGCCTCAAGCGCGACGCCCCAGCGTCGACAACCGGCTCAGTGATTTGAAACTCGTCACGTTCCGCGTCGAGGGAGCCGCGAGAGTCGGGGCTGTCCGAGACGATGAGGTGGTCGAGCTTGCCGACGCGAGCGACATGCTTTCCGTGATCGACGCCGGCGCCGACGGCATCGCGGCGGTGCGGTCCGCGCTCGCATCGAACAAAGCCAGGAAACACAGGCTCCAGAACGTTCAGCTGCTCGCGCCGCTGCCGCAGCCGCGCGGAAACGTGATCGCAATCGGACGCAACTACCAGGCGCATGCTGAGGAAAGCGCGCGGGCCACGGGCAAGGTCGTGGATCCGCCGACCGTGTTCTCGAAGGCCATCACGAGCGTGGCGGGTCCGCATGACGACATCCGGATCGATGCATCGGTCACGAGCCAGGTCGACTGGGAGGTCGAGCTGGGCGTGGTGGTCGGCCGGAGCGGGATCAACATCAAACGCGAAAGGTCGCTGGACCACGTGTTTGGTTACGTGACCGTCAACGACGTCAGCGCTCGAGACGTCCAGTTCGGCTGGGGCGGCCAGTATTTCAAGGGCAAGAGCCTCGACGGCTTCTGCCCCGTCGGACCCTGGATCGCCACGCGGGACGAGATCCCCGACCCTCAGGCGCTGCGGCTCCTGCTTCGCGTCAACGGCGAGACGAAGCAAGACGGCAACACGCGAGACATGATCTACCCCGTCGATGCGGTGATCGAATGGGTGTCGAAGGGGATGACGCTGCTTGCGGGCTGCATCATCGCGACGGGCACACCGGACGGCGTTGGCTTCGCTCGTACCCCGCCTGAGTTCCTGCAGGCCGGTGACGTCATGGAGGCGGAGGTCGAGCGCATCGGCACGCTGCGCAACCGTGTGGTGGCAAACGCCCGGATGAGCTGAGGCCGCCGCGTCGTCTTTCGACTCGAAGACGGTTCCACCTGGCCGGAAACCACACCCCGGCCCACAGTGGATATGAGCAATTCCTCAGGCCAAAGTGAAGTTTCCGAACCGGGCCCTCGTGCCGCGTTAGGCTGAGCGCGGTGTTCCAGCTCGACCGTCTTTCAGGTGTCCTCGTCGCGCTTGCTTCACCAATGACGCGGGAGGGGGAGGTCGACCTAGGCGGGGTGGCTCGTCTTGTGGAGCACGTGATCGACGGCGGGGTCCACGGGGTGCTCGCCCTCGGCTCGACCGGGGAGACCGCGTCGCTCGACGAGCGTTCCCGCCGCATGGTGCTCGACGGCGTCATCAAGGCCGCCGGCGGACGAGTTCCCGTGCTGTGTGGCGTGGCGCAGAGTCAGCTCGCATCGGCCGTGGCCGAGGTCGAAGCGGCTGCCAAGGCTGGTGCTGACGCGGCATTGGTCGCGCCGCCCTTCTACTACCCGACAGATCAGGCGGGCGTGCTGGCCTTCTACCGCGCGGTCGCCGCACGGGCGTCGATCCCGATCCTCGTCTACAACATCCCTCAGTTCACAAAAGTCGTCATGGAGCCGGCCACCCTCGCCGCGCTGGCGACGGAGGGTGCCGTCCGGGGGATCAAGGACTCAAGCCGCGACTTCGAGTACTTCGAGGGGATCTGCATCGCGACTCGCGACGTTGCCGGATTCCGCGTCTTCACCGGCAGCGACACGATGCTCGTCGCATCCCTCGCCGTTGGCGGCTCCGGCACCATCTGCGGAGCGGGCAACATCGCTCCCGATTGGGTGGTGCGCATCTATGACGAGTTCACGCGCGGCGACCTTGACGCGGCGCGAGGGAGCCAGGACAGGCTCTTCGAGCTCGTCGCCGCAGTCCGCGAAGGCGTGTTTCCGTTGGCGATCAAGGCCGCGCTGCACATGCGGGGCATCTGCGAGCCGTGGTCGGCTCCTCCTGTCCGCAAGCTGGACGAGCGACTCGAAGCGCGCCTGCATGAGAAGCTCGCGCGCTGGGGTCTGCTCCCCGACTAGGAGAGCGGCTTCGTCAGGTCGTAGACGGTGACACCGCCGACCGTGGTCGAGGTGAAGTTCGCGCTCACCCACGTGGCGATCTGGCTGCTCGATCCGCCGCCGCTGCCGCGCATGGCGCCGGCGATGAAGTAGTGGATCTGGCCTCTGTCGACATAGTCCTCGAACTGCGCGAGCGTGGGCGCAGGATCGGAGCCGTTGAAGCCGCCGATCGCCATTACGGCGTCGCCGGTCGCGAGTTCGTAACCGGCCGCCGAGTTGGCATCAATCGTCGCCACGATCCAGCGGTACTTGCCGGAGTCTGCCTCCAGCATCGCGGCGAGCTCGGTTGAGACCTGACTCGCCTGCAGGAAGTTGCCGGCGCCGCCTCCGGGCCCGCCGCCGCCAAAGCCTGCCTGCCGGGGCGTGAAGGGGGCGCCGCCGGTACGCTGCCCGAACCCGCCACCGTTGGCAGCGGGGCCGAAGCCGGTCGTGGCGGTCGCCGGCCCCGCGGACGGGATGGCTCCGCTATGCGACGTCGCCACGGTCTGCAGTGTGTACACCGCCGGCCCCGCCATCGCCGCGACCAAGGCCAGTGCGGCGACGGTGGTTGCGAGCGGACGTGACATCCGCGGACCGGCGGCGATCAGCGCTCCGGCGGCCAGGCCGGCGGCCAGGATCACAAACTTCAAGCCAGGGTTCCAGTCGGGGCTGCGGTCGAGGAGGACGTAAGCCCAGACCACGGTTGCCGCGAGCGCTCCGGCGAGGAACAACCGCGGGACCAGGCCGGCTCGCCGCCTCCACAGCTCGATCGATCCGGCGCCGACGAGGGCGCCGATGGCGGGCGCGAGGACGATCGAGTAGTAGGGGTGGATAATGCCCTGGGCGAAGCTGAACACGGCGCCGGTGACCAGCAGCGATCCACCCCACATCAGGTAAGACGCGCGCGCGAGGTTGGTCCTCCGGGCGTGGAGCGTGACCCAAAAACCCGCGACGAGCAGGATGATCGCGGCGGGGATGAGCCAGGAGATCTGTCCGCCGAACTCGGTGAGAAAGAGTCGATTCCACCCAGTGAGGCCCCAGCGCGATCCCGCGGCCCCGATCCCGCCGACGCTTCCGGTCTCGTTTCCGGTGAGGCGGCCTAACCCGTTGTACCCGAAGATCAGGTTGAGCAGGTTGTTGTCCTGCGAGCCGCCGATGTATGGACGGTCGGCGCTGGGCCACAGCTCGACGACGGCGACCCACCATCCCGACGCGATGACCAGAGTTATGCCGGCGAAGACGAGCTGCTTGATGCGTTGGAGCAAACGCGGACGGCCGGCGAGCAGGTAGACCAGGATGACGACCGGCACGATGACGAAGGCCTGCAGCATCTTGGCGAGAAAACCGGTGCCGATCAGAGCCGCCGCAAGTACAAGCCATCGCGTAGAGCCGCTTTCGGCGGCGCGCAACGTTGCGTAGGCGGCGGCGGTGAGCAGCAAGACGAGGAGCGCGTCCGGGTTGTTGTAGCGGAACATCAGGGCCGCGACAGGCGTCAGGGTCACGACGGCGCCCGCGATGATGCCGGCGGCCGGACCGAACCATCTACGGACCGCGATATAGACGATCGCGACAGTGGCCACGCCTTCCAGCGCCTGCGGCACGAGGACGGACCACTGGTTGAAACCGAACAGCCGCGCCGAGATCTCCATCACCCAGAGGAAGGCAGGCGACTTGTCGACGGTGATGAAGTTGGAAGCGTCCAGGGAGCCGAAGAAGAAGGCCTTCCAGCTCTGCGTGCCGGCCTGCACAGCGGCGGCGTAGTAGGCGTTGGCCCAGCCGTTGCGGTCGAGGCCCCAGACATAGAGGACAAAGGTGACGGCCATGAGCGCCGTGAACGAGAGGCGTGTCCAGACCGCGCCCGAAGCTCGGACCGAGACGGCCCGCGGAAAAGTGATCGCCGCCATGAACCTGAGGGTGGCGGCGGCGGATCAGCGGGTCATGTGAGTTTTCTTCGAAGGTGCTGAGCTAGCCGCCGCGCAGCCTCGGGAGTGCCGGGCTCCTTAGCTGCCGCCCGGCCCCGGGGAGTGCCCGGCTCCTTAGCTGCCGCCCGGCCGTGGGGAGTGCCGGGCTCCTTGCCCCCATCCGGCCGAGCGCTCCGCGCTCGGCCACCTTCCCCGGCGAGCGGGGAAGGTAAAAAAAAGAGCCATGCGCGCGGCGGCGCATGGCTCACCCCCCACAGCACTGTGCCGGTGACCCGAACCGGCACACAGATCATTTCGCGGGCCAGGTGCACACCGCGAACCACATCTGCATGAATTCCCGCTACCGCAATTGAGGTACCTTCGGCGAAGGCCGCTATCCTCGTCAGGTCGTGATCGTCTCCTCGTGCTCGACGTCAGGATCGTGCCCGAGGGCCCGCTCGAGCCTGACGACGACTCCCCCGCCTCGATCACCATCGGGGGCGGCGGTCAGGCGGCGAACTTCTGCGCGTGGACGGCCTCCCTGGGAGACGGCTGCCGCCTGGTCACTCGCGTCGGCGACGATGAGACGGGCCGCCGTCTTGTGGCCGACCTCGAGTCGAAAGGCGTCGACGTGCGCGCGGTATGGGCCTCCGAACCGACCGGCGCGATCGCCGTGCTCATCAATCCCGACGGCCGCCGCACGATGGCGACCCAGCGCGGCGCAAGCATCGGGCTCAGTCCCGACGACCTCGAAGAGGCATGGTTTCGTGACGCCAAGCTGCTGCACGTGCCGGCCTACTCGCTTTTCCTCGAGCCGATCGCGAGCGCGGCGCGAGCCGCGATCCGCGTCGTACGCGACGCGGGCGGCATGCTCGCGGTCGACCTTTCATCGGCGACGGGACTGCGTGTTTACGGTCCTGCTCGTATGTCCTACGTCCTGGCGCGTCTTGCACCCGAGGTCCTCTTCGCGACGGAGAGCGAGGCCGCGACCCTTGGAGTTCCTCTCGAGAACCTCGCGCAGGTACCGGTGCTGAAGCTGGGCGCGAACGGATGCCGCGTCTTCGGCCGCACGATCTCTGCGCCGGCGGTCGGGGCGGTCGACGCGACCGGCGCCGGAGATGCATTCGCCGCCGCCTTCTGCTCCGCATGGCTCCGAGGCGCGGCCCCGATCGACGCCGCCGAGCATGGGGTGCGCGTGGCGACGGAATCCGTGCAGCTGGCTGGAGCGCGTCCCAGCTGAAGCAGCTGCTGCGAATCTCCGACGAGGTCGCGGCGGCGCTCGAGCAAAGCCGTCCGGTGGTCAGCCTGGAGACGTCCATCGTCGGCCAAGGCCTGCCCGCTCCGCACAACATGCGGGCCGCGCTCGGCTGCGAGGCGGCGATCCGCGACGAAGGCGGCGTGCCGGCGACCGTCGCCGCGCTCGACGGCCGGCTGTGCGTAGGGTTGAGCCACACTGAGCTCGAGCGGGTGGCTGCGAGCTCCGTCAAGGTGAGCTCACGCGACCTTGGCCCGGCGCTTGCCCATCGCTCGGCGGGGGCGACCACAGTCGCGGCCACGATGCGGGTCGCGGCGATGGCGGGGATCCGTTTTATGGCCACGGGAGGCATCGGTGGCGTCCACCGCAGCCGGCCGGAAGACGAATCAGCGGATCTTCTCGAGCTGGCCCGCACCAACGTCGCCGTGTTCTGCTCCGGCGCAAAGATCATCCTTGATCTCCCGCGCACGCTCGAGCGGCTCGAGACGCTTTCGGTGCCCGTCCTCGGCTACGCCTGCGACGAGTTCCCCGCCCTCTACACGCGGCATTCCGGGTGCAGCGTCAGCGCGAGGGTCGAGGACGCGGGCGATGCAGCGCGCGTCATCGCGGCCGCCTGGGAGAGCGGGACGCGGGGGATCGTGGTCGCCGTGCCGCCGCCGGCCGAGCTCGAGCGCGCCGACGAGATCACTCGGCAGGCCGTCGCCGAACTGGACGATATTCGGGGCGCCGGCGTGACGCCGCGGCTGCTCGCGCGAGTGGCCGAGCTGTCAGGTGGCCGGTCCGTCGATCTCAACGTCGAACTTGTTATCCACAACGCGCGCGTCGCCGCGCAGGTCGCCCGCGCGTTCGCCACATGACATCTCACGATTGTGTGAAGGAGAAGAGATGATCGACATCGCACAGCCACGCGCAGTGGCGGATCTCGCGGAAGGACTCTTGCTCGCGACGGTCGAAGTCAAGGCGTCGCCCGAGCGTGTTTTCGAGGCGCTGGCTTCGGACGAGGTGTGCCGCTGGTGGGTTCGACCGGGCGTCTTCGACACCAGGGAGTGGAGCGGTGATGTCCGCCCAGGCGGTCAGTGGCGCGCGTCGGGCGTTGGCGGCGGCAAGCCCTACACGCTGGAGGGCGAGTTCATCGAGGTCGATGCGCCGCGCCGGCTGTTGCATACATGGACCCTGGTCGGCGCACCGGAGGCGACCACCAATGTGGAGTACCTGGTCGAGCCCGCGGGCGAGGGCGCTCGCATCACGTTGCGGCAGTCTCGGTTCAACACCCGCGGGGCGTGCGCCGCGACATGCGTCGGCTGGGAGACGAGTTTCGTCGCGCTGCGAGAAATGCTCGGCTAGGGCCTGAGCCTCGGCCGTCCCCGCGGCCTCGTGCCGCCTCTCGAGCCGCCCGTGTTGCTCTTGGTCGACCACACCTTGCGCGGCGCCATCATGTCGCACCATGTCACCGCGAGCTTGCTCAGCTCCGCGGTCTTGGCGTCGACGTCGGCGAGGTCAGCGAAACGCATGTGGCGGGCCGACGGTCCGCTGCCTTCGAGGTTCGGGAAATTCCCCTGGAGCTTGGCCCCGCGGTTGAACATGAGGGTCACCGTCTTCTCGTTGTGGTGAACAAAGTTGGCGAAGTCACCCTTGCAGGCGAACTGGACGGTGCCGTATTTCAGATATTCGGTCATCCGGTCGTCCGCCCACAGGATGATGTCGCGGACGCGACGCAGGACCGGCTCCGCCGGCTTCCCCTTCATCCACCTGTCGACGTCGGGTTCTCTTCGCGCCATCTCCCAGCAACAAAAAACCGGCGGGCTGCAGAGCCCGCCGGTGCGTAACTTTAGTTCTCTCTCAGCTCTGCTTCATGGTGAGCAGGCCGAACGCCGCGCCCTGCGGGTCCTGGAGAATCGAGAAGCGGCCGCCTGGAAAGTCCTGCGGCCCCAGCATCTCCTTGCCGCCCAGGTCGATGGCCTTCTTGTGGGCTTTGTCGACATCATCGGCACCGAAGTAAACCATCCAGTAGGACGGGACCTCGGCCGGCACCATCGGGTTCATGTCCATGCCGCCGGCGATGCTCTGCCCATCGAGCTGAAACTCTGTGTAGTCGCCCAGGCCTTCGCCCATCGGACTCACCTTCTGGGTCCAGCCGAACACCTTGGCGTAGAAATTCTTGGCGGTGTTGAAGTTTCGCGAGTTGAGCTCGGCCCATCCATATGAATTCGGCTTGCCCATCACTTCGGCACCGTACATCTCACTGGGCTGCCAGGCGGAGATGAAGGCGCCACTCGGATCCTGGAAGACCGCCATGCGGCCGGACTTCAGGACGTCGAACGGAGGCGCGACCACCTTCCCACCGGCCGCCTCTACCTTCTTGGCGAGCGCATCGACGTCGCGGCTGCCGATGTACAGGCTCCAGGCTGACGGTGCGTTTGGATCCTGAACGGGGCCGATCCCGGCGACGTCCTTGCCCCCGGACTTGGCGAGCGCGTAGCCGCCCGCGTCGGGGCCTGCGACCTCCACCTTCCAGCCGAACAGCTTCGCGTAGTACTCGCGCGACGCGGCCGCGTCCTTGCTCGCAAGATCGACCCACGCAGGCGCGTTCGCGACAAAAGTCTTAGCGTCAGGCATATTCAAACCTCCTGAATGCCGGCTGAATACCGGAGCTGAGTCTTGGGTACCCCTTACCCTCTTCAACCCATTTTGCCACCGGATGGTTAAGGGCTGCCAAAGGGAATCCGGTGTGATCGCTGTAGGTTTCCTTAAGTCAAATGGCGTCGCTCGGGCCGATCGATCTCGTCGTCTTCTCCGATTACGTTTGACCCTGGTGCTACATCGACTCGGTCAGGGTCGAACAGCTGGAGAGGGAAGGTTTGGCCAGTGTCACGTGGCTGCCTTTCGAGCTGCACCCTGAGGCTCCGCCGGAAGGAATTCCGCGCGACGTCTACTTTGGGCGCGCCCGGTCGGAGCAAATTCATTCACACCTGCACTCGATTGCGGACAGCGTCGGGCTCACGATGCGTCAGCGCGACGTGATCATCAACTCGCGCCGCGCGCTGGGGGCAGCTGAGTTCGCCCGGGAGCAAAACACGTTCGACGACATGCATCGGGCGCTTTTCAGGGCGCACTGGGAGGGCACCGGCAAGCTGGAAGACGTGGACGACCTGGTGCGCATCGGAAGCACGGTCGGACTCGACGCGGCTGAGCTGCGGAAAGCGATCGAGACCGATCGCTACGCGGATGCCATCGACGAGAACCGGCGGCTGGCCTCTTCGGTGGGCATCGACGCCATCCCGGCGCACATATTCGCCAGGCGCTACCTCGTCATGGGAGCGCAGCCCTACGAGGTCTTGAAAGAGGTCGTGGAGAAGATCAGCCCGCCGGAGTGACTTTCCTCGTCGACCCGAATAGTTTTTTGAAGAATCGCGCGACGAAGCCGAAAGGACTCGCCGGGTACACAGCCTCATCGATACTGTTGCGGAACAAGGTCAGCGCGATGCGCTGCCGATTCGGCTCGCCGCGAGCGAGCGATTCAGCGAGATGCGCGGCCTGAGAAGGCTTGACCATCGGAGGTAGCGGCGGCTCATTGGGGTCCACCACAGCTTCCACGATGACCGGGCCTTCGGTCGCGAGGGCAGCGCGCAACTCCTCCCCGCAACGCGCAGGATCCTCGATCCGGAAGCCGCGACCGCCGCACGCCTCGGCGAACTTCACGAAGTCGATCGGCGTCATATCGACTCCGTACTCGGGGTTGCCTAGGAAGACCATCTGCTCCCACTTGATCATGCCGAGCACGTTGTTCTTCAGGACGACGACCTTGACTGGCAGCCTGTACTGAACACAGGTCGCGAACTCGGCCATCAACATTTCCAGCCCGCCGTCGCCGACGAATGAGACACATTGGCGGCTCGGATACGCGATCTGTGCGGCGATCGCGTACGGCAACCCATTCGCCATCGACGCGAGGTTGCCACTGAGCGAGAAACGCTGGCCCCGGCGCAGCTTCAGCATCTGGCCCGCCCAAATGGCAACCGTCCCCGAGTCGCCGCTGATGATGGCGTCATCGGCAATCGCATGATTCAGCTGCCAGGCGACGACCTGCGGCTTCATCGGCAGCTCACGTTGCGTTCCGCGCTCCTCCATCAGATGCCACCAATCGCGAGCACCGCGTTGGGCATCCTCGAGAAAGGCATGGTCAGGGTTCTCGGCGAGTAGCGGCAGCAAGGCCTCGAGCGTGGCGCGGGCGTCGCCGACGAGACCAACGTCAGCCGGAACGCGCAGACCGATCCGGACCGGATCGTCGTCGATCTGTACGACCGCGGCCTGACCCGGTTTGGGCAGGAAATCCATGTAGGGAAACGAGCTCCCGATCATCAGCAGCGCGTCGCATCGCGCGAGAGCCTCCTGCGATGGTCGCGATCCGAGCATGCCGATGCCCCCGGTGACGTAGGGGTTATCGTCCGGCACGACGTCCTTACCCAGAAGGGGTTTGACGATCGGCGCGGCCAGGCGCTCGGCGACCTGCTCGAGCATGTCGCCGGCACCACGCGCGCCACTGCCTGCGACGATGACCACGCGACGCTTGCCGCAAAGCACCGTCGCAGCGCCCTGGAGCAGCGAGGGATCAGGTATTCGCACTGCTCGCAGCGACGGCACAGCGCTGTGTCGAGCCACGTTGTGCTCGGAGCGGTCGTCGTCGGCGTGCGTCCATTCCTGGACGTCAAGGGGAAAGGTGATGTGGGCGACGCCGCGTCGCCCGAGCGCGGTGCGCACGGCCAGGTCGACGAGATTGACGACGTGCGCGGAACCCATCACGCGCTGGTTGAACACCGCAACGTCCTGGAACAGGTAGTCGGTGTTGACGTCCTGCTGATAGAGCGTGCCGACAAGGTCGTGATAGGTCATGCCCGTAATCGCGAGCACCGGTGCCTGGTCCAGCTTGGCGTCGTAGAGGCCGTTCAAGAGATGGATGGCGCCCGGACCGGAAGTCGCCAGGCACACGCCGAGGCGGCCAGTGTACTTGGCGTATGCGCAGGCGGCGAAGGCGGCCGACTCCTCATGCCTGACGTGGACGAAACGGATCTTATCCTGGTGCTTGCGCAGGCCCTCCATCACAGCGTTGACTCCGTCGCCGGGGAGGCCGAAGATCGTGTCGACGCCGTTCTCGATCAGCCTCTCAACCAGGAGCTCGCCCGCGGTCTTGCCGCGCATATCGATAGAACGCCCACGTGCTATACGTGTGGCTGATGAACAAGTTCTTCGAGGCCCTCGGCCAGGATTGGGTGGATGCCGCGCGGCGCCGCGGTGTTGCCATCGCCAAGCCGACGCTGGATTCGCAAATCGCCCTGGAGCTGCTCGAGCTGGCTCGCGTCGCGGCGCACACACAGGAGCGCCGATTCGCGCCGCTGACCAGCTTTCTGGCAGGGGTGGCGGCCGAGCGACTGCGCTCCGCGAAGCCGGAGATCGATGACGCGACCCTGGCAGAATTCATCCTCGAGGTCAGGCAGAAGCTGGAGCGCGAAGTCCCGGGGCTCTAGCCCGCTAGCGCACGTTGATGACCGGGAGCTGCCGAAAACTCTGGACGGACACGCGCGCGGCCAGCGCTGAGGCGATCTTCCGAAGCGCACGGCTGCCTTCTGTGTCTGGCCGCGAGACGACGACTGGCGCGCCCGCGTCGGCCTCTTCGCGGATCGACCGCTCCAGCGGGACCGGGCCGAGATACTGAACGCCCAGCCGCTGGGCCGCGCGCTCGGCCTGGCCATGGTCGAAGATGTGGTGCTCCTCGCCACAAGTCCCACACACAAACCAGCTCATGTTCTCGATGATGCCGAGCGGAGGGACGTTCAGCCCGCGGAACATCTGCAGAGAGCGGAGCGCGATCTTCAACGCCGCATCCTGCGGAGTGCACACGATCACGACGCCGGTAAGCGGCACAGCCTGTGCGAGCGTCAGCGACGCGTCGCCGGTCCCCGGAGGAAGATCGACCACCAGGTAGTCGAGCTCGCCCCACGTTACGTCCGTGAGCAGCTGCTCGATGGCCCGCGAGACCATTGGGCCGCGCCAAACCATGGCCTTGTCAGCCCCCGCAAGTAGCCCGATCGAAATGAACTTCATCCCGTACGCTTCGAGGGGAAGCAGCTTCTGCTCCTGAACCTTCGGCGGGTCGGCCATCCCGAGCATGCCGGGCACAGACGGACCGTAGATGTCCGCGTCGAGAAGTCCGACTCTTGCACCGGCGAGCTGGAGCGAAGCCGCGAGGTTGACGGCGATGGTCGATTTGCCAACTCCACCTTTTCCGGAGCCGACCGCGATCACATGCTTCACGCCCGGAACCGTTCTCTCCCGCGAGCTTCCGTTGAACGCGGCGCGGACGTTGGAGGTCATCCTCAGGTCCACGGCGGTCACGCCGGGAAGATTGCCGACGAGCTCATGGGCTTGGGTCTGGAAGCGGTCCCGTACAGGACAGGCCGGAGTGGTCAGCTCAAACGCGAAGCTGACCCGTCCCTTGTCGCTGATTGCCAGGTCTTTGATCATGCCCAAGCTGACCACATCGCGGCCGAGGTCGGGATCCCTGATCGCCGACAGAGCGGCCAGCACTTCCTCCTTACTGGGCACTGAAGATCACCGCGGCCCGCACGGCCAGTACCGCGAGCAGGACAAGGACAGAGACCGCAGTCGCCTCCGTGGCAATCGTGCGGAGTGCCACCGATTCCGCGCCTGAGCTGACGCGGGCGGGCCGCCGAAATCCTAAGAGCGACGCGCCGATGCCGACCAACGCCAGCAGCCACAGCGGGAACCACGGGAGGATGCGAGCCGCCCCTCCGGCGATCAGCACGGTCACGAAAAACGCGACCAGCAGCGCAAGCTCGAGGATGGAGAAGTAACCGTCCGCCACCCTCAGCCGCTCGAGGCTGAAGCCAGCCTGCGGTCGGTAGCGCACCAGAAGCGTGATCAGCGCCGCCGACCCGCTCAGCCCCGAAGCGAGGAACAAGCCGCCCAGCGCCCAGGTGTCGCTCCACACCGGCTGATTGCTGACACTGAGCAGGACGCCGGTGTAAGACGCGACAAACAGTCCGAAGAGCGCGCCGACGATCATCAAGACCCGGCCAATCGGGGTGGGCAGCACGGGTCCGCCGCGTCGATCCGCAAACCACGCGTCCGCTGCCGAGACGAAGGCGAAGATGCCAAACACGGCCAGAGCCCACACCCCGAGCGACATCGGAGACCAGTATTTGAAGTTCAGGCCACCGTCCCCCGGCGTGGTGTCAACGAGCATGTGCCAGAACCGCGACCAGCTCGCCCCGAGGTCGGCGGTCAAGAGGATCGGACAGACCACGATCGCCGCCAGGCTGACGTAAAAACCGAGCCTCGCAGCGGGTTCGTCGCGGGGTTCGCCGCCGAATCGGAGCAAAGTCGCGAGGACATAGGAGCCGCCCGCGATCCCGGCGAAGAAGAAATAGAAGAGGATGTACCAGGTCCACTGCGGCGGCTGGACGAAGTGCTCCGCGGCAAGAAATGGCATCAGCCGGTCACCCGGCGTCGGAAGGCGACAAGTCCCGCCACCACGCCGAGTACCCCTGTCACCAACGCGGCGAGATAACCCCCGACATTGTTGCGGCTGGGCAACCGAGCGTTTTCGGCATTCGGCAAGCCGTAGGTTTCCGGCTTGTCCATCAGTAAGAAGAAGGCGTTCAAACCTCCGTACACGCTGTCGTCCCGGCCGTAAAGCTGGGCTTGCGTGACGCCCTGGCTGTGGAGCGCCGCGAGGCGGACATCGGCCGCCTGCTGGAGCTCAGCCAGGGGGCCGAACTGGATCGACTGGGTGGGGCAGGCCTTGGCGCACGCCGGCTCCAGGCCTCCCTGGAGGCGGTCGTAACAAAGTGTGCACTTGTGCGCCGTGCCCGTTTGCTGATTCATGCCGATGACTCCGTACGGACAGGCGGCGATGCAGTTGCGGCATCCGTTGCATACGTCCTGCTGGATGAACACCGTGTTGAACTCGGTGCGAATGATCGCGCCGGTCGGGCACACCTCCATGCAGCTCGCATGCTTGCAGTGCTTGCAGACGTCCGACATCATCAACCAAGCTGCACCGTTCCCAGTCGTCGCGGACTCATCCGGCACGTGCTCGATGAACTTCACGTGACGCCAGTTCTGAGCGTCCAGGTTTCCTGTGTTGTCAAAGCTGTCAGCGAGGAACGTGGGGCTATCTCCCTGCAGCTGGTTCCACTCTTTGCATGCCACCTCGCACGCTTTGCAGCCGATGCAGACGCTGGTGTCGGTGAAGAAACCGTAGGACTCGCCTGCTTTGATCTCTGCCATCTAGAAGCCCATCAGATTCGCAGTGATCTTGGCAAAGCCCAGCTCGCGGGCGTAGAGGTCCAGCGGGATCGCGGCCAGCTCATCGACCACCGGCACAGCCGCCGGTTCCGTGGCGAGGTCGATGCTGAGGAGGTAGCTGCGGCAGGATTCGCACGCCTCGATGCGGATGTGTGGAAAGACGGCGCGCTGCCGCGCCGCCGACTCACCGGCGGGCAGACCGCGCACCACACTGCCTCGCTCCCCCGACGCCGTGCCGAGCTCGCTGTAAACGCTCAGCCTGGCGCTCGAATCTTCTCCGCAGCTCGCGCACGTCATCCGCGGATAGCCCCACGCGACGCCGCATCGAGCGCACTCCAGCAATCGAGGTCCGGTGGCGAGATCCTCGCCCGCAACCGCAGAAAAGCTCAGCTGCGGAGGTCCCCCGCACTCCGGACAGTGGCGGGCGTCGCGCCGGCCTCGACATATCGCCCGTGTTCGCCGATCTACGGCCTCGAGCACGGGACCGAGCGACGCGCGCGCAAGGTAGCGCTCGACCAGCGCCTGCTCCTCGCCGGCGATCCAGCGCTCGATGATCTGCCGCGGATCCGCGGTCTCCAGACGGTGCATGAGCTCCGAGCGCAGTCGGTCGGGGCCTGCAAAAACGGTCACGTCAACCACGCTGGGAACGACAACTTCGGCGACGTAGGCGGCGAGGTCGCCGGCATCAGGAGATGCGGCCGCCGCGTCAGCAAACGCCTTTTCCTGGACCGCCAGCAAAGCGCCATATAGGTCGAGCAGCTGCCTGGCAAAGTTCTGGCGCCCGCGCAGTTGCGCAACTCGCCGGCGGCGATCGGTCCAGAGGCGGTCGGCGATCAGTGTGGCCGCCATCAAATCTTCTCCAGGTTGACCAGGAATGCCTTGAACTCGGGCGTCCGTGCGTTGGCGTCACCGACGAACGGCGTGAGCGCGTTGGCGAGCCAGTAACGCCCGCGGCTCGGGTCACTGTCGGCCGAAAGCCCGACGTAACCCCAGTGGATCGGAATCCCAATCTGGTACACCTTCTGACCGGCGACGGTCATCGGTCCGAGGCGCTTCGTCACCAGCGCCAGGACTTCAAGCTTGCCTCGCTTCGACGACACACGCACCTGATCGCCACTCTTGATGCCTTTCTCATCCGCGAGCTCGGAAGGAATCTCGACGAATGCTTTCGGCTGCAACTGGACCAGGTGCGGCACGTGCTGGGTCACGTAATGCTCGTGCTCGGTCAACCGATAGCTGGTGGCGATGTATGGAAACTCGTTAGGGGTGCCGAAGCGGTTCGGCCTGCCTGCCGCTTTGTCGTAGAGAAACGCCACCGGCGAGGCGGAGTTGTTGGGATGAAGTGGATTGGCGACTGGCGATTCGACGGGCTCGTAGTGTTCGGGAAACGGCCCATCGACCATGCTGTTGCTGAAGAGCCGGCCGACGCCCTCGCCATTCATGATGAAAGGCAGCCACGCTTTCGGGTCGTGCGGGTCCATCGTCGGCGGATAGTCCGGAACATCGCCGACCCACTTGCTGCCGTTCCATGAGATGCCTGGTCGCGTCGGATCCCAAGGCTTGCCGTCGAGGTCGGCTGACGCGCGGTTGTACATCACACGGCGGTTGAGGGGCCAGCTCCAAGCCCAGCCGGGATAGAACCCCATGCCAGTCGGATCGTTTGCCTTCGGATCCTGGATTCCGCCCCGGCGCTTCATCAGGTTGCCGGCCTCTAGGTAGCTGCCGGTGTAGATCCAGTCCCCCGTGGTCGTCGTGCCGTCGTCTTTGAGGAGCGCGAATGACGTCATCTGCTTGCCGGTGGTGAGATCTTTGCCGTTGATCTCCTTGGCGATCTCGTCGAGCTCGGGCTTGGTCGGATCCTTGTAGTCGAAGGTCAGCGCCAGGATCGGATCGGGGAACTTACCGCCTTGTCCCTGATAAAGCTTCTTGACTCTCTGGAAGATGTCGGCGAGGATCCAGTGGTCGTGTCGGGCCTGGCCTTCGGGGGGCAGGACCTGGTCCTTCCACTGCGACCATCGACCGCTGTTGACGAACGAGCCGTCCTTCTCGATCCAGTGGGTGGCCGGCAGCATGAAGACCTCGGTCTTGACCTGGCCCCGGTCCACCCCCGGTGCGTGCCAGAACTCTGAGCTCGTGGTCGGGAGCGGATCCATCACCACGAGCCACTTGAGGTTGCCGAGAGCCTGTCTGACCTGGTTGCTGTCGGGACCGATGCTCGCGGCCGTCATCCCCGACAGGATCAGGCCCTCCATCTTGCCTTTGAGAGCCTGGTCGTAGATGGTCATCCATGACGCGTTGCCGGCCGGCTTCGGGATGAAGTTGAATGCGAACTCGTTTTCCTTCTTGGCGGCGTCGCCGAACCAGCCTTTGAGTGTGCTGACCATGAACTTGCTGTAGTTGGTCCCGAAGAAGTTCCACGAGTTCTTGTCGGACTTCTTCGGCGCGCTCTGGGCGACGTAGTCCGCGATCGTCTTCTGCCCCGGCGCTGGGATCTTCAAGTAGCCGGGCAGGATCTCCCACGAGATGGCGTGATCGGTGTTGCCCTGGATGTTCGCGTGGCCCCGCTCCGCGTTCATGCCGCCGCCCGGCCGGCCCATGTTGCCCAGCAGCAGCTGAAGCACCGCGCCTGACCGGATGAGCTGGCCGCCCGTCGTGTGATGGGTCAGCCCGACGGCATAGACGATGGTCATGACCTTGTCCGGTTTGCCCATCTGGCCGACCAGGTCGGCGACCTTCTTGAAATCGGCGACCGGGATGCCGGTGACACTCGAGACGACCTCCGGCGTGTACCGCGAGTAGTGCGCCTTCATCAGCTGGAAGACAGAGCGCGGGTGCTGGAGCGTCATATCGCGCTTCGCAAATCCCGATCCGCTCGTGGCGGGACCTTCGCGTGTGGCGTTTGCTTCGCCGGGGTTCGGCGGCGGCGTGGTCGACTCATAAGCCCAGGTCGAGATGTCGTAACTTCGCTTGTCCGCGTTGTAGCCGGAGAACAATCCGTCGTTGAATGCGTATCCGTCTTTGACGATGAACGAGGCGTTGGTGTAGTTGCGGACGTACGCGTCGTGGAAAAGGTTGTTCTGAAGGACGTGATTGATAAGGCCGCCGAAGTAGGCGACATCGGTGCCCACGCGCATCCGGAGGTACATATCGGCGACCGCCGACGTCCGCGTGAATCGCGGATCGGCGTGAATGATCTTTGCTCCGCGGTCCAGCTTGGCGCGCATGAACCACTGAAAACCGACCGGGTGGGCCTCAGCGGGATTGGCGCCGTTGATCAAGATCAGGTCAGTGTTCTTGATGTCGCGCCAGTGGTTGGTCATCGCTCCCCTTCCGAATGTGGCGGCCAAACTGACCACCGTGGGACCGTGTCAAACCCTGGCCTGTTGCTCTAGATGTACCAGTCCCAGGCCGCGCATCAGCTTGGTGGCGAAGTAGCCCTCCTCGGAGCTGAACGCTGCGCCTCCGGCGAAGGCGATGCCCTCACACCGGTTGACAGTGTTGCCATTGCCGTCGGTGGCGACGAAAGTCGCGTCCCTCGACGATTTCATGTTGTTGGCGATCTTGTCGAGCACGAAGTCCCACGAGACGCTCTTCCACTCGGTCGCCCCTGAGGCGCGGTAGAGAGGTGAGTCGACTCGACGCGGCGAAGTCGCGAGCTGCATCGCGGTGGCGCCCTTCGGGCACAGGCGGCCCTCGTTGACCGGGCTGTCCGGGTCGCCTTCGATCTGGAGGAGCTGCGTTTTCCCGTCGCTGGTCTGGCGCGTGTACGCGACCAGCGAGCAGCCGACCGCGCAGTACGGGCAGATGGAGTGCGATTCCTTGGCACCGGCAATTCGCAGCGACTGCCTGACCTTGGTCGATTCAACCAGCGCGACATCGAAGCCGAGCCCTGAGACAGCGAGTCCCCCGACACCGGCGCCACCCACCTTGAGGAATTCCCGACGCGTGACGGTCGACAATCAAACCCCCCGAATGAAGTGACGCTAGCTCACGCTGGGGCCAGCGTCAAGTTTTCAGCCGGTTGACATCAGGAGGTCGCTGCGGTCGTCTGGCTCCGGATTGCGGAGGAGATCGATCAAGCGCGGATCCCACGCGATGATCACCCCATGCGCGCCGGCGGCCTCGTGGGCGCGGAGGCTTGCCGTCCATGAATCGCGATCCGATGGCATTGGCATCTCGACCCAGGTCTCGCCCGGCGGCATCAAGGTGACAATGCGGCCGCGGCTGAGCTTCTGCAGGAGGGCGATGGCTTCCGGATCGAGAAGTCGCAGCTGGACAGTTTCGGTGACCGCGGCAATCGCTGCCAGAAGGATCGCCTGCTCACGGCCGCTGCCTTCGAGCCCGATCATCTTGGCGCCGGCTGCTTCGAGCGCTCTCACATCGGCCAGGAACTCACCCGGATCGTCGATGGTGGCGGGCATGATGACTCCGACCTTGATCACACCGTCAATCTAGCGCGGCATACTCGGAGGCGTGACCGAGCCGACCGATGTGGTCCGGGGCCTGATGCCGCTGGCGACGACCCTTGGCATCCGGGCGGACTCTTACGCCGCCGAGAAAGTTGTGCTGTCGGTGGCGTGGGCGCCCTCGCTATGCACGGCAGGCGGCGTGCTCCACGGCGGTGTGATCATGGCCCTCGCCGATTCCGCCGGCGCAGCGTGCGCACTCCTGAACCTGCCGGACAACGCGTCCGGCACGACGACCATCGAGTCGAAGACGAATTTCGTCGGCTACGTCAATGGCGGACGAGTAGCGGCTACATCGACGATCCTGCATCGCGGCGGGACCACGATCGTCGTCGAGACAGCAGTCCACGACGAGTCCGGCAAGCTCGTCGCGAAGGTCACGCAAACGCAGCTCGTGCTGCGCTCGCGTTAACGCTTGACGGCGGCCGCCACCTTCTCGCGTAGCTCGTGCTTGAGCGCCGACGAATCGAGCGAGGCGCTGAGGTGACCGGCGACCGTTCTCTTCAGCCGGTCCGGCAGCATCCGCTCGAACGCGGCCCGGGCTTCGTCGGGACCCGCGATATACATCTGCAAGTAAGCCCCTGAAGCCATCTCGCGCTCCACGGTCTTGACCGCGCCCTCGAGATTTGCTTTGGCTTTGTTGTCGGCTTTGCGCTGGTTGCTCGCCGCCGAGGTTCCTCCCGCTCGCGAGTGACGGACCTCTTTCCCGTTCACGTGCTCCAGTGGAATGATGTCGTCCAGGATCGACCCGAATGTCTTGGCGTGCTCCTTGTCGACGACCGCGATCAGCGCCGGCGGGTGATGCTCCAGCTGGCGAAGGATCGGGGCGAGCAGGAGCTCGCCGACCTCGAGCCTTTCATCCGTCCCGTCCCGCAGCCTGATCAGCTCGAGAACGCCGTGAGGCTCGTCGGCGAAGCCCGCGAAAGCGGGGCCGCCCGCGGGCCGCACCACCGCGACGTGGTGTCGGAGGCGCCGCATCTCGTACTCCATGAGTTCGCGGTCTTTGGCGCTGAGCCGGTCGCTGTAGCGGTGCAGCAGGTCCCGAAACTCGATGTCATAGAAGCGCGCGTCATATCCCTCGGAGCGCGCGGGAAGATAAATGCTCACTGCGCGGTTGGAGGCTCGGCGAAGGCGCGGAGCAAGCACGAACAGCGCCAGCAGCGGGCTGTAGTTGGTCATCTCACAATCTTGAACGCATGCCGGTATCGTGGTGAGCAGACGTGTTCGAAGACGAGACGCCAGTTGCGTGGCAGGCGCTGCCTCGACATGCTCCGGTGGTCGCCTCCGACGGCACCGAGATCGGGACGGCTGTGAAATGGCTTGGCGACCAGGATGACGACATCTTTCACGGCATCGTCGCCCGCCGGCGCGACGGCGAGGCGGTCGAGATTCCGGCGAAGCGAATCCAGCGGATTACCGAGAAGCATGTGATCACAAACCTCGAGGTCAGCGAAGCGGAGGCGCTCCCCGGCTACAAGGGACGTTAGCGCCGAGCCTGGGCCTGCTTGGCTTCTTGCGCGCGCATGAACTGCATCGCCTCATCCACCGACGGCACATTGATCACGTTGTCGCGCGCGAAGCTCTCGGCAGCCGACCAATCCTTGGCGCGGATGCGTCCGGCGGCGGCCTCGCGATCGTACTCGGTGCGCCTGAGCTGGGCACCCGGGCCGAGCATCGCCCAGCAAGCGCCCGGCTCCCCGTAGGTCATGCCGATGCTGCCGGCGTTGACGACACGCACGCGGTCGACGACACGGTCGAACTGCATGTGCGTGTGACCGCACACCACGAGATCAGCGTCTACGCCGGCGAGGATCTCGCGCATGCGCTCCTCGGACGTTTCCGCGGTCATCACGTCGATGTCGTTATCTGGTACGGCATGGCAAAAGAGCACGCGGCCGACGCCGTCGACGGAGTCGATCTGCACAGTGCTCTCGAAGGAGGCCAGGAAGTCGCGCTGCTTCCGATTGATCTGTTTCGCGCACCAATCGGCGAAGGGGCCGGGAGATTCCGAGGGCTTGCCGTCGAACTCATCGACGAGACCGCGGTCCGCATTGCCGCGGACGAAACGAGCGCCGGGGATGGTTTGCAGCAGGTCGATCGTTTCCGCAGGCATTGGGCCGGACGCGACGTCACCGCAAAACACGACGAGGTCAGGCTTCTCACGCTCGACGTCCCGGAGCACGGCTTCCAGCGCGGGTAGATTGCCGTGGATGTCCGCCAGCGCCGCCACCCGCATCTACGCAGAGCTCAGGGCTGCGGGTTTTCGCTCAGGCGCGCGCCAGCTTGGGCAGCCGACTCGTCGGCGAAGGGCCCGTCGAGCCTGACACCTTCGGCGTGGCCGTGCTCGTCGAGCTGGGCACTGACGACGTACCAGCGCTTGCCAAGGTGAAGGATGCCCTGGTGCAGGTCCGTGGTCCAGCTTTTCGGCGTGATGCCGACCCGGTCCGGCATTAGAGTCTTCAGTCTACGTGCGTTCGGCGGCTGACGAAAGCTCCCATCAACGCGAGCCCGCCGAAGACGATGGCCAGCACGACGCCGAGCAAAAGCAGCGGAGCACTGAACCCATATCTCAGCGAGCTGATGAGCACGACCCCGCCCCCGACGCAGAGACCAAGGATCACGCCAAGGAGCCACGGACGTCCTGGGGAAACACCTGGCATACAGAGAAAACGCGCGAGACGCTTCCAGGGAGGGCATGAAAATGGAGTTTCGGTGCGTGGCGCGAAGGCGGCCGATGGTGCAACAGTTTCAGACGTCTTGTCCAGCTAGCCTTTCCGCGTGAACCAGGCGCCCGTCGGCATCTTCGATTCGGGCGTTGGCGGACTGTCCGTGCTGCAGGAGATTCACCAGGCGCTGCCGACCGAGTCCGTCTACTACGTGGCCGACTCCGCGAACGCGCCGTGGGGGGATAAGCCGGCCGCGTTCGTGCGTGAGCGTGGATTGAAGATCGCGCGCTTTCTGATCTCGCAAGGCGTCAAGGCGATAGTCATCGGTTCCAACACCGGGACCGCGGGATCGGCGGACGCGCTGCGGGCAGCCCTCTCGGTCCCGGTGGTCGGCATCGAGCCCGGGATCAAGCCCGCGGTCGCGGCCACGCGGTCCGGGATCGTGGGCGCCATCGTGCCCGCGGCGGTGGGCGGCTCAGACCGCCTCGCGTCGCTGCTCGACCGCTTCGGCACCGACGTCAAGGTCATCGTCCAGCCGGTCCCGGGGCTTGTCGAGCACATCGAGGCCGCGGACATCGACGGTCCTGAGCTCAAGCGAATGGTCGAGGGCTACATCCGCCCGATGCTCGACGCAGGGGCGGACACGATCGTTCTGGGTTCGACACACTACGTGTTCCTGAAGCCGGTGCTCGCTGAGCTCGCCGGACCAGAGGTGTCGCTGATCGAAACCGGAGAGGCAGTCGCGCGGCAGCTCGTGCACGTGCTGGACGAGCGACGTCTCAGGGCAGACGGTGCCGAACCGCGCGAGCGATTCTGGACCAGCGGTGATCCGGGCGCTTCGGAGAGCGTCATGACCAGGCTCTTGAAGCGATCGGTGGTCGTGGAGAAGCTGCCCGACCTGTAGGCGCCTCAGCCGCCGACTTGCAGCACCAATCCGATCCCATACGTGATGCCACCGACGATGACGCCGGCAAGCGTCATCTCGAGCCCGGCCGACCACCACGTGCGGAGCGTGAAGAGAGACTTCGACGCCCCGACCAGGAAGTGCGCGATCAGGGAAACGATCGCTGCCGTGATCACGCCTGTCGTCCCGCGCAACCAGAAGAACGGCATGACCGGGACCATCGCGCCGACAAACGTGCTGATGCCGGCGGCGATCGCCGACTGCACGGGCTTGCTTGCTGTCTCGAGGCCGCCCAGCTCCTCGGGTGCATGGACCCTGAGGAGCGCATCGGGATTTCCACCCAGCTGCTCGGCCAGGCGGTCCGCCATCTCCTTGTCGATGCCTTTGAGCTGATAGAAGAGCGAGACCTCTTCTTTCTCCTCATCGGGATGCTCGAGAATCTCCTGCCGCTCCCGCTGTACGTTCGCTGCAGCGACCTCCCCCTCCGAGCGCTCGGCAAGGTAGGCGCCGGTGGCCATCGAAAGTCCCGAGGCGATCGCGCCGAAAAGCCCCGCGGTCAGAACGAAGCTCGAGCCTCCCGTGGCTCCCGAGACGCCGGCGACGATGCCGAACACCGCGGCCAGCCCGTCGTTGGCACCGTAGATCGCGCCCGAGATCCATCCCGCCCCCGTGCGGTGCCACGACTCGCGGCCGAGGATGCGATTGAGCCTGCTCTGCACGCTCGAAGGCACACGCGGCGTGGTGGGCGACCTCCATCGACTCGAGCGAGCGCGAGTGGCCCTGCTCTTCGATCCGGATCTCCTGCAGCACAGCGTCGGTTTCTGGGTCGCCGGTAGATCGTTTGTAGCGGTCGGTGATCTCGAGCTCCTCGGCCGCCTCCATCCTCGCGATGACCGCTTCCACCGGCGCCAGCTGAGCCTGCAGGCGCTGCAAGAGCGACAGCTTCACAGTGGATGCGTCGGGGACGGGCTCGCCCATCGCGCGAAGCCGCTCTTCGATGCGCTTGCGATGCGAGGCTTCGGCGTCGGCGATGGCCCGGATGACCTCTCCGCGCCTCCCGTCGCGCATACGCGCGGCGAGCAACAGGTACATCGCGCGTGCCTGCACCTCACCGCGCCATGCCTGGCGAAGGCGTGCGACAGCTTCGCTCTTCGACGCGGTTTCCGGAGCCACGGCAATCAGGCTAAGACAAGCGCGGCGGCGCCTAGCCCGCGTCGGCTGAAACCTGCTCCTCGTTTGACGCGCCGACCATGACCGCGACGCGCTGCACCGCGTTGTTCTGGACGCCCTCGAAGTTCCAGCTCGGATCGACCGGCTGGACGTTGCCGGCGTCGTCAGTCGCGCGCACCCACAGCTCGTATTTCCCGGGCCGCGTCGCATCCCAGTCGAACGTCCAGCGCCGCCATCCATATTGCGAGACCGGTGCTTCAAGAGTGGCGCGCGCCCAGCTTGCGCCGCCGTCGTCGCTGAGCTCCACCTTGGCGATCGCGCCACGCCCCGACCAGGCGCGGCCTTCGATCTCTTGCTTCGACGGCTTGACGAATCGCGTCCGGGTCATGAAGTCCGGCACGCCCGGGGGCACCATCAGCGCTCGGGGCAACATCCGCGTCACGGGCTCGCCTTCCTCACCCTGCCGGGTCCGGTAGTGGTAGGCGGTCGCCTGCTGGTATCCGCCAAACGCGCGGTCGGTCACGGTGATCGAACGCAGCCACTTCACATGCGTCATGCCGTACCAGCCGGGGACGATGACCCGGAGAGGAAAGCCGTGCTGCGGTGGCAGCGGAGAGCCGTTGATCGCATAAGCCAGCAGCACCTCTGGTCGCGACGCATCGTTGAGCGACAGGCTTCGCTCGTACCATTGCTCGACACCGCCCTGGACACCGCGATCGAGACCCGTGAACACGACGTCGACGGCTTCAGAACGCGGGCCCGCCTCCTCGAGAAGGGAAGCGAGCGAGGTCCCAGTCCATTCCGCGGTGCCGACCGCTTCGCCGAGCCACGGCTGGCTCATCGGACGCGGCGACAGCCGGGCGCGGCCGTTGCCCGCGCACTCGAGGGTGACCGCGAGCGTGGTCGCGGGCCGAGAGGTGATCTCCTCCAGGGTGAGGCGCAGCGGCTTGCGAACCCGCCCGCCCACAGCGAGCTCGTACTTCGCGGCATCGACGATCGGGATATCGAAATGAATCAGCAGGTAGTGGAGCCCGATCGGCGTGATGGCTTGGCGCAACGCCTCGAGTGGCCTCGAGTGGCATGGAGTGGTTTCGCACCGCCAGCTGCAGCTCTTCGGGAGTTATGTCGGGAGTCGAGATCAGCGCGCCGGCCGTTCGCTGTGGTGCGACCTTTTCCGTCACAGGGCCGAGTGTAAACCTGGTCGATCAGCCCGCTCCCGGCGTTTAAGTAGGAAGGCCATGTCTGAACGAAGCGAAGAAGAGATCCTAAGCAGGCTGCTCGAGCTGGAGAACAGCGGCCAGGCCGAGAGGCGCGCGGAGCTGACAGGAGAACGGTACCTGACGCTGCTGCACGATCCCGACAGCGGACGCAGCTACATCCTGCGCCACGGGTCCGACAGCACCGAGGGAGCGGAGATTCCGGCGAACACTGAGTTCTACGAGTATCCGGCGACCGAAGTCGCGCAGCGCGCGTACGAGCAGCTCCTCGACGAATCACGTAACGCGGGCGAGCTGGTGGAGGACGATTCCTCGGAAGGGATCGGCGATTTCGAGACCAGCGGCGCGGAGATCCGCGACCTCTACTCGGCCAGCGACGAAGACGAGCTCACGCAAGACTCGGTGATCAGCGAAGAAGAAGAACCCTAAGCCCCATCCCCGGCCCTGCTAGACGGGACTTCCCCGCGCGTGCGGAAGAGTTATCTCTCCCAACAATTTCTCAGGAATCTCCCAGCGTGAAACCAGCCCGGTGACGGACGATCCTCACCATGTCACGAAGGTTCTGGATCCCGATCGCCGCCGTGGCCGCCGTGTTGGTGCTTGGCGGCGGCGGCGCCTACGCGTACTTCTTCTCCGGACTGCGAACGAGTCCGCCCACCCTCGCCCTCGCGTCGCCCAGCCCCACCGCTTCCGGGACCGCCTCGCCCGCCACCGGGACGGCCGGCACAGGCACATGGACGATTGCTTCGGGATCCCTTGCCGGGTACCGGGTCAAGGAGCAGTTCGTGGGCCAGAGCTCGAGTCACGAGGCGGTCGCACGCACCAGCGCGGTGAGCGGCCAGGCCACGATCACGCAGTCCGGCACCACTTACGAGCTCTCGGCGGCGACCATTACGGTCCAGCTGTCAAGCCTGGCGAGCGTGGACTCGGTCGCCGGCTACAACGTGACCAACCGCGACCGCATCGTCCAGCAATCGCTCAACGTGAGCTCATTCCCGACCGCCGTGTTCGTGGCCAAGAGCGTCACGTTGCCCGATGGGGCTTCCGCCGGTCAGACCGTGACGGTCCTGGTGCCCGGCACCCTGACGATCCACGGCGTGACCAAGGACGTCACCGCAAACCTGCAGCTCCGTGTGAGCGGAAGCTCGACTCAGATCGCGGGCACGATCGCGACGAACATGACCGATTTCGGGGTCAACCCGCCGAGCATCGGCTTCACGACCGTGCAGCCGGCGGTCACGATCGAGGTCTCGCTGAACCTGACCGCTGGTTAGGAGGCGCGGCGCATGCCGCCCGCCATCTCCTCGAGACGGCGGATCCGCTCCTCGATCGGCGGATGCGTGCTGAAGAGCCCGGCAAAAGTTCCGCCGCTGAGCGGATTCACGATGTAGAGATGGGCAAACGCGGGCTGGGCGGTTTGCGATGGAATCGCCTGACTGGCTCGCCCCAGCTTGCGCAGTGCGGAAGCGAGCGCCATTGGGTCGCCTGAGACCTCGGCGCCGGTGCGGTCGGCCTGGTATTCGCGAGACCGGGAGATCGCCAGCTGGATGAGGAGCGCCGCGATCGGCGCCACGATGATCATCACCAGCCCGACGATCGCGCTTCCAGCGCCCTGCTGCCGGTCGTCACGGCCACCGTATCCGCCGAACATGACGCCCCACTGAGCCACGTTCGCGATCAGGGTGATGGTGCCGGCGAGCACCGCGACGACCGAGCTGATCAGGATGTCGCGATTGCGAACGTGGCCGAACTCGTGCGCGAGCACGCCGTACAGCTCCTCCTCGTCGAGGATCCGCAACAGCCCCTCATTCACGCATATCGCGGCGTGCGACGGATTGCGCCCCGTCGCGAACGCGTTGGGCGAGGGGTCGGGGCTGACGTAGACGCGAGGGCGCGGCACGCCGTACTGCAATGCGAGCCTGTCGGCAAGGCGGAACAGCATCGGCGCTTCCGCCGGCGTGACCTCATGGCCTTGCGCGGAAGCGAGTGCGATGCGGTCGCTGAACCAGTAGGCGACGCCGTTCATGACGAGCGCGATGCCGAGAAACACGATCATGCCGCCGGTGCCTTGCCATAGGTCACCGACGAGGACGAGGAGGACGGTCAGCGCGACGACCAGGAACGCGGTCTTGAGCTGGTTCATACCTCTGAATGTTCCACCAACGGGTGACGATCAATCAGGAGGGCCGGCTGCGGAGCCGGCCCCCCGGAGATTTCCTATTTCTTGGTCATGATGCAGGCGCCGGACGTCTGATTCGCCGCGCGAATCTTTTGCACGGTGTTGTCGTCCGCGTAGACGATGTGGGCGCATCCCTTCTGATCGAGGGTCTCCATGATGAAGTCGAGAAGGTTGCGGTTCGAGCTCGGGGCGAGGCAGAAGATGCCTAGGTTGCAGATGTCTCCGACGTGCATCGGGGTGGTCGTGATCTGTGAGGTGGCCCACGTAGCCCGCGACGGCCCCAGGCTCAGATTCAGCGACTGTGCCGCGTAGAGATTCCAGCTGCACGCGGGCGGATAGGTGGTCGGATTTCCGTTGGCCGGTCCGGGGCCGGCGCATCCGCCGGGGTCCGCCTTACCGAACGGATCGGTGGGCAGGATGGTGCCGGTACGCAGGTATGCGACGTCAACCTTGCCCGGGTCCCCGGCCGCGATCGCCGGGAAGAAATGCGTGCCTCGCTCGCTCAGCGGGTTGACCCGGTAGGCGCTGGCTGCGCTTCCTGGTACCAGGCCTCCGCCGCCGTCCCAGGTCGCGCCGCCATCGCTCGACCACACGACGTACATGTCGTACTCACACGAGGGATCCGACTGCACCGTGCCGGCAGTTGATTCTGCGGAGCATTTCACGGGGTCCGAGTTGAGGTTGATCGTGAACCCCAGGTACGGGTTCCCCGCTCGATCAAGGGTGAAGCCGACAAACGGCGTCGAAGAGTCGTGGCCAAAGCCTGCGTCGAATGCCTGCTGCGGCGTCCAGGTCAGTCCGTTGTCGTCGGAGTAGGAGATCCAGAGCGTGTGGAACGACTGGAGCATGGAGACATTGCAGCCAGTCGCGTTCTGCGCGAGGTCCGCCGCGATCCACGAAACGAAGATCCGGCCGGCGTGAGGCGTGCCTGGCGGTGCGATGGCAACTCCGGCGGGCACCGTGTTGCAGAACGTGTAGCCCTGTGCGACGAGCGTGCCGGCGACCGCTCCCGGCGTCACCGCCGGGCTGGCCAGGACTTCCTGCGGAGGGCCGAAGTTTGCGCCTCCGTCGTGCGAGATGTTCACCCAGATCTGGCTCGGGCCGTAGAAGTCGTGGTACATCAGCACGACCTCCGCCTGGGCGGTCGCGGTCGCCGGCGGAAGGATCGACGCCGCCACCCAATCGCGGTCGACCCCGAACGGGCTACAGCTCGTCCCGCATTGGGGCAGCGCGCCCTGACCGTGCGTCCAGCTTGCTCCGTGGTCGATGGACTTCCATACGTCCGCCTGCAGCGGGGCAACGCCCTCGCTCCCCGCGAGGTTGCAAAGATAGACAGAGTTCGCCTGATCGGTGGCGAGGCAGTCGTCGCCGCTGTTCGGATCGGCGGTCGTCACCTGGCGCCACGTCGACCCTCCATTCGTGGACGTGTAGGTGACGGTGCCGCCCTCCGGCGTGGTGACGTAGAGCTGGCCAAGGCTGTCGGAGACGATCGATGGCTCGCCGCCGTAGGCACCGACGTTGACGACCTTGTACCCCGGCGAAGCCGCCGCGAGCGCCGCCGGCGAGAGGCCCACCGCCGCGGCGACCAGCGAACCGATGCCGGCCGCGGCCAGCAACGCACGACGTGACCTATTCATTTGTCCGCACCCCCCAAAAATCTCAGGGCTCCCCCGGTGAGCCCACAGCCACGAATCAACGTAGCAGGGGAGCGGGTGCGGGGCAAGAACCCTCGGCGCGTGGCGACTATGAGTGCATGCGGATGCCGAGCTCATCGATGTGCGCGAGAAGGTCGCGAGGATCCTCGTAGACGCGATAAGCGCCGCGCGAGAAGGTCGCGAGGATCCTCGTAGACGCGATAAGCGCCGGCCGTCTCGAGCTCTTCGCGGCCGTACCCTCCCGACAGGACGCCGATCCCCAGCGCGTGGGCACGCTGCGAGGCGAGCATGTCCCACACGCTGTCACCGACGACGAAGCTCTCCGTGATCGGCCGGCCGAGGGCCTCCGCCGCCGCGAGGAACAGGTCTGGATTCGGTTTCGCATACACCACGTGGTCACGAGTGATGACCGGCACGTCCGGCGGCAGCTCCAGGACCTCGAGCGACGCGCCCGCGGTCGCCTGGCTCCCGCTGGTTGCGATGGCCCACGGCACGGCGGCGTTGGTCAGCACACGGAGCAGATCCTGCGCGCCGGGCAGGGGCCTGACCTCGCCGAGGCGTCTGCGGTAGCCGGCTTCGTGGCGCTCGCGGAGCAGGTCCGCCTCGGCGGTTGTGAGCTCGCGTCCCGTCTCGCGGACCAGCGCACGCAGAAACAGGCCACCGCTCATCCCGATCCGGCGATGGATGCGCCAGATGGAGAGGTCGATGCCGGCCGACGCAAGCGCCTCTTTCCAGGCCAGCACGTGCTGGTAGACGCTGTCCAGCAACGTGCCGTCGAGGTCGAAGAGCATCGCCGGACGGTCGGAATGCAAGACATCGCCAGAAGAGGGTCGGCGCGCTGGCTGGCGCACGACTCGAACCCTAGTCGAGGGCGGCCGGGTTGCGGGCTTTGAACACACGGAACAGGAACCAGAGCGAGGGCAGAATCAGGGCCATGCCGGCCGCGACCACGACCAGCAACGCGGTGAGCGTGGCACCGGGCGCGGCCGAGTTCTGGATCGTGAGGTCGGGCGGCACGAGATACGGCCACTGTCCTCCGGCCCACGCCCACAGCACGCAGACGACCTGAGCGGCGACCGCCAAGCGGGCCAATCGGGGCCGCGAACGCCAAACCGCAATCAGCGCGACGGGTCCGTTGACGAGCGCGAGAACGACAAGCGGAAGGCCTGCCCCGAATAGCGAGTGGGCCAGAGACGGCGCGGCAAACGGCGCCAGGACCAGGCCGGCGATGGCCACGACGCCCGCAATCAGGCCGGCGGCGGTCGCCCGGCGCCGGAAGTCGGCCTCGAGCGGCGTGCCCTCCGTTTCGACAGTCAGATATGTCGCGGCGAGATACGCGCACATCACGACCCCGAACAGGCCGATCAGAAGGCCATATGGCGTGGCCCAACCGGCCTCGAACCCCGACACGAGTTGCCCGCCCGCGACTCGGATGGAACCCGACGCCACCGCCGCCACCCCGGTCGCCATAAAGAAGGGCGCGATGACGCTGGCGGCTCCGAACGTCACACCCCACCCCGACGCATCGCCAACGGCATCTCTGCCGTGCGCCCGGAAAGCGAAAGCCGCCCCGCGAAGGACGATCCCGAGCAGCGCGATGGTGAAGGGCAGGTAAAGCGCCATGCTCAGGATGCCGAATGCTGTCGGGAATGCTGTGAAAAGCCCGACGATCAGAAAGATCAACCAGACATGGTTGGCCTCCCAGACGGGTCCCATCGCCTCGGCGACGGCGCGCCGCTGCTCCCGAGCGCGAGGGCCGCGTGCGAGCAAGTCCCACACGCCGCCGCCAAAATCCGCGCCGGCGAGCACCGCGTATGCAGTGAGCGCAAGCCACAGAATCGCCGCGACGAGCTGGGCCTCGCTCATGCGCCGCTGCGGTTCCTCTTCGCCTGGACCAGGAGAAGGCGCGCGGTCGTCGCCGCGAGGCCGATGTAGATGGCAAAGAAGATAAGGAATGTCGGGCCGAGGGCCGGCGCGGTGGTCGCCGCCTCCGAGGTGCGCAGGATCCCGTAGACGATCCACGGCTGGCGTCCGAACTCGGTCACAAACCAGCCGGCCTCCATCGCCACGACTGAGGCCGGCCCAGTGACCGCGATCAATCGGAGCAAGGGGCGCCACGTCGGCATGCGCCGGCGGTAGATGTAGAGAAACCAGAACAGCGCCGCGGCGAGTCCGATCAGCATGCCGAGACCAACCATCGTGTCGAACGACAGGTGGACCACGACCGGATTCGGCCGGTCGTTCGGAGGAAAGGTATCCAGCCCGCGAACCTCGGCATTGGGATCGAACGCGGCGAGCACGCTGAGCAGGTTTGGTATCTCGATCGCGCCTACGACCCGATGCTCGGAGTCGACAGGAATGCCACCCAGATTGACGGGCGCACCACGCACCGTGTGGTAGATGCCTTCCATCGATGCAAATTTCGCGGGCTGCGCTTGATAGATGAAGCGCGCGCTGTTGTCACCCGTGATGCCGGCGAGCACGATCGCCACCGCGGCCATCGCCATTCCAAGCATCAGGCCGCGCCGATGCAGCACGTCATCGCGTCCCCTCAGCAGCCCGACCGCGTAAACCGCGGCGACCAGAAAGCCTGTCACGACGTACGCCGAGACCAACATGTGCGGGTCTTCGGTGGGCGTGGAAGGGTTGAGCGCGGCCGCCCACGGATCCACATCCAGGAGGCGGCCATCGCTGCCCAAACGGAACCCACTCGGCGAGTTCATCCATGCGTTGGCCATCACCACAAACACAGAGCTCATAGCGCCGCTCACGGCGACCGGGATCGACGTCAACCAGTGGGCGACCGGGGTCAACCGGTTCCAGCCATAGAGGTACAGGCCAAGGAAGATCGCCTCGATGAAGAAGGCAAAGCCTTCGGCCGAGAAGGGCAATCCGAAGATCGCGCCGGAGAACGCCATGAATCGCGGCCACAGAAGACCCAGTTCGAACGACAGCGTGGTGCCCGACACGGCACCGATCGCAAAGAGGATTCCGAACGCCTTGGACCAACGGCGCGCGAGGTTGAGCCAGACCTCGTCCCTCGTGCGCAGCCACAGGCCTTCAGCGACCAGCATGAGCAGCGGCAGGCCAACACCCAGCACCGCGAACACGATGTGAAACCCGAGGGAGGTGCCCATCGTCGCTCGCGCCAGGGTTACGTTGTCCATGGCCCGCCTCTATCGTGATGCGGTCGCGCGACTCCCACCATTGGTCAGATCGCTGATGGGCATTAGACTCGCGTTGGCGTGACTCCAAGCATCCGGCTCGGGCGCATCTTCGGGATCGAGGTCGGATTCAACTGGAGCCTCATCTTCATCTTCGCCTGGATCACATGGCTGCTTGCGACCACGATCCTTCCCACCGACGCGTCGGGCTATCCCCCGCTCGTCTACTGGTTCATCGCAGGCCTCGGCGCGGTCCTCTTCTACGCGTGCCTGCTGGCACACGAGCTTTCCCACGCCCTGGTCGCGCGACGCAACGGCGTCAAGGTCGCAGGCATCACGCTCTGGCTTTTCGGCGGCGTCTCGCGACTCGAGGGCGAGCCCGCAAGCGCGCGGTCGGAAGCGCTGATCGCCGGCGTCGGGCCATTGACGAGCTTTGTCGTGGCCGCCATCGCGTTCGGACTTGCGCTGGCGACCGCCGGCAACAAGCTGATTACAGACCTTTTCAGCTGGTTGACATTCGTCAACCTCGCTCTCGGGCTGTTCAACCTGGTGCCGGCGTTTCCCCTCGACGGGGGAAGGCTCCTCAGCTCGATCCTCTGGTGGCGTTCGGGCAGCAGGCAAAAAGGGGTGCACAACGCGGTCCGAGTCGGACGCGTGTTCGCCTATTTGATGATCGCCGCCGGCGTCCTCGAACTTTTCGTCGGAGAGGTAGCCAACGGCATCTGGATCGCGTTTCTCGGCTGGTTCCTCCTGTCGGCCGCGGCGTCGGAAGAGGCCGGCAGCGCCATCCGCACAATGCTCCGTTCCGTGCCGGTGTCGGCCGCGATGACCTCGCCGGTGGTGACCCTGCCCGACTGGGTGACGGTCGAACAGTTCCTCGAGTCGGTGGCGCCGAATCACAGCTTCACGACCTATCCCGTGCACGAACCGTCGGGCAAGCTGACTGGCGTCGTACGCCTCTCAGAGCTGGTGCGGTTGCCGGCGGGCGATCGCGCGAACAAGCACCTGATCGAGGTGGCGCGCCCTATCGCCGACGTGCCGACAACGAACCCACGCGAGGATCTCTCGGCGCTGATCCAGCGCGTTGGCCTCAGTCTCGAGCAACGCGTCCTCGTCTTCGACAACGGCAGCCTTGTCGGCATCGTCTCCCCCGCCGACGTGGCAAGGGTGATGACCCTCAGGCAGGGGCAGCCGAAACCTCCCGCGTCGTAGCCCCTCCGGCCCTTCGGGCCACCTCCCCATAAATGGGGAGGAGTTAGCTACTTGTGCACCGCCTTGTCGATCTCATCGCTCAGGTCGCGGAAGGTCTCGGCAACCGCGGAGCCGAATGATCGCGCGGTCTGCTTGGTCCGCTCGCGCACCTGCGGGTCCTTGGTTGCCGACTCCAGGGACCGGAAAACCGTGTCCGCGGCCTGACGGAGCTGCTCGAGCGAGCGGTTTAGCTCTGCCGCGGCTTTCTCGTCGGCGGCGCTGCGGTAGTGGCTCTTGAGCTCGCCGGCCAGGTTCTTGATGTCCGCCTCGAAACGGTCCCACGCTTTCTCTGTTTGTTCGTAGGGCATTGACGTTCCTCCTCCGAGTGCTGCGGCTCACGGTACGCCAGAATCCAGGTGTGGCCGCTGAGTCCGCGGGGCTCCTGCTCTACCGGCTGCGCGTCGGAGTGCCCGAGGTCTTGCTCGTCCATCCGGGCGGACCTTTCTGGAAGCGCCGTGACGCCGGCGCCTGGTCCATCCCGAAGGGCGAGATCGAGAACGGCGAGGTTGCGGAGGAGGTCGCGCGCCGCGAGTTCAAGGAAGAGCTCGGGCAGGACGCCCCTGGCGGCGAGCTCGTCTCGATCGGCACGGTCCGCCAGGCGGGCGGCAAGCTTGTTCATGCGTGGACTGCTCGGGGCGATGTCGACGTCGATCGCATCGCGAGCATGAAGTTCACCATGGAGTGGCCGCCGCGCTCCGGCCGGATGCAGGAGTTCGCCGAGGTGGACGTGGCGGGGTGGTTCGACCTCGAGTCGGCCCGCCAGAAAATGCTGCCGGCGCAGACGGTGTTCCTCGACCGCCTCGAACAGGTGTTGAGGAAGGGCGGGCGCTGAGCGCCCGCCGACCTCACCAGCCAGGCTAGTGGCCTGGGCACATCCTGACGCTTGGGTTGTAGTTCTTGAACATCCCGTTCGGATTGGGCCGCCAGATCCAGGCGTGCAGAGCCCAAAGACCCAGCGAGTCGATACGCGTGAAATCCTTACCGAACAAGGTCGGCTTGGCCGCAGACTCCCACGCCGTCAGCGGAATGATGTACTCGACAGCCACGAGCTGAAGGCGGTCGCCGTCGACCTCGTACACCATCGCCTCCGGCTCGCCCGGCGTGACAGCCGCGTCGAGCAGGTTGAGGTTGACGTAGTGCTGGCCCATGCCACCTGTTCCGGGTAGGTCAAAGCAGTTGAGCAACCGCTGGTAACCGGCATGCTCCGCTTTGCCGACATCGTGAAACTTCGCGGTCGCCTGCCGCACGTCGGCAAGGGACGCCTGACTCGAGGCCTGCGTGACGGGAGCGACGAGAAGGGACACGGGCACAAGCAGTGCCAGGGCGCGAAAGATGAGCTTGATCATGCTTCCTCTCCTCAGCGGTAGAAGTACGGGTCGAGGACGCTGACCTGCGTGATCTTGTCGACGGGCAGCGAGTTGCGATTCGCCGTCTTGCGGATCGCCTCGGGATTCGGCGCGTCGTATACGCAGAAGGTCTTGTGCTTGTCGTCGCTGACGTACGAATGCACCCAGGTCACGCCTTCGTCGGCGTTGCTGCCC
>WNGI01000428.1_pt1 | contig 43032 bp, 49 predicted proteins | sample 5400621 | NCBI WGS metagenome assembly WNGI01 (sample SAMN13153374, study PRJNA577476) | soil metagenome | isolation source: 20 cm soil or saprolite under Garry oak tree replicate 1 | place: USA:California | collected 2016-06-15
CCGATGTCGAACCGCGGCACGCCGAACTCGTTGGAGAAGGACGTCGGCCCGAACGTGAACGTGACCTGGCGTTCGCCAACGTCCACGTAGCGCAGCTGCACCTCTGCGCCCGGGTCTCCGCCACTGACCGAAGCGCACGTCACCTGGCGCCCAACATTCACAGCGATGAGTGCGATGACAATGAGCGCGGCGACGAACGCGGCGCCGACCAGAGCTTTCAGCGTGCGCCATTCTGGGGCCGCGGCTCTCTAGACTTCGCGGGTGACCCAGACCCTGCCGGAGATCCGCGTGCCCGCCGACGTCGAGCGGGTGGTCGCGCGCCTTGTCGCCGCCGGCCACGAGGCCTACGTCGTCGGAGGCTGCGTGCGCGACGCCCTGCGCGGCGTGGATCCGCACGACTGGGACGTGGCCACGAGCGCGACGCCGGAGGACATCCAGAAGGTCTTTCGGCACGCGCTCTACCTGAACCGCTTCGGCACGGTCGTGGTCCGTGAGGGTCAGCACGAGATCGAGGTCACCACGTATCGCGTTGAGGCGGATTACGCGGATCATCGCCACCCGACGGAGGTCGCGTTCACCGACTCGCTTCACGAAGACCTGGCGCGGCGCGACTTCACGATGAACGCGATGGCCTGGCGGCCGGGGAACGAGGGCAAGCGGGGCGAGCTCGTCGACCCGTTCGGAGGACAGCGGGACCTCGACGCGAGGATCGTCCGCGCCGTGGGCGAGCCGCGCGAGCGCTTCCAGGAGGACGCGCTGCGGATGCTGCGCGCCGTCCGTTTCGCGACGCGCCTGGGTTTCGCGATCGATCCCCGCACCGCGGGGGCGATCCGCGAGTGCGCGAGCCTCGCCGCGAGTCTCTCGGGCGAACGCATCCAGCAGGAGATCATCAAGATGCTCGAGGCCGAGAAGCCGTCGGTCGCGTTCCGGATGCTTTCGGACCTGGGTCTGCTCGCGGTCATCTGTCCCGAGCTCGAGATCGCGAAGGACACGCCGCAGGACAAGGCGGTCGCGCAGAACGTGTTCGATCACTCACTCGCGACGATGGACGCAAGTCCTCTGGACGAACGCGACCCCAGGCAGCGTTACGTCCTGCGACTTGCCGGACTCTTTCACGACATCGGCAAGCCCGCGACGTTCGCCGACGGTCACTTCCATCAGCACGAGTTCGTCGGGGAGGCCAAGGCGCGAGAGATCCTGCGCCGGTGGCGTTTCGACAAAGAGACCGTGACGCAGGCGACCCATCTCATCCGCAATCACATGTTCTGGTACCAGACGGAGTGGACCGGCTCGGCCGTTCGGCGGTTCGTGCGCAAGGTCGGACTCGAGAACATCCCGGCGCTCTTCGCGCTCCGCAAGGCGGACAACATCGGGAGCGGCGCCCGCTCGCCCCGCATGTACGCGCTCGAATCGCTCTGGGAGCGCGTTCAGGAAGAGATCCGCGCGGCTTCCGCCTTCTCGCTGAAAGACCTGGCGATCGACGGAAACGACGTCATGAAGGAGCTCGGGATCACGCCGAGCCCGGAGGTCGGACGCATCCTGAACGAGCTCTTCGAGCGCGTCACCGAAGAGCCGAAGCTGAACGCGCGCGAGAAATTGCTCGAGCTCGCCCGCGAGATTGGCCCCGCGAAGGGTTAGTTAGCTCGAGACGTACGGGGTCGAGCTGACGGAGGTGGGACGGCCCGAGCCGTTCGTCATCGCCGGCTCATTCGTCCGGACCTTTTCCACCCGCTCGCTGATCTTCTTGCGGGCCTCGTCACCGGAGAACGGCGTGAACAGGAGCGCGAGCGCCGCGCCCACGATCGCGCCGAGCACCAGCCCCAGCCCGAGCATCCCGAGGACGGTCACGTCGGAGTGTCCCCCGACGACACGCCGCACTTCGGTCTTGCTCTCGCCGAGCAGCTCAGACGCGCGCTTGCTTGCCTGGCCTTTGAGCTCGTCAACGACGTCCTGAAGATCCTTCACGCTCACCATGCCAGCCTCCTTCGCCCCGGTCGCGTTTAGTCCGTTCAGTCGGACTGTGCAGGGGCGGTGCCAGCTTCGCCGCTTGCTTGTCCCGGACGTGACAGTGCAGCCTCAATGAAGGCATCGATGTCGCCGTCGAGGACTCGCGTGGGGTCGCCGACCTCGAGCCCGGTGCGGTGGTCCTTCACGAGGGTGTAGGGGTGAAGCACATACGAGCGGATCTGGCTTCCCCAGTCCGCCGAGCGCATCTCTCCGCGCTCCTTGGCTTGAGCCTCCTCTTGCTCGCGCACCTTGCGCTCGAGCAAGCGAGCACGAAGTATTTTCATCGCGGTCTCCTTGTTCTGCAGCTGCGAGCGCTCGTTCTGGCACGCGACCACGATGCCGGTCGGCAGATGCGTGATCCGCACTGCCGTCTCGGTCTTGTTCACGTTCTGACCGCCTGCTCCGGTCGCGCGATACGTGTCGATCCGCAGATCCTCGGGCCGAACCTCGACCTCGGTTTCGCTCTCGACCTCGGGAGTCGGATCGACGAGAGCGAACGAGGTCTGCCGGCGCTTTTGGAAATCGAAGGGTGAGATGCGGACGAGTCGGTGCGTGCCGCGCTCGGTCCTGAGATACCCGTAGGCGTAATCACCTTCGACCGTCAGCGTGGCACTGCGAAATCCGGCTTCGTCGCCGGGCGTTGTCTCGAGGAGCTCGGCCTTGAATCCGCGGCGCTCCGCCCACCGCAGATACATCCGGACGAGCATCTCGGCCCAGTCCGCAGCGTCGGTGCCGCCGACGCCCGCGGAAATCGCGACCACGGCATTGCGCTCGTCGTACGGGCCCGAGAGCTGCGCCTCGAGGCTGGCGCGCGCTACCTCCGCGGCGAGCACCGTGACATCGGCCGCCACCTCGGCTTCGAGCTTGGGATCCTGGCTCGCAAGCGCCGCCAGCTCGGTCAGATCCCTCGCCCGCGCGCGATAGCGCTCCCACTTCTCAAGGCGCGTCCGGATCTTGCCGAGGCGTTTGAGGATCTGCTGCGCGCGCTGCCGATCGTGCCAGAGGTCCGGCTTGGAGGCCTCGGTCTCTAGAGTCGCGACCTCACGCGAGAGGGCCGGCAGGTCAAAGGAACACCGCCATGCGCTCGATGCGGTCGCGCAGCGACGCGATCGCCGCCTGATCGAGGGTCACGAGGGTCCTAGCGCTTGCGCGGACGCTCGAAGGTCGTCGCGACGGGTTGCACGACCGGCGCGAGCTTGCCGGCGGCGAACGAGACGAAGGTCACGCATGGGCAGTAAGTGTTCCGCGGGCACCGTGGGCAATCCCCGTCGCAATCCAGCGTCGCTCCATAGGAGCACTTGAGGCAGTTGTCCTCGCAGACGATCCATTCCTTCATCGCGGCGTCCTCTCTAGAGCGTTGTCGGGTCCCCCTGAGCAGTCCCGACGACGCACTCCCCACTGCGAACCGTGTCGGTTTGTGGTCGAAATTCTATCCGCGGCGCTGGCGCTTGAAAAGGGGGTAAAACACAAAAAACGGCCCGAAAGTCTGTTCTTTTTAGATTTCAGGCTTTCATCCGCGACCGCCTGATCGCTAGCGCGCCGGCGACAAGCAAGATCGGAATGACCAGAAAAATCAGTCCTCCGACCACCTCCTGCAGGGGGGTGGTGGCCAGCTCGCAGGACGGAGGCCGGCAACGCATGCGCAAGGGCACGAGAAGCCAGGCCCACCCCGCGAGAAATCCGCCGACGAAGCCCAGGCAGGCCGCGACCATGACTGCGGTGGCCCCGAGCTGGACACGCGTTCCAGCGATGACTACCAGGAACGGAATCATCACCACCACGGCTGCGAGGGTGGCGAGACCCAACGTTGCCAAGACGAGAAAACCGTAGCCAGCCCCGATCGCGGCGAAGATGATCGCCGCGGCGACTGCTTCCGCCCGCGCTAACGCATCGCCGATCTGTAGACCTCAGGCGCGAGGACGCAGATAGTCGAGTGCCCCGCGAAATGGCCGGGGCCGAACGCCGAACGCGGACTCGAGCGCGTTCTGCCGTGGGGTGTTGTCGACCGCGAGGAGATCAAGTTGGCCGACAGTCACCGGCGGGTCCGGCATGACCAGACCCATGAAGAAGGCCGGCGGTTTCATGAGCGGAACGGGGAGATGGAACGTCGGCCGGTGCTTGCCGGTCCCGCGCATGGTCTCAGCGAGCATCTCGTCGTAGGTCACTGGCTCGGCCCCGCCGATCTCGTATACGCCGGCGGTCTCTGGGCGTTCCACCGCCGCGACCAGCGCCTGGGCGAGGTCGTCAACATGCAGGGGCTGGAACCGCGACTTGCCGTCGCCGGGGACGGGCACGACTGGAAACATCAGGCTGAACGCGAGCCGCGGGAAGAAGTCGTCGCCTTCGCCAAAGAGGAGGGATGGCCGCAGCACGACGTGCCCGATGCCGGAGCCCGTGACGAGAGCTTGCCCCTCGCCCTTGCTTCGCAGATACGGATACGGTGAGGCGGGATCCGCGCCGAGCGCGGACATGTGCACGATCCGCCGGACGCCGGCGCGGCGCGCCTCCGCGACCACATGCGCGACACCCGCGACGTTCACCTCGGCGAAGCGCTGCTTGCGCTCGGTCGGGATCGCGACGGTGTGGACGAGCGTATCGCAGCCGTCGAACGCGCCGCGCAAGCCCTCGGGCTTGCGAACGTCGGCGCGCCGTACGTCCATTCCCGCGCCCGAACCGGGAAGCTCCTTCTCCGCGCCCGGCCGCTCGCTGATCAGCGCGCGGACCTCGTGATGCCCGAGGAGAAGGCGCGCCACGAGGTGTCGCCCGACGAAGCCACTCGCGCCTGTCACCGCAACCCGCATGCGAGTCTCCCCTTTACTAACTACTACGTGACCGTAGTAGTAACACGAGGGCCGGCCGAGTCAAGCCGTCCTCGCAGCGTCAGAACAGGCAACATCACCGCGCCGGCTACCGCGTAGATCAGACCGAGGAGCTGCGCTTCCTGCAGGCCGTAAAGAAAGAGCGGGTCGAGACGCAGGTACGAGGTGGCGAACCGGAAGCCACCGAAGAGAAGCAGGTACGCGAAGTAGACGCGTCCCTCAGGCGGCCGCCCGCGAAGACGCCGCCAGTACGCGAAGAGCAGGACGAAGATCGCGAGCATGATCAGGCCGTCGTAGGCGGCCACGGGATGGACATAGTCGGTTTGACCGAGCGTCGCGGAGTGCGTGTAGCGAACGCACCAGGGCAGCCCGGAGCAGCCGACGGCGTGGTGCTCGCCGTTGATGATGTCGCCGATGCGGCCGATCGCCTCGCCGAGGGCGATCCCGATCACTGAGACGTCGAACATGAATCCAAGCGGCAATCGGAGCCACCGCGCCGCGATAAAGCCGGCGATGGTCGAGCCGATCGGGGCGCCCGTGGTGCCGATCCCGCCATTCCAGAACGCGAGCACGTCCGCGGGTCGCGCCGCGTAGATGCTCCAGTTGTCCAGGACATGCGCGGCCCGAGCTCCGATGAGCCCGCCCACGACGACAGCGATCGCGAAGGGATAAATGCGCTCGTCAGCCACCAGATAGCGCGCCGCGCGGAACGAGACAATGCTGCCGGCGATCAGCCCGACAAGCGCGAAGATGGAATGCCAGGCGAAGCCGAACGAGCCGAGGTGGAGATTCGGATCGAAGGGGAGGTCGATCAGACCGCGAGGGTACGCGCCTGCGCGCGCGGCCGCGTGGTGAGGCGAAGCAGGACCGGCACCGCCGCCGCAAAGACCAGAAGCGCGATGGTCTGGTCCTGACGCAGGCCGAAGGCATACGTGGGATCGCCGATACGCAGGAAGCCCAGGAGGAACCGGCCGACCGCGTAGTGCATGGCCCAGATCCAGAAGATGACGCCGTCGGGCCACCGTCCGATGAACCTGCGCAGCCACAGCGTGAGCGCGACCGCCGACAGGTCCCAGAGCATGTCGTAGGCGACCACGAGGTGCACCGGGCCGGGCTGGCCGAGCGTGTCGGGGTGGGTGAACCCGACGCAGATCCCTTCAGGGGGTGTGCAGGGCGTCGCGTGGTGCTCGCCGTTGATGATGTCGCCGATCCGCCCGATCGCGAAGCCGAGGGCGATCCCCGGCGCGGCGGCGTCGGCACCGTAGCCGATCGGCACGCCGCGACGCACTGCGGCGAGGAATCCACCGAGCACGCCGCCGATGGCCGCGCCCCAGATCGCGATGCCGCCGGTCCAGATGAAGAAGATCTGCTCGGGGTGCGCGAGGTAGTACGGGAGCTGGTCGATTACGTGAACGATCCGCGCACCGGCGATACCCCCGATCACGCCCCACGTCGCGACGGCCCAGCCATCTTCCTCACTCACGCGACCCTGGATCAGTCGCAAGGGCAGCCCGACACCGAAGAAGATGCCGACCGCGGTGAAGATCCCGTGCCATGCGAGGGTCAGCGGGCCGATGTGGACGTTGGGGTCGAACGGGATTTGGATCAACGGGGGTTCGGTCGGCCTCCTACTGCCCGCAGGCGCGAAGCGCACTGCGGAAGCAGCAGACCGCAGGGCCGCCAGGCCCGAGGACTACTGCGGCGTGCGCGTAGCGAACACGCCAAGCAGCAGACCGGAGCGCCGCAGGCGCGAGGACTATCGTCCGTGACACTTCTTGAACTTCTTGCCGGAGCCGCAGAAGCACGGGTCGTTGCGGCCGAGCTTGGGGGTCGGTCCGGGGGCTGAGACGGGCCGGCCGTTGCCGCTCCCGCGGGAGGTCGTCGTGCCGCCGGGGCCCGTCTGGGTGCGGTTCTGCGCCTGGCCGGGCGGAGCTTGCTCGGCCTGTTCCGCCTGCTCCGCCGTCCGCACCGTGACGCGCAGGATCGTCTGTGCGACGCCGGTCGCGATGCGCGCGGACATCTCCTCGTAGAAGGAGTGGGCCTCGCGCTTGTAGGCCACGAGTGGGTCCTGCTGCCCGTAGCCGCGGAGGTAGATGCCTTCGCGCAGCTCCTCCATCGCGGTGAGGTGCTCGACCCAGTGCGTGTCGATGGTGCGCAGGAGCACCCAGCGTTCGACGACGCGCGCGAGCTCCTCGCCGAGCTCCTTCTCGCGCGCTTCGTAGGTCTCGTCGACGATCTCGGCCACGCGCTCGCGGAGCTCATCCTGGTTGCGCAGCTCGCTGAAGGTGGCCGCGTCGAGGTCCGGCCGGTTGAGCATCGGGCCAAGCGCCGCGACGAGCTTCTCGAGATCCCATTCTTCGGGATCGCCCGCCGCCGCCTCGGCGTCGACCACGGCGTCGGCCTCCTGATGGAGGAAGTCGAGGATCGTCTCCCGGACGTTGCCCTTCTCGAGGATCTTGCGGCGGTCGTTGTAAATCTGATTGCGCTGGTTGTTCAGGACGTCGTCGAACTCGAGGGCGCGCTTGCGGATGTCGAAGTTGCGGCCCTCGACCTTGATCTGCGCCTGCGTGATCGCGCCGGTGACCATGCCCGATTCGATCGGGGCGGAATCGTCGAAACCGAGTCGCGCCATGAGCCCCGCGACGCGCTCCGATGCGAAGATGCGGATGAGCTCGTCCTCGAGCGAGCTGTAGAAGCGGGAGGATCCCGGGTCGCCCTGGCGGCCCGAACGACCGCGCAGCTGGTTGTCGATGCGGCGCGCCTCGTGTCGCTCGGTGCCGATCACGTGCAGGCCGCCGAGTCCCACGACCCCCTCGCCAAGCAGGATGTCGACGCCGCGGCCGGCCATGTTCGTCGACAGCGTGATCGCGCCCTTCTGTCCGGCATCCGCGATGATGAGGGCCTCGCGTTCGTGGTTCTTCGCGTTCAGGACCTCGTGCTTCAGGCCGTGCCTGCGAAGCTCGTCCGAGAGCCGCTCGCTCTTCTCGACGCTGGTCGTCCCGATGAGCACAGGCTGGCCCTTCTCGCTCCGCTCTTTGACCTCCTGGACCACGGCGGCCCATTTGCCCGGCTCGGTCTTGTAGACGAGGTCGGCGTTATCGAGGCGGACCATTGGACGGTTCGTCGGGATCTGGGTGACCTCGAGTTTGTAGACCTTGAAGAGCTCCTCGGCCTCGGTCGCGGCGGTGCCGGTCATGCCTGCGAGCTTCGTGTACATGCGGAAGTAGTTCTGGATCGTGATCGTGGCGAAGGTGCGCGTCTCGCGCTGGATCTTGAGACCTTCCTTGGCCTCGACCGCCTGGTGCAGGCCGTCGCTCCACCGCCGCCCGGGCATGAGCCGGCCGGTGAACTCGTCGACGATGACCACCTCGCCGTCCTTGACCACGTACTCCTTGTCCTTGTGATAAAGGGCGCGAGCCCTGACCGCGTTGTCGAGGTAATGAATGGCGGTGACGTCGCCTTCGTAGAGGTTCTTTACGCGCAGGAGCTTTTCGGCGCGAGCGATGCCCTCCTCGGTGAGAGTGGCCGAGTGGTGCTTCTCCTCGACGACGTAGTCCTGATCGAGCTGGAGCTGCGCGGCAACTCGCGCGAACCCGTAGTAGGTCTCTGAGGCGTCCTCGGCGGGCGAGCTGATGATGAGCGGCGTCCGTGCCTCATCGATGAGGATCGAGTCGGCCTCGTCGACGATCCCGTAGTAGAGGCCATGCTGCACCTTGTCGGCAAGGTCCATCACCATGTTGTCCCGTAGGTAATCGAACCCGAACTCGCTGTTCTGCCCGTACGTGATATCGGCCTTGTAGGCCTCGCGCCGCGTGACGTCGCGCCAGTGGCGGTGCCTCGGATCGACAGCCTCGAGCTCGACGGCCGGGTCGTATATCGCGCTTTTCTCGTGCGCGATGAACGCGACACTCATCCCGAGGGCGTGATAGATCGGGGCCATCCAGCCGGCGCCGGTCTTGGCCAGGTAGTCGTTGGTGGTCACAAGATGCGCGCCCTTGCCCGCGAGTGCATTGGCGTACAGGGCAAGCGAGGCGACGAGGGTCTTCCCCTCCCCGGTCTTCATCTCGGCGATGTGGCCCTTGTGCAGCGCGAGACCACCCATGAGCTGCACATCGAAGTGCCGCTGCTTGAGGGTGCGCTTCGCGGCCTCGCGGACCGACGCGAAGACCTCCGCGAGGATGTCGTCCAGCGATTCGCCGTTCGCCAGACGCTCGCGGAAGCGCGTGGTGCTCTCGGCGAGCTCGGCGTCGGAGCGTTTGGTCAGCTCGGGCTCGAGGTCGTTCACGCGCGAGACGATCTTGCGGAGCTTACGAAGCTCCGACTCATTCGAATCGAGGAAGCGGGTCAGCACGCTCATGGGGACTCGGTCGCTAGTTGACCTGCAGCGGTAGCTGCAACCCCGGTGGATTGAAGAGTGCGCCGACGGACTCGCCCTCGTGGATGCGACGGATCGCTTCCGCAAAGAGTGGCGCGACGGTCATGACTTCAAACTTCTGGGTGTCGCGAGCGGACGGCCGCAGGGGGACCGTATCGGTCGTGATCAGTCTCTCGATCCCGCTGTTCGCGAGCTTCTCGGCCGCATCCCCTGAGAGTACGGCGTGAGTGCAGCCGACGTAGATCTCGCTCACGCCGCGATCCTGGAGGATGCGCACCGTGTTCAGGATCGTCGTTCCGGTGTCGATCTCGTCGTCGATGATGATGACTCGTGTCTTCTCGATGTCGCCGATGACGTTCACGACCTCGCTCCTGCCGCTGTTGTCGCGGTGGGTCTTCTGCATGAACACGAGCGGGATCTGCAGGGCCTCGGCGATCCGTCGCGCGACGTTGGAATAACCGAGATCGGGTACGACGAGCGCGACCCCGTCGGGATCCTTCTCGACGATCGAGCGGAACGACTCGACGAGGAGATTGCGCGCCGAGAGCTCGTCCCCAGGTATGGAGAAGAACCCCTGGATCTGCATCTGATGCATGTCCATCGTGAGGAAGCGGTCCGCGCCGGCGACGCCGATGAGATCGGCCAGAAGTCGGGCGGTGATGGGGACTCGCGGCTGGTCCTTCTTGTCGCTTCGGCCGTAGGCGAAGTACGGCATGACCGCGGTGATGCGTCCGGCGGATGCGCGCTTGAACGCGTCGATCATGATCAGGAGCTCCATGATCGCGTCGCTTACCGAGGGGCCGACGAGCGACTGGACCAGGAAGACGTCGTGCTCGCGCGCGTTCTCCTTGATCTGCACGAAGATGTTGTCGTTGGCGAACTTGAAGACATCAATTGCGCCGGGCTGGATCTCCAGGTGACTACAGATATCTCGGGCGAACTTGGGGTGGGCGTTTCCGGTGTAGACAGACAGTCCTCGGAACACGGCTCCCCTCCTGCCACGGATCGCAGGTGGTCCTGCATTGAAAGTATACGGGCGCTAGCCTGCGTTTTGTGACCGCTGCGACCGGCCATCGCGTGCGCTGGATCGCTGTCTGGGTGCTGGTCGTCGCGTGGTTCGTGGCCCAGGCGGTCAACCTAGGCGGGAACGCGGTGCATCTGATCCTGCTGGTCGCTATCGGGTTGCTTATCTACGAGCTGCTCGCAGAGGACGTTCCGGCGGCCTAGCGGACGGCGCGGGACGAACCCTCACGTTTCGATCGTGAGCCGGCAAGGAATCTCAGCGTGTCGAGTCTCGCGGCGGCGATCATCGCTTCGGTCTTGTCGATGGGCTTGAGCTCGAAGTGCGTGTCCGTTCCGACGGAGAAGAGTGCCCCAGCCCGTGCGGCGCGGATGAGAAACTCGCGATGCGGCACGCCGTAGCTTTCATTGATCTCTATCGCGATCCCGCCTTTGACACAGAGCGCGATGAGCCGCTCCTGCCACTCCTCCGGGTAGACCTGCTCCGGATCGCCGAGCGCCTGCAGCGCCGAGAAGGTCGGGTGGCCGAGGATGTCGATACGATCGCGGTCGATCCCCTCGGCAACGACCTCGAGCGTCCGCTCGAGGATCCGGCGCTGGAGCTCGGGATCGCCGAAACGTTCGGCCTGCTTGAACAGCTTGGTGCGGCCCTTCACAAACGCGCCGGCGTCGTCGTAGCGGATCCACTTGCCATCGAGCTCGACCTGGTGAATCGCGCCAATCACGTAGTGCAGCGCGTCCCGCAGCTCAGAAGAGAGTGGCGGAGCGACGCCGAGGTCGTACTCGATGCCGACGCGCAGTCCGAGCCTGGCCGCATCGTCGAGGTATCGCTTGAGGTCATCCTCGGTCCGCAGCTTGTCCCGCCACGGATAGTGGTCGGACACGCCATGCGGCCTGATCGCGACGCTCTTCGCTCGCCCTTCCAGCGACACCGTGCCATCAGAGCGGTCGCTGTGGACGTGGTGATCGAAGAGCGTGCTCATATCTCGGGGTGCCCGGCCCACGCGGCCTCGACCATCGTCCAGAGCACGCCAGAAACGAGGGTGTGCCCGCCGAGAAGCAGCGGGAAGGGAGCCTGGCGCGCCGCCTCCGTGAACTCGCGCAGCGGCTTGGTCTTGATGCGGTCCGCCATGAACAGGTCGGAGGCGAAGCGCTCGTCCGCGCTGGGACGCCAGCCCAAGTGTGCGAAGAGGACCCGTGTGTCGAAGAGCATCCCGTCGCAGAGGTCCTTCATGCGGGCGAAGAAGTCCTGCGGGCTGACCCTCTCGTAGAGAAAACCTAGGGCGCTTCTGGCCTCGCCGGAGGCGTCGCGGCCCGCGGCCTGCATCCCGCGCTCCTCGGCGAGCATCCGCACCCGGCAGGCGGTCTGCGTCTCGATGAACGTCCAGACCGGCGCACCGACGCGGCCGGCGACGAGCAGCTCCTTGTCCGGCGTCGTCACGAGCTTCATGAGCGCGTCGATGCGCTGCGCGAGGATCTCCTGCCAGGCCGGGAGGGAGCGAAGCTCCGCGGGGCACTGGGGATGCCGGGCGAGGAGGGCCGCGTCGGTCGGCGTATCCACGTCGAGGAGCGTCGCGGCGGAACGATCGAGCTGCCGCATCGAGAGTCCGCCCTGCTGGTGCAGGCGACGCGGCAGGGGGTTATCCGTCGCGGGGAGATCGATCGCATCCAGGGCCGACGCCGGCGTGAACGCAACGAGGTCCGCGGAGTACGAGTTGTTCGAGAGAACGAGGGCTTCGCTCGACTCGAGATCCTCGCGCAGCGCCGAGAGATCCTGGGACGTCAGAAGCGCGCCCGCGCCCGCGCCAATGGTGCAGACGCGGTCCAGCTTCTTCTCGTGGACGATGCGCGAGAGCTCCTGGCCGAAATGGAACGGCTGCGTGCGCGCGGGAAGGATCGCCGCGCCCCTGGCGCCGAAGGCCGCGGACGCTTCATCGTCGTTGGTCACGCCGTACAGACGCGAGAAGCCCGCCTGGCCGGCCCGCGTCAGCACCACGCTGCCGATCGCGATCTTGATGGAGTCGAGCTGTCGCTCGATGTCGCTCGATCCGCCGCGCCCGAAAAAGACGATGAACGCGCTCACGCCATTGACGCTAGCTCACTCCTGCGCGCGGCACGTAGCTCGAGTCTGATGAAGAGCGTGAGCACCAGCATGGTGAGGATCGCGCCGGCGATCGCCCGCTCATCGTTCGCCGCGGCGGGTATCGACCGCAGCACGGCGAGCCACTGCGGGTCGGTCCAGCTGAAGAGCTTCGATGGGTCGTCGTTCACGTTGACCGGCAGCGTGTCCCAGGACTTGTCGTAGAGGAAAGCAGCGGCCTGGAAGATGACAAAGGACCAGAGCGCCATGACCGCGAACAGGACGCGTTCCACGATCGACCGCATGACCCCGACGCCGATGCCCCACGCGAGCGCCGCGAAGAGGACCGGCGCGAGATCGTCGAGGAAGCGCGAGCCGAATACGCGGCCGCCCCACCACTCGGCGTAGGTCGCGTACAGGACGAGGGCCGCGATCCACACGAGCGACAGCCAGCGCAGGCGCGTCGCGACCTCGCCCGGCCAGCGCCACGCGCGAAAGAGCGCACCGAACGCAAAGATCACATACGGCGTGTAGATGAGGAGACCGCGCGAAGGCGAGAGCAGGAGGCCGTACAGTCCCTGCTGGGGCGGGGTGTCGAAGGGCTTGATGCCGTAGCCCTGCTCGAGAGGTGACCCGAAGGCGAAGTAGTTGTACGTAAGCAGCGGTGCCACGCCGATCGCGGCGCCGATGAGCGAAACGATGAGCCGCACCGGGCGCATCCCATGGATGCCGAGCGCGATCAGCGCCGTGGTCTGCCGCACGACCGCGCCGAGTCCGATCACCAGGCCGGCGAAGAACTCGCGGCCGAGCGACACCGGCTCCTCGCGGAGCACCAGCGCGAGCGCCACGACGACCATAAGGTGGACGCCCGAGTGCTGCCAGAGCGCTTGACTCGCGACGGTGCGGACGCTCGTAGCGAGGAAATACAGGAGCACGAGCACCAGCGACGAGCGCGGCCCGGCGAAGCGCCGCATCACGGACCACAGCACGAGCGTCGCGATCACCTCGACGAAGGCCGCGACGACGTGGCCACCATGGACGAGAAGTCCGAGATCGAAGGGGCCGAAGCCCGCGAGAACAAACGGCGCGAAGAAAGGCAGCGCGAGCACCGCCATGCCCGGCGGGAAGACCGAGCACACATGATCGTTCGGTCCGGGCGCCGGTGGCCCGCCGGCGCTGCGCTTGGCCTTGGGTGGCGCCGTCGCGGTGGAGGCGCCACACGCACGGAAGAAATAGGCCTCGCGGTCGAGCCTGCCGGCGGCGGTGGCGCCCGCGGGTGCCGTGAACTCGTCGTAGTCCACGTCCTGCTCTTTGATCACCGTCCAGGCGAAGAGCGCGTTCGGAAGAACGTCCGGAGACCAGAGTCCGGGAGCCTCGGCGTTCGCGGGACCGTCGCGGATGTCGTTGAGATTCGCAAACGCCAGGACGAAGAGCAGAAGCCCACGCACGAACCAGCGCGAGCGCGTCATTCGTCCACCGCCACGACGTAGGCACGGACCGATCGAGCGCCGGCCGCGCGCGCGGCGACCGCGGCGTCGGCGAGCGTTGCGCCGGTCGTCGCAACGTCGTCGACCAGCGCCACCGCGAGCCGTCGCAGCGACGACGCTTCGCCGACAAACGCGCCGCGGACGTTGGCGGCGCGCGCCGCGCGGTCGAGCTCGACCTGCGGCCGACCCGGTCTGAGGCGCCGGAGCGCCGCGCAAAGCGGCAGCCCGGTGCGCGACGCGACCGCGGCGGCGAGGAGCCTCGCCTGGTCGTACCCGCGTGATGCGGCGCGGGAGCGGTGCAAGGGCACGGGCACGACCGCGTCGATGAGGACGCCCTGCGCGAGGTCACGCGCGAGCTCGAGCGCGAGCAGCGCGCCGAGGTCCTCGGCCAGACCGCGCTCGCCGCCGTACTTGAACCGGTGTATGGCCGCGCGGAGCGGTCCGGCATAGACGCCCACGCCGCGCACCGGTACGCCGCCGGACAGCGAGACGGGGTCGCAGAGGTCACGGCAGGCCACGCAGAACCACGCGCCCGGCTCGCCGCAGCCGGCGCACCGCGGGACGAGCAGAACGTCGCGGACCGCGTGCGCGATCAGGGTCACAGCGCGGGCTCTGTGATGAGTTCGTCACCGGCTTGCGTGCGCGTGCGGGCCGCCGTCCCGGCGGGCAGCTCGAGGACGCTATCCGCGCCGCGAGCCGCGAGCGCGAGTACCCACGGCCGGATGCGCTCGGCCACGCGCACGACGCGCAAGGAACGGTCGAGGAATAGCGCGTCGATCGAAAAGCGCATGAAGAACATCGTGATCGAGCTGGTCTTGGTGATGAGCAGGGCCTCGCCGTCGCCGAGACCGGACCGCGGGATCAGACCAAAGCCCCGGCTTAGAAAGTTGCCGGCGACCTCACAGCGCGTCGCGACCACAGTGCCGCGCGTGCGGTTCGTGACGGTGCGGGGTCCGCGGGGCGTTCTAGACCGAGCCGCAGGACTTCATCGCGGTGAGTGCGGCGGGCGCGAGGATCACGATGAAGAGCGAGGGGAAAATGCAACCGACCGTCGGCAGCATGATGAGGATCGGGGCGCGTGCCGCCTTCTCCTCGGCGCGCTGGCGGCGCTCGGTGCGCAGGGTGTCGGACTGGATGCGCAGCACCTTCGACATCGAGACACCGAGCTGGTCGGCCTGGATGATCGCGGAGATGAAGTTCTGGAGCTCCTTGACTTCGACGCGATCGATGATGCCGCGGAGCGCCTCTGAACGGGACTTGCCGACGCGCTGCTCGCCCGCGGCGCGTTTGAACTCGTCGCTGAGTGCGCCCTTCATCTTCTCGGTGACCTTGATGAGGGCGGCGTCGAACCCGAGACCGGCCTCGACCGAGATCGTGAGAAGGTCGAGCGCGTCGGGGAGCTGCTCGAGGATCGCGTTGCCGCGTCCGTTGGCCCGGTTGTTCAGGTAGAAGTCCGGCGCCAGGAAGCCGAGGATCAGTCCACCGAGGAGCCCACCGAGCGTGGCGAGTGAGTCACTGGTCATGAGGTTCAGAAGCGAGGAGCCCGCGATCGCGCCGAGGATGGCGACGAAGGCCTTGACGCCAAGGAAGAACTCGACACTCGTGGTCTCCATGGCGGCGCGCCTCAGGCGGACCTGGAGGGAGCGCGCCGTGTTCGCGGGGTAGAAGCGCGCGACGAGCGCGGCGAGTCCCGAGACAATCGGTTTGAGTGTCCGCTCGGCGATCGGGCGCTGCAGCTCCAGCTCTTCAAGAGTTCGCGGGCGCACCGAAATCTGCTGGAGACGAGCCTGCACCGGATCGAGCTGGCGCCCCACGAGGAAGGACGCGAACACCATGAAGACCCCGATGCCGGCGAGAACGGCGAGGATGAGAAGTTCCACGGCTAAACCTTGATGTCCGTGATCTTACGGATGGCGAAGAAGCCGATGGCCATCATGATCGCGCCGAGAGCGAGAAGAGCCTGGCCGATCAACTCGGTGAAGAGCGGCTGCATGAACTCAGGATTGATGAAGTTCAGCGTGATCATGATGCCGATGGGGAGGAACGCCACGAGGTACCCCGAGTAACGGCCCTGCGCGGTGAGGGTGCGGATCTCGCCTTTGATCCGGACCCGCTCACGGATAGTGAAGGCAATGGTGTCGAGGATCTCGGCGAGGTTGCCACCCACCTGTTGCTGCACGCCGATGGCGGTGACCATGAGGTCGAGGTCGTCGCTCTTGATCCGGCGCACCATGTTCGCAAGCGCCTCCTCCATGCCGAGACCGAGATTCACCTCGCGCACGACGCGGCCCATCTCCGAGCCCATCGGGGGCGGCGTCTCGCGCGAGACGAGCTCGATCGACTGCAGGAAGCTCGAGCCGGCGCGGAGCGAGTTCGAGAGCAGGGTGATCGTGTCCGGGAGCTGCTTATTGAAGGCGTTCAGCCGCCCGCTGATGCGTCGGCCGACCCAGATGCGCGGCACGAAGTAGCCGAGGAGCGCTCCCACCAGAGCGGAGAGCGGGTCGCGGAGCAGGTAGAGGATCGCCGCCAGGCCGAGCGCCAGACCGACGCGGAGGTAGTAGTACTCGGCCACGCGTAGGCGCAGGTCGGCACGCGCGAGGTCGCGTTGCACCCGCGAGGCGAAGCGTTTGTCGGCGACGTCGCTCGAGAGCGTGGCGAAGGGGTCGATCTCGCGGCGTTCCTTCTTGGCAGCCTTCTTTTCCTGGGCCTGGATCTGGGCGCCACCGGCGTAGCGGTGCATGCGCGATTCGAGGGTCTCGGGGCCCGCGCCGCCCATCATCGATGAGATACCCCAGAAGAACAGGAGCACACCGAGGAAAGCGGTCGCGGTGAGGACGTATTCGAGGGGGATCAACGCAGCGCTGCGGACATGTCCCCGAACGTGTTCTGCGGCAGCTTGATGCCGGCGGCCTCGAACTTCTCGGAGAACTTCGGTCGGATACCCGTCGGTCGCAGGCGCCCCTGGACCTTGCCGTCAACGTAGCCGGTCTGCTCGAAGACGAAGACGTCCTGCAGGACGATCGTCTCGCCCTCCATTCCCTGGACCTCGGTGATATTGGTGATCTTGCGCGAGCCGTCCTTGAGGCGAGAGATCTGGATGATGAGGTCGAGCGCGCTCGCGATCTGCTCGCGGATCGCGCGCGCCGGCAGCTCGACGCCCGCCATGAGGCACATGGTCTCGAGACGGGCGAGGATGTCACGCGGTGAGTTCGCGTGGCCCGTGGAGAGCGAGCCGTCGTGGCCGGTGTTCATGGCCTGGAGCATCGAGAGCGCCTCGCCACCACGCGTCTCACCGACGACGATGCGCTCAGGGCGCATACGCAAAGAGTTCTTCACCAGGTCCATGATCGAGACCTGGCCCTTGCCCTCGATGTTCGCGGCGCGCGACTCGAGGCGCACCACGTGGTCCTGCACGAGCTTCAGCTCGGCGGCGTCCTCGATGGTGATGATCCGCTCGTCCTCGGGGATGAATCCCGAAAGGATGTTGAGCAGGGTCGTCTTGCCTGAGCCGGTGCCTCCCGAGATGTAGATGTTGAGGCGCGCCTCGACGCAGGCCCGGAGGAATTCCATCATCTCGGCCGTCGCCGTGCCGAACTTGATGTAGTCCTCGACGGTGATGCGGTACTTGGGAAACTTCCGGATCGTGACGACCGGACCATTGAGCGCGAGCGGCGGGATGATGATGTTCACGCGCGAACCGTCCGGAAGGCGCGCGTCCTCGTAGGGCTTCGCCTCGTCGACGCGCCGGCCGATCGGGGCGATGATCCGCTCGATCACGCGCATGACATGCTCGTCGTTGACGAACGTCACGTCCGAGAGCTGCAGTTTGCCCTTGCGCTCGACGTACGTGCGGAACGGGCCGTTGACCATGACCTCGGTGATGGTGTCGTCCTTGAGGAGCGGCTCGATCGGGCCGAAGCCCAGGATCTCGTCGAGGATCTGCTCGAGCATCCGCTGACGCTCGACGCGGGTGACGACGATGCCTTCCTCGTCGATGTACTTGTTGAACATCTCCTCGATCGACGAGCGCACGGCTTTGGCGTCCGAGAGATCGAGGCGCGGGTCGAGGTTGTTGATGATCTTGGTCTGGAGCTTCACGCGGGCGTCGCGCTGCGTGTCGCGGCCGGGCGCGGCGCTCTGTGAGAGCGGCCCCTCGGCAGGGGGCTTCGGCGGCTGCTGGCCTCCGGGCTGACCCGGTTGCTGCGGCTGCTCGGGCTGGGGGCGGCCTTCGATGCGTCTTAGAAGCGACATGTGTGGTTGTTTAACCCTGCCTTTCGCCGCCCGTTATCCGGGCGCCTGCTCCCTCGCCGCCCGAGTGTACGGTCGAGAGACGTATGTTTTGGGATTCAGACGGGGATCAGCGGTGGGGCTAGCGGGCGAAGAGGCGCATACCGCCCGCGCGGGCCGGAGTCTTGGCCCCGGCAGCGGCGGCGGTCTCCGGCGCGCCTGCTGTCAGCTTCTGCGCGAGCGTGAAGATGTCCTTCGCGACCTGGCTTTCGCGATGACTGATAACGAATGGAACCCCTCTGTTTACCGCCAGTACCAATGTGCGGCCGTCCGAGACGATGGTGTGCGGGATCTTGCGGCCGAGGCTCGCCTCGACGTCGGAGGCTTTGATGCCGCCCGAGCTGTCGTTACGGTTGGCGACGAGCTGCAATTTGTCGTCACCGTAGCCGAGCTTCTCCGCAATCTCCATGAAGACGCGGACGTTCTTGAGGCTCGTGATCTCGAGCGTCATGAGCGTGAGGATCACGTCGGCGACGTCGAGCATCGTGATCACCTGCTCCTGGAAGCTGGGCCAGGTGTCGACCACGATGTAGGCGTAGCGCTCGCGCAGGAGCTCGAGAACGTGCTTCACGTTCGCGCCGGTGATGAGCTCAGCCGACTCCGGTGTCGGCGGCGCGAGCAGCACCTTTATCCCGGTGGAGTGCGAGACCAGCACCGACTCGAGGACGTCCGAGTCGGTGTTGTCAAAGCTCCCCACGAGGTCGGCGATGGTCTTGGCCTTCGGGCTCATGTTGAGGATGACGGCGATGTCGCCGAAGGGCAGGCTGCCGTCGACGAGCACGACGGGCTTCTGCGTGGACTGATGCAGCGCGACCGCGAGGTTGGTGGCGATCGTGGTGCGCCCGACGCCGCCCTTGGGCGAGAAGAACGTGATGATCTTGCCGGTGTCGCGCGCCGCCGGGGACGCGGCGAGCGGGTTGGCCGGAGCCGCCGCGGGAGCAGCCGCCGCATATCGGGCGCGCTTGACCTTCTCGAGCTCGTGGACGTGGCGGATCGCGTTGATGAGCTCGTCCGCCGAGAAGGGCTTCACCAGGAACTCGCGCGCGCCGGCGAGCATCGAGCGACGCAGGTAGTCCTGCTCGCCCTGGACGCTCATCATGATGATCGGCGACTCGGGGACGGTGTTGCTGATGATTTCGGTCGCCGTGATCCCGTCCATGTCCGGCATGTTGATGTCCATAAGGATCACGTGCGGCCGCTCTTTCTTGGCCATGTTGACCGCGGCCTGCCCACCATCGGCCGTGCCGGCCACTTCCATGTCCGGCTCAAAGCCGATCAGCTTCGCGAGGTTGTCGCGAGTGTCGGCGATGTCGTCGACGATCAGGATGCGGATCTTCTCGCCGTCGGCCATAACTCCCCTAACGCTCCCTTGATGAGTGGCGTTGTCCGCTCAGCCCGCCCGGGCGGCAATATACAGGCAAGTCGTCCGCTTGCCAGACAGGTGTCGTAATGGCGATCACGATGCCGCGCCGGCCAGACGTCCCGAGAGCTCCATCGCGAGCGCGACCAGCGTGCCGAGTCCGAGCGCGACGCCGTACGGAATCCACGTCTTCATCAGGCCGCCCATCGACGCGTCCGCGCTTCCTGCGGCCCGCATGCGCCGCACGCCGATCACGCCGAGCGCGATGACACCGCCGATGAGCGCACCATACACAGCGCCGTAGAGCAGGAGGCCCATGCCACGCATCGCGCCGACGGCCATGAGGTACTTGCCGTCTCCGGCCTTGAGCCCGCCCGCCGCGTAGAAGGGATATGCGACGAGGAAGCCGACCACCAGACCCGCGACGTGATCGAAGAGGCCGCGCACGAAGAGCTCGCCGGGGACCGCCTCGAGCGCGCCCAGCACCAGGCCGAGCGCCATGACGGGATAGGTGAACACGTTAGGGATGCGGCGCCAGCGCCAATCGGTGAAGATCACGGCGGCCACGAAAACCACCAGGATCACGTTTTCGACCGCTCGCACTCCGTCGATCTCAATTCCCCCTAGAAGACGAACCGGGCGGCGTCTTGAAGCGCCGCCCGGTCCTTTGTATCAGCTAATCGTGCGCGCTAGGTGAGGTTGTTGCCGATGTTGCTGAAGATGTTCTGGATCTGGCCGCGAAGGAAGATCATCGCGACGATCACGGCGATGGCGATGACGGCGATGATGAGTGCGTATTCGACCAGGCCCTGGCCTTCGTCGTCGCGCAAGAATGCGAGCATTCGGGTACCCCCTCTCTATGCGATCTCGGACGCCAGCGTGCCCGCATAGCAGTGGTCGGACAAGTAGGAAGGTCGTACCTCCGCCATTTGGGCTAGCCGCAATTCTGCCTAACGCAACAGGGCCGCTCCCGTTTTGTCTAGTTCTTGAAACCATTTAGCCAACCAGGGAGAGGAGCGGTGGTCCGAGAAACACGCATAGGAGCGCGGGTAGTACACAGAACGCGAGCGGGAACAACATGAGGATCGGCAGCCGCCGGGCCTGCGCTTCGGCCCGACGCCGGTCGCTGGTGCGAAGCGCATCGGCCTGCGTGACCAAGAGCTCGGCGAGCGGCGACCCGAAGCGCGTGGCGGCGCGCACCAGGGCAGCGACACGAGCCTCCGTCGGCCCAGCCGAGCCGAATGCGTGAAATGCTTCATTGGCACCACGCCCCAACGCGAGGTCGGCGAGTAGTCGACGAGCCTCGGGCAATCGTGCGACCGCCGGCGCACGCGCAACCAGCGAGGTGAGCGCGAGCTCGAACGTCAGGCCCGCATCGAGCCCAACCACGACAGCGTCAAGGAGCGATGCGAAGTCTGCGTGCGGAGAACTGAGACGCAGGATGCGCCAGAGCCAGAGCCCGCCGACGATCTCGAGACCAACGGCGACCGCCACAAGCCAGCGTCCGCGATCGAAGAGCACCGCGACGTACTCGGGCGTCATCACGGTGAAGAAGATGCCGCCGAGCGGCGCGAGTCCGACGAGGACGATCGCCGAGGCGCGCCCCTGCGCGGTCAGGGCGCTTCGTTCATCTTCCAGGGCGATGCGACCGCGCAGCAGCGCTCCGACTCGTCCGAGACTCCTCCCAATCCTTCCGCCGCTCCGCGCGAATGCACCGAGGACGATCCCGAACGGAGCGAGGTCTTCGTCCGCGATCACGCCGGAATACGCGCGGAGCGCGTCGTCAACGGGCGCGCCCAGAGCAAGCGCTGCGGCAGCGCGAGCGGTCGGCTTGGCGAGTGAATCAGGCAGGGTCGGAGCGACTTCGGCGAACGCGAGCTGCACCGAAAGACCGCTTCCCAGCGCTGAAGCCACCGCGTCAACAAGCCCAGGAAGCGCCAGCCGACGGTCTCGCGAGACGCGTCGTTCGCGCGGATCGAGTCGCCGCAGAAGTTCCGAGAGGATCCGCGCGCGCCGACCATCGAGCACGGCCACACCCAGCGCGGCGAACGCCAGAATCACGAGGAGCGCGCTCACGGGCCGATCCGGGTGAGCACATAAGGATCGCCGCGGTCGGATGAGAGCTCGGCGATCTCCACGATCCGCCGCGCGCCGTTCGCGTCACGCTCCTGGTGAAGGACGACCTCGATCCCGTGACGGATCTGGTCGCGGATCGCTTCGAGAGGCAAGTCGACACCTCCCATGAGCGCCATGGTCTCGATCCGCATGAGGGCGTGACCGGCACTATTCGCGTGCGCCGTCGTGAGCGATCCGCGGTGTCCGGTGTTCATCGCCTGCAGCATGTCGAGCGCTTCTCCGCCCCGGACCTCGCCGACCACGATCCGATCGGGACGCATCCGCAGAGCCGCGCGCAGGAGCGCCCGTACATCTATCGCCCCCGTGCCCTCGACGCTTGGCGTGCGGGTTTCGAGCGCAACGACGTTCGACTGCGGCAGACGAAGCTCGGCCGCGTCTTCAATCGTGACGATTCGTTCGTTCGCTCCAACGGCGAAGGCGAGCGCATTCAACGTCGTTGTTTTGCCGCTGGACGTTCCGCCCGAGACGAGGATGCTGCGCCGCTTCGCGACCGCCTGTACGAGGTAGTCCATGACGTCGCGCGTAAGCGTGCCGTTCCGGACGAGGTCATCTGGTCCAAGCGGGCGCGCGGCGAAGCGGCGGATCGTGAGTACGGGACCGACCAGTGAGATCGGTGGGATGACCGCGTGCACACGGGATCCGTCGGGCAACCGCGCGTCGACCAAGGGACTGGCGAGGTCGATACGGCGGCCCAGCGGAGCGACGAGCCGCTCGATGATGACCATGATCTCTTCGGCATCAGCGAAACGAATCCCGGTCTCCTCCAGTCGTCCGTTGCGCTCGACCCATACGCCACGCAGGCCGTTGACCATGACCTCGGTGACTCGCTCGTCGCGGAGCAATGGTGCGAGCTCACCGAGGCCGAACAGACGATCGTCAAGCCAGCGCTCGAGCAGGCGCAGCTCTCCAGCGGGCACGACGAGTCGCTCTTCGATGAGCGTCTCGCGCAGCGCTGCTGGAAGCTGCTCCCGCCGCGGACGTCCATCGGGCGCCTCGCGCAGGCGCCCGACGATCCCGCGTTCGATCCTGGCTCGCGCCGCCACCGTCATGTCGAGTCGATCGCCACGATCTCGGCGAGCTCGTCATAGGCCCTTCCCAGCGCGCCGCCCGCCGCGCCCGGGCGCGATGCCGCGGCGGCGATCGCCGCCTCCGCCCGTGGTAATGACCGAAAGACTTCGCGCCCGCTGAGCGAAGCGGCGGCGGACTGTGACGCGACAAGCCAGGCGTCCTCCGGAATGTCCGCGGCGGCGAGCATCGCAATCGACACCGGGTCGTCGTAACTGAGAACCAGGAGTCGGTCGACGAGGCCGAGAAGCTGGCGGGTGCGTTCGTCGGCGAGGGTCGGCGCGTCCACGATGACGATCTCGGATAGCTCCAGCGCGGCGTGCAGAGCGGAGCGAGCGAGGTCTGTGCTCGGCGCGAATGGGGGTCCGCCGACGACCCGGAGCCCGGGACCAGTTTCCGTCGCGACAACGCCCAAATGCTCCGCGCTCAATTCATCCGTCAGTCCCTCCAGATCCGCCCAGCTCGCAGCGCTCGAGCCGAGCCACCACGCGAGCGCCCCGCCGCCGGTCACATCGAGTGCGAGCGTTGAGCGTGTCGGGGCGAGGCGGCGAGCGAGGTTTGCGGCAAGCAGTGACCTTCCCACTCCGCCACGGACCGAAGTGACCAGCACCGAGCGCGTGGCTCGTCGGCGCGTCGCCGGGACGGACGCCGCGATGAGCGGACCGAGGGCGGCCGGTTCGCACGAGCTCGCGACCGACCGCTTCGGCACTCCCAGCGCGCCGGCCAGCTGGATCTGCGCCTCGTCTCCGACGACGACTCGCGGCAGCTCGGCCGGGAGGGCCGCCGCCTTAACGACCGAATCCGCTTCTCGTAGGTCGACGAGCGCGAGCGCCGCGGTCACAGCGTCGGCCGGGATCAGCCCGAGAGCGTCGGCCGCGGACGCGAGCTCGCGACCACCGCAGAGTGCAACACGCAGCTTCAACGGGTGGATCTCAACAGCGGGACAATGAGGAAGCTGGATGCGCGCGCGGTCGCGATCGCGGTCGCGCTCTCTTCGTCGACTTCGAATGTGACAGTCCGATCATCCGTGCCCATTACTCGAAGGTCCGCCGCGATCGGTACAGCGAGCGGGCGATCTCCCTGACGCACTGCCAGGAGATCGACGCTGTCTCCAATGCGGACGTCCGGTAGAGGAGCGGCAAGCCACGCAGTTGGGACGGCCAAGGCCCAGGTCGAGGCAGCAAGGCGTTCCGTGAGCGGTCGGCTGGGCGAAGCGAGATCGGAAGTCGTGGGTGAGTCCGAGAACCGGGCAGTCGTGGCCGACGCAAGGACCAGCACGACCGCACTCCCTGCCGCGATGACTCGCCGCGCCGGGATCCGGCGCCGCGTGAACGTCAGGGTCGGTAACACTCGGGTGCCGTAAATCCCGCGTGATGCGAGTAGCCACCGAGCGTGAGACGCGCCTCGACCCTGCCGCTCTCACAGGTGAGGTCGATCCTCTCGATCCGGCCAGCTCCATTCTCGCGCGCGAGCTCATCTGCGGCGACGCGGGCCTTCTCGATCGTGCGAGGGTCCGCAACAAGCGCGGGCACGTCCGGGGTCGGCCGCGGCCTCTCCTGCGATCGCGCACGAACGGCGGCGATGTGTGCGACGTACGCATCGGCCAGGGCCGCGCTTGCCGCCTCGACGGCAGCTTCGCCGGCGCGGTGCGAACGCGCCGTCGCGAAGAAGCGCTCCTGACCAGCTCGCAGGCCAACGACTACGACCGCTGAGATCCCGAGCAGAAGCACCACGAGGATGAGCGTCTGACCGCGCTCATCCATCACGGTGTCCACTCGATCCGACGCGCGGCATCGCCTTCGACGATGAGCCGCGGCAAGCCGACAAATCCGAGGGGCATCGGGATCGCGTAGCGAAGCCGCACCCGTACGAGGCTGCCTCGTGGCGAACTCGAGCGGGGCGGCTGGTTCTGCGGCGGCTCGATGGTGACGCTGACGCGCGATGGCTCAAGGGGAGCAACGGTCGCTGCTGCTGTGCCGCGAACCATATCGTCGTCATTGGTTAGCGCTCCCGTCCGAGCGGCTTCCGCTGCGCCGTGCTCGAGGGCGAGACGAGCGACGCCCACCTCTCCGACGAGGATCACGGCGATGATGAGCAGCAGGATGAGGGGAAGGACGAGCGCAAACTCCACGATCGCTTGCGCGCGATCGTCAGTCACCGGCCGACGGAGCGGAGGAACGCACGGCTAAGGGCGTTGGCTCTCGCGATCGGGACGCCCCATCCCGGAAGGAATCGAGCGAACCAGAGCGCAATAGCCCCCAAGGTGATGGCGAGCAGGATGAACCGCCAGAGCGCCGTGGATCGATCCCACAGCAACGGCGCGACAAGCCGGGTGACCCCATCGCGACGGTCCGGCGACGGGCGGTGTTCGCGGATCGTCTCGACGATCACGTCACCGATCTCGCGGTTCGTCAGGCTTCCCCCATGACCGTCGAGGAACTCGCCCGGCGATCCGGGAAGGAAAACGCGCTGGTCGACGCCCGGGTCGATCGCGTCGAAACGGTTGACGAATCCGTCGGTCGACAGGCTGAGGTCCAGCCTCGCGACGCCTTGCGGTGGTGCGATCGGCCGAGCCGTGGCGAGATCGCGCGCCGCGGCGCTGTCCGGGTCGCGCGCCACGAGCGTGGCACCCGCACGCACGATGTCCCTGACGGGCCCGATCAACGGCAAGACCGCGGTGGGAACGCGCGCGAAGTCGGCCCCGCTATGCGGCGCGGCGATCGCGATGTACGTTCGGACGCCGTCCTTCGCCGAGAGCCCGTCGTCGAACGCGCGATCGACGACCGCGCCCCCCATCGAGTGCGACACGATGTTGATGCCGACGTAGCGCGGCCCAACGGCGCGGATTTGGTCGGTCAGGGCGGTGGCGCTCTCGTCCAGGGAGCCATATGTGTCGTAGGGAAAGCGTGGGTCGTCGCCCAGACGCCTCACCTCATAACGGTCAGGAGGGAATCGCGCACTCAGAGAGGCGAAAGCTCCATCGTCATTCTCTGAGCCGTACCCGCCGACGAAGAGAACGAGCTCTTTTCGGTTGCCAACCGCGCGTGGTAAGTCGAGTGGATCGTTCGAGACCGGAGGGACGCTCGGCGTTGGCACCGCACGCGTCTCGATCTCGGACGGGCGGAGTCCGCTGATTGGGATCGGGACCGCGGAGGAAGGATGGCCGACCTCTTCCGGAGCCGGAGGTCGGCCATCGTCCGCGAGTGCGATTGCCGCTCCGCCGGCCGGAAGGAGGGCCAGCGCGAGAAGCCAAGTACGGAGGAGGACGCGTCCCGACACGCCGGCTACTCAACTCGCAGGCCCCTCTTCGACGAAGAGGACGTTCGGGCGGTACTGGGGTACCGCCGCTCGCTACGGCCGAGTGCGGGCGATCTCCGACGCTTGATCTCGCGCCGACTTTTCATCGGCGTCGTCGAGTGGTGCCAGAGTTACGTGGTCGTGACGCCGGGCGAGCGCCCACCCCAGAAGACGGTCCGCGAGGCTGGCGTTCTTCGGGAGACATGAGCCGTGCAGGTAGCAGCCGATGACCTTTCCCTGGACCGCACCCTCGGTCTTGTCCTCACCGTTATTGCCGTTGCCCACGACGACCGTCCCGAGAGGTTTCGCGCTCGAGCCGAGATACGTCCTGCCCGAATGGTTCTCGAAGCCGATGAGATAGGCGTCCGGGGCGTTCACGAGGAGGTTTCCCACAAAGCGGGTCTTCCCCGCGCGCGTTGTCACATCGAGGATCCCGACCCCCGGGATCGACGGCCCGGTCTCCGGAACGTACTCGTGACCCAGCAGCTGGTAGCCGCCGCAGACCGAGAAGATCGCGGCGCCGCCCTCCACTGATTTCCTAAGTGCGGCGCCGTTCTTTCCGGCGAGATCCGCGCCGACGATGTCCTGACCCTGGTCCTGGCCGCCGCCGAAGAACCACACGTCCGGCCAAGCGGGATCGGCCCACTCACCGACCGAATAAGAGCGCACCGCGACATCGATCCCGCGCCACTTCGCGCGCTGGCTGAGCGTGATGACGTTCCCGCGGTCGCCGTAAATGTTCATCAGGTCCGGGTATAGGTGCGCGATCCGTAGATCCATCGCCTCTAGTCCTCCCAGAACGGCGCGACCACGCCGATGCGTGAGAGGACCTCGCGAAGTTCTTGCATCGCGGTGTAGGTCGCGAGCACGACGATCTCGGTCTCTCGCGGCGCGAGTGAGACGGCGCGCTCGAGCGCGGCGCTCCAGTCGTCGACGACCTCGATGCGCTCCTTCGACAGGCCCGCGTACTTGAAGCGAAGCGCGAGATCGCGTCCGCGGACGCCGGTGATGACCGCGTGCTCCACGGCTGGCGCGAGCGCCTCGAAGTCCGCGTCCCAGATCCACGACACGTCGCGTCCGTCGGCGTCGCGATCGTTGAGCGCGGCGAGCAGGCGCGGCTTGCGACCCGTCTCGAGCAGCGCCCCGATCGCCGCATTGAAGCCGGCGGGATTCTTCACAAGGACGAGCCGCAGCGTCCGGCCCTCGAGGTCGACGGTCTCGAGGCGCCCAAACGCGGGACGGAAGTTGGCCAGGGCGCGCGTCGCTTCGGTGAGACCGATGTCCAGCGCGCGCGCCGCAGCGATCGCTGCGAGCGCGTTGTATGTGTTGTACAGCCCGGGGATCGGGATGCGGACCGGCGCGAAGATGTCTCCGATCGTGCCGGCGAGCGAGATCTCCGACCAGCTCGCGCCGAGCACCACCTTCGTCGCGGAGACCTCGCGCGGCGGGCGCGCCAGCCCGCAGGACGGACACGACCAGGCTCCGACGTGAGCCAGGACGACGCGCGTGTACTGAAGGGGCGCCTTGCAGCGGGGGCAACGCGTCGCGTCGCTGATGGCCTGCGGGATCGTGCCGCCGACGGATTCGTCGTCGACCCCAAAGAAGATCGTCTTCGCATCGCGCCGGACCGCCAGATTCGCGACGAGCGGGTCGTCGGCGTTGAGCACAAAGGTCGTGTCCGCCGGCAGGGTCGCGAGCGCCTCGCCGATCCGTTTGGCGAGCGTGTCGAGCTCGTAATAACGATCCATCTGATCACGGAAGAGGTTGGTGACGACAACGACCTTCGGCTTGAGGCGAGAGATCGCGCTCGGAAGGGAGGCCTCATCGATCTCGAAGAGGCCCACATCGCCGCGCGGCTCACCCGACCAGTTCGCGTCGGCAAGCAGTGCCGCCGCGACCCCGCGGTCGAGGTTCGATCCCGAGCGGTTGTGGATCGGTTGCCATCCCGCGGCGCGCGTGATGTCCGCGAGCATCCGCGCCGTCGTGGTCTTGCCGTTCGTGCCCGATACGCAGATCACCCCGTGGTGCAAGCCCGAGGAGAGCGCGGTGATGAAGTTGGGATCGACGGTGAGGGCGACGAGTCCTGGGAGCGCCGTGCCACCGCGACCGGTCGCGCGCAGTCCCTCGCGAGTGAGCTTGCCGGCGGCGTTCGCGATCAGCGCGAGCGTGTCAGGCACCTTCGAAGCCTACCGGCGCTATGCGGTCGCGGGCTGGACCTCGCGTAGGAGCATCTCGAGCTCGTCGATGGCGCGGCCGAGCCGAAGCGCGACGGCCTTCGCCGTGTCGCCGTTGGTCCCGGAGTTTTCGAGCGCGCCCTGCGCGTCGAGCCGCGCCAGGACCGCAACGGCCTTCCGTAGCCGGGCGATGGTCAAGGAGGCCGGAAGCGCCCGGCGGAGCTCACCGATCCGCGACTCCAGACGCTCGAGCCGCGCCCGAAGCTCGTCCTCGAGGGTGTCCGGGGTCATCTCGTCGAGTCGGTGGGCCTCAGCCTGGAGCGCAGCCATCTCCCGCTGCACGACCTGGGCGGCCTTCTCGAGGGAGTGGCCCTTTTCCAGCGCTTGGCGGATGCGGATGACTTTCTCCATGGCGTAGACGTCGTAGTCGTGCTCGCCATCGACAGACGGCTTGACGAGCCCCTTCTTGGTCCAATAGATGAGCTGGCGTGGGGTGACGTTACAAACGCGGGCGGCCTCAGCCGCCGACAGGCGCAGACGTCCCAGCACCTCGCCGTCGTTCGCGATAAGCACTTGTGCGAGCGCGTCGCGCGTCTCGGGCTCCGCCACCGCCCAACTACTCCCCTAATGCCAAGATTTAGAGGTCGAGTGTTGTTGTCGGACGATTCACGTGTCAATGACCCGAACAGATATCGCTACTTGGCTGCTAGCGCGTTCTCCGAACGGCCGAGCGCTGCCTCTGGCGGTACGCGACCTTGACCGAGGCGTGATACCGGGCGAGCCGCGGACCCTCGAGCTCAGCCCAGAGCCGCCCGACCTCAACGCCGAGGGGATCCTTGACCTTGGCGGACTTCACCGCCGCTAACACCGCCGCGTCCCAGCTCTTGGTCGACTCACCGGAGGCCTCGATGAGTCGCACGACCGCGGGTCCCGCGGCTGCCGCGGACCTACGGGGTCGTGCGGGCATTCGAACCGCGCGTGCCTCCAGCGCGGCGCGTGGGCGCCGCCTCGCCGCCGTTCTGACCCGCGCGCTGGGGCTCGATCGGAGGCAACGCTGCGATCTCGAGGATCTGGTTCGCGATGACTCTGAACTTCTCGCCGAGAAGCTTGCGGGTTTCGGCGCCTGAGCGCGGCGCGAACAGCGTCCCGATCACGAATCCAATTACAAAGAACCGCAGCGACGCGCGGGCAACAGCGAGCATCAGGCGGCCCTCCCCTTCGGCGGATAGCCCTCGAGCGCGTATTCCTTGATCTTCGCGTATAGCAGTCGGCGGTAAATCCCCAGCATTTCCGCAGCTTTTGAGCGATTCCCGTTGGCGTCGCGAAGCGCCTTCATGATGAGGTCCTTCTCGAACTGCGAGACGGACTTCTTGAAAAAGCTCTTCTCGGTGGAGACGTCCTCGCCCTCTTCCTCGTGCCCATCGGCCTCGTGGTCGCCGAAGGGAAGCTCGCGGCTCGTGATGATCTGGCCGCGCGAAAGGACTACGGCGCGCTCGATGACGTTCTCCAGCTCCCGGACGTTGCCCGGCCACTCGTATTCCATGAGGCGCTTCAGGGCTTCTTCGCTGATGGCGGCAGGCTGGGCCGTCGCGCTGTAGCGGTGCTTGGCGAGGAAGTGCTCGACGAGCGCCGGGATGTCCTCCTTGCGCTCGCGGAGCGGCGGCATGTGGATGTTGATGACATTGAGCCGGTAGAAGAGGTCGTCGCGGAACTTCTGCTGCTCGACCTGTCTTTGCAAGTCTTTGTTGGTCGCGCAGATGATGCGAATGTCGACCTTTATGGGGAGGGACGAGCCGACCCGCTCGATCTTGCGCTCCTGTAGCACTCGCAGGAGCTTCGTCTGCATCGCAAGGCTCATCTCGCCGATCTCGTCGAGGAAGATCGTCCCCTTGTCCGCCATTTCGAAGCGACCGCGGCGCTGTGTCATCGCGCCGGTGAACGACCCCTTCTCGTGGCCAAACAGCTCGGCTTCGAGGAGCGTCTCAGGGAGCGCAGCACAGGACACCTTCACGATCGGCCCGGAGCGACGATTCGAGTTGTAGTGGAGCGCCTCGGCCACCAGCTCCTTGCCGGTACCGCTTTCGCCGGTGATGAGGACCGTCGCGTCCGCCTTCGCGACCTTACCCACGGTCTTGTAGACCTCCTGCATCGGGGGCGAGTTGCCGACGATGCGCTCCGTCTGGACGAGCGAGCTGATCTCATCGCGAAGGACCTGGATCTCGCTCGTGAGGTCGCGGTATTCGATGACACGTTTCACGGTGTGGCTGATCTTGTCGAGCTCGAAAGGCTTGGTGATGTAGTCGAACGCGCCGAGCTCCATCGCACGGATCGCGTTATTGGAGCTACCGAAGGCCGTCATGATCAAGACACTCGTCTTGGGCGAGCTCACTCTCAGCTTGGAGAGCGCCTCGATGCCGTCGAGCTCCGGCATCCGGACGTCCATGATCACCAGGTCGGGGTTGGTTTCCTTTACCTTTTCGACCACTTCGGTCCCGGTCGTCGCTCTCACGTGGGCCAAGTTAGAGCCATCCAGGGGCTCTCCCGCGTGCGACTGCATGATTTTCTGTGCTGTCACCGTACATGTCAAACCGGCCGGATGCAGGCTGACTGCGTACGGTGGGCGGTCAGGCAACTTCGTACACCGCGCGAAAGCGGGTCCCAATCAACGCGGTTGCGAGCGTCAAGGCGCCGGCCACACCAATGAGGATCGCGGGGCCGAAGACATCCGCGAGAGCACCACTCACGAAAATCAAAGGAAGCCAGCTCAAGTTGACCAGTGCAATGCGCGCACCGAACACGCTTGCACGAGTCTCGGGAGCCGTCTTCTCCTGCAGGATGGTGACGTTTGGAACATAGAAAGCGACATTCGCGACACCGAGCAGGGCGAACAACACAACAGCCGCCGGAAACGAAGGGGCAAGCGCGATCAGCACGATCACGGAGCCCGTCGCGGCGAATCCAACGATCAGCAGACGACCCTTCTTCACGTTCGCTACGTACCGTGGAAGCACCGCGCTTCCAAGCACGGCACCGGAGGCGATCGCCGCCTCGGAGATTCCGAACTGCACTGCGCCCACGGCCGGATCGTTGCCGGCGAACCTCTGGATCACGAAGGCCGGGGTCAGTCCGTTGAAGATTGGCGTCGAGATCTGTGCGGCGAGCGAGAAGACCGTGTTCGACCACAGCACAACCGACTGGCGCAAGATGCGAAGCCCTTCTCGCGCGTCAGCGAAGAGTCGCGACCAGGTGATTCGATGCCTCGTGGATTCGCGTACGACTACGCGCGAGAGCAGCATCGCCGAAAGCGCGAACGTAATCGCATCCACGTAGAACGCGCTGCTTCCGATTGTTGCGACGAGGAGACCCCCCGCGAGTCCGCCAGCGATCTCGACGGCCCGATCCGTCGCATACACAACCGAATTGGCGCGCGCCAGCTGGCCCTCGTCGAGGAGCGTCGGCACGAGAGCAATACGCGCGGGATTGAAGATGGCAGCACAGAGCCCCGAGACCAGCACGGCAGCGAATACCACCGCGAGCGGCGCATCGATTGCGATCAAAAGCGGCACCACCGCAAGGACGATTGCGCGCACGATGTCGCACCAGAGCATCACTCGCCGGTGGCCTATCGCGTCGGCGACCGCACCACCGAAGAAGCCAAAAAGAGCGTTCGGGATCGTCGCGGTAAGTACTGCGAGGGCAGTCAAAAGGGCCGACTGCGTCGCCCGATAAGTCACGTAGGTCAAGGCGATGAGGGTGATCGGGTCCCCAAAACGGCTGATCGCCTGGCCCATCCAGAAATATGCAAAGTTCGGCGATCGAAGTTCATTTCCCCTTGTCCGTGCGACCGGCTGAAGCCACATGAAGGGAATCAAGAAGCCGCCAAGGCCAACCAGGAAGTCACCAAGGCTAAAAACGGACCCGATTGCTCGGACAGGAATCACATCCGACAGAAACTCAAGCTTGGTGCTCGGCCCCAGAGGAACATGCAGGCCATCGTTCGGCGGTTGTGCTCCGACCGCGGCGACCGTCAATGCGTCGTACGGCATTCCTGAGTTGACAACCGCGACCAGGAGGTTGAGTGAGGTCCCGAACGCCAGAAGAACTGCACCCGGCACACGCCAGTTCCACCCGGCAACAACGGCAACCCCGAGCAGCGAGATCAGATACAGACCGAGAGGCGAGGTTGGTATGACCGTCCCGATCGCGCGAAGCAAAAGAGCGACGACAAGAAGCGGCCAGAGTTTGAGAGTGAAGGTCGAGAGGCGGCGCCAGTCTCCCCCGAATGCGATCCCCGCGAAGATTCCTGCCGCTATTCCGCTAGCCAGCATGAGCGTCGTGGACGAGGGGTTCGCTGGCCAATCGGCGTCGCAACTCGGCAAGGGTCTCGTAGTTGATCGGGGGTAGGTCGCTCACCTCGAAGGCGGTGGGGCCACGCTTCTGAACAAGCTTCTCAAGGGCACGGACGATCACTGGGTCGAATTGGACTCCTTTGTACCTATTCAGTTGATCCATCGCTCTCTCGTGGCCTATTGCCTTTCGATAGATCCGGTCCGAAGTCATCGCCTCGTAGGCGTCAGCGATGATGATGATTCGCGAGCCAAGCGGAATGTCGTCGCCCTTGAGTCCATCGGGATAACCGGAACCGTCGAAGTTTTCGTGGTGATGTAGAACCAGTGGAACTAAGGGTTTCAGCGAGGCGGATGGCTCAAGGATTGACGCGCCATAGATTGGATGCCGCCGCATGAGCTCTTGCTCGTCCGGATCAAGTCGGGCCGGCTTCATGAGGATCCGATCCTCTACGCCAATCTTGCCGATGTCGTGCAGCAGGCCGGCCAGCTCTATCTCCTCAATTTGGCGTTCCGAAAGTCCCATATCGCGAGCGATAGCACCTGCTATTCGTGAAACACGATCCGCGTGCCCTCGGGTGAAGCCATCCTTCGCATCGATTGCTTGCGAGAGAGCGCTGACGGTGCCGAAAAAGAGCTCTCGAGTCTCCGCGTACTTCGTGAATGAGTATCTCGCTAGGTAAAGTGGAACGAGAAAAAGGAAGGCTGCCCAGAGGCCTACTTTGACTCCGATCTCTGCCATCAGCCAGCCAAGCGGAACGAGCGCTACAAGTCCAGTCAGTACGTTGCTGATGCTGATTGACCAAATTCGACCAAACGGCGTACCTGTACGAAGGCTGGCAACGCTCACACCGAGAAGGAGATTGGTGAAACTAAAAGCAACACCGGCAATCAATATCTGCGCAACAATCCCGAGCGGGTCGCCTCCGCTGACTGCTCGGTCGGTAATTCGTAGGGCTACCCAAGCAGCAAAGGACGAGAGAACGTAGTCGAAGCGGTTGTAGAGAATTCCCCAAAGAGGGACCTCCCGACGAAGATCACGAAGCTCGAGGGTGCCGAGAAAAGCCACCCAGCAAAGCGCAAAAGGATTCGGAAGCTCCGAGTCGAACAGTGCGGCGATTAGAGGCGCCGTGGTTGTGGTCGCAAACATTCCGCCCGGGAGTCGCACGGGAAGCGCAGCGAGAGCGAACGTGATCATCGACCAAAAGAAGATCCGACCGAGTTGTACGTTCTCCGGAATCGGGGTTGAGACGCGAATCAACACAACAGTCCCAGCTAGGACCACGGCATAAACGAGCAGTCGGGCACGAGCGGGAATGCCCAGGGGGTCTGGCACGGGCGGAAGAATAAGCGCTCGTTGCAGCCAGCCCGTCGGCTCCTATAAACAAAAAGAGAGCCTGTAGGCTCCCTTCTCGCGCGCTTTCATGCGCCTCTAGAGGACGCGATTTAGTGCTTTAGACGCCGGTTACGCCCGCTCCGCCGCCGAGAACGAGTGCGGCGAGGGCCGCGATTGCTGCAATTACACGCCTCATAGCCTGGTTCGCCCTCCCTCCGAGGATCTCCAGACGTCAAGTCGGCTGGTCAGACCACGGGCTTAAGCGCTGCGTGTTTTCGATACTCCGCAGAAACCGGGTCTGCCGAAGTGCTCGCGAGTCGGCTTAGCTCCCAGAACCTAGGTTTAACTCCGAACTACGATCCCGGGCACAGTGGGGAGCACGGTCGGGGGAATCCCGCCGCCTGTCGATCTATGGGCGCCTGTTTCATTGGAAGCCCTGCCTTCCGCACTGCTTGACGCCGCTGCTCGAAGTGATTGGGAAGAGGTTCGCGCCGGTCTCCGTACAGTTATGGACGCGGTCACGACGGATGGCGCGTACGGCAGGGCGCTCCTTCAGTTCGTGATGACAACTGACCTCCCAACAGACCACGTGCTTGACCGATATCGCGCCTCGATCTGTCTCGACTACGGAGACTGGGATGGCCTTCAGCGACATCTGGCCGCAAACCCGATAGAGGCCGCCGAACTAATAGGAATCCGGGACATCATCCTCGCTCCGACTGATCGAACGGAGCCACCGCCGTCGGCGGCAGAGCATCAGCGACTGCTGTTCGAGATCTATGAGTGGGAGTTTCAGCGGGCGGTGCACCGGTATAAGCGTTGGGCGCATCGAATGCTGGCTTTCTATCCGGAAGTCATCTGGAGTCGTCGCGACATCCCGGCAGGTCGACACTTGCGTTTCCGTCGTTTGCAAGACGCCGTTTGGCTGGCGGTCGCGGAGTCCCATGGGGGAGTGTTGTCTGTCGCCGAAGGGTGCGCCGATGAAGCGCAGCGGCTTGGCGACGATGGTGAGCCAGGTCGCGACATTGCCCATGACCTGAAAATCCTCATTAACTACGCTCGCGGTGGACGACTCGACGAGACGCTCTGCTTTCGGCAGCGTGTGGCTTCGCCTGTTGGCCTGTCGCCATTAGGCTCATGGGAGACCCTATTTCACCTCGTTCCCTTCTATGCGTTTCTGACCGATGGATCCCTTGATTGGACTGCGCGCTTGGGGCAGCAAGTCGCTACACGACTAGGTTCGCCAAGGGCGCAACTTCAAGCGCGCAGCTGGCATGTTGCGGCCGGTCTGCTTCAAGGTCGCTCAGCTGATGAGGTTGGGCTCTCCGGTCTACTCGCGGAGAGCCGCCGTGCGGCGCCCGGTTTACGGGTCTTGCCTCTCCTTCTTCGCGGCTTCACTAGCCACCGCCCAGAGGACTTCGCTGCCGCCGAATCGGTCGCTCGCCGAGTCGGAAATGTATGGGCTCAAGTCAGTGCGTTGACGTGGCAGGTCGCGCTCAATCCTCGACCAATCACTGCGCGCTGGCTTTATCGGCTTCTAGAGACGACCGGTTGGCGCCGTCCGATCTTCGTTCCGCCAACGGTTGCGGCTGATGCGGCTCTCGGTCTCGCGGCAGCAGGAAGACGCGGGGTCTCAATCGTTGAGCTCGCGGCGTTAGGGGGCCGCGCGAATGTCACCGTCGAGGTCGCAATGCGCCACATCGACGATGCCGAGGCGCCGGGTCTCGCTCGCATCGCAGCCGTTGATGCACTGGGAAAGCTCGGCACTACACACTCTCGCGAAATACTTCACCGCCTCTCTCGGCGCACGGACGACATCGGCCTGGCAGCGCGTCGCATTTTGGCGACACGGTCATTAGGCACGACGCTGACTGAGCGCGAGCTAGAGGTCCTCGACCTGGCGCGTCATGGACTAACGAATCGCGCGATCGCTGAGCGCCTCAGTCTCAGCCAACACACGATCGCCCGCCATCTCGCGAATGCGCGCGCAAAACTCGGCGCTGCAAATCGGACCGAGGCAGCGGCGAAGCTGGACGAGCTCGAGGTCCGTTAGCCCGAGACCGAGCTGATCACTCCCGCGCAAACGAACACATTCGGGACGCGACACAAGAACAACACGGCCGGCGACGATGGACGCACGCGGCTCGCGATACATCCCTTGAATCGGCCAACCTGTGATGCTCATCCGGGGCGCTAGTTATCACCCAGCACCGTGGTCAGTGCTAGAGCCGCTCGTACCTCGCTACGTCGAGGACGAACACGGTCGCGCCACCGAACGTCACCTCGACTGGGTAGGGCATGTAGAACTCGCCGGGTTCCATGATGGGGGGCATCGGATTGATGAACTGGCTGCGCGCGTGGCAGGTCTCTCGGATCGTCGCAAGTACGTCATCGACCTGAGGCTCCTCAACACCGGCGAGGATCGTCGCGTGCGACTGCTTCAGGAAGCCACCTTGTGAGTGGAGGCGCGTGACGCGGTAGTCCTTGTCGGTGAGCGCGTCCACGAGTGCGCCGGCGTCCTCCGGATGCACGATCGCAATGACCAGTTTCATCGGGCCGCGACTATACCCCGCAACCTCTGGCGCCCCCTCCAACATGGTCAGTCGTCTTTGGTCAATTCTGGCGATGCGGACCGCGCGGACAACCCTCAGGATCACGGTCACCCTTCGCCCAGCGGCATCCGTCGCCAGGTTCGAGTGCCTAGCGGCTGCTCAAAACTGGCGGCGGATGCCCGCGAAAATCAAACCCGGAACGGTCCCGAGGCGAACGCTCTGACACGCGCGACTCGGCGTAACCTATCCCGCCTGCCTGCCTGATGTCAGGTGGAAAGGGGACAGAGATGAGGGGCATCACGCGGATCGTTGCGATCGTGGCGATCGTGCTGGCTCTGCAGCTCGGGCAATCATCAAAGGCCGCGGGAGGGGATGGTGAGGTCTGCTTCGGCTGCGAGGACCCGTGCGGTGCTTGCCTCTGGATCCCAGAGGACATCGCGTGGGAGTGACCCGCACAACCTAGTCCCGCCCGTCGCGGGTTTGGCTCGCCTAGGCCGGAGCGCCAAGCAGGTGCTCGACCTGGCGGCGGACGTCAGCGGCGATCTGGTCCTCGGTGCGGTCACCGTTCACCACGACGAACCGCTGCGGTTCGGCGGCGGCGAGGCGCAGATAACCGTCGCGAACGCGCCGATGGAAGTCCGCGTCCAGATCGTGAAAGCGGTCCCACTGACCACGCCGTTCGGCGACTCGGGCGATGACGACATCGACCGGCGCGTCGATGAGAAACGTGCGATGTGGCACGAGGTCCCCCACCGCGAAGCGGGTCAGCGCGCGGAGGCCCTCGAGGTCGGCGCCATGACCGTACCCCTGGTACGCCAGCATCGAGTCGAAGAAGCGGTCCGCGACGACCACCTGGCCCGCATCGAGCGCCGGCCGAATGACATCGCGGACGAGCTGTGCACGAGCCGCTGAATAGAGGAGGGCCTGGGCCTCAGCGGATAGCGCGACGTCGCGCGCGTGCAGGACCACATCGCGGATCCGCTCGCCCGCCGGCGTACCACCTGGTTCGCGGGTGTGAACCACCTCGCGACCGCGGGCGCGCAGATCCCGCGCCAGCCTCGACGCTTGAACGGATTTCCCCAGGCCCTCGCCGCCTTCGAACGAAATGAAGACGCCGCTCACCGATAGATCTGAACGCGGCGGTACGGGTCGTGCCCGGTGCTGCGCGAGCTGAGGTTCGCCCGCTCGATGAGCTCGTGCTGCAGCTTGCGGACGTAAGCGTTCTGCGGCGCCAGCTCGACCTCGTCTGACTGTCCACCCACGACCTGCTCGATCGCCTCACGCGTCTCTTCGAGCGCCTTGTCCTCCGGTCCGCGCCGCAGCTCGATAACTGAGGCGAGCGCGCTCGCGATCTGCGTGGAGGAGTTCGAGCGCGCGATGTAGATCGGGATCCCCGACGACTCGGCGTTCCGAAGGCGCGGGGTCTTGCGGCGGTAATAGTTCTTGAGCGTGATCACGACGTCGGCGTCCTCCGGCTCGCGCACGATCGCCACAGGCATCCCGAGCCCGCGCGCGGCATCCTCGACGCGTGTCCACGACAGGCCGAACGGATAGACCTTCACCGTCTCGCGCCCGCCGTCCATGGGGAGACGCGGCGTGCTCCGGCGCTCGACCGCCTCGGATGCGGCACGCGTCGGTGCCGACGTCGAGACCTGCACCTGGCCGCCCGGATCGCGCTGCCTGATCTCCGGCGCGACGGGCATTCCAAGGAGCACGGCATCCACGGTCTGCGCGACGTCGTGGTAGAGCGCGACGCGCTGGTACGCCTGGATCTCGACGAGCACCTGAAACGTCGGCGGCGCCTTCCGTTCGAGGACGCTCTTCTGCGTACCGCGGCGGCGCGCCTCCTCGTCGGAGAGGGTGACCGTCTGGATGCCGCCGACGAGGTCGGAAAGCGTCGGGTTCAGCATGAGGTTCTCGAGCGTGTTGCCGTGGGCGGTCGCGATGAGCTGCACGCCGCGCTCGGCGATCGTGCGGGCCGCCGCGGCCTCCTGCTCGGTGCCGATCTCGTCGATGACCACGACCTCGGGCATGTGGTTCTCGACCGCTTCGATCATGACCGCGTGCTGGAGCGACGGCGTCGCGACCTGCATCCGCCGCGCGCGGCCGATCCCAGAGTGCGGGATGTCGCCGTCGCCGGCGATCTCGTTCGAGGTGTCAACGATCACGACCCGCTTCCCCATCTCGTCGGCGAGGACGCGCGCGACCTCCCGCAGCAGCGTCGTCTTGCCCACGCCGGGCCGCCCGAGGAGGAGGATGCTCCGGCCCGCCTCGACGACGTCGCGGATGATCTCCATCGTTCCGTACACGGCGCGGCCGACACGGAGCGTGAGCCCAACGACCTTGCCCGCGCGGTTGCGGAGCGCGCTGATGCGATGGAGCGTGCGCTCGATGCCGGCACGGTTGTCCCCGCCGAACTGGCCGATGTGGCTGATGACGTACGCCAGGTCCTCCGCGGAGACCTCGCGCCGCGCGAGCGTCTCCTCCCGCCCGGCGAACCGCGCCTCGGGCAGACGGCCAAGGTCCATCACGATCTCGAGAAGGCCCTCGAGCCCTTCGAGCGCGCGCACGCGCTGTGCGATGTCCGGGGGGAGACCGCGAAGCAGCGCCTCGAGCTCGTCGCTCTGGTCGACTCTCATATCCGGTGCGCGCGAGGGCGGGCTATTTGCGTCTGAGGCCCGGGAAGCGCGGGTGCTCGCGCCTCGCCACTAGGTACAGGATAACCAGCGGGTGGCGGCCGTGGTCGCAGAGCGAGGTCGTTACGGCACTCGGCGCATCCCCCGTGCGTAAACGTAGGCGAGCGCGCCTCCGACGATAAGCGCGGCCGAACCGAACAGGATCCCGGCGACCGACGAGCGAATCGCCGGAGATGCCACGAGCGTCGTCAGCAGAAGAATCACGAACAGGGCACCGACGATCGGGACCTCGAGCCGCGCCGGCGTCACGCCGACGCGGGTGAGGATCCTGACCGCGACCGCCGCGCTGAGGATCACGATGAACGCGACAGCGGCGATCGGATTCGGCGCTTCGCCCGCGGTGAGCTGCTTCAGCATCGCGATGAGCGGAATGGCGGCGAGCGCCGCGCCGGCGATGACGAACGGCGACACGCCCGGGACCCAACCAGCGATCGCGCGAAGGAGTGGAACCTTCTTGTCGTACCCGCGCCACCGCGCGAGGCCGGCGATCGCGAAGACGGCCGCGAAGGTCATCGTCGCGGCCATCTCCGGATCGGTAAGCCAGTTCACTGGCACGCTCACGCGCCGCCCATCCTAATCAGGTTCAAGCCGCACTCTCCTGTATGACATCGCACCAGAGCCGGCACGAGTAGCCACAGTAGTTCTCGCAGCTCCAGCCGCAGACGGCGATCACCGTCACGATGCACGCGCCGGCGCAGATGATGATGAGGGGCGGTATCCCGCAGAGCACTGACCAGGCGCATGTCACGGTAAGCACAGACGTGCAGACCCAGCGGCAAACGAATGTGCACTCCCACGTGCACACCTGGGTGCAGCCGGCCGCCGATGGCGCAGCGAGGCCTGGAACCTTGCCCTGAGCGGACCGCGGCGGCAGCACGTCGGTGGTGCCGTCGGGCGCGCGCACAGTCAGGGTTCCGTCAGCGGAGCGAGTCACGGTGGCGGTCAGGGAGATGGAGCCGCCTCGGACGTCGTACACCTCACACGACTCCGGGTGAGCGCGAGCCCAAAGAACGACGCCGACGACCTCGCGGTCCTTGCTGACTTGCCGAAGGACATGGCCGTAGCGATCGGTGCTCTTGTCGTAGAAAACGACGTTGTCGATGGTGCCGATGAGCTCGCCATCGCTAAAGAGCACGTCCGCGCTCTCGATCGACTGGATCTTGCCGGGAAAGCCGTGTGTCGCCAGGAACCGTCGGGCGATCGCGCCACTTGGACGAGCGAGCGCAGTCGCTGCTCGGGCGTTCCTTGTCGCTTCGCCGGTCCGTTGACGCAGCACGAACTGGCGTCCGCGCGCTATGTCAGCGAACCCACCGGAGGCCGCAGCGCGCAGCGATGCTTCCGGGAGAAGCCCGGAAAACGCGCCGGCCGCCGCCGCACCTACGCCGCCGATCACCTTCAGTGCCGTGCGCCTCGTGACCATCCTCGCCATCACCACACCTCCTAAATCGGGAACCGCAACGAAAGAAGCACCAGGGCGACGAGAAGACCGGCGTTCCGCGCGATGAGGCGCGGGCCGACGCGCCCGGCCAGCGCCCCGCCACAGCCGCAGTCGTTGCGGCGGCCACGCGCGTAGCTGACGCCAACCGCGATGGTGAATCCCGCGACGAGGACTGCAGCGGCGATTGCGGCAGACCGCGTAACGAGCCCGCTCAGAAGCAGCGCGCCGAGCAAGATCTCGAGGGCCGGGACGGCGCGACCCACGGCTCCAGCCATCCGCCCGCGGACGATCTCGTATCGCAGGACGGCTGTCGTGAATCGATCAACCCCGTTCCGCCATTTGATGAGGCCCGCGCAGAGCAGAAGGCTGCCCGCCCCTACACGGACCGCGGTCGTGACGAGGTCATCCACAGGTGCGATAGGGTGCGGCTCGCTCGCGCCCGCGCGCATCGCGCAAACTAACCATCGCTTATAACCAATCGCTCGCGACAAAGCGCGCGATCTCGCTACTGCGGACGAAGCCTCATCACAACAAGGGCCGGCCACCCCAGCATCTTCGCTGCGCGCTCGTGTCGAGCGGCGAAAGCCTCGTCGACATCAAGCTCGGCGAGCCCTTCGATGTCGAGTCCAGCATCAAGCGCACCCATCACGTAGTCGGAGAGCCTCGCCGGATAGCTCCGCGGGCGGATCTGCTCGCCAGCATCGTCGCGGAAATTGGCGGATGTGCCTCTCAGGAACATCGCCGGATGCATCGCCGTCACGACGATTCGGCCATCCGGCCGCGCGACGCGGCCGAGCTCGGCGAAGAACGCGTGGAGCTCTGGAACCCGGATGTGCTCGAGGACGAGCGCGGAGAGCACGCGGTCGAACGACCCGTTGGCGAACGGCAGCGGTCGCGTGACATCGTGAATGACGAAGCGGACGCCCGCGGCATCCGGTTTGGCGCGCGCCTTCGCGAGCATCTCCGCCGAGAAGTCGATCGCCGTCACGCGCGCGCCCTGCGCGGCGAGACGGATGGCATGACGTCCGGTGCCGGCGCCTACGTCGAGGAGCTCCAGACCCGTGACTGGACCGAGCGCGCGCTCGACCTCGGGCTCCTCAAGCGAAAGGAGCCAGTTCCCCATCGTGTCGTACGTCGGCGCCCAGAGGTCGTACCCCTCGCGCGTATCGAGGACCCGCGACTCGTCGCTCACCCGATCAGCATGACGCGAACGTCCGGAGGGTCCGCGCATGGCGCGTGACCAGACCGCAGCGGCCGCTACCGGACCACCGCCGGCGCGAAGGCGAGCTCCTCGACGCGAACGGCAAGCTCTTTGGTGAAAAGCATCGAGGTTGCGCTCTCGCGAAACCCCTCCGCGAGGAGCGCGCGCGCGACGTGCTCCTCATACGAGCGCACCGGTGAGGTCACCGGACGGCCCGCCGGGAGCCGGAGCGCGATCGTTCGGAGAAGGTCGCGCGCCAGGTCGACGTCGCCGTCACCTGTTCGGACCTTGCACACGTGGGGATGGCGCTCCACACCTTCGAAGCCAAGCGCGAAGGCGCGAAGCTTCGATTCCTCGCCCTCGATGAGCGCGCGGTCGCGCCGCATCGCCAGCGGATTCCCGCCGACCAGGTGCGGCGGGTCGTACGCGCCGCCGCGGCGACTCACGTCGAAGTCCGAGAACGAAAGCTGCTCAGCGCGCTGGACGGCATGCGGCGTGGTCATCGCGTAGAAACGAAAGAGGTCGTGCGCGTCGCGGCCCTTGGCCTCGCGCGCCGTCATCTCGCGCGACGGACGCGCGACCGGCGTGCGCGTGGCGATGAACCAGGTCTCGCGCGTGTACGAATAGAAGCCCGCCTGGAAAAACGTCTCCCGCGCGAGCGCTTCGTCGGGCACCGCCGCGAAGATTCGCTGCATCCCGGCGCGGGCCGCCGCGCCGCTGATACCGGAGAGGAGGCGGAACGCGCTGTCGGCGCCTCCCCCCTCGGAAAGCGCGGCGAGGATGAGCACCACCCATTCCGGCCTTCGGCCGTCGTAGACAAGGGCAGTGGAGCGCAACTGCCCGCGGTACTCCTCCAGGAAGACGCGCAGCCGCCCTTGCACCCCGATGAGCCCAGGAAGAAGCCGGGTCCAGCTTGCGATCGCGCCCGCGGCGAGCGGCGCGGGAAGCGCCGAGGCCATGATCGCGGCGGGGTCGTGGAGCGCGTCGGCGAGCAGCGCCGACACTCGGCGAAGGTCGAGCGGCGTCGCCGCTCTGGCCGGCATCAGCTCTTCCCGAGCGAGAGGAAGTACCTGTGAAAACGATCGTCGTGCGTGAGCTCCGGATGGAAGCTCGTCGCGAGCAGCCGTCCCTGCCTCGCCGCCACGACGGCGTCACCGGTGCGGGCGAGCACTTCGACGCCTGGGCCGACACGCTTGATCACCGGAGCTCGGATGAACACCGCATGGAAGGGACTTGGTCCGAGCACCGGGACATCGAGGTCCGCTTCGAAGCTGTCGACCTGACGGCCGAAGGCGTTGCGCTCGACCGTCATATCCATGAGCGAAGCAAGGGGGTGCGGGTGTCCGGGCACATCCT
>WNGI01000491.1_pt1 | contig 42972 bp, 49 predicted proteins | sample 5400621 | NCBI WGS metagenome assembly WNGI01 (sample SAMN13153374, study PRJNA577476) | soil metagenome | isolation source: 20 cm soil or saprolite under Garry oak tree replicate 1 | place: USA:California | collected 2016-06-15
TGTTTACCCTGAAGTCCCCTATGCGTTTTTCGGTTTCCATCCCGGATTGCTCCGGACCTTCCACCTACTCGACGTTCGGTATCCTCAGGTTTACCGTACTCAGCCGCTTGGGGCGTCGCGAAAGTTAACAGGAGCCTATGGGCAGGTCAACGGTAAAAAAAATCGAATCGCCAGGCAAACCTTGGTGGCTTGACACAGAGCTTTCGGACTCGTTATTGGAGGCCCGCTGACAAATGCGCGAAGTAGTGATCGTCGAAGCCGTCCGCACTCCGATCGGTCGGCGCAACGGCAAGCTCAAGGACGTACACCCGGTCGTACTCGGATCGCTCGTCCTCAAAGAAGTCGTGCATCGCGCAGGCATCGAGGCGAACCAGGTCGATGACGTCGTGTTCGGCTGCGTCACGCAGGCCGGCGAGCAGAGCCTCAACGTCGGACGCAACGCGTGGCTGACGGCGGGCTTCCCTTTCACCACGCCGGCGACGACGGTCGATCGCCAGTGCGGGTCGAGTCAACAGGCGGTGCACTTCGCGGCCAACCTGATTCAGTCGGGCGTATGCGACATCACGATCGCGGGCGGCGTCGAGTCGATGACCCGCGTGCCGATGGGCGCGAACGCCGTTTCCCCCGGCACTCCATTTCCGCCCGAGCTGATGGAGCTCTATGACCTGGTGCCGCAGGGCATCTCGGCCGAGCTGATGGCTCGCAAGTACGGCATCTCCCGCAAGGCCATGGACGAGTTCAGCGTCGAGAGCCATCGCCGCGCCCACGAGGCGACCGAGAAGGGCTACTTCAAGACGCAGCTGCTGCCGGTCGACATCTCGCTCAACGGCAATGGCCACCACGACCTGTTCGAGCGCGACGAAGGAATCCGCGCGAACGCGACCTACGAGGCGACCTCGGCGCTGCAGCCGGCATTCAACCCCGAGCACTCGATCACGGCGGCCAACTCGAGCCAGATCTCGGACGGCGCGGCCGCGGTGATGCTGATGTCGCTCGAGAAGGCCAGGGAGCTGGGCATCAAGCCTCGCGCTCGCATTCGCGCCCAGGCCGTCGTCGGCACCGACCCGGTCCTGATGCTCGAAGGTCCAATCCCGGGGACGGCCGCCGTGTTGAAGCGAGCCGGGCTCGAGCTGAAAAGCATCGACCTGTTCGAGGTCAACGAGGCATTCGCGTCAGTGGTGCTCGCGTGGCAGAAGGAAACCGGCGCCGACCTGAAGAAGACGAACGTCAACGGCGGGGCGATCGCGGTCGGCCACCCCCTAGGCGCCTCGGGCGCGATCCTCATGACCCGGCTGCTCAACGAGCTCGAGCGGCGTGGGGGACGCTACGGCCTCGAAACGATGTGCTGCGGCGGCGGGCTCGGGACGGCGACGATCATCGACCGCGTCGTGGAATAGGCCGCGACAGGCTCGGCGAGTCGACGCAGTAGCGGAGCAGGCGCTTCTCCCAGCGTCCTGTGCCCTGGACGCCAACTCTTGGCGTGACGAAAACACGGCGCCTCGGTGCGTCGTCGTCGACCAGGTAGAGGTCGGGCGGCCGCAGCGGAGCGCCGTTTAGCGCACGGTCGATCTGCAGCGCGCGGGTGACCAGCCCAGGACCGCTGCAGCGACCGACGCCCGGGCCAGGCTCGAGGGCGCGGACCAGGACCGCCTGCGGCACGCCGGCCTCACGGGTCACGAAGTTCAAGCACCAATGCATGCCGTACGTGAAATAGACGTATGCATGCCCGGGAGCCCCGTACATGACCTCGGTCCGAGGCGTCCGCCGTCCGCCCTTCGAATGCGCCGCCAGGTCATCGGGACCGAGGTAGGCCTCGACTTCGACCAGCCTGCCCCACATCACGTGTCCGTTGAGCTGGCGGACCAGAACCTTGCCGAGCAGCTCGCGCGCCACGGCACGCGTATCACGTTCGAAGAAGGATGCCTCGAGAATGGCTCCGTCAGTCGCTGGGAGTCTTGACCGGCGTTTCACTGAGCCTCTTCTTGGCCGCGTGGCGCCGCCTCTTGTCGACGTACAGGGCTTTGTCGGCGGACTGGTACATCGCCTGCCAGTCGAGCCCCGGTCGCCACGCCGTGATGCCGATGCTGAACTCCACAGGCACCGGCAGCTTGGACGTGCGGTTGAGGTGCTCGAGCGCCTCGCGCACCCGGACGCCAACCTCGCGCGCGTCGCGCTCATCCGCGTCAGGCATCGCGACGCCGAACTCGTCTCCGCCGAGGCGGCCACATGTATCGGTCGCGCGAACGGCCCGCTGTAGCTCCGCGGCGAGAACGCGAATCGCCTCGTCCCCCACGTGGTGTCCGTACGTGTCGTTGATGTCTTTCAGGTTGTCGAGGTCGATCATCATCAAGGCCAGTCGGCGCTTGTGCCGCTCGGCGGATGCGACAGCGCGGTCGATCGCCCGCTCGAACTCCGGCCGGTTGGCGAGGCCGGTGAGGTAGTCGGTACGCGCCTCTTTTGTGTGCTGACGAGCGCGGTCGAGCGCGACCGCGATCTGATCCGCGACCGCGGCGACGAACTCCAGATCGCTCGACTCGAAAGTCCTCGGTAAACGCGTCGCGACGGTCATCGCGCCGAGCAACACGCCCTTCGTTCGGAGCTCCGCGCGGATCGCGCTCCACTCCCCTGCGATGCGGTCGACGCGTGACTCGGCGGGGCCGGTCGAAACCTCGAGCACTCTCATCAGGCCCGAGCGACCGGAGTCCGAGAACTCGTCCTCTTCGCCAGGCTGCATGCCGATGGTTTTGGCGAGCTTGAGCCGGGCGCCGTCCCGGACCCACACGGCGCCGGCCTGGAGGCCCAGGACCTTGAGCGTCTCGCGCAGGCCGACCTCGGCGATCTCGCTTACGTCGAGGGAGCGGCCAAGCGCGCTGGCGATGTGGTACAGCCCGCGCAGCTCGCTCTGCCGGGCGCTGTACTTGCTCTCGGTGTAGTCGAGGTAGCCTCGGATGAACATCGAGTTCAGGTGCTCGACCACGTCGCCGAGCCGGCTTTGCGCGAGGAGCAGAACCTCGTCCGCGTATGGGCTCTCGCCCATCTCATCGGTAACACGGGCCATCACGGTGCGGCGGAAGATCGCCAGACCCTCCATGAGTGACTCGAGGGGCACGCCCTTTTCCGCGTAGCGGCGGGCGTACTCCCGGGCCTGGGTGTAGTACTCCGGCCAGGGCAGCTTGGAGTCCGGTCGCAGCGACCGGAAAAGCGCCTTCAGGAAGGCGACGGACATCCCGACCAGCTCGTCGATCGAGCCGTCCTTGTACCCCTTGAGGAGCTCGGGCTCTATCGCCCGCACGGCCTCCGCGACGACCATCCCACTGTCGGTCGCGTCAGAGGAAAGACGGTCCGCCACCTCGGCCAATAGGTCACTCGCCCGCTGGGTCATATCGGCGCACTATAGAGTGACGGATGGCAATTCGCGAACCTGCGGGACCGGGCTAACTAAATGTGTAAGAGGCAATGATGGCAACTGTTACCAGAGGAACCTTAGAGAAGATCGAAGAAGTGCTGGGAGGCGATGCCCGGGACCTCCTGGAGCATAAGTGCCAGACCGTCCCCAAGGAGCAGCTCCACCTGCCCGGTGGAGACTTCATCGACCGGGTGTGGAAGGACAGCGACCGGCCGACGCGTGTGCTGCGAAGCATGGAATCGCTGCTCGACCACGGACGGCTGGCCGGAACCGGCTACCTGTCGATTCTGCCCGTCGACCAGGGCATCGAGCACACCGCCGGCGCTTCGTTCGCGCCGAACCCGATCTACTTCGACGGCGCCAAGATCGTGGAGCTGGCGGTCGAGGGGGGCTGCAACGCGGTCGCCTCCACATTTGGTGTTCTCGGCTCGGTGGCGCGGCGGTATGCCCACAAGATCCCGTTCATCTGCAAGATCAACCACAACGAGCTGCTGACCTACCCCAACCACTACGACCAGATTCTCTTCGGGACCGTTAAGGAGGCGTGGGAAATGGGCGCAGTCGCCGTTGGGGCGACGATCTACTTCGGCTCGCCGGAGTCCGACCGCCAGCTGCAGGAGATCGCGTCAGCCTTCCACGCCGCGCATGAGCTCGGCATGGCCACGGTCCTGTGGTGCTACGTGCGCAACCCCGAGTTCAAGAAGGACGGCGTGAACTACGAGACCGCCGCCGACCTGACCGGGCAGGCCAACCATCTCGGGGTCACCATCGAGGCCGACATCATCAAGCAGAAGCTGCCCACAACCAATCGCGGGTTTGAGGTCATCCATTTCGGAGTGACGTCGCCGGCGGTTTACGAGAAGCTTTCGACCGACCACCCCATCGATCTCTGCCGCTACCAGGTGATCAACAACTACATGGGACGAGCCGGTCTCATCAACTCCGGGGGTGAGAGCAAAGGCGCGACAGACCTGAAGGAGGCTGTCCGAACCGCCGTCATCAACAAACGCGCGGGCGGGATGGGTCTGATCAGCGGCCGCAAGTCGTTCCAGCGCCCAATGAAGGAGGGCATCGAATTACTCCACGCAATCCAGGACGTGTATCTCAACCCAGCGGTAACCATCGCGTAAAGCTCGCGTTCCTCGGCAGCGGCGCAGCCTTTTCGCTGGACCGTTACAACGGGGCCGTCGTCGTTGACGGCCGCGTGCTGCTGGACGGAGGGGCGCCGCTGCTGCCGCACATGCACCGGCTGGGCATGGACCCCGGTGATATTGCGGTCGTCTTTCTAACGCATTTCCACGGCGACCACACGCTCGGCCTGCCACCGTTCGTTTTGCACCGCGTCTTCGTCGACCGCAGGCCGTTGACCTTCGTTGGGCCTGCTGGAATCGACGAACACCTCGAGAAGCTCTGGGAGGTGAGCTGGGGACCGGACTGGCAGCGGGTCATGCGGCCGCAGTTCAAGGTGAAATACCTCACCGCCAAAGCGTCCGGAACCATCTCCGGCGTGCGGTACGAGACCGTCAAGCTCGACCACGGCACGATGGGGAGCAATGGCTACCGCATCCATGTCAACGGCAAGGTCGTCGCGTATTCCGGCGACACGGAACCAACGTCGCCCCTGGACAAGCTTGTGAACGGAGCAGACGTTGCCATCGTCGAGGCGACGGCCCCGGGCGATGTGTTCAGCCACATGAGCTGGGAAGCCGCCGCCAAATTGAAAAAGCGACATCCCGACACACGCTTCTTGTTCAACCACGTGTACTCGGGCACCATGACCGGCGCGGTCAAAGACCTGCAGGTGATCGAGGTCTGAAACAAGCCAACAACGCCACGGCGCTCGCTGGTGCTGTCGCGGGAGGAATCGCCGGGGCGGTTGTGTTCGCGGCGCTGGCGGGTCTCGGCAGCCTTCTCTCGAGCCGCGTCGGCAACCCGATCCCGGTCATCGTCCTCGCCATCGCTGGTGCCTATGGAGGCTGGCTGCTCGGAATAATCGTCTTCGGGGCGATTCGCGGGGGCAATGAAGGAGATAGAGGATGAGCCCGGCCGATAGCGCATCGACCCGACCGCTCCTCGACAAGCTCGGTGTGAAACCGGGCGCGAAGGTGGCAATGGTCGGTCTCGACGATGCTTCGTTCCTCAAGCTGCTCCGCTCGCGGACGCAAGACATCGTCCGGAGCAAGCCCCGGACTCCCTGCGACATCGTCTTCCTCGCCGCGAACGAGACGCGCGACCTCGAGCGGCTGAAAGAGGTGAAGTCGTGGATCGAGCCCAACGGCGCGATCTGGGTCGTGCGCCCGAAGGGCGGGCGCAGCGCATTGCGTGACACGGACCTCATCGGCGCGGGGCTCGCCGCGGGTCTTGTCGACAACAAGATCGCGAGCTTTTCAGACACACATGGCGCGATGCGTTTCGTCTTCCGCTTGCGTGACCGCCCCAGGTGACCTTGAGCATTCGACCCGGCGAGCTGAAGGACGTGCCGCTGATCGCGGAGCTGATCCGAGGGCTTGCCCATTACGAGAAGCTGGAGCACGAGGTCACGATGACCGAGGAGAAGCTGACGGCACACCTCTTCGGGGAACGGCGGTACGCGGAAACGCTCATCGCGGAAGACGGAGGCCAGCCCGTCGGCTTTGCTCTCTTCTTTCACAGCTTCTCAACGTTTCTCGCGCAGCCCGGCCTCTATCTCGAAGACCTTTTCGTCGTACCGGCGCGGCGCGGCGCGGGCATCGGTCGAGCTCTGCTCGAGCGCCTCGCACAGGTTGCCGTCAATCGGGGTTGCGGCCGCCTCGAGTGGGCGGTGCTGGACTGGAACAAGGACGCGATCCGGTTCTACGAGCGGCTCGGGGCGAAGCCCAACTCGGAGTGGACGGTCTACCGGCTCGCCGGCGAGCCGCTCCATGCCCTTGCCGGAGAATAGAGAACGCATGGAAGTCCTCCGGCCCAAGGAGCTGGACACGCACCCCGGCGACGAGATCGTCAGGTGGTCGCGCGAGCAGCTCGAGATCGCTCGGTCGATCCTCGACAACCCCGGCGGAGGGCTTCTGTTCGCGACGCAGACGATCGGCCAGGTCCGCTCCGGACTGGGCGAGCGCGACGCAGCGCGATGGAAGGAAGTCGTGGAGGTGCTCGGCCAGGCGGAGGACGCCGCCGTGCGCCGGGAGTTCGAGACCGCGCGCAGGCTGCTGGACGAGGCGGCGCACAAGCTCCGCTAGGTCGAGGCCGCCGCCTCCAGCGTCGCTTCAAAACCCTTGGCGCCCTGATGACCGCCGAACGGGCCAACGCCCGGTAGCGTGACGCCCGCCTCCTGGTAGAGGCGCACGGCGGCGCGCACCTGCTCCTCGTCGCCGATCCCCGCAAGCTGATCCAGGGTTTCCTCGCTGACGTCGCCCGCCTCGAGCTCAGACTTGAGGCCGCTCGCGTCCATCATCTTTCGGTAGTAAGGAAGGTTCGCGTAGCGGGCAACGGTGTGCCGGAACACGTCCTGGGCGGCCTTCCGGTCTGAGGTGAGGCATACCGGCACCGCGGCCACGATCTCGAATCCATCCATTGTCTTGCCCACCTTGCCGCGCCCAGCAGCGATTGCCGGGATGATGTGGTCGCGTATGTAATCGGGGCGGCACATCCACAGGACCACGCCGTCCGCCATCTCGCCTGCGAGCTCCAGCATGCGGGGGTTGAGCGCCGAGATCATGATCGGCAGGTCCGGTCGGCGCGGCGCCGAGTAGGACCAGCGCGCCGTAAAGTGGCTGCCCTCGAAGCTGCAGCCGCCGTCACGAAGGCTGGTCCTCACGATCGTCATGTACTCGCGCATCGCCTCCACAGGCTTCTCGATCTTCAAGCCCCACATTGTCTCGACCGTCACCTTGTGGCTGATGCCCATGCCCAGGATGAACCTGCCACCTGAAACCTCGTCCAGCGTCGCGGCCATCTGCGCCATCGCGGTCGGATGACGCGTGTAGATCGGGAGCACCCCGGTGCCGAGCGTGACCCGTTGCGTTGCGTTGGCGTAGGCGGCCAGCAGAAGCGACGCATCGCGGGCGTCGGGGAGCTGAGTCGTCCAGACCGACCTGAAGCCCATGCGCTCCGCCATCTCCGCCCGCAGCACCGACTCATGGAGGGTTTTCACCGCTGGGTTGAAGACCGCAAGGTGAGCCATTGCCCGACAATCTAGCGAGTGAGTCTGGCGCAGGCATTGTTCATCGGCCTGTTGCAAGGCGCGACCGAGCTCTTCCCAGTCTCCTCACTCGGCCATGCGGTGCTGATCCCCAGCCTTCTGCATTGGAGCTTCAGACAGTCCGATCCGTCGTTCGTGCCCTTCCTGGTCCTCCTCCATCTCGGCACGGCGACCGCACTTCTGATCCTCTACCGCGACCAATGGGTCGGGATCATTCGCGGCTTTTTCACCGCCGCGATACGGGGCCAGATGAAAACGGATTCCGAGCGGCTCGCGATGTTGCTTCTCGTCGGCACAATCCCGGCGGCGGTACTCGGGGTCTTCCTCGAGAGCCGGATCAAGAGTCTGTTCGCCAGCCCGTATGAAGCCGCCGGCTTCCTGGTCGCGAACGGTGTGCTGATGCTGGCTTTCGAGCTTCTTCGGCGCCGCGCGGAGCGACAGGCGGCGCTGTCAGGCGAATCTCGGGGCGAGCAGGAGGCTCATTTCGCCACCGCGGAACGGATCAGCTTCCGTGCCGCCGCCCTGGTGGGCGCGTGCCAGGCCCTGGCATTTCTTCCAGGGATCTCGCGTTCGGGCGTCACGATCGGTGGCGGGTTGCTCGCCGGGCTTCGGCATCAGGAGGCGGCGCGATTCTCGTTCCTGCTCGCGACTCCGGTGATCCTGGGCGCGGGCGTCCTCGAGGTACCTCAGCTGTTCTCGAGCGGCGTGCCGGTCGCTGAGTACCTGGCGGCGGCCGTGCTTTCGGGCGTCGCCGCGTATGCGAGCGCGCGCTTTCTCCTGCGCTACTTCCGCTCCGGCCGCCTCGACCCCTACGGCTGGTACTGCATCGCCGCTGGGCTGGCGGCCCTCGCTTTGCTACATTTCAGCCTGTGATGAAGTCCAGCTCGTTGGCGGTTGGCCTGGGGGTCCTCGGCGTCATTTTCATCATCATCGCCGTCCTGTACGCGATAGGTGTGCTGCAGATACTCACGTCGACAACGTCGGGACCGCACTACAAGCACGCGGTGCTGTTTGCGGTTCTCGCGGTGGCCAGCTTCGTGGCCGCCAACTTCGCCCGACCGAAAACGGCTTAGGGTTTCCCCGCCGCTACTCGCTCCGGGACGTGGCGGCCGGTGAGGTCGCGCTCACCGACCCTGATGTCTTCGTGGTACACAGCGTCCGCGTTGACCTTCCACGGGTCGAGCAGCGAGCCGGCGGCGATGCTTCGCGCGACGAGAAGCGCAGTCATCATCGAATGGTCCTGGTTGTTGTACTTGTGCATCCCGTTGCGGCCGGCCAGGTGCAGATTGGGCAGCGAGTTTGCCAGGTAGTCGCGTACGACAGACACATTGGCCTGGTAGCTGTCGTCATAAACCGGATACGCCTTCTGCTGCCGCACGACCACGCCGTCGAACACCTCGCTTGCTGAGCACATGCCCAGCTGCGCGAGCTCTTTGGTCGCGAGAGCGACGAGGTCCCCGTCGTTCATCGTCCACAGGCCGTCGCCCTCGAAGCAGAAATACTCGAGCCCGAGACAGGTTTTGGTTGCGTCGGGCACCATGTCCGGACTCCAGTTCTTGAAGTTCTGGATTCGTCCGACCCGCACGCCGGGGTCGTGGATGTAGATCCAGTTGTCCGGGAAGACATCGGCGCGATCGATCATCAACGCGATGCTGATGAAGTCCCTGTAACCGAGGTTGTTCGCCGCCTGGCGCACCCTTTCCGGCGCGGGCGGATCGAGCTTCGCGACGGCCTCGCGCATCGGGATGCTGGAGATGAAGTCGGTTCCGTCGTGCGTCTCGGCCCGACCATCGTCCGTCACGGTGGCCACCGAGGTCACCAGCCCATCGCGGTGGTTGATCCGCGCCACCGACCTTCCCAGCAGCACCGGGTGGCCCTTGGCTTGGCTGAATTCGGCCACGCGCTCCCACATCTGACCGGGGCCGAGTCGCGGGTAGCGGAACTTGTCGATCAGGGTGGTCACGATCTCGCCGCGGCGGCCTGGCTTCCGGCCTGGCAGCAGCGCCGTGCGCAAGACCACCCACAGGTCGAGGCTCTTGATGCGCTGCGCCGCCCAGTCCGCGGACAGCTCTTTGGTGCTGATTCCCCACACCTTTTCCGTGTAGGTCTTGAAGAAGATGCTGAACAGGCGCCAGCCGAACTGATTGCGCACCCAATCCTCGAGCGTCTTCGGACTCTTCACCGGCTGAAGGCGCGCCCGGGCGTAGCTGGTGAGGCACAGGACAGCCTCGATCGGGCCCAGGTTCCAGAGAGCGTTGACCGCTTTGATCGGGTAGGCGAAGAAGCGGCCGCGGTAGTAGATCCTCGACAGCCGGCCGCGCGTCAGCATCTCGTCGCCCAGGATCTCGGTCCAGAGGTTTTCGACTTCTTCGTTCTTGGAGAAGAACCGGTGCCCGCCGATGTCGAAGCGGTAGCCCCGGTACTCGACCGTGCGGGCAAGCCCGCCTACCTGTTTGGGATCCTTCTCGACCACGGTGACCGGCACGTCGCGCTTGAGCAGCTCGTACGCGGCGGTCAGGCCGGCCGGACCGGCGCCCATGATGACGACGTGTTTGCGGTCGCCTTCGGCGATCAAGGTTGCCACAGGGTATCAACCGATATGACTAGTTCAGCGGTCCTTTACTGCGAACTTCGTCCACCTTCACCAGAGCATCCCGGAGACCCTGGATCCAGTCGGCCTGGTGCATCCCGACCAGGCGGACGCACCATGCAAGCGCCTCGCTCCGGCTGCGCGCCACGCCACCCGCCACGAGGGTATCCAGGATCGTGCGCTCGCTCATCCGCAGCCGGGTCATCACGGGAACGCTGAGCGTGGTGAAGACCTTCAGCTCGTCCCCACACCTGGCCCCCCAGGCGACTTTGCGCTCGAACCTGCGCTCCGCCTCACGGGCGATGCGGATCCTTTCGTCCCGGGTCTCCTCACGAAACCGCTGGATCCGGGCGTTGCGGGCAGCCGCCCGGCCGTCACCCGCCGTCCCTTTGGCCAGCTCGACGTCGGGCAGGGTGCCGACGACCAGAATCTCCTCGCCGTCCTCGGTGACCTCGGGCGGGGCGACAAACCAGCCTCCAGGCACGCGGGAGGCGAACCAGGCGCGGACGTCCTCGGGCATGGATTATTCGATTACAAGATTACCGCCCGAGGACCCGCGCTGTCCGGGAATTAGGCCGCCGCCTGCTGGGGCCGCCCCCCGACGAACTTGAACTCGTCAACGACGATCTCAGTGCGGAAACGCTTCTGACCCGCCGTGTCCTGCCAGGAGCTCGTGCGAAGCCGTCCCTCCGCGTAGACGGCCCTGCCTTTCTGCAGGTATTGCCCCGCGAACTCGGCGAGCTTGCCGAAGGCGACCAGGCGGTGGTACTCGGTTTCTTCCTTGGCCTTGCCATCGTCGTCCTTGCCGAGATACGAATGGGTGGCCAGTCTGATGTTGGCGACGTAGGTTCCTTTGGGCGTCGCCTTGACGTCCGGATCAGCCGTCAGGTTGCCGACGAGAATGACTTTGTTGACCATCGCATCACCTCCGTGAAATTGGATTCAAGTTAGGGATCCGGCGACGTCACGCCTACCCAGCCTGTTAAGAACCCAAAAAGACGTCGGGGTCGATCGGGAGGCCATCGACGTTGACCTGCAGGTGGACGTGGGGGCCGGTCGCCAGGCCCGTGGTTCCAACCAGCCCGATCACCTGGCCGGGTGCCACCGCATCGCCTGCACCGACCTGAAATCCAGATAGATGGCAGTAGATGACGCGCACGTGCTCATCGACCGCGACCACGACGTAGTTGCCCGCGGCCAGCGGGTCATACCCGGTGAACGCCGTGCCCGCCGTAGCCGAGTGCACGTCTGTGCCGGCGGGAGCGGCGAGGTCGATGCCGGTGTGGATGTGGTGCGACGGACAGCGTGCATCGAACGGCTCGAGATCGAGGTTCGTGCAGCCGAACGGTTGGCTGACGACAGCTCCGATGACGATGGCCTGGATCGGGAGGCGCTCATGGCTCGGTACCTGCATCGCGGTGACGAGCCAGAGGAAGACTGCTCCGGCGAGGATCGCGGCGAGGCGCATCAGGCTTTCGCGAGCGCGTGGCCGATGTGAGTGAAAGCGGTGTGCACGATCGACTCGAGCTTGTGAGAAGTCTTCTCGGCACCACCGAGGGCGCCGGGGACCTTGAACACGATCAACAAGGACGCGAGGGCGAAAAGATGGTGGACCGGGCTGATGCCGTCGTGCTCCAGGGCAAAGCCGATCGAAAGCACGAACAGCTGTGCCGGTTGCATGAACAGGTTCGTCGTGAAGTGCGACGCCCACATCTTGGCCAGGTGGGTCGTCTCGGGCAGCATGAAGAACAGGGCCGCAAACGGAGCCGTGATGGCGAGCACGATCAGGACCGCGTAACGAACGAGGTAGCTGACGGCCAGGACGCCAAAGCCGGCGGCCAGGGCGCCGGTCGTGATGATCTCCCACGTCCCCGCGTTGGGATCGTGGGTGTAGCTTGCGGCGAAGGTTGCGAGGTCGTCGTGCGTGCTGAAGTTCTGCAGCGCCTGGCACACGGCGTTGGTGGCCGCAACGCCCATCTGGAAGAGGGGCATCGCGAAATTGATCAGCACCGCGGCCATGAAGATCCTGGGCAGCAGGATGCGTGCGGTGTATTGGGTGAATAATCCGTGCCCCCAGATGATTCGGTAGGACGCCCACAGCACGATCAGGACTAGCGCCGCATTGGCGACCAGCTGAACCTTCGGCTCGAAGCGTTGGACCGTGGCGCTGCTGACGAAATCGCCGCCGGTCTCGAAATCGGTGGTGGACAACACGAACTTGAACCAGACGTTGAGAAGCAGCCCGACGCTGTCGTCGAGCAGCCGGGCGAGGATCAGATTCGGATGGACGATCGTGTAGAGGTAGCCGTCGATCCGGCTCAGCTCCTGATAGAGGGCTTTGAGCCAGCTGAGATCCACGTGGCGTCCCTAACGGCCTGGCACAGAGCTCGTCAGGATGCCGACCAGCGAGCTCGCGACCTCGACGCCGATCGTGCCGACCACGATCCGCTGGATCCACTGCTTGGCCGCGAGCGCGGACTTCGTTTCGACCGCCGTGATCTTCCAGATGAACGCGAAGATGAACGCCAGCGCGCCGATCGAGCCGACGAGCGCCTGGCCTATGTGGATCCACGTCGTGATGAGGTTGGTGATCGGGGTGATGTCGGGTTCGCCGGCGAGGAAAACCATGTGCGCCTCCAGGTCTTTTCGCGGCACGCTACCTGTCGCGAAGACGCACGAGAACCCAGCCTGTTAAGAAGGGGGGTCCCCGCGAAGTCACGGCGAAGCCTCTGACTTCGTGGGGTCCTAACGCGACTTCACGCGAGCCTCCACCCCGTCGAGCAGGATCTCCAGGGCTGATGCCGCTTTGCCCTTCGCCTTCGGCTCCGCTTCGGCCGTTTCCACCCGCTCGACTTTTGGCGTGTATGTGTCGACCTTGAGGTCCACCACCCCGCTGCTGACATCCAGGTCGAACCGATCTCGCGCCTGCAGTGCGCCCTCGCTCTGCCAGTGCACGTCGAAAATCGCGACCCTGGTCGAAAAGTCGTCCAGCTTCAACTTCACCGCGCCCGTATGCACGTGCGCGACAACTGCCGTTCCGCGCGGTCTGTGCACGGAGACGTTGACCACACCACTCGAGATGTGGATCGGCACCACACCTCGCGGCACCGGCAGGAAGCACTCGAGGTTGGTTGCGCCGCTGTCGACATAGATCTCCCTCACGTCGATTCCGCCGACGTCGAGCACCGTGTTCCACGTGGGCGCCTGGATTTTGAATTTCCACGGCCGGCGCGGATTCAGCTCTATCTCCCCGCGGCCAACTCCGCGGAGCCGGCGCACCACCACCTGCTCGCCGCGCACGATCGCAGGCGCGGCACCACTCTGATCAGGCGGGACGCGGATCAGCTCTTGCATATCCGCCCGGCCAGCGCGCAGGATCACGCCTCGCGATCCGCTGTCAATGGCGATGGAGGCCACGTCGCCGCCGCGTTCGACAACCGGTGACTCTCCTGGCGGCCGTGCCGTGATGACCTGGGTCATGACCATCAGGGCAACGTCGCCCGCTTCGGCCGGCTGCAGGCCAGCCGTCTGCATCTGACCCTTCAGGTCAGCGTACGTATCGCTTCGCTCCAGCGCGTCGGGCGCCTCGAGCAAGAAGATCCGTGCGGCGTCCTTCTGGGCGGAGATTCGGCGCTGCAGCGCACCGCCGGTCGCGATCGCGTTCTGCCGCCAGGCGGCGCCCGGGCGCGGCCGGACGACCGTCCCGAGAATGGCTTCGGCCAGCAGCCCGAGCAGCTCGCTGCGGTCGCGAACGTGCCAGTAGAGCGAAGCGGCCTTGACTTCCAGCCGGTCGGCCAGCGCTCGCATTGAGAGCCCGTCCAGGCCCTCTTCGTTGATCAATCCCAGGGCGGCCGAGACCAGCCGCTCCCGGGTCAGTCCGTGCTGTCTCTCCTCTTCTGGGCTCACCGGGAACGATTCTCCTCTAAATGTTGTAGTGATGGTTGCATATCTAACGACATTAGAGGTATGTTAGCACTGTTGGCACCTAACATCGTTAGACAAGGAGGAGGAAATGATCGAAAAGAAGGACCAATTCCGGGAGATGGACCCGGTCGTCGGGGCCTGGCATGGCTGGGCTTCCCCGGTCGGACTCGGGCTGTTCTTCGTGCTGGTCGCGGTCGCCGTCGACCTCGTCCGCCTCGCCTTCAAGTAACACAACAAAGGAGATGAAAACCATGACTCGAATCCGAAATCACCCGATGGCCGCGCTCGGCGTGCTCGTGCTCGGCCTCTTTATGACCTTGCTGGACCTCACGATCGTCAACATCGCGATCCCGTCGATCCTCGACGGGTTGCACGCCAGCCTTGACCAGGTGCTGTGGGTGTTGAATGCCTACAGCCTTCTCTACGCCGTGCTCTTGATCACATCGGCGAGGCTTGGCGACATCTACGGACCACGCAACCTGTTTGCGGTTGGCGTGGTGATCTTCACAGTGGCCTCGGCCCTCAGCGGTCTGGCCCAGGACCCGACCCAGCTGATCCTGTCGCGCGCACTGCAAGGCCTCGGCGCGGCGGTGCTTGCCCCGCAGGGACTGCCCTTGATGATGTCGCTGTTTCCGGTTGAAAGGCGCGGCGGGGTGTTTGCCATCTATGGCGTAATGGCGGGCCTCGCGGTCGTCGCCGGGCCGACCGTCGGCGGTCTCCTGGTGACCCACTTCGGCTGGCGCTCGATCTTCACCGTGAACATCCCAATCGGCGTCGTGACGTTCGCGCTCGCCATGCTGCTGATCCCCGATCTGCGGCCCGGACGCAAGCACCGGCTCGACCTTCTCGGTGTGGCGCTCGCAACCGCCGGCTTGCTCGGCGTGATCTTTGGACTGATCGAAGGCCAGCGGTACGACTGGGGGGTGGTCAGCGGATTCATCACGATTCCCGAAATCATCGCTGCGGGCGTTGTTCTGCTCGCCGTCTTCCTCTACTACCAGGCGCGCCGGCAGGATGGGGAACCGCTCCTCCCGTTTGAGGTTTTCAAAGACCGCAACTTCACGCTCATGACTCTGGTGATGGCTGCGATGGGGTTTGCCATCCTCGGCATCTACCTCCCCCTGACCATCTACATGCAATCAGTGCTTGGGTTGAGCGCCATCGACGCCGGCATCACGCTTGCCATCCAGCCGGTGGCGATGTTCTTTTCCTCGGGCGTGGCGAGCAGCCTGGTCCAGAGGGTGAACGGCAAGTACCTGTTGATCCCTGGACTGCTGGCACTCGCCGCGGGCAGCGGTTACATCGACTGGGCCGCCCAGGCGAATTCGAGTCGCTGGGACTTCACGCCGGGCCTCATCGTGAGCGGCCTCGGCATGGGCTGCATCTGGACCCCGGTTTTCAGCATCGCGACGCGCGACCTGCCGGTTCGGCTCGGCGGCGTCGCTTCCGGCGTCATCAACACGATTCAGGAGATGGGAGGCGTCCTGGCCAGCGCCGTGATCGGCGCGTTCCTCCAGAACCGTCTGGCCGTCGCCCTACACGACCGGGCGGTTGCCGCTTCCGGCCAGCTGCCGGAGCAGTACCGAGGCTCGTTCGTCGACGGTTTCAGCCATGCCGCGCGCGCCGGATTCGAAGTTGGCGTCGGGCAGTCGGGCGCAAGCCTGCAGCTGCCGGCGCAGGTCCAGGCGATAGCGCACTACGTCTTCACCCGCGCGTTCGTCGACGCGATGCACCCGACCATGGTTGTGCCGATCGTCATCCTTGCGCTGGCTGCTTTCGCGGCGGTGTTCGTCCGCGGCCGCAAGCCGGCCGCGCTGGCCATCCATGAGGAAGAAGCGGCCGTGGCCTAACCTTTTGTTCGTGGCCAAGAAGCTCGCCGAGTACGAGGCGAAGCGCGATTTCAAACGCACGCCAGAACCCGGCGCCAGGGTTCCCCGCAAGGAGACCAAGGCGCCGCGGTTCGTGGTCCAGGAGCACCACGCCCGGCGGCTGCACTGGGACTTCCGACTTGAGAAGGACGGAGTGGGAGTGTCGTGGGCGGTCCCCAAAGGCATCCCGCCGGATCCAAAGAAGAATCACCTCGCCGTTCACGTGGAGGACCACCCCCTGGAGTACTTCAAGTTCGCCGGCGAGATCCCGAAGGGCGAGTACGGCGGCGGGCAGGTCCTGATCTGGGACGAAGGGACGTACGACCCGATCAAGTGGTCTGACCGAGAGGTCATGGTCGACCTGCACGGAAGGCGGCTGCAGGGACGCTACGTGCTTTTTCAGACCAGGGGCAACGATTGGATGATCCACCGCATGGATCCGCCGCAGGATCCAGACCGCAAGCCCATGCCCCAAAAGCTCGAGCCGATGCTGGCCAAGCTCACCTCCAAGCTGCCGACCCCCGATGACGCATGGGGATTCGAATTCAAGTGGGACGGCATTCGCGCCATCGCGTTCGTCGAGGGCGGCATCGTGCGGCTGGAGAGCCGGACAGGGGAGATCATCACACCGCGGTACCCGGAGATCCATCCCCTGGGTCGAGCCCTCGGATCGAGCGAGGTGATCCTCGACGGCGAGATCGTCGCGCTCGATGAGAAAGGACGCCCAAGCTTCGAGCAGGTCCAGCAGCGCATGGGCCTGACGGCCGAAAACGAGATCCGCCGCAAGATGAAAGACGTGCCGGTCACGTACATGGTCTTCGACCTGATGTGGCAGGACGGACACTCCCTGATGGAGCGGCCGTACACCGACCGGCGGAAGGCACTGGCCCAGCTGAAGCTTGCGGGCGCGTCATGGCAAACGCCTCCTTACGAGGCAGGCGGCGGCCGGGCGATGAAGGATGCAAGCGCCAGGGCCGGTCTCGAGGGCGTCATGGCCAAGAGGCTCGACTCGAAATACGAGCCTGGTAAGCGCAGCGGAGCATGGCAGAAGATCAAGAACCGCAACCGCCAGGAGCTGGTCATCGGCGGATGGCTGGACGGCGAAGGCAAGCGCCGCGGCTACCCCGGCGCGCTGCTGGTCGGCTACTACGACAAGGGCAAGTTCGTGTACGCGGGCAAGGTCGGCACGGGATTCACCGACGCCACGCTGGACAAGCTCAACGAAATGCTGCAACCGCTCGCGACCGACAAGAACCCGTTCGACGTCGGAGCACCGCCGCGTGCCGCGCACTTCGTCAAGCCCAAGATCGTGGCGGAGTTCGAGTTCGTCGAGTGGACGAGGAGCGGGCAGCTCCGCGCGCCCGCGTTCAAAGGCTTCCGGCTCGACAAGCCGGCCAAGGAGGTGGTGCGCGAAGGTGGCTAAGGAGACCTCGGTCGAGGTTCAGATAGAAGGCCGCACCCTCAAGCTCACGAACCTGGAAAAGGTCCTGTACCCGGAGGTCGGCTTCACCAAGGGACAGGTCATCGACTACTACACGCGCATCGCGCCGGTCCTTCTTCCCCACACGCGCGACCATCCGCTAACGCTGAAGCGCTACCCGAACGGCGTCGACGCCGAGTTCTTCTATGAGAAGAACTGTCCGAAGCACCGGCCGCCGTGGGTCGAGACGGCGACTGTCTGGAGCGGGGGCAACAACCGAGACATGTACTACTGCCTCTGCCAGGACCTGCCCACATTGGTGTGGCTTGCCCAGATTGCAACGCTCGAATTCCATACCTCGCTTTCGTACGCGGACAAGCTGCCGGAGCCGCGCACGCTGGTTTTCGACCTCGACCCGGGACCGCCCGCAACGATCGTCGAGTGCTGCCGCATCGGTCTCATGCTGCGCGACCTGTTCGCCGAGCACGGCCTCGATTGCTGTGCCAAGACATCCGGCTCCAAAGGCCTGCAGCTTTACGTCCCGCTCAACAGCAAGGTCACGTACGTCGAGACCAAGGTCGTGTCCAAAGGGCTTGCGCAATATTTCGAGGAGCAGCACCCCGACCTCGCGGTGCACAAACAGCTGAAGGAGCTGCGCACGGGCCGCGTATTGATCGACTGGAGCCAGAACGACCAGTACAAGACGACCATCAACGTGTACTCACTGCGGGCGCGGGCGCGCCCAACGGTATCGACACCGGTCACGTGGGACGAGGTCGAGAAGTGTCTGAAGGCGAAGGACCCAAGCCTCCTGGTCTTCGACTCCGAGCAGGTGCTCAAGCGAGTCGAGAAGCTGGGCGACCTTTTCGAGCCGGCGATCAAGAAAAAGCAGAAGCTGCCGAAGTCATTGCTCCAGGCGACGGGAGGGGCGACCGCGATCGAGAAGATGGCGAACCGCCGGCGCAGCGGTGGAGGCCGGCGCTACCCAGCACAATGAACCGCCCCCGCGTCGTCATCGCGGGCGCGGGCTTTGGCGGGCTGACGTGCGCGCGGGGTCTCAAGTACACGCCGGTCAACGTGACGCTCGTCGACCGCAACAACTATCACCTGTTCACCCCCCTCCTCTACCAGGTGGCCTCGGCGCTGCTCGACCCCGGTGAGATCGCGCGACCGGTGCGACAGCTGATCCGGCCGCTGGGCCACGCGGACTTTCGACAGGCTTCGATCACCGGAGTTGACTTCGATGGGCGCCGGCTCATCACCGATCACGGCGCGATCTCGTATGACTATCTCGTTCTGGCGACCGGCGCGGAGAGCGACTACTTCGGCAACGCATCGCTGGTCGAGCACACGCTCGGCTTGAAAGACCTGGACGAAGGGCTGGCGATCCGCAATCGCATCCTCTCCCAGTTCGAAGCCTCCCGTTGGACGGACGATCCAGAGCAACGCCGTGCGCTGCTCACTTTCGTCGTCGTCGGGGGCGGGCCGACCGGCGTCGAGATGGCCGGGGCAACGTCGGAGCTGATCCGGCTTGTGCTGCGCAAGGACTATCGCGACCTCGACATAAACGAAGCCCGCGTGGTGCTTATAGAGGCAGCGCCCTATGTGCTCGTTCAATTTGTCCCGTCGCTGCGCGAGGCAGCGCTGCGCTCACTGCGCCGCAAGGGCATCGAAGTGATGCTTGGGACGAAGGTCGAGGCCGTGACGGACTCCGCCGTGATCCTGGCTGGCGGTGAAGCCATCAACGCCCGCACCGTGATCTGGACCGCCGGCGTGAAGGCATCGGCGCTGGCGGAGACCATCGGCGTTCAGTTGGCGCGGCAGTCAAGGATGAAAGTCGGACCGACGCTGCAGGTCGCCGGACATCCGGAGGTGTTCGCGATCGGCGACATCGCGGGGGCGACGGACGGCGGCGCTCCCCTCCCGATGTTGATTCCAGTCGCCATGCAAGAGGGCAGGTACGTCGGGAAGGCGATCCGGGACGCGCTTGCGTATCGCGATCCGCGCCCCTTTCAGTACAGAGACCCAGGCATCATGGCGACCATCGGCCGGAATTCAGCCGTCGCGCAGCTGGGTCGTGTGCACCTGTCTGGATTTCCCGGCTGGGTCTTCTGGCTCGTCGTGCATCTGGTCAACGTGGTCAGCTTCCGCAGCCGCCTTGTCGTCCTCGTCAACTGGGCGTGGGAATACATTTTTTACGACCGCCCAGTGCGGCTCATCGTTCGGGCACGCAAGTGAATCGGATTGTTGGCGCGGCGCTCGTCGCGATGCTGCTCAGCGCATGCGGAGGAGCCGAGCAGGTCGATGCGGCAAAGGTCTTGCGTGACGGCGCTGCGGCGATGGGCAAGCTCAAGACAGTCAATGCGACGCTCAAGCTGACCAAGGGCAGCGTGAGCCTCCAGGGTTTCACCCTGGTCAGCGCCAGGACCGCGGTGCGCCTACCCGCCGACAGCGACACGACCTACACCGTCAAGCAGCAGGGCGTGACGATCGGGCTCGAGGTCGTCATCTCCGGCGGTCACGTCTACCTCCGCCTGCCGTTCTCGCCACTCCAGGAGGTGACCGGCCCCGAGGCGGCGGCATTTCCCGATATGGCCAAGCTTTTCGATTCTTCGAGCGGGCTGCCGGCGGTGATCCCGGAAGGGCTGAGCCCGAAGTACGTGTCCACCGATCAGGTCGAGGGTAAGAGCGCGTATCAGATCTCGACCACATATAAGGCGGACCAGGTGCGGGGCCTGCTCGCGGAGCTGAATTCGACCGGACCGGTGGACGCCCGCGTGTGGGTCGACACTTCGAACCACCTGATCCATAAGGCGCTCCTGACCGGCGCCTTCGGCGACGGTGGCCTGCAGGCCACCGTGGAGGTCGACATCACGGGGTTCGACTCCGCGGTCGTTATCCCCTCACCTCCGGCCAGCTCGACGCGAATCAGCTCGCCCAGTCCGTGAGGCAGGTCCTGCTCGGGCTTGCTGGAGCAGGACTGTTCGTCGCCGCCCTAGACGCGTACGTCGTCGTCACCCTGCTCCCGGCAATGGTCGGCGACGTCGGCCTGACCATCGAGCACTTCGAGCAGGTGACGCCCATCGTCACGGGTTTTCTCGCGGGATACGTGGTCGCGATGCCTCTGCTCGGCGCGTACTCGGATGTGCGCGGCCGCGTCCCCGTCTACGCCGCATGCATGGCCGCCTTCGCGGTCGGTTCCGCGATGACAGCCACTGCGGGGCTCTGGGATTTTGCCGGACTGCCCTGGCTCGTCGCGGGCAGGTTCATCCAGGGCATCGGCGGCGGAGGGCTGGTGCCGCTCTCCCTGGCGCTTGCCGCGGACCTCTACCGAGATCGCGAGCGCACGATCGCCCTCGGCTCGGTGGCCGCGCTGCAGGAGGCGGGAAGCGTCTTCGGCCCGTTGTACGGAGCGACCCTCGCTGCGGCTGCGGCGAGCGCAGGTGGATGGCGTTTCGTGTTCTGGTCGAATCTCCCCCTGGCCGCGATCTGCACCGCCGGGCTTGCCTTAGGCAGTCGCCGGGTGGCCGTGCCCGAGCGGCAGGCGGGCGCGACGATCGACTGGCTGAGCGCAGCGCTGCTCGGCGTCGGACTCGGCCTGTTGGTGCTCGCTCTTTATCCGGACGATCCACAGCGGCGCGCGACGAACGCACTCGTCGTGCCGGCGGGCCTGGCGGCAGTGGCGGTGCTCGCGGTTTACGGGTGGCGCCAGCTCGGCCGGCTCGAACCCCTGATTCCGCGCGATCTCCTGCGCAGCCGGGCCTTTTTCGGCGCTACGGTCGCAAACTTTCTTATCGGCGCCGCCTTGATCGTCGCGCTCGTCGACGTGCCGCTGCTTGGACGACTCGTGTTCAACCTCGACGAGCTCGGATCCGGCTTGCTGCTTTCCCAGTTCCTGGTCGGCGTGCCGGTCGGTGCGGTGGCCGGCGGCTTGCTGGCGGGCCGCATCGGCGACCGGTTCACCGCGGCGGCCGGCATCGTGATTTCAGCCATCGCCTTCCTTCAAATGTCGGGATGGCGCGCAGACGAGCTCTCGCTCCATGCCGGGCCGTTCCGCCAGGCGGACATCGCGCTTGGCTTCTGCGGCCTGGGCTTTGGACTCGTGGTCGCACCCCTGACGGCCTCCGTCCTGGCCTTGACGCGCGGGCAGTTCCACGGCCTGGCCACAAGCCTTGTCGTGCTGGCCCGGACCATGGGCATGCTGCTTGGGCTCTCAACTCTCACCGCGATCGGCCTGCACCGCTTCCACGAGATCCTCGGTACGCCCGTGCTGACGGACCCAGACCTCCGCGCCCGGGTCAAACACCTCGAGCAGTTGGTCGCGGCCGCCTTCCTTCAGGAGTACCGCGAGATCTTCGTCATAGCGGCCGCCGTGTGTCTGCTGGCGGCGGTTGTTATCGCTTTGTCGCTACAGCCACAACGTACGAATGGTGGTATCTAAAGGCCTCGTCTGGGTCGCCAAGGCTCGCCATCGCCGATTCGATCTCCGCCTCGAGCTCGCTCCGATAACGCGGACCCAGGGCGCGGATCAGCGTGTACGGCAGCGGCCCGGCGCCGGCCATCAGCTCGGTCCACTCACGCGCGCCGTTGGTCCGGCCTCCCGTCACCATCTCGGTCATCCCCGTCATCTCAAAGCCTGCCGCGGAAAGCAACCGGGGAAGCACGTCAGGCTCGCCGAACCTTGCGCGCTCCGAGCTGTAGCGGGGCAGGCTGAGGTAATGCCGCCGCGCCAGCGGGACGAGCCCCTGGAAGAACAGGTCCTGGGCACGCGTACTGAGGCTTCGCCTCTGACACGAGACCGCGAGCCTGCCGCCCGGGCGCAGCACCCGGTGAGCCTCTTCGAGGGCCGTGGTCGGATCGGCCAGGTAGGCAAGGGCCTCGCCCATGGTCACCAGGTCGAAAGTCGCGGGTCGAAACACGAGATGCTCGGCGGCCATGCCGACGAACTGGGTGTTCTTGGCGCGAGCCGCCCGCGCGATCGAGAGCATGTTCGCCGACAGGTCGATCCCGATCACCAGCCCCGGGCTGACTCGGGATGCCACCAGGTGGGCGACCAGCCCGGTCCCGGTCCCTACGTCCAGCACCTGCTCGTCCTTGGCGGGTGCCGCGAGGTCGACCAGCCGGGCAGCCACGCGCCCATGCTGTCCACCGGCCCAGGTGTCATAGACAGGGGCGATGTGATCGAAGAAGTCGACCATGTGGTCGACCATCTCATCGGAGGAATCGGGGTTCATCAAGGCCACGGTGTGCTGCTTAACCTTTATCGACGTCTGGTGACACGGCTGTTACGATGCTAGCTCCCTGAAATCCCAACTCGGCCCAATTAGGGCGCAAGTCTGCGTGTTTGCCGCAGTTGGGATGAAAGTATGGAAAACGCAGTGGAGGATTCCATGGCTCAAGCTGAAAAAACCGCGGTTCAGGCGTCCAGCACGGCGAACGGCGGCAACAATGTGGTCAGTCTCGGCCCTCGCGACATCCTGCAGGGCCGTCTGGAGATCCAGGGCGATCTCAAGATCGCCGGCAACGTGGAGGGCGACCTCAAGGCCAGCGGCGATGTGACCGTCGACTCGACGGCCAGCATCCAGGCCGCGATCGAGGGCTCGAACGTCAACGTCCGCGGCCAGGTGACGGGCAACGTGACGGCCAAGAAGCGCCTGACGCTCGGCGGCTCGGGCCGTCTGAACGGCGACGTCAGGGTCAGCCGCCTCACCGTCGAGGATGGCGCGACCCTCAACGGCAACGTCACGATGTCCTCGGAAAAGGCCTAGACCGGCATCTCCTAACCTCCCGACTTCTCGGCACGCTGGATCGCCGGCAGAACGACCGTCTCGATGTAGTGCCTCATCGCGTCCATCGCGGTGTGGACAATTCGCCATTCAAGCTGGGCCAGGATCGCCTGCTCCCGGTTCAGCTCGGCCAGGCGAGTCTGCCAGAAACGGCTGTCGAGGTTGAGCCCGGGCAGCGGTCCACGCGATCCGGCGGCGATCACGGGTGGATCGGGCGGAGCGCTCGTGTCGCCAGCCGAGTCGGGCGCCTGGTTCGAGGGCGATGCGAGGGCCGGCCTGGATACCGCCGTGAGCATCGTCCAGCCGACCACCACCATGGCGCCGACAATGACGAGCTCGACGATGACCATCCACGTGAGGGGAGAGCGAAACAGCCTGCGCATGACCCCAGGCTAGGCGTCGAGAATCGGCCTGAGAAGCCTGCCTGTTAAGGGCGAAGCGCACGCAGGGCGACCAGGCCTCGCGCGATCGTCTCGATTTTCTTGGGGAAGCTGAACCTGATGTGCCGTCGACCCAAAGCGGGGTCGTGATAGAAGCTCGACGCGGGAACGGTCGCCACCGCCGCCTCCTCGACCAAGCGTCGCGCGAAGGACACGTCGTCCGAGGCGCCGAGGGAGTCGATTCCCGCCATGACGTAATAGGCGCCATCGGGGGCCGACACCTCGAAACCGCAATCTCGCAGTCCATCCACGATCGCGTCCCGCCGCTCCTGGTAGTCGCCGACGAGCTCCACATAAAAGGACGCGGGCAGATCCAGCGCCTCGGCGACCGCGATCTGCAAAGGATGCGCCGCACCCACGGTGAGGAAGTCGTGCACCTTGCGAATGCCGGCCGTCAACGCGGGCGGAGCGATCAACCAGCCGATACGCCATCCGGTGACCGAATACGTCTTGCTTGCGCCGCTGATGGTGATCGTTCGCTCGGCCATGCCAGGCAGCGTCGCGATGCTGATATGAAGACCGCGATAAACGAGATGCTCGTAGATCTCGTCGGTGATCGCGATCGCGTCGTGCTCGACGCACAGCCGCGAGATCAGCTCGAGCTCCGATTGTGAGTAGACCTTGCCTGTCGGGTTGTGCGGCGTGTTGATGACGATGGCTCGCGTCTTGTCGGTGAAGGCGGCGCGCAGCTCGTCGGGATCGAACGACCAGTCCGGTGGCCGCAGCAGAACGTAGCGCGGTACGGCGCCGCTGATCACACAGTCGGGACCGTAGTTCTCGTAGAACGGCTCGAAGATGATCACCTCGTCGCCGGGATCGACCGCGGCAAGCATGGCCGCGATCATCGCCTCGGTCGCGCCGCACGATACGGTCACCTCGCGCTCTGGGTCGACCGCCCGACCCCAGGCGGCCGTCTGCTTTCGCGCGATCGCGTTCCGCAGCTGCGGCGCTCCCCACGTCGTCGCGTACTGGTTGTAGCCACCACGCAGAGCGCGGGTGGCGGCGTCGAGGAGGCGCCCGTCAGGATCGAAATCCGGGAATCCCTGGGCGAAGTTGATCGCCCGCTCGGGACCGTGCAGGGCGAGGTTGAGGCGGGTCATCTCACGGATGACCGATTCCGTGAAGCTCTCGGCCTTCAGCGAGAGGCCGATCGAAGATCTAGTGTCCGGGATCAGCGCGCTCCAGGTGCAACTCGGTGCTCGAGCACGAGTAGCAGCGCGCGGGCCGTTCCAGGCTCCGCTCCCACCAGCCGCAGACCGCACACGTCCACCGCGTCTTGGCGAAGAAGTCGAGCACGTCGGAGCGGCTGAGGAGGCCGACCATCTTGCCGCCCCTTATGACCGGCACGCGGCGGATCCGTTCGCCGATGAGCAGCCGCGCCGCCTCGTCGATCCCGGTCTCCTCGGTGACGGAGATGACGCGCGGGCTCATGATGTCGCGCGCGACCTTTCCCTTCTTGGAGAAGACGTCCGTCTCGGAAACTATGCCGACGACGTGACCCTCGTTGGCGACGACAGGCGCACCCGTGATGCGCTTCGACAAGAGCGTGGCGGCGATCTCGTCCACCGGTGTGTCTTCGCGAAACGTGATCACGTTTCGTGTCATCACTTCTTTGACGGGGATCATCAGGTTCCGAGCAGTGTAGCCACGGTCTGCAGGTTGGCGTTGCCGCCGCTGAGGATCAGACCGGTGCGGCCCTTCGGCAGCTTGCCCGACAGATGAGCGGCGAGCGCGAGCGCGCCCGTCGGCTCGAGCGCGAGATGGAGGCGCGTCCACGCCACCCGAGCCGCGTTGGCGATCTCGTCCTCGGTCACGGTGACGATCTCGTCCACGAGCCGGTTGGCGAACATCACCTCGAAGTTACGCGCGCCGATGGCGGTCGTGCGCACGCCGTCGGCCAGGGTTTTCGGAGACCCGGGGAGCGTCTGTATGCTGCCGGCTTTCCAGGTCCGGTAGGCGTCGTCGGCCGCCTCGGGCTCCACCCCGATGACTTCGACCCCGGCTCTGTGGCTTTTCGCCGAGATCGCGGTGCCCGAGAGCAGTCCTCCTCCCCCGCAAGGCGCTGCGATCACGTCGAGGTCCGGCTCGTCCTCGAGCAGCTCGCGCGCCGCCGTGCCCTGGCCATGGATGACGTTCCAGTCATTGAACGGATGAACGAGCACGAACCCGCGCTCGGCCATCTCCTCGCGCAGGCGCTGCTCCCGGTTGGCGAACGTGATGCCCTCCTGGATGACCTCGGCCCCCAAGGCCCGCGTGGCCGCGACCTTGGCCGGATTCGCGTCCTCGGGGATGAGGATCAACGCGGGCAGCCCAACGGTCGCGGCGGCCAGCGCAACCGCCTGCGCATGGTTGCCCGAGCTGACGGCGATGACGCCTTTCGGTCGCTCGCCGGCCTCGAGCAGCGACAGCACCGCGTTGAACGCGCCGCGTGGCTTGAACGAACCGGTGACCTGGAAACACTCGGGTTTGAGTCTGAGGTTGGGGTCGAGGTCGGTGGTCAGCGTGGGCGTGCGTCGAACGTGCTCGCGGATTCGCCCCGAGGCAAGCCGAACCTGTTCGACGTGCTGGGCGAGATATTCCGTCAAGCCGCGGCCGAGTCCCGCTCTACGACAGGCTCGCGACGGGGCATCCGTCGCAGGTTCACGAGCAGGATGCCCGCGAGGATCACGATCATGCCGGCGACGATCGTCACGCTCACGGTCTCGTGGAGCAGAAGGGCGCCCCAGAACACGGCGGTGACAGGCACAACGTATGTGACCCCAGCGGCACGAACCGCGCCCAGCGTGTTCATCACGTAGTAGTAGAGGAGATAAGCGACGCCCGTTCCGATCGCACCGAGGGCGATGACAGCCGCGAGCGAGAGGGCGTGGACGTGAATGTGCGGAAGCGACGGCGCTGCGATTGGGATCGCGAAGAGGACACTCGCGGCGAGCTGGCCGAGGCTGATCTCGAACACGCTCACATTTCGCATCTTGCGGCGCTGGTACATCGCGTTGATGGCGTAGGAGAGCGACGCCACGAGAACCGCCAGCGCGCCAAGGACGTTGCCCGAAAGCCCATGCGCCACCAGGTCCGGATAAACGAGCACGACAACGCCGGCGAATCCGATGACGACGCCCACGTAGTTCACGACCGTGGGCCGCTCCGTGGGCATGACCCAGTAGATGAGGACCGCGGTCCACAACGTGGTCGTCGAGTTGAGGATGCTGGCGAGGCCGCTCGAGATTCGCTCCTCACCCCATCCGATCGAGACCCACGGGATGACCGCGTTGGTCACCGCCATGATCCCAAAGCCGAACAGCCTGCCCCTCCATCCGGGCCCGAAGAGCGGTTTCCGTAGAGCGATCACGATCAACGCGAGAGCGACAAATCCAGAGATCGAGCGAAACAAGAGCAGGGCGGTAGGTCCCAGGTCTTGCACGGCCAGCTTGATGGCGAGGAAAGAGCCGCCCCAGATCAGGGCCAGGGAGATAAACGCCACATAAGGAAGGAAGCGGCTCCTCGATTCAGACACGAGTCGGCCACTCGTCTGTCGAGAGCACGAGCGTGACTGGCCCGTCATTCTCGATGGTCACCCGCATGTGTGCTCCAAAGCTACCGGTCTGCGTCTCTATTCCCCGGGCCCGGAACTGCTGGACGAACATCTCGTAGAGCTGTTCGGCCCGTGCTGGGTCGCCCGCCTTCAACAGGCTCGGCCGCCGGCCGCGGCTCATATCGGCGAACAGCGTGAACTGCGACACGATCAGGGCCGAGCCATGCACGTCGACCAGGCTGAGGTTCATCTTCCCCGCCTCGTCCGCGAACACACGCAGATCCATGATCTTGTCCGCCAGGCGCCGGACCGCACTTGCCTCGTCATCACCTGCAGCACCCACCAACAACACGAATCCCTGGCCGATGGTTGCACGGTGCTCTGTCCCTCCGTCTTCCCAGCTCACAAGGCCGGAGGCGGCGCGCTGAGCGACTACGCGCAATTAATCAACCAGAACAGAGTGCGGCTGGAGGCCGGGTTCATCCCGGCCGTCTCCCAGATGTTCAGCTTCCAGACGCCTCCCAGGGTCGCGGCCAACCCCCAGGAGGGGGTCCCGCGGGGGAGGACCGCAGTCCTCACCCGCGCCGTTCAGTCCTCACCCGCGCCGTTTAATCAATCTTCGGGCCGAAATGGGGCTCGGCCTGGATGAGGGAGTCGATGTAGCGAAAACGGTCGTAGCGGTGCTGCAGCAGCTGCGAAGGAGGTTCGTCCAGGAGCGGCTTCATGTGGCGATACAGCGCCCCGTCCAGCGATTGCGCCGCCGCATCGTAGTCCGCGCTGGCGCTTCCCTTCGGCTCCGCCACGACCTCCTCGACCACGCCCATCGCCACGATCTCGCGCGAGGTCAGCTGCAGCTGCTCCGCGGCCTCGACCTTGCGGGTGTTGTCGCGCCACACGATGGAGGCGGCCGCCTCGGGCGACGCGACCGAATAGATCGAGTTCTCGAGCATGATCACCCTGTCCGCGACGCCCATGCCCAGCGCGCCGCCGCTCCCGCCCTCGCCGATCACCGCCGCGACTATTGGGACCGGAATGCGGAACCAATCCATGATGGCGTTCGCGATCGCGGCAGCGATGCCGCGCTCTTCAGCGCCGGCTCCGGGATAGGCGCCGGGCGTGTCGATCAAAGAGATGATCGGAAAGCCGAACTTCGCCGCGTGGTGGGCGAGCCGAAGCGCCTTGCGGTAACCCTCGGGATGCATCATTCCCCAGTTCCGCGCCACGCGCTCTTTGAGGCTGCGGCCCTTCTGGTGGCCGAGGAAGATCGTCGTCCGCCCGTGCCATGTGCCGACTCCGCCGACCAGCGCCGGATCGTCAGCCGACAGGCGATCGCCATGCAGCTCGATGAAATCGGGCGCGAGGCGCCGGATGTAGTCGAGCGAGTACGGGCGGTCCGGATGTCGCGCGAGCTCGACGATCTCCCACACGCTCATGGGTACATCTCCAGCAGGTGCGCCAGCAAGGGCCGCAGCTCTGTCCGGGGCACGACCATGTCGACCTGCCCGTGAGCCATCTGGAACTCCGCGCTCTGGAAGCCGGGCGGCAGGTCGGCGTAGGTCGCCTGCTTGATGACCCGCGGACCCGTGAATCCGATCGCGGCACCGGGCTCGGCGATGTTGATGTCTCCCAACAGAGCGATGGAAGCCGCGGTGCCGCCAAAGGTGGGATCCGTCAAGACCGAGAAGAACGGCACGCCCGAGGAGTGCAGACGCCCCACCGCCGCGTTGACCTTGGCCAGCTGCATGAGGGCGAGCACGCCCTCCTGCATGCGAGCGCCGCCCGACGCGGACACCAGCACGTACGGGGTGCCGGACGATGCAGCCTGCTCCAGGCCGCGGGCGAGGCGCTCGCCGGCGACGATGGAAAGTGTTCCCCCGACGAATTGGAAGTCGAAGGTGGCGAGCCAGATCGGTTTGTTCGCGAGCGTGCACGTGCCGGTGCGTAGGGCTTCGTTGAGGCCATCCTCAAGAAGACGCTCGACCGTCTCCTGGTAGGGCTTAGGGACGGTCCAGTTCAACAGGTCGTGCGAGCGAACGTCGCTCCATCGCTCTTGCCAGGATCCCCTGTCCGCGATCAAGGGGATCCAGACATCGGCCGCGAGACGGAAGTGGTGGCCGCAGTTCAGGCACACATAATTGTGCGAGCGCAGCTCCTCCGTTTCGAGCGCGATGCCGCAGCCCGGGCAGTTCGTCGGCAGCAGGATCTCGGGTAGGTCGCCGCCCTGGATCGCGACCTCGCGCCGCTCTTCAGCGATCGCCATCAGAGTGAAAGTCCTCCGTCCACGGCGAGCACCTGGCCGGTGACGAAGCCCGCGCGCTCCGAGCAAAAGAAGACGACCGCCGCGGCGACTTCGTCCGCCGTGCCCTCGCGTTTGATCGGCGTCAGCTTCACGAGCTCACCTACCATCTCGTCGGTCAGCGAACCCCTGGTCAGCTCCGTCCGCACGTACCCCGGGGCGACCGCGTTGCATGTGATGTTGCGCGAACCGTACTCGCGGGCGACCGATTTGGTAAATCCGATGAGTCCGGCCTTGGCGGCGGCGTAGTTTGACTGGCCGGCGTTTCCTGTCAGACCCACGATCGACGAGATGTTGACGATGCGCCCCCAGCGCGCGCGCATCATGCCGGACATGATGGCAGCGCGGGTCGTGGCGAAGGCAGACAGCAAGTCGGTCCGGATCAGGTCCTCCCAGTCAGGAGGCGACATCTGGATCAGCAGCTTGTCGCGCACCGCGCCGGCGTTGTTGATCAGGACGTCGACCTTGCCGATTGCCTTGAACATCGCTTCGACCTGCGCAGGGTCCCCTACGTCAGCCTTGTGCGCGGCGGCGTTGGGCAGGGATGAGGCGGTCTCCTCGGCGGCGGCCGCATCCGCGCGGTAGTTAACGACCACCCGCGCTCCCATTCCGGCCAGGGCCTGGCTGATCGAGCGGCCGATGCCTTTTCCACCGCCGGTGACCAGTGCGGTCTTGCCGTCCAGATCGCCCACCTATGCAGTCGTGGGTCCCGCGAAATCCACAAACAGCTCGTCTGCGTTCCAGGTGTCGACGCCCGGGATGTGCTTGGCGGCGAGGCTGGCAAGCACCCGGCCGGGTCCGAGCTCGACGACGGTGCGCACCTTCATCGCGCGCATCGCAACCATCGTTCGGGCCCAGTCGACCTGGCGCAACATCTGGAGCCGGAGCTCCTCCTGCAGGGCGGTGACCGTGCGCAGGGCTTCGCCGGAGGCGTTGGCCAGAATCGGAATCGAGGGAGCCTTCAGCGGAAGCTTGTCCACCGCCCTTCGGAACGCCGCGGCGGCGGCCTCCATCAGGGGCGTGTGTGCTGCAAGCGGGATGGTCAGGATGAGCGCGCGCCGTGCGCCGGCTGCCAGAGCGAGCCGCTCGGCTTGCTGCACCGCGGCCATCTCACCGGAGAGGACGAACTGCACGTCCGCGTTGCGGTTCGCGACCCACAGCCTGCCCTGCTGCGAAGCTTCGATGCGAATCCGCTCGACCGCTGACTCTTCCAGTCCGACGATCGCGATCATCCCGACGTGGGCTCCGGCCGCCTCGGCCATGACGCGGCCGCGCTCCTTGACGAGGAGCAGCGCGGTCTCCCATGGAATCGAGCCGGCGGCGGCCAGCGATGCGATCTCTCCGAGGCTGTGCCCGGCCGTGACGCTGACGTTCTCCAGGCCGTAGCTCTCGCGCCACACCTCGTAAGCCGCCCAGCAAACGGTCATCACGCACGGCTGGATGACGTCGGTGCGGTTCAGCTCCTCGACGGGACCTTCAAAGCACAGCTTCCGCACGGGCATCTCGAGCACCTGTTCGGCGCGCTCGAACACCCGGCGGGCCGCCGGGTAGCGGTCGTAAAGATTCTTGCCCATGCCCGACTTCTGGACACCCTGGCCAGGAAAGAGCAGAGCGATGGGTCCGGCGAGTTTTATCCCCATGTCATCTGATCAGGCCCACTTCAAAAGCGTCGCGCCCCAGGTGAGGCCCGAGCCGAAACCCGCGAGAAGCACGTGGTCGCCCGACTTGACGCGACCGTTGCGAATGGCCTCCTCGAGCGCGAGCGGAATCGACGCGCTCGAGGTGTTGCCGTACTCGTCGATGTTGACCGCGACCCGCTCGATCGGCAGGCCGATGCGGCGCGCAGCAGCGTCGATGATGCGGAAGTTGGCCTGGTGCGGGACCCACAGGTCGATCTCGTCCAGGCCGACCCCAGCCGCCTGGCAGACCTCGGTCGCCTGGCGGATGAAGATGTCGACTGCGAACTTGAACACGTCAGGACCGACCATGTCGATGAACGGCGCAGCGTCCTTGGCGGCGTAAGCGCCTTTCTCGATGTTGCCGGCGGTCACCTGGGCGTAGCCGCGGCCGTCCGAGCCGAGGCACCAGCTGAGAAAGCCCGCGCCCTTCGGCGCCGCCTTCACCACAGCAGCGCCCGCGCCGTCGCCGAAGATCACGGCGGTGCCGCGGTCGGAGTAATTGAGCATCCGCGACAGGACCTCAGCGCCCACCACCAGAACGGTGTCGGCGCGCTCGCTCGCGATGAACGAATCCGCGATCGAGAGCGCGTAGACAAAGCTCGTGCAGGCCGCGAGCGTGTCCCAGGCCACGGCGCCGGGAGCGTCCAGCTCGTTCTGAACGCGACATGCGACCGACGGAAACGGTCCGTCCGGCGAGGATGTGCCGACGAGGATCATGTCCAGGTCTTTGGCGCTGACGCCCGCTGCGTCGAGGGCAGAGCGCGCCGCTTTTGTCGCGAGGTCGAAGGTGGTTGTCCCTTCCGCCGCGATGTGGCGCCGGTGGATGCCCGTGCGCTCGGTGATCCACTTGTCCGACGTGTCCATCATCTTCTCGAGGTCGAAGTTGCTGAGCACCCTGTCCGGCGCGTAAACGCCTACGCCGGCGATGGCGCTCGGGCGACCCTTCGCCTTGAACGAGCGGAGCGGCACCGCGTCCGACCGGGTGCGGTAGCTGGTGGTGATCGCCATCGGCTCTATGCCTCCAACCTCTCGGCAGTCTTCTGCTCCAGGAACTTCCACAGGTCGGCGATGACCTTCATGTTCTCGAGCTCCGAATCAGGCAGCTCGACGTCGTACTTGTCCTCGATCGCGGCGATCAGCTCGACCAGGTCGAGCGAGTCGGCGGCGAGGTCGCGCTGAAAGCTCTTGTCCATCTGGACCTGGTCGGGGTCGATGCCCAGGATCTCTGCCGCGAGGTCCTGCAGTTCCTTGAAATTGAGCTGGCTTGCCATGTGCCTTCCTTTCTCCTTAGTTGTTCGCGCCCACAGGGCTTTTCTTGATCACGAGCGTTGCGTTGTGTCCGCCGAAGCCGAATGAGTTCGAGATGGCGACGTTCACATCCGCCTTGCGGGCCCGGTTGGGCACGTAGTCGAGATCGCATTCGGGGTCCTGGTTGTCCAGGTTGATCGTCGGCGGCAGAAGGCCGCGGTCGAGTGCCAGCACGCAGGCGGCGGCTTCGATGGCGCCCGCTCCACCCAACAGGTGACCGTGGACCGACTTGGTCGAGCTGACCGCGAGCTTGTACGCGTGGTCGCCGAACACGGACTTGATGGCCTTGGTCTCGGCGATGTCGCCGAGCTTGGTCGAGGTTCCGTGGGCGTTGATGTACCCGACCTCGGTCGGGTCGACGCCGCTCTTGTCGAGCGCCTGGCGCATGGCGCGCGCGGCGCCCTTGCCCTCCGGCTGAGGAGCGGTGAAGTGATACATGTCGGCGCTGGCGCCGTAACCGGCGATCTCCGCATAGATCCGTGCACCGCGCTCTTTCGCGTGGTCCATGTCTTCCAGCACGAACATCACCGCGCCTTCGCCCATGACGAAGCCGTCGCGGCCGATGTCAAACGGCCGGCACGCCTTCTCGGGCTCGTCGTTGCGTTCGCTGGTCGCCTTGATCTGGCAGAACGCGCCCATGGTCAGGGGTGTGATGGTGGCTTCCGAACCGCCGGCAAGCATCGCGATGGCGTCGCCGCGCTTGATGATCTCCGAGGCCTCACCGATGCCGTGCGCGCTCGACGCGCACGCGCTCACGATGGCGTAGTTCGGGCCGCCCGCCTGCGTATGGATGGCGACGATGCCCGCCGCCATGTCCGCGATCATCATCGGGACGGTGAAGGGGCTGATCCGCTTGGGTCCCCGCTCCATCAGCGCGGTATGGCTCTTTTCGATCTCCTCCATGCCGCCGATGCCGGAGCTGACGATGACCCCGACGTCGTCGGGGTTCATCTGCGCAGGGTCGAGGTTGGCCTGTGCCAGGGCTTGCTTCGAGGCCGCGAGGGCGAACTGGCAGTAGCGCCCGATGTGGCGGGCGGTCTTGCGGTCCATGTACTCCTCGGGGTTGAAGCCCTTGACCTCGGCCGCGATCTTGGTATCGAAATTGGTGGTGTCGAAACGCGTGATCCGGCCGACGCCGGAAACGCCTTCGATCAGGTTCGACCAGACGGTTTCGATGTCGCTGCCGATCGGGGTGATGAAGCCCATCCCGGTCACGGCCACACGACGTCCATTGGAGTTGGATGTCATTCATCCAGCATAGGGACGTGAGGGCCAATCGACAGCCGCCCGGAGTGGCAAAACAGGGGCCAATCTTTGGACGCCACGTCCAAAGGTGAACTAGAGCAGCTTCTGGAGATCCAGCGCGAGCTGCAGCCGCAGCCTGGTCGCGGGAACGTCGAGGTCGCCGCCCAGGAGCTCTTTCAGCTTGTCCAGCCGGTACAGCACGGTGTGCCGGTGCAAGCCCAGAGCGGTGGCGGCATCCTTGACGGAACCCTTGGCCAGATAGGCCTCGAGCGTTTCCATCAGCTGCTCACGGTTGCGCAGCTTCGGATCCTGCAGCCGACCCAGGCTGTGCGCGACGAAGCGCTCGGCGAGTCGCGGATTCTGCGTCAGAACCAGGTGCGGGATGACCTCGTCATGACCGTGCACCACGGAATCAGGCCTGAGCTTGCGACCCGTTTCGAAAGCTTGCTGAGCCTCGAGGTAGGAGCGCGAGATGCCGTGGAGCCCAGGATGGTAGCCGCCGATACCGGCGCGCACGTGAGCTCCCAGCTGACCGGCGCGCCGCTCCACCTGCTCCTGGAGCCGCGCCACGAACTGTCGCGCTCCTTCGACCTCGGCCGGCGAGTCCGCCGGCCACAGCACGGCCAGGGTGCTCGGGTCTGTCGCATGGAGCAGCACTCCGCGAGGCAGCTCGAGGGTGGCGGCAACCTCGGCCAGGGCGTGCCCGCCACGCTCCCCATCGCGGTTGCCCATGACCAGCTTGCTCACGACCGCGACGTAACCCGCGGCGGCGATGGGCGTGTTCAGCGCCAGGGCCTGCCGCTGCAGCTCCAGCTCGGAGTCGAAGTTGTCGCTGATGAGCGCATGGAACAGACGCGCATGGGCGCGCGTGCCGCGCTGTAGGTGCTGCTCCCTCGCGTGGAGGTAGGTCTTTGTCACCTCGGCGGCGACCTGGTCGAGCGCGGCGAAGACGTAGTTGGCGATGAGCATGATCGCTTCGGGAGTCGCTTCGGGATGGCCTCGCCAGGCGCGAAGAATCTCCTCCCACGCGACGCGCGCGGCGATGCGATAGGCGGCGAGAATCGGCTCGACCGACTGGCTGCTGCGGGCCTGCAGGATGCCGAGCTGGGCGACGCGCCTCAACTCCTCCTGTGTCGCCGGGCGAGCCTCGCGGGCGGTGGCGAGAAACAGGTCGAGGCCGGCGGCACAGGCGCGGACGATGGCTTCACGCTGCGGTGGCACGCCGGTCGATGCGTCCCAGCGAACAAGGGTCACGACCGCCCGCGCCATGTGCCTGGCCATGCCCGCGTGGCGGCGGTCGAGCTCATCGATCAAGCCCTGCGGGAGGCGGGGCGCGACTCTCTGGTTCTTGGACCTGGGGGCCAACCTGGCCATGAGGTCGACTATACGTTCAAGGCGAATCGATCAGCTGTATTTCTTCACGAAGTCCAGGATCCGGCGCCAGGCGTCGTCGCACGCGTCCTTCCACTCTGCGTACCGGCGGTCGAAAAAACTATGCGGCGCGCCCTCGTAGACATGCATCTCGTGCGGGACTCCGGCTGCGCTGAGCTTGGCTTCGAATTCGCGGGACTGCTCCGGCGTGGTGGCTGCGTCGGCGCCCGCGACCAACAGCAGCAGAGGGGCTTTCATCTTCGAGATGAACGGTTCGCTGCGTGCCGGCCGGCCATAGAAACCGATGCATCCGTTGAGATCTGGGTGAAATGCGGACTGGTTCCACGAATTGGAGCCGCCGAAGCAAAACCCGACGGTGAAGACGGATCTCACGGCACCGCCTTCCGACGACCGCAGGTACGCAATCGCCGCGCCCACGTCAGCCGCGATGCTCTCGTTCGTGGTCTTTTCGACGTGAGGCATGTATTCAAAGGCCTCGCTCCGATCGCCAATGCCCGCTGTTCGGCCGAAGTAATCGATCGCCACCGCGTCGGTGCCGGTCTCTGCAAATCGAACCGCGAGATCCTTGTAGAACTGATGCAGGCCGCGCACGTCCGGCATCACCACCATGCCGGCGCCGGTCGGCTGCTCTGCGCGTGCGAAGTAACCGGCGAACCTCGTGCCGTCCGCGGATGTCAGGACAATGTCACCCTGGTCCGAGGCCGCGCCGCTGACTGGAGGAATAGGCGGTCGAGACTCATCGCTGTGGCACATACCTCGATTCTCGCTTAGTCTGGAACCCGGTGAAAATCGAGAGTCCGGGATTCACCATGGACGACGTCAAGGCGTTCATGTCGACGTACCGGGAACGCGAGCGAAACATCCTGGCCGATCGGCTGCAGCGAGTGTCGGATCGGCTGGCCGCGATCGCTCCTCAGGTCACGGCGCAACAGAACGAGGGCGCCGAGTGGAACGCCCATGAGGTCCTCGCCCACCTGGCGGTTGTCTCCAAGTTCTATGGGGTGCTTGTGCACAGGATCGCGAGCGGAAAGCTGCCCGATGTGAACCTACTGGAGGCGGTGAACCAGCGCGACTCGGTGGGAAAGCAGATGGCTCAGCTCGAGCCGGCCGACCTTCTCCGCATGGCGCTCGCCGACCACCAGCGGACCATCACCACCTTGCGGACTGCGGATCCCGAATCGCTGCGGCAGACGGCGCGCGTCGACGCTGAGACGACGATGACCGCCGAGGAAGTCGCGCGCCTGCCGCTGATCACGCACCTGGAGATGCACATCGAGCAGCTGGAGAAGCTGCTGGTCCCTTAGTCGCTGACCTGCGCGTAGCCGAGCTTTCTGAGCTCGCTCCGAATCGTCTGCGCCGCGCCGTCCATCGCCTTCGGGTCGGGGTCGGGGTCCTGGTTGCCGAAATCGAGGTCGTGCAGCCCGCGAATGGGCACCACGTGGAAATGGCAGTGCGGCACCTCCAGACCGGCCAGCATGACCCCGATGCGCTCCGGCTTGAAACCCGCCATCTGCGCCCGGCCGATGGCTTGCGACGTCTCTGCGAGGTGGCAGAGAAGCGATGGCTCAAGGTCGATCCAATGATCCACCTCGCTCCTCGGCACCACCAGGCAGTGCCCCGGACGCAGCGGCCGGTTGGAGAGAAAGACGACGCAGTCGTCATCTTTCCAGACGAAGCGCGCGGGCAGCCTGCCCTCGATGATCTGCGTAAAGATCGTCGCCATCAGATTCGTGGCTCCCACTGAAAGAACCTGATCCCCACGACCAGACCTGCGATTCCCCAGGCTCCCAGCACCAGCAGGTCGTCGGTGTGCAGACCCGAGCCATTCAAATTGAAGAACGAGCCGATCAATGCGTCGGCGAAATGGCGGACAGGGAAGATCTTGCCCAGGATGTCCAGCCAGGGGGGCGGGTTCTGGAGCGGTATGAACACATTTGATATGAACAGCAGCGGCAGGACCGTACCGTTGACCACCGCAGGCGACGCGTCCGCGTTTGGGATGAACCCCGAAATGGCGACGCCGAGAATGCAGAACACCGCGGCGCCGACCACCAACGTCACTGCGAACGCCGGCAGCGTCGAAGTCGGCAGTGTCGCTCCGTAGAAGACCGCCCCGAATGCGGCGCAGATTCCCACGAGAAGTATGGCGATGACGACCGAGTGAAAGATGCGCGCGAACATGTAGCTCCATACCGGCAGGGGCGATCCATGAATCCGCTTCAGTGCTCCCGAGTCACGCGAGAAGGTGAGCGAGATGGCGATGTTCGTGTAGCAGGCGGTGATGACGGAAAAGGCGGCGATCGAAGGGACGTAGAACGTCGCGACCCTGACCGTCTGACCAGGGCCTACCTGAACGTGACCATTGCCGAAGATCACCGAGAAGATCACCAGGAACATCAGCGGGAAGATCAGGGTGAAGAAGAGCGACGCGGGATTGCGGAGGAACGCCTTGTTGATGTACCAGACCTGGCGCAGGGCAAGGCGCAGATCGTTCACGCCCGAGTCCCCGCGACGCCGGCCTGCTCGGTGATCTGGAGGTAGACGTCTTCCAGCGAAGGCCGTGTGACTTCGAGGCCGTCCAGTGACAGATTTTGCTGCACCGCCCACGAGGTCAGCTCGTATAGAGCGCGGGTCGGATCTTCGGTCTGGACCTCTACGAAATCTCCTTCGCTCTTCATCTCGAAGCTGATCGCCGCCGGAAGACTTGCATCCGCCGGAAGCCTGAAGCGAATCAGTGCAGCCGCTTTCTCGCGTCCCGCGAGGGTGTCCGGCGCTCCCTCAGCGACAACCCGTCCCGCAGAGATGATCACTACGCGGTCGGCGAGGAACTGCACTTCGTCCATCGAGTGGGACGTGAGAAAGATCGTCTTGCCGAGGTCCTTCAGACCCTTGATGACCTCCCACGCGTTGCGCCTCGCGCCGGGATCGAAACCGGTCGTCGGTTCGTCGAGGAACAACACCCGCGGGTCGCCGGCCAAAGCGATCGCAACGTCAAGGCGGCGCCGCTGCCCACCCGAAAGCTTCGTTACCCTGGAGTCCCGTTTGTCCCTCAGGCCGACAAGGTCGATCACCTCATCCAGGGGCCGCGGCTTCGGGTAGTAGCCGCGAAACATCTCGACCGTCTCGTCGACGGTCAGGTACGGATCGACTCCGCTCGTCTGCAGGACGATGCCCATCTGCTCCTTGAGCCGGCGATCCCCCGTGGCGGGATCGAACCCGAGGACGGAGACCCGACCGCCGTCGCGCCGGCGAAAGCCCTCCAGGATCTCGACCGTCGTGGTCTTGCCCGCACCGTTCGGACCGAGCAACGCGAAGACCTCCCCTTCCGCGACGGTGAAGCTGATGCCCCGAACGGCCTCGACCGCGCCGTACGACTTGCGAAGGTCCTGCACCTCGACCGCATTCGGCGCCACGTCGCGAACGATGCTACTCGTCGGGCCAGAACGGCTCGGGTAGGTCTGACCCGAAGGAGTCGCGGTAGCGCGCGGCAAAGTCCTCGCGCCTGTAGCGATGCTCGATCGTGCCGATGTGCTCCACCGCGTAGGTGGCTGCCAGCGAAGCAACTCGACCGGCCGATTGAAGGTCAAGGCCGCGCAGCAACGCGGCGACCAATCCTGCCCGGTAAGCGTCTCCGGCGCCGGTTGGATCCTCCTCGCGCACCGCTGGAGCCGGGGGGATGTCGACCGATTCGGTGCGCGTGTTGATCCGCGACCCGTGGCGACCCAGCGTCGTGACCACAATCTGGGAGAGTTCCAGCAACCCCTGGACGTCGCGCTGGGTGCGCTGCTGGATGAGCTCAAGCTCGTAGTCGTTCCCGATGACAATCCAGGCTCCGTCAGCGCTGTCCATCACATCCTCGGCCTTCATCATCGGCAGCTGGTGAGCAGGGTCGAAGACAAACCGCACGCCACGCTCCCGACACTCGCCGACCAGCCTCTTCATCGCGCCTGGATCGTTTGGTCCGATGATGACCGCTTCGGCCTGCGGCGGACCGTCGTCCAAGCCGAGCATCGCCGCCCGCCACATCGCGCCGCCGTAGTAACCGGTGAGCTGGTTGTCGTCCATATCCGTGGTGGTGAAACCTGTCGCGCTCAGCTCGCCTTCGAGCAGGCGTAGCCCGCGACAGTCGACGCCTTGCGCCGCGAGCCAGTCTCGGTACTCGGCCGCGTCGGTGCCGGCCGTTGCCAGCACTGCCGACGGATAACCGAGCAAGGCCAGGTTGTAGGCGTAGTTCCCGGCCACTCCGCCTCTGCGTTTTTGCAAGTCGTCGACCAGGAAGCTCAGGTTCAGGATGTGCGTCTTGTCGAGAAGAATGTGCTCCTTGAAGCGTCCCTTGAACGTGAGGATGTAGTCATATGCGATGGAGCCGGTGCACAGGACCATGGCTGCGTCGAAGGCTACCTGAGCTGTCGCTAAAAACAAAACGGGCGCCCCGAAGGGCGCCCGTTGATCGATTTCGAGTTAAGCAGCTGTGCGACCCGCCGACCGGCGACGGGCCCGACGCGCCGCGGGCTTGCGCTCGGTCTGTCGCTGCGGGTTCAACACAGTCGCCTGCTCAAAGCGCGTAGCGGTGCGCGCGATGGTCTTGAAGGAGCCGTTGAAGATCCTCAGCGTCCGCTTCGCGACATCGCCCACCATGTCCGGTCGCCGGGCCTGGACCCTGACCATCTGCAGGCCCTTGACTGCGATCTTTTCGGGCAGCTTGCCGTTGACCTCGATGCCGAAAACCTTGATCTTGTCCGGCATCAGGGCATTAAGGCGCCTGTTGATCCGGCGCACAACCGGCGTCCCCTTGCGCTCGAATGCCCGCACCTGCTTGCGCGCCGAGCGCACCGGATCCGAGACGACTTCAGCCGCGCTCTTCGCGGCGCCAACTGCTACTTCCTCCACCGCGGTCGCGGTGTCAGCGAATTCTGCGCTCATGTCCTGGACCTCCTCGTACTTTGTGACGCAGTATAACGCGTTGCGTCAATCGGTGTCAATGGGCGGTTTGAGCCTTCCGATGAGAGCCTGCGCAGGCGGGCCGAACACGTCGTAGTGCGCAACCTTGCGGCGCTTTTCGGGCTGGATCCACTCCGCGCGCAAACCGTTCAGCCGCCCCCATTCTTCGAGCACAGGCCGAAGACCTATGACATGCAGGAACGGACGCTCACGCCGCATGCCTCGGATCGTCGAGCCGTGGTAGTAGTCGAAATTGCGATGCACCGCGATTCCGCCATCCTCGGCAAACGCGATCGCCTCTTTGATCTCGCGTCGCTCAAAGTACCTTTCGCGCATCGGTGCAGATAGGACGGTACGCACACAACGAGCACGGACGCTGCGCGTGCTCGGGGCCGAGCTGGAAGTCGGCGGATGCGATGCGCGTCGATGCTCGATTCACTCGATCTTCGACCAACGCGTCGTCCGGCTCAATCACGTGCTGCTCGCCGCGGCGCAAGTCAAAGAGGATCAGCCGCGGATCGCGGCCACCCTGCAGCAGGCCGCGGCGCGCCGCCAGGCCGTAGATCCGCAGCTGGAGCGAGTACGCCTCCATCAGGGCGGCGTCGAGGGTGGCGTTCGTCTTGAAGTCGACGAGGGTGGTCCTTCCGTCGATCTCGCACACTCGGTCCACCACGCCACGGACGCGCGTGGGTCCGATGGCCAGGTTGAATCCAGCTTCGACCGCGAGCGTTCGCGCGGCCGAAAGCGGATGGGCGAGGTAGCGCGCCAGCATCTCGCGGCCCAGCTCCGGCCCTCGATAAAGGTCGAGAAGGTTGCCGCCAGTGTTGTGCCACGCGGCAAGCGCCTCGTGCACCGCGGCGCCCAGCTCGGTCGACCCGATCGCCGCCACATGACGCGGCTGCAACTCGTCGGGCGGAGCAGGAACCCTCCAGACCTGCGCGAACCGATAGCGCACCGGGCAGACCTCGAAGTCGTGAAGCTGCGAGAAGCTCAGCTCCACCGGCGCCGCGCCGGACCCGGCGCTGCTTGATGGAGCAGGCTTGATCTGCTCGAGACGGTCGAGCACCGCGGCCACGACAGCCGGGTCGTCGTGGACCTGCCCGTTGACGATCCGCGGCACAGGCAGCTCTAGCTGCTCCGACTCGACCACCGACGCCGACTCCGGATGGGCCAGCGCCCAGCTCATGATCTCGGCGAAGTGATCGTGCTCCTCGAGACCGTTCGCGCCTATCTCGTGTGCTGACGGTTCCTCGCGAGTCGCGGTCACGTAAAGCGCATCCTTCGCGCGCGTGATGCCGACGTAAACGATGCGCCTGCGCTCGCCAACGGCAAGCGCAACCGCACTCGCGCCGGGCGAGGTGTCGACGTAGCGGGGATGCTTCTCGCCGCGCCAGTTCTTCATCACGAAGCCTAGGTTGTCCGGGTCGAAGAACAGTCGCTCTGTGTCGCGCGGCCGCGGCGGCCGGAGGTTGACGAGGAAGACGACCGGGAACTCCAGGCCTTTCGCGGCGTGGATGGTGAGCAGCGAGACGGCCTGCGTGCCTTCGGCCTCCTCGGCCGCCTCTCCGACGGGCAGCTCCGCGTCGATGACCTGGTCGAGGTGCCGCACGAAGTCGCCGATCCCGGCCAGAGCGAGGTCACGTTCGAACCTGCCCGCGAGCTGAAAGACCTTGCGCAGGTTGAGCAGCGCTCGCGGACTTCCGTCTCGCTGCGCGCGCAGCTCGGCCCAGCGCAGGTATCCGCTCTCCTCGAGCAGCCGGTTGAGGATATCGGCCACGGTGAGCGCGTCGCGGAGCCGGCCGATGCGGTCGGTGAGCTCGATCAGGCGCACCGCCTGAGCCGCGACCTTGGGCTGCATCTCGGGAAATCCCTCCCGCCGCGCTTCTGCGAAGCAGTCGCGCAGGCGCATTCCCGATTTCTCGAAGCGGCGAGAGGCGAGCTGATACATGCCCTGATCCGGCAGCCGCACGATCGGGCCCTGCAGGATGCGGACGAGGGCTCCGTCGTCCATGGGATTTTCGGCAAGACGGAGGAGCGCCAGCACGTCCTTTATCTCCTGGCGGTCGAAGAAGCCGGAGCCGCCGCTGGTCACGTAAGGGATGCCCTGCCGCCGCAGCTCGTCTTCGAACTCGCGGGGGAGCATGCGGACCGAGTGCGAAAGGACCGCGATGTCGCGGAATGCGCGTCCGCTGAGGTGCAGCTTGCGGATGGTTTCAGCGACCGAGCGCGCCTCAGTGCGCGAGTCGGGTGCCATGACCACCGTCACAGCCGCACCTCCCCATGATTGGGGAGCGCTCCCCCGGGTAGCGACAAGGTCGGGTTCGCCAGAGAAGTCGGGGTCGCGGCGGATGAAGTCGGTCGCGCAGTCGAGGATGCCCTGGTACGAGCGGCGATTGTGGGTGAGCGGCAGGGGACGGCCCGGAAATCGAGTACGTATGTTTTCGATCTCCGCGTCGCGCCAGCCGTAGATCGACTGCTTCGCGTCGCCGACGACGGTGACGTTGCCAAAGCTCTCCGCGGCGGCAAGACGGATGAAGTCGAGCTGGATGCGGTTGGTGTCCTGGAACTCATCGACGATCAGATAGCGGAAGCGCTCGCGGCAGCGCCTTCGAAACTCAGGCACACGCTCGAGCGAATCGATGACTTCGAGGAGCAGGTCGTCGAAATCGCGCAACCCCTGTTCGTGAAGGGCGTCCTCGTAGGAGCGATAGATCGTGAACAGGACGTCGACGGCTTCCAGCTCCGCGCGCGCGGGGTCCGGCCCACCCGACCCATTGGTCGCGGCCCGCGCGCTCCAGTGCTGAGCGTGCAGGTCGAGCGCCCGGTGACGGAAGCGTTCGGGATTGATGCCGCGACCCTTCAGCTTGAGCAGGAACCGGAGGCCGGATCGCAGGAGGTCGTCCAGGTCGTCGACCGCCAGTGCGCTGAACGAGTCGGGGTCGAACGGTGCTGTGGCGCCGCGGCGCAG